>Ga0316204_10002881_pt1 | contig 36848 bp, 58 predicted proteins | sample 6monrhotite_MG_2_FD_205661 | JGI IMG/M metagenome (GOLD analysis project Ga0316204, IMG submission 205661) | Microbial mat bacterial communities from mineral coupon in-situ incubated in ocean water Damariscotta River, Maine, United States -... | ecosystem: Environmental > Aquatic > Marine >... | reverse complement strand
CGTGTGCGAATAAGCTTAAAAGAAGGAAGTATGCTCTTAAATACAGCGATGCTGAAAACATCATCTGCATGAAAGTTACCGTTGTGCGTTGCTATCGTTTTATTATTCATTTGTTATGACCATGTGAGAAAGAGATGGAGGTGCGCTAGTTAAATTTTTAATATTTTGGATTATTCATAAGTATATCGCAAATATTATACGAAGGAAGCTAACAAAAACAGCATAATCAATCGAGTTTGCACCAGCTTGTGTTAATAACTTAAGCACATCTTCACGATACAGCGAAATTCAAAGCGCTATAAGCGCCCTCTTTCTTGTAGCTAATCACTATTCATTTATTGATACTTTTTGGCTGTTCAGTAGTCATTTTTCATCACGTTATAATCAGAAAGGGTCTAGACTAGCAGATTATCATGGACGGTCTGATACTATATTTAGAAACAGTAAGTTAAGTGATTTTAAAGTTAGAAAGATTACTTGGTGTTTTTGCGTCGATGTAAATGCTACTCAAACAGCGATTTTACTTAGTTTAAACCGCAACACGATCAACAACTGGTTCAATGTTTTTCGTCGAATGATCCACATTCATCAGGAAGCGGCCAAAGAACAAATTATTGGCAATGTTGAGGTCGATGAAGCTTACTTTGGAGCGACACGTCAACGAGGTTTTCATGGTAAACTAAAACGAGGTCTCGGCACATTAAAACAACCTGTGTTTGGCATATTTGAACGTGATGGAAGAGTCTATACAGAGATTTTTCCTGATTGTAAGCAAGTCACTTTACAGGCTGTAATTAAAGGGAAAGTCTCGATTGAAAGTGTCATCTATAGTGATGGATGGCGTGGTTATAATGGGCTTGTTGATGTCGGTTACTCTATGATACAGAGTGAGATAACAATAGGGGATAAAGTACGATAACCTACTCTCAAGCGACATGAGATTGCTAAAATAAGCAGATAGAAAAGTTAAAAATGAAATGCTGTTTCAATATATGAAACAGCTTGTAATGTGTGATTAAACCACCATTACAATGATTAGCCAAATAAACCGAGTTGGTTTTCATTCTTCTTTTGGTTACTTAAAATATGATAAATCCAGCGTTCCGAATAACCGAATTTACGACCGAGTACAGCACGATCCTCCGATTTTAACTCGGCGATGATGCGATATGTCCATTCGCGCCAAAATGCATCACACTTAGGGATGACAAAGTGTGTGTTTCTAAAGTTTGTGATAATAATCTCGGCATCTTCAATACCAATAACATCCACGATTTCTTGAACATGAACCGTCCATTTTGAAGGGTCGTTAGACCAGCTTGAAAGGTATGGAGAACCATGAACACGTGCGGCCAGAAAAAGTGCCTTATGCACACCAATAAAATCTGCGGCTTCACCCAAATCACCAGGCAAATCCTCTGGATTTATACGCTCTGAAATTGCAGCAATAACCTCATCCGTTATTTGCATGATTTCACTCGCGCAAGCCATTGCTTCAGGCATTCAATAACATGTGATTTTTGGCCTTCAGTACAGAAGCGAGCATCAGAGCAGACAGTATATTTCTCGATCTGCTTTCGCACAGTCATTTTGGACACAGATTTGATGGCTCCAGCCTCTTTTATCTGATACAAAAGAGACCAGATTTTAGCTTCTTTTGGATCCTCGATTTTACGCTTCTTTTTACGCGAGGAACCCCACCCCAAAGACTCAAAGTGTTTGATCAGTTTAAAGCGACCTTTGCTATCTAAATCAGCAGATGATTTTACACGGCAAACAGTCCATAAAATATCTTCATACGTATCACGATCAATGCACAAATCTTTCTTTGCAATATGAATTTTAGCCAGTTCTTTATTGCGCATTTGAACGGATGTATTACTCGGCGGCACAATGCACCTCACCCATGCTTAGTTTATAATTGATATGAAGCTCGCGAGCTGCTGGGCAAGTATTGCAATAAATGGTTCCTACCCACGCACTTATTTTTTCACCTGTAGGCCAGCTTTTAACAGATGGACAAAGCACCGAAGCCATTGCTTTAGGTCGAGAATCAACACCACGAAAAGAGATTGGGCGAATGGTTACACCCACGGCTGAGACCACGCCACAACCCACCCAAGAAGTAGCACATAGCACCACATTGCAGCCGCTATATTTTGCCAATGAATAGTCACAACCATTTGATTAAGTGCCCACGAAATGGAAAGCCATACGTGTCTTTGAAAAAAGTGCGAAACGACTCTACAGAATCGAACCCATCTGCCTTGGCAATATTCAAAATGGTGCTTGGATAAACAGCTTGACCATCCAGCTTTACACCGCAATCAGTCATGATGATTTCACGTGTGTATTTACAGACCGTATCACGCAGTTTTCGGCAGCTTTTTGTGCGCATGCCTGTGTAAAGCTGGAGAGCATCACCCTCGCGTGGCACGCGGCTATCTTTACGTTCGGTGCGGATGGTTTGTTGCTTGCGGCCTGACTCAATATCATCAGCAAACTGCGCTTTAAAATTATAAGCAGTCATACTTTAAGCCTCATCTGCCCATGAATATCAGGCAGCGATATCTTTTTCATGCGCGATACTTGGGCAAGCGATTTCATAGCTCTGTTAATTAAGAAGTTGCATGTCTCATTAAGCTCTTTATCCGATATTGCAATGAAATAGCCTTGTGATGGGTGGGCACAAATATGATGACCCTCCAAGCGTAATGCTTCGATCACGTATCTAATGCGACGTAAGTCAGCAGGGCTTGCATAGCCTCCACGAATAGCCGTTGCTAGAGATTTACATGTGACACCTTTTGCCTTACCAATATGCATGCATAGTTCTGCTAGTACCGTTGTTTGATCAATCACTGACATTTTTAACCTCCAACATCTCACGCGCTTTTTGCTCAATCAAAGGGGGTACAATAAATTGCGGATTAAAGTCTTCTTCAAGCAGGGCTTTCTCTGCACTTTGCATGGCTTGCATGCGCGCTTCAGGTGTAAGTTCTGCTAGTAAATCAGGCGCATCTGTTTGTTGAAGAATATTGCCAACGGACTTCATTTCCGAGTTATTGATTCGTGCTTCAGAACGCCTGCTTTGATGTTGTTCGTGTTGCGCGATATCGGTTTTTTTACCAAGCTCAGATTGCACAATGCGCAAGAGATAATGATGGTTTTTTAAAGGTCTACGGATATGAGCACTATCTATAGATTGAAAGGCTCTCTGCCAGATGTGACTTGGTGCTTGAATAAAATCGCGATCAAAGTTCACACCATTGAGAATCATGTTACAGCAATCATTGATTAGATTTGCTGCACGCGAGGCTGTTAAGAATCGTTCTTGCGGTGCAAAATAGCCAATGTATTCGAGTACCAATGCGCCACAGTCCGACGGCAGCTTGGCGGCTGATAACACCGCTTTGCGTGCATCAATATCGGCAATAAATAAACTGATAGAGCCTCCAGAACCACATGCTGGACATGTTACTTTCATTTCAATGAACCAACGCTTAAATCAGCGGTAATACGCACAATCGCACCGACTCTTTTGGCGCTTAAAATCAAATCAATCTCATTGGCTGATTCTTGAATTTCACGGATTGAATAATCTGTTTGAGTCTCAAAGTGAGCGGATAGAATATCGCGGATATAATCACTTGTTGATGTTGGCTCTTCAGGTTCTTTCAGCGGGTTAGATTCAGAATGTTGGTAGTTGTTAATTTCATTAAGAAGGTATTCTTCTATTCGGCTCATAAGTTTCTCAGCAGCTTTATGACCCATCCTGTTGGTAGCAAATGCCTTGCGTAGTTGAGCTATATTACTTTTTGAAAAACCCAATGTGATTGAGGCTTCTTTATCACTCAAGCCACGCTTTTTTTGAAAGTGATCTAACACGCAGATGGCTTTTTTGATCAAGTTTCTTTTTGCTGTTTCTGACATCTCTGGATGAATAATGTTTTCTACACTATTTTGCTGTATATTTTCATGAGACTGATCAATATTAGGCTGATTAGGAGCCGTCATCACACCACCTCTAGCGCAGCAAAATCAAGCGAGATGACTTTCCACTGATCAGTGGATCCAACACGCTCATAAGCACGGATATAGGTCTTACTGCCTGCCGTAGTCATCGAATCAGCAATGGCTTGCATGGCTTGCTGCCATTTCTCATTATCAATTTTTAAGCGGCGAAGGCCAAGTATGCGACTGGTAGATACATTGCCTGCTTTATCGACCTGAAACGCATCGTTGACCAAGGTCAGAATTTTATCATCTGCACCATTACTCCAATCGTGGATGCATTCATCAATCAGGCTTTTAGCCACTTGCAAGCGCTCATCAAATACAATGTATTCAGATATTTGAACGCTGACTTTATAAGTTCCGTCAAAGCTAAGCAGGTTGATGTTTCCTTTTTTACCACCAACCTTCGCACCGTACTGCTCAGCACTTAATTCAACGAATGCAGCAATTTCATCAAGCACGGTTTGCTTAAGAAGCCGTAGTGATTCGCGCTCCGCGATAAAGGTTGCTGCAATGTTGCTTACCAAGTTGTCGCGGAGCATATCTAAATCTGATACTTGCTCTTTGGGCACCAAGTGCCCTTTGTTATTTGTCATGTATGCATCACTCACTACTTATCTCCTTTATCCAAAATTCTGTTGATCATAAGTGTCTTATCTGCGCGAGGGTTTGACGTGCAAAGGATGACCCACAGACAGTATCCGCTTAAGGACAGCCCAATTGATGCAATCAGTATCAGTAATAATTCTAAGTTCATTTTTATTTCCTCCCGTTCCTCTGCAGACTGGGCAAAGCCCCCCAATCAAATGATGATCAATAAGCGCACACCCATCACACCGACCAATTTTTTCTTGTGTCAGTAGTTGATTCATTCAAGCCCCCTTGATGATGTCAGGGGTCACGCGCGGCTCACCATATTCGGCAGCCATGTTCATGCTTCGAGCCATAAGATTATGAATGTGCAATGGATAGAGGGCTGAATAACCATCACGGTTGGTTAAGCATTGGCGCACTGCATCAGCCCAACCATCTGCCATGATATCGGATGTTTTCTTGCCGATGCGAGCCAGCTTGAATTCCACGTATTGTTCAAGGTCTGCATCCAGTGGCCCAAGGCCGGCAACCAAGCATCTTAAAATCACTTCGCGTATCTCAAAATGAGCGCGTATGTCGAGCGTATTGCGCAGTTCAGGTTGCCCAATCAGGATAATGCCGAGCACCTTACTCATGCCTCGCTCAATTTCCCAAAGCCGTTTAAGGATTTTCATAGTAGACACGGATAGGTCTTGCGCTTCTTCAATGATTAACACATGTTTTTGACCGGCATTGCTAGAGTTGACTAGCATACTCTTCACCTGCCGAGCTTTATCTTCGCGTGAGCGTTTCGCCGAAGTGCCAGGGCTTATATCATCAATAATCGCATCAAGAATATGCCCTGAATTCAGCGCGTTTTTGTCAATCGTTTGGGGTTGGATTACCCTCACTTCACCATCATCTAAAAGCTGCTGAACAAGCATGCGCCGTAACACCGATTTTCCGCCTCCACATTCACCAACCACGGCAACAAAGCCACCATTTCTTGCCGCATCATCCATCTTTGCTAGCGCATATCGGTGTGATGATGACATGTATACATCCGATGCCTGATTGATATCCGAAAGAAATGGGCTTCTGAATAATGTGAAGTGTTTGTTTGCAGCGGGTGTAAGCATTGTGGCCTCCGTGATTAAGTCTGTTATTTTTTCGCCTTTCTTTTTCGCGATGCCTGTTAAAATGCGATATTTTTGGTCGCTAGGCATGGTATGAAGTGGAATGATTTCGGCTTCAGGAGCCAGCTCCCAGCAGATTTTTATTTTCGCCTCAGACACGTCATTGGCGCGCAAAAATGCTTCAACTTGAGCCTTAAAATCAGGTGTGCTGACTTCGGGAAAAATGCTTTTGTTCATAGCTTGGTAAATCGTTGAGCGAGAGAGCGTTGCTCCTTTCCTATTCCTAATTTGCTCAGCCATATCACCTGCTGCGATATTATGTCCCACAAGGATGCCCTTAAGCTTGATCGGCTTCATCGTGTCCCACCGCCCAATATCACGTTTTCTTGGCGTGGTATTTTTTCTGGGTGGTATGGGCTTGCGCTGTTGTTGTGAGTGCATTTCATCTCCTCCTTTCCTCCTTTTTTTTATCCGACAGCTTTTAGTACTGGGTTGCTTGCTTGATCACCTTTGAGCCAAGTCGTGATATCATCCTCGTTCATGCCGTTGGGGTAGTCGGTTCTAAGTTGAATATTTTCCTCAGTGCTAAATGCTCGGCCAAGGCGTTTACGGATAAGCTTAAAGGCTTGTAGCAATGGCATGGGCGCTGGTTCAGTAGTTGCAGCAAGTGGGATACTTGTGCCTTGCCGCTTCATGTATGATGGGTGTTTGAAGTCTTTGCTTGATTGGAATGCATCCACACCAGCGAATGGTTTTTCGCGTCGTTTGATAGCGTTCTCAGCATCACGGTCTGTGTCAGCTCCATATGCCGCCCTAGTCATGGCTTTGCTGTGTTGCATTGCTGTTGTTTCAGGTGCCTTGCTATATCCCTCACCTACAATTTGGGCGCCCACCGCCCAACCGCCTTCAAGGTCGGTCATGCGCTCTTCTTTGCTTATTGAAATCCAAGGCTCATCGGCATGGGTACGAATCTGAATCACACCCGCATCAAACACATTGCGACGAGCTTCAAGTTTCATGCGTGGTGTAATGCCTGGTATATCAAAAACCTTGTAAGCATCACCATCAAATTGAACGGTATAATCACCTTTCACTTTTACGCTGCGGCTTTCTTTATTTGCCAGCGCAAGCAAATCATCATGATCCACCTGAATGGAGCGTAGCTGCTCAGGTTTAATCATTTGCCATAATCCAGCGCGTGTTTGGCGATGGCGGGAATGGCGCATAGTGGCATTTAACTTACGACATTCTTGGGCTGCGACTTCATTCAATGCATCCACCGATTTAGCAGGTGAAATACGTAGCCTTGATTCAATGCGTTGCTCCACAATACGCTGTGCACATTCCACTTGTCCCGATGCTTTGGAGTTTCCAGCCGCATGTGTTTCAGGCTGAACTCCTAGTGCATCAAGAAAAGCCAAAAATCCGCTGTCTCTGTGCGCACCTGTCTTATCAATACCCAGCAAAAGAGGGGCACCATGAAAAGGGTTGCCATCATCTTTTTCGCGCCAAGCGTGGCTTAAAAAATCAATGGCCATACGAGCAGACTCACCAGCAATGTAGTAGTAACGGATGAATATCAATCCAGTAAAATGGTCGGTAAGCACAGCACGAATGAGCTTGGGCTTACCTTTCGCGTGAGCCTCGGCAACGTTGTCAGGCTTGTTTTTATAAACTTGGGTGACCATATCGCGCTCACCCATGCCTTTTTTATCAAGATACCATTGCACACACACTGAATAATCCAGCTGGTGATAATGGTTCGGATGTAAGCTTCGCACTTTGATATGTGGTTCTGCCGCAAGCAGTGAGCGTTTATCCGCTTCAAGCTTTCTCAAGTGCCTGTTCAATGTGGAAGGCTGTAGCACACCTTTAGGTATCTTATTATTGCTCTCTGCAATTTCGATAGCTACTTCAGCAGGCATGATGATGCGCCCTTGGTTGCGCTTTGATGTAAACATCAAAGCAGCCACTTCCATAATCATATCATCGGTGATGCCATCAATCCGAATCTCGCCTTTATCCGTGCGTTTTTTACGGTCGGATTGATACAAGCCTTTTGCTTTAAGCTGGCGGTACAGCGTTTGTGGCGATATCCCCAAAAGCTTCGCTTGCACTTTAGCAATCGCTGACTTTCCGCCCTTCGCATTGCGAAGTGCTTCAGCAGCTTCAATCAATGCGCCCTCGCGGATCATCCCTCTGCATCCGTTGGCATGGATGCTTCAGCAATAGCTGCCTGAAATGATCCGCCACAGTTGTATAAGGCATCCATTGCCTGCGCCATTTCATCGCGCAAAACATTCAATGCAGCTTGCAGGGCAAAGTATTCTGCACGGTTAGGCTCTTTGCCGTTGCCTGCATCAACTTCAAAATTTAAAGCGCGAGCGCGCAGTTTCATTAAAGGTATGAGAATTTGCGCTTGCGCAGATTCTATCTCTTGAACAACAGGCGAAGCATCTCCTTCAGTAATGTTGCCTTTGGACTTTTCAAGTTCCGTGGCAATCGAATCAATTTGCTTGTTTTTGGATTCGAGAAGCTGATCTTTAATCTCAAGATCAGTATCACGTTTTTTAATGGCCGCTTTAAGCTCTTTCGGAGTCATGCGGTCAAAGTCATCAAGCGTGATGCCTAAAACTGAATCGCCATCTTCGAGTGCATCAAGCTCCTCTGGAAATAGCTCCAAGCATGCGAATAATTTAGCACGGCTTAATTTTTTAAGCTTCTCACCACGTTCAGAAAAAGCGCGAGCCACAGCCATGAAGTTGCGCGCCGTACGGGCTGGTATGCCCCGCTCATTTAATTCAGGGCCAAATGCGCCATGCGGTAAAATCTCTTTTAGCTTAATCAACGCACGTCCAGTATCAAAGATAGATGTTGTTGCTTGTATAAAGCTGGATTCAGTAAACATCCATAACGCCTTCGGGTCATCAGGTAAATCGCCAGCAATACGATTCAACTCACCCTCGTGCTGTGTTGCCAACATGCGCTCCTTATCAGCTTGTGCGACAGTCTCTTCGGCTTGCTTTCCAACACGTTTAGTGTCGGCTTGCTCAACCTTCTTTTCTTGCGAGGTGGCTTTAGGCATCAGTATGCACTCCTAGTATAATTGTTGATTTCATCATCCATGCGAGCTTTGGCGCGTTGCGACCCATGCATGACAGACATCGCGATATTGGTGAATGCGCCCACTTTTAAGCGCCAGCGACCATCAACCGTTCGCTCTACCATGCCTGCCGACATGGCGGCCTGGCATTGGCGGGTCACAGTTGCGCCTTCCCAACCAGTAAGTTCTTTTATTTCCTTGGCTTCAAGCGGCTCAAATTCATGCCCCGCAAGGACTTCGATTAATTTATAAGCGCGCGTTATTTGATCTGACGAATAAAGCTTTTTGCTTTCACTCATAGGTTCAGCTCCTCCTGCTTGATGCCGTGATTTACTGCTAAACGACCGCGCGCCAGAGATCCCATTGCTGCTTCAATTGTTTTGCGGGTGTCGTCGGGATTTTTCTTGCCCGAAAAGAACTGCGTAAGCGCCACCACAGCATCAAGCTGATGTTGTTGTAATGAATTAAGCTCATCCACAGTCATGCGACCACGCTTTTTAGGTTGTGGAATACAAAGTTGATCGCAGCGTGATGCCATGTGGTAAAGTGGTGAGAAATCTTCCTGAACAATCATGCAGGCAATCAGTTTATCCGCAGGAAACTTCACCTGCTCATCGTTAGGGTTTGCCGCTCGATAGAGGCTGCTAATGTTCCACCCGATTAAGTCAGCAAGTTGTTCAGGGCTGTGTTTGCCATGCCGAACCATGCCTTGAACGGCATCGTCTAAAGTCGCGGGTTTATAAAATCGCTTCATGATTGTAAGCCTGTTTTAGGCGTACTTGGCAAAACTTTTACGTTTCTGTAATTGTAACAGTATTTCACCATGTGTAATGTTTCACGCATGGAAAGCGATGACTTTGATGAATTAGCAGGCAGAATAGAAGCCGTTTGTAGGCTTTGTTTAGATCTGACTGTGGCATTAGAAAAAAATAACATTATAGATGGCCCTCGTTTTTCGAAGGGTTTGCGCCAGTCTGTTCAGCCAAAAGATGACAAGAATCACATCTTAAATGCTGCTCGGAAGACTTTGGGTGAGTTAGCTGACCAGCTTGACGCTTCACGTAGTCGGCACCAATCAAAGGCTGGTCAGCAATGAAACCTGTCGAGTTAAACATCAAGCACTCGCCATTGCAGCTTGATAATAAGCCGATGGGATACGGATGCGACCTGACGCTCGGCGATATGCTTCGTCGGGGAATACCTCAATGAGCGGCGTGTTGATGGCATCAGCTACAGCTTTTCGAATGGTCAAGTTGGTGGATTTTCCGTTGATGACTTTTCCGATGAGAGACGGGTCTTTTTTAATAACCAGAGAAATCTCTGATTGGGTGATGCCGCGTTTTAACATCGCGGACTTAATATCTGATGGGGTCATAAGCTCCTCCTATTTAGATTTCAAAACGGCAATTGTTAATTTTTGCATTAAAAAGTGTCCTGATAAGTCAACCTTATCTAGCCACTTATTAAGGCGAATAATGAAACCATATGGTTACATAGTCAAGGGGAATGTGAATAAATGAGCTCTATCGGTGTCAGATTGAAAGTTGAGAGGGGTAGTCTAGGTCTAAATCAAGCTGATTTTTCTTTGATTGCAGGGGTCACAAGAAAGACTCAAAGCCTTTATGAGAAAGATGAGAGGAATCCTGATTCCGCATATTTATCCGCAATCGCCGCCGCTGGTGCCGATGTCAATTATATATTAACAGGTCAAAGAGTTGCCAGTGCAGCGCCTGTCTTGCCACGCAGCGAAGGCGAAGCTATCGCTATGTTGTATGCACAGCTCGATGCAGCAGGTAAGTCAGATATTAAAAAACTTATGGAAGAGAAAAAGCAGCTTGCAGAGTTCATAGCCCTGCAAAAGAAGCGAGCCTAAGGTATGTATGATACAATAGAACAAGCGTCGCAACAGAGGGTTTAATATTAAAAGTGAAGGACTAAGGAGAGGAACATGGGCTTTTTTAAGGATTTGTTTGGCACCCAAGGAGAAGTAAAGGATAACCTTCAGCATGAAGTTGAAACGCTCCAGCAACTTAAAAAACAATCGAATAGAAAACCTGTTTCGCCAAAGAAGCGGCATAGTACAGTCAAAATAGTTGTGCGTAAAAACACTGATGCTGAGGATAAAATTCGGGATCTGAATAAAGAGGCGACACAGCTATCCAAAAATAAAGAATGGGATGAGGCTATTGAATGCCTAGAAGAGTCACAGAAGCTATCTTTAAAGATTCATGTGGAATACCCCATAAAGCACTATCTTCGATTGCCCCTATTTCTCCAGCAGGCTGGGCGATTTGATGAATCAAGAGTTGAGTTTAAACGCTTAATTGCATCGACCAAGCGGCGTATGCACCGTAAACCAAAACATTATGGTGAGGCTGCATGGGAAGCCTCTATGCATGCTGAACTTGCGGCAATCTATGATAAAATGAGGCTGGCATGTAAAAGGGAAAAGCTGCTGCCTGATGCCGCTGTTTGTGCTGAAAAGTCTGTAGAACATAATATCGCATGGAAGGATTTGCAGCTTCTAGTTGAGCAAGAACGCTAGAAGCGGAGGGTTTGATGGAGACAGTAAAAATTCCACGCATTTTAATATCTGCTATATTAAAGTATTTAGACAGCAAACCTGCAAGTCAGGCATGTAACAAGCTGGCACTTCAGCTTCGAGAGTTTTTATGAAACGAATTTTAATAGCTGCGATCTTGATATCTTTGGCAGCATGCAGTCAAAGCCCCCTCTGAATCTCCGCTACAGACTGTTACAAGTAAGGTGTAGAGTTAAAAACTTAAAATATAAAGGGAGCTTTAATAAGATGGATTCAACCACAACTAAATTTGTAGCATTATATGATGGACCTGCCCATGAAAAGCATGAGATTGATATCATTACACTGGGGCATTCCTTAACCGCTCTTGGTACTCTTCTCTATGAAACCAATGATGTGCTTAATGGTGAGCGAAACTCTATTGATGTTCGCATTAATGCAGAGTTTATTGAGGGTTCATTTGGCTTTGAAGTGGAACTCATTCAGTCGCTTGTAAATGCAAAGAATATTCTAGTTCCCCTTGGTCTTTTGGGTGGAGCAGCAGCAACTGGAACTGTTATTGGAGCAATCAACTGGCTTAAGGGTGAGGAAATTATGGCGGTAGAGTCGGCTGATGACTCTATTGAGGCTCAGATATATGTGAATGGTGACGCTGTTAACTGCCCTAAAGATGTGGCTGCCTTGGTAAGCAATCCTAAGATTCGAAATGCTCTTGAAGATATTGTGCGGGCTCCACTTATGGATGAAGGAACAACAACGGTTGCATTTAAAAAGGACAAGCAGGATGACTTTCCTGCATTGCAGATAGACAAGGCTCAATCAGAGTCATTCACAAGATTGTCTTTGGCAAAAACTCAAGAGCCTGACGAGAATGTTTCTGCTAGAGTGAAATTCATTGCGGCTGACATTAAAAAGAAGACTGGCTGGCGAATTGAATTAAGTGGCAAAGAATATGTTGTTAAAATGGAAGATCAGGCATTTCGAGATAGGCTATTAAATATGGAAGAAAGCTATGTTTTTGGGCGCCGGTTCGAAGTAAATTTAAAAACAGTTGTTAGTCGTACTATAGCAAGATCTGCAACAACACGATATATTACGCATGTGAAAAGTGAAGTGAAACAGAAATGATGGAGGCTTTAATTCTCTTAGGAGGACTAATTATATTAGTCTATGTTTGCATTTTCTTTCATCGCCTAATGGGATTTATTTTAACCGCATATTTTGGAAAAAACATAAAGCTTTCTTATATAGATAAAAGTGGTATGAAGCATAGTGACTCTATACATTTAGATAATGATGATAAGCTTCTTTCCATACTTGATAAGATACAAAAAAACCGTAAAGCACAAGATCATTGATGGCGAAAGCCTCTAGACAAAAAAAAACTTCTGTAACAATTGGAAAGCAGGTTGTTCCTATTGGTTCGTTGGGACTTGTAATAACCGGGCTTATTCAAAAATATGCGGAAGTTTGCCCTATACAAGAGGAGCTTATTTTAGTTGTTCCTTTTTTTAGTGCGATTTTAGTGGCTACTACTACATGGTTATATATATTGATAAGGCCTGCTAACGGGGAAGCCATCGGGCAACGGCGCAACTTAAAAGCAAAGATAAAAAGAATTGATGAACAAATGTTAGATAATAATGTTTCGGCAGAAACGAAAAAAAAACTACAATACCTAAGAGATAACTTATCTGTGGAAATTGTTAAAATAGATGACCATAAGTAATTTGACAAGCTTGACATTTCAAGTCTAACGTAGGCTTTCAAGCCAAACCCCACTCGCATGAAGTGCTTCATGCGGAATCATCAAGATAGATATTCAGTATTGCCCTGTTGTGGGTGAGAGGGGCATTGGGCGCGAAACCCGATGCCTCTCAATTTATACCCGCAGGGGTAGCTGTTGTGCGGGACATTCATAAAATTATAATTCATACAGCGGATGTGCCAAACGGCCGCGAAACCCACGCCTCAGATATTGATCTCTGGCACAAAGAGCGCGGCTGGTCGGGTATTGGCTATCATTATGTCATCACATTGGATGGCATGGTTGAGCAAGGTCGCCCCATTGAGAAGGTTGGTGCGCATGTCAAAGGGCACAATAAGAATTCTATTGGTATTTGCTTAATCGGTGATGATAAGTTCACCAGACCCCAATGGGATTGTCTGCATCAACTGCTTGCCGATCTCGGGCTGCAATACCCCGCGAGCACGGTGCATGGTCATCATGAATTCAACGCTGATAAAACTTGCCCGAATTTTAATGTCAGCCAGTGGCTTACTGAGCCAGTACGTATTCAACAACAGCATCTCTGGGAAGGCTGATATGAGCATATTATCATCAATTTTAGGAAGCTCCGCTGCCCAGCCTATCGAAGCAGTTGGAAACGTCATGGATAAGCTATTCACATCTGATGATGAGCGATTGACCCACGAAGAGGTTCTAACACGACTTGCGCAAAAGCCGAATATTGCGCAAATAGAATTAAACAAGATTGAAGCTGCTCACCGCACGATTTTTGTCGCGGGATGGCGACCAGCCATTGGCTGGGTGTGTGCACTTGCATTGCTATATCAATTCGTGATCCAGCCATTGTTAAATTACGCACTTTTCATTTATTCACCAGCTATGGCGCCACCGCCTTCATTGGATTTTGCGCCGCTGATGACAGTCGTTGTGTCCCTGCTCGGCTTGGGAGGCTTGCGAACGGTTGAAAAGCTGCAGGGGCGAGCTAAATAATGACTGATATTGCAGATCAAGCAGAAAAATTAGAAGCAGAGTCGCGTCAGCATGCTATTGATGCTATTCGATATCGAAAGCATGAAACCCCTGAACTTGATGAGCATGGAGATCGGATATGTAAAGAGTGTGGCGATATCATCAAGAAAATGCGCCTGATGGTTTTGCCGCATGCAGTGCGCTGCGTTCCATGCCAAGAGATACACGAGGGTGAATCATAATGGATGCTACTCATATCAAGACCATTGTTGATATTGCTCAGTTTTTAATTACTGGCGTTATCGCCATATATATCTACCTAGAAAAAAAACGTAATACAAACACTACGCGAATTGAATCGTTAGAACAGGCCACCCATGAAGATGTTGCTGCGATTAAAGAAAAAATGGCTGGGATGGAATCAAGATTAAGCCAAGCCATCGGACACAATGACCTATCTCCTATCTATCAGCGCATTGGCAGCGTAGATAAAAATGTGAGCGAGATTAAAGGCAAGTTGCACACACTTGATTTGATTCACGAATTTATGATAAAAGGAGGTAACAAATAATGGATTTTGCAGAACACAAACGACAAGACCGCCGCTTGTTAATTCTCAAGGCTTTAGCAAGCGAAAATGATTATGCTATTTCTGATATGGTTCTGCGTGGTCTTTTAAGTGAATACGGCCACACCGAATCTTCCGATACCATTCGGATAGACCTCGCGTGGCTTGAAGAGCAAGGGTTGGTAACCATTGAAAAAGTTAGTGCCTCCACAGTTTCAACGATTACTGAGCGTGGGCTTGATGTAGCGAATGGCGCGGCACGTGTGCCTGGCATTCGTCGCCTTCGTCCTGGTGAATAATAATGGCACCACGTAGCAAGCTTGAATCCTTGCCCGATGATTTGCTAGAGCAGCTCGATCAGCGATTGTTGGCATCACAGTATCATGATATTGATGGTCATCATGACTGGCTGCTTGCTGAACTTGATAAGCGTGAGATTGAATTACCTGAACCGATTAGCCGCTCAGCGGTTGGTAGATACAGCCGCATGCGTAAGCTAGAGCAGCAGTCTATCGGTGACAGTGTGCGTCAGATGCGGGCTATTCAACAAGAGTTTGGTGATGACCCTACATCGTTCTTGGTCAACGGAAACAACATGGCGCAAATGCTAGCGTGGAAGCGTGTGCAAGCAGCCATGAACGGTGATGTGGATGTGGATGAAGAGTTTCTGGCTAACATTTCTTTAGCGATGTCACGCATGGCTAAAACAGCAGTGATCAATGATGATCGTGAACGCGATATTCGCGAAGATGAGCGCCAGATTGCAAAGGAAGAAGCTGCGAAGCAAGTGGACAAAACAGCACGTAAAGCAGGCGTGTCTGAAGAAACGATTGCAGCTATTCGCCGCGATGTTTTGGGCATGGATAATGACCAAGCATAAAGGCAATGCAAAATGCCTACCTGCCAACCCAGATGCAATTTTCCTGCCTTATCAGCAAGCATGGATTGATGATACGTCACGCTTGAAGTTGGCTGAAAAATCGCGCCAGATTGGCTGGACATGGACTAGCGCATATCCGACTGTTGAACGCACAGCGATTCAAGGGGCACGTAACGATCAGTGGATATCATCACGCGATGAGATTCAGGCAAGGTTATTTCTTGATGATTGTAAGATGTGGGCGAAGCTTCTGAATATGGCGGCACACGACCTTGGCGAGGTGGTTCTTGATGTAAAGACAGGCATGATGGCTTTGGTATTGCAATTTGATACTGGCAAAAAGATTTACTCCATGTCCAGCAATCCTGATGCTCAAGCAGGCAAACGTGGTGGTCGTGTGCTTGATGAATTTGCCTTGCATAAAGACCCCCGCAAACTTTGGTCGATTGCCTACCCTGGACTAACGTGGGGCGGTCAGATGGAAGCCTTTTCAACGCATCGTGGTAGCAAGAACTTTTTTAATGAGTTGATTACTGAAGTGCGTGAGCGGGACAATCCGAAGAAAATAAGCTTGCATCGTGTCACATTGGAAGATGCTTTGAATCAAGGCGTCCTTTATAAACTACAACAAGCATTGCCCGATTCAGCCGAGCAGCAGTCAATGGATGAAGCCGAGTACTTCGATTTCATCAAATCGGGTTGTGCTGATGAAGAGACCTTTCAGCAAGAGTATATGTGCGTGCCAGGTGATGACGAGGGTGCATTTCTTGAATATGACCTCATTGCGGATTCAGAATATAAAAGTTTTGAGCGCTGGGAAATATCATTGGAAGAGGCACAACGTGGTGATCGTGAACTATACGCAGGTATGGATATTGGGCGCAAAAAAGATTTGACGGTTTTATGGGTTATTGAGCGTTTGGGCGATGTGTTTTATACACGCAAAGTTATTTGCCTGGAGAAGATGCGTAAGTCAGCCCAAGAGAAAATATTGTGGCCGTGGTTGGCATGCATGCGCCGTACCTGTATTGATTACACGGGGCTTGGCATTGGTTGGGGCGATGATGCAGAGGATGAGTTCGGTGAATATTGCATTGAGCTGGTAACTTTTTCAGGGGCAGTCAAAGAGCGGCTTGCATACCCTGTTCGTGGTCGCATGGAAGATAAGAAGATTCGTCTGCCTTTTGATCCAGTGATCCGTGCCGATTTGCGCATGGTCTCAAAAACAACAACACCATCGGGGAACATTCGTTTTACTGCTGAGCGCACAGACGATGGTCATGCAGATAGGTTTTGGGCTTTGGCTTTGGCGTGTGAGGCTGCCTCTACACCAACCTTTAAAAGTGAGTGGACATCAGCCCCCAGCAAAGCAAGTAAATGGGGTGGTGGCTCGAATAATGACAATGACTTGAATGTAAATACTGGAGGTGGCGCATGGTAGACTCACGAATTTTAGACCTCAACGGCAACCCTATCGATACAGGCTTGTTGCTTGCAGAACAAGCAGAACGACAAGAATCCAAGCTTGGCATGTTGCACCGTGAGTTTGCTGACCATCCAACGCGAGGGCTAACACCAGCTCGCTTGGCACGCATTCTTGATGAAGCAGAGACAGGCAACCTTAAAGGTCAATGTGACTTATTTGAAGATATGGAAGAAAAAGACGGCCATATCTACGCAGAGCTTTCCAAGCGTAAGCGAGCAATCGCTGGTCTTGAATGGAGCATTCGCGCTCCGCGCAACGCCACGTCTGAAGAGAAGAGGCAAGCCGAACTAGTTGAAGAAATTATTCGAGATATTGATAACTTTGAAGATGTGATTCTTGATATGGCAGATGCCATTGGTAAAGGGTTCAGTAACGCTGAAATAGAGTGGGAGCAGCATAGCAAAGAATGGCTACCCTCTGAAATCACACACAGACCAGCCTCATGGTTTATGGTTCCTCAGCATGATCGTGATGATATCCGTTTACGTGATCCCAGCGGTATGGGAGAACCTCTGCAGCCGTTTGGATGGATTGAACATGTTCACAAAGCCAAGTCGGGTTATGTGACACGTGGTGGCTTGCATCGCGTACTGGCTTGGCCATTCTTGTTTAAAAATTACAGCATTCGCGACTTAGCAGAGTTCCTTGAAATTTATGGTTTGCCTTTACGTCTGGGTAAATATCAATCAGGTGCATCAGATGATGACAAGGCAACTTTGCTGCGTGCGGTCGTTGGTATTGGGCATGCTGCTGCAGGTATTATTCCGCAAGGAATGGAAATTGAGTTTAAGGATGCTGCTAAAGGTCAGTCCGACCCTTACCAAGCTATGCTTGATTGGTGTGAGAAAACACAATCTAAGGCAATCCTTGGTGGCACACTAACCAGTCAAGCCGATGGTGCTTCAAGTACCAACGCATTGGGTAATGTCCACAATGAAGTGCGTCATGATCTTCTTGTGGCCGATGCGCGCCAGGTTGCATCGTCGCTGAAGAAGTATCTTGTGTATCCAATTGCAGCTTTGAACAGCGCAGGCATCAGCCCGCGCCGAGCACCAAGCTTTGTTTTTGATACACGGGAGCCTGAAGATATGGCGCTGTATGCTGAAGCTATTCCGAAGCTGGTGGGTGTTGGCATGCGCATCCCTGAACGTTACGTGCATGACAAGCTGAATATCCCTCAGCCAGATAAAGACGAAGGCGTGTTGGGTGTGCCCAGTGCAGGTGCTGCGCTTAAGCAAGTGGGCATAGATGCTTTAAAAGCCAATGCTAGCGACAACACCTATGTGGTCGATAACCTTGCCGACCAACTTGAAGCGCAAGCTGCTCCGATTACCGATAAGATGATTGACCAGGTGCGCGGGCTGATGGATGAGGTGGAAAGCTTGGAAGAGTTGGCTGACCGTATTCCTGAATTGCTTGGCGAGATGAATGCCAATCAGCTGACAGAACTCATGACCAAAGCATTTGCCACTGCCGACCTCGCAGGTCAGCGAGAAGTGGTGGTCGATTAGGTGAATGCTTCAGCAGAGAATATTCCCTGGGGAAAAGCAATGCATAATGATCACCGTAAATCGCCACAGATGTATTTTAACGGGTTGAAACGAGTATTCACCCGACTGGCAGCCCGAAAACGCGCACTGACGTGTTACAATGCTGTTACAGATTGCAGTTATGCGTGATGCAAAGTATGGATCGCTGCCTTTTGATGCACAGATAGCATTTTTTAGAAAAAAACTAGCTCTGCCCACCCGTGGGTGGACTGACATTTGGCAAAGCAATCATGACCACGCATTCGTGGTTGCAGGTGCAACCAAAATGGCCTTACTTGAAGATATGCAAGCAGCTGTACAGAAGGCTATCGAGCACGGCACCACGCTTGCAGAGTTCCGCAAGGACTTTGATAAGAGCGTTGCCAAGCATGGTTGGGCATACAACGGTGAGCGCGGTTGGCGTACACGTGTGATTTACGAAACTAATTTGCGCACATCTTATGCTGCAGGTCGGCACGAGCAGCTGCAAAAGTTAGAGTACTGGCAGTACCATCATTCGATTGGTGTCAACAATCCGCGTGAACAACACTTGGCTTGGGATGGTTTGGTGTTATCAAAAGATGACTCGTTCTGGAATACGCACTATCCACCGAATGGTTGGGGTTGCCGTTGTTATGTGACAGGCATGAGTAAAACACGGATGAAGCAGAAAGGTTTGTCACCAGCTATTTCACCAGATATTCCAATGCGCAAGGTGCTTGTGGGCAACAACACGCTCAATCCGCGCACAGTGGATGTGCCTGAAGGCGTGAGCCCAGGCTTTGCGTATGCACCTGGCCGCAGTGCGTGGATACATCACCATGTGCCCCCCTCTGCAAGCTCCGCACCTCACGGCTTTGAAAAAGCGTTGCCAGCCAATTCTGCAGGTGACCTGATGCCTTCCCCACGTGAATTTGAAAAAAATAAGCTGCTGCCTGTGATGCAGGCAGGGCAAGAAGAAGGTTATGTGCGCGCATTCTTAAAACCGTTTGGTGCAGATATTGGCAAGCACGCAATATATACAGATGCTACAGGCGAAGCGGTTGTTGTATCAGAGAGTTTATTTAAAAAGCACGATGGCTCTTGGAAGATTGGTAAACGATCACGCAGCCAAGAAATTGTGATGCTGGCGGAAACGATAAAAGACCCTGATGAAATATGGACACGCATGGTGTGGCACAACAAGCAAGGGAAAGCCATTACGGAGCGCATTTATATTTCGCGTTACACGGTAGGCGATGAAGATTATACATCATTGGTGGTCATGGATTATCGTAATGGCTGGCACGGTATTACGGCACATGCGTCATTGAGTGTCGATGAACTGAATCAGAAAATTGAGAAGAATCGTGTAGGTGTGCGTTTATATAAGCGAGAGCCTTAAAAAAAGAAAGGCCACGTCCCAGCGCAGCCTTAACTCTGTGTATCATTGCACGGTACTGGGAACCTCTAGTACACAATGAGCATAAGCGAAGTTTAGGAGTAAATCATGGCAGGTGCAAGTGAGCTCATATCGATTGATGTGGATGATAGGCAAATGCAGCAAGTGTTTGGTAAACTACAACAGGTGGGGCATAACATGGCGCCATTGTTTGCTGATATCGGCGAACATCTTTTGGAATCCACCAAGCAAAGGTTTAAGGATCAGGTTGACCCTGATGGCTTGCCCTGGGAGCAGTTGGCTGAATCGACGCGTGAACGTAAAACAAAGAATGCTGATTTGATTCTTGTTGAGCATGGTCAGTTGATGGATTCTTTTCATACACAAACATCTGCATCTGAAGCTATCGTTGGCAGCAGTGATATTCGCGCAGCCACCATGCACTATGGTAATGATGATAGAAATATACCTGCGCGGAATATCCTTGGCGTGAATGCACAGGATCAAGATGTTATTCTTGATTTAGCAGAGACATTTCTTCTGGATCATCTTGCGCCTATGTAACACTGTTTCAATAGTTGTAATGCATATTGACAGCATTGCTAACCTTGTTCTACGGTAGGCTCATCGAATACATATATCTCGCCTGAAGTGCTTCAGGCGGACTAGCTCACGCAAAGCCGCACACTTCGCTGCATGAAGCACAAGCAAAAACATATTCAGACTGCTATTGCGGTCTGCTCTATTGAGGTTACCCAAGCCAGCAATGAAGTTCAGCTGACCCCAGCAGGGGAGTTTCGATCAATTGATGGTCGCCCTCATGATGCTCCTTTCTGGTTTATAAATGCTGCGATTGCCGCACGCATCATTCAAAGAGCCGAAGTTCGTAAAACCCCCTACATTATTGATTATGAACATCAGACGCTTCTATCTGATAAGAACGGTCAGCCCGCGCCTCGTGCAGCAACATTTTCAAAATTTGAATGGCGCGAAGGAATTGGTCTTTTTGCTGTTGATGTTCAATGGACTGAGCGGGCTCGCCAGTTTATAGACTCTGGCGAATACGGCTTTATTTCTCCCGTCCTCCCTTATGCAAAAGGTTCTGGTGAAGTGCGTGGTTTTTTACACGCAGCACTCACCAACACCCCTGCCGTTGACGGCATGAACGAAGTCGCCGCGCTGGCGGCTAAATATAACAACCTATCTCAGGAGGATAACACTATGGATCGCAAACTACTTATCGCGATGTTAAGCCTGTCTGCGGACGCCAGTGATGATGACATTGAGTCAGCCATTGCTGCGCTAAAGCAACAAGCAAAAGCATCTAATGCGCAAGGTGTAGAAGTTACCGCATTAAAACAAACGCAATTTGACCCAACCAAACACATTGATTTGGCTGCTTTTGAGGGTATCAAAACTGAATTGGCAACTCTGAAGCAAGGTAACCTTGATAATGAAGTAAGCGAACTGGTTGTTGCAGGCCTTAAAGATGGCCGTCTACTTCCTGCTCAGGAAGCATGGGCTAAGAAACTTGGTGATAGCGATATCACGGCGCTCAAAACATATCTGGATACGGCTACTGGAATCGCAGCTCTTAAAAGTACTCAGACAAAAGGTAAAACGCCTGAAGGTGAAGACGCACATATGTTGTCAGAAACTGAAATGGCTGTTTGCTCTCAGATGGGCGTTAACCCTAATGAATATCTCAAAAACAAAGATGGTGAGGAATAAACAATGGCACTTACTCAAGATCGAAATACACCCATGAAAGATAGTGAGCTACGCTCAATTCCCGTGGCTGCTGGAGTAAACATCCATGCAGGCGCGCTTATTGTTGCGAATGTAGCTGGTTTTGCTGCGCCAGGCACTACGGCTTTGAACTTGATCTATGAGGGTCGCGCTGAAGAAGCCGTGGACAACACCCTTGGTGTTGATGGAGCAGTAAAGGTGAAGGTTCGCACAGGCAAACGCTTCCAATTTAAAAACTTGGCTGCAGATCCTGTAACGCAGGCATCACAAGGTAAAGTGGCCTACATCGTTGATGATGAAACGGTGGCTGGAACAAATGGCGTAGGAACTCGTTCTGCTACTGGAATTGTTGCAAACATAGATGCTGATGGTGTCTGGATCAAATAAGTAAAAAATAAAAGTCTGAGGAGACAATCATGAAAAAATTAATGTTATATACACCTGTCCTTGCGGTGCTTGCTGTTGTCGCAGTATTCGGGTTTGGAGCAATAGACCCAGCGGCTGCTTTTTCTGGGAGCTACTTGCTTACTGTGAACTCGCCTGAGCTGCTCACATCAGTGGCCTTTGGTGGCATATTAGTAAATAAAGAATCAATCACTGCCGCCTTTACCACAATCAAAACGTTATTTAACAATGCCTTTAATAATGCTGAATCAACATGGGCTAAAATTGCAATGGAAGTGCCTTCAACGGGCAGTAAAAATGATTATGCATGGTTGTCCAAATTTCCTCGCATGAAAAAATGGATTGATGAAAAATCAATCAAGTCATTAAAGGCTTCAAAGTACTCTATTACCAATGATGATTTTGAGGCAACAGTCGAAGTCGACCGTAATGATATCGAAGATGATGCCCTCGGTATTTATAGCCCCCAGGCGCAAATGGCTGGCGAGTCAGCAGCTCAAATGAAAGATGAGTTGGTTTATGAAGCAGTAAACAAAGCATTCACCACTGAATGTTATGATGGACAGTACTTCTTTGATGTTGATCACCCTGTGACTGATCCTGCCACTGGCCAATCAGCAAGTGTATCAAATAAAGGTACCAAGAAGCTATCCATCGCAACATTGGCACTAGCACAAGGAAGCTTTGGTGCTGCACGTACTGCGATGCGGAAGTTCAAGGATAATGAAGGCCGCCCACTGGGCGTTCGGCCAAACGTCTTATTGGTGCCACCAGCATTGGAAGATACCGCCGATGCACTGATGACCAACGACCGTTTGGAAGATGGTAAACCAAACCCATACAAGGGCAAAGCTGAGGTTGTCGTTGGAGACTGGTTAACATCTGACACCGCATGGTTCCTGCTTGATACACGCAAAGTGGTCAAACCATTCATCTATCAGAAACGTAAAGACCCTGTGTTTGTTTCACAAACAGATATGGCTTCTGATGATGTGTTCAACCGCCGTATGTTCAAGTTTGGTGCAGAAGCACGTGGTGCAGCTGGCTATGGCTTCTGGCAACTGGCCTGGGCTTCAGATGGCACGGTTGCATAATTAACTAACTAACTGAATGGGCGGCTGAGGCCGCTCCTTCTTTCCCTTAAATCCAATTTCTCATCGAGGTACATATGACTGAACTAAAGAAAGACGCCCCAGAACAAAAACAGGATTTAGGTTCTGCTGAACAAAAGCCAGCAGCTAAGAAAGATGCTACAAAAACCCAGCCTGCAATCAAAGTAACATCCACTAAGCAAGGCTTTCGCCGTGCTGGATTTTCCTTTGGCAAAGAAGCTGTAGTTATTGCTGTAACTGATTTGACCAAAGCGCAAATGAAACAACTTGAAGATGAGCCATGTTTGGCTGTGTCAACAGCAACCATCAAGGTAGAGGCGGCTTAAGGCATGCCTTTATATTGTACCAAACAAGGTATGATTGATCGCTTCGGTCAGAATGAGCTTATCCAGCTCACTGATCGGAGCGTCCCTCCTTCAGATATCATTGATGACACTGTTCTTAATCAGGCATTGGCAGATGCGGATAGTGTGATTAATGGTTATTTGTCAGCTAGGTACACTTTACCTTTGGCGAACATCCCCACATCGCTGGCACGTTATGCCGCAGATATTGCGCGCTACTTTTTGTATGATGATGACGCTACGGAACGCGTTGAAAAAGCATACGACAAAGCAATTTCGTTTCTCAAAGATGTGAGCAAAGGTGTTGCTAGCGTGGGTGTTGATCAAGCTGGTGGTAAACCTGCGGAAAGCAATCAAGCTGAAATGGTGTCGGGTGGCAGAGTATTTAGCCGTGAAAATACTAGCGGTTCGTTCTAATGCCGACATTTGAAGCATACGAAGCCGCAATGGCCAATGGCTTAAAGAGTATTGTTGGGATTGCCAAAGTTGAAGAATACTCTGGTGATTTGTCAGCAGGAGCATTAAAGAAAATTGCGCCTAGAGACGGTGGCATTCTGATGGTTCCCCTCGGCGGTGTACCTGCTGGTGAGCAACCAAGCACTGGGCAACTTGCGTTCGTGTGTCGCACGGGTGCATTCATTATTACGCGAAGTGCCAGAGGTTCAGTTGATCGCGCTAAAGCAGCGCGTCAGTTGGCGCGCTCTGTTATGCTAACAATCAATAATAACCAATGGGCGCTCACTGATGTGTATGCGGCTCAAATTGAAAAATTAGAAAATCGTTCTTCAGGTGCTGCTGATAAGGCTGGTTATGCAATCTGGTTGGTGGTGTGGAAACAAACCATCAACCTTGATGAGCTGCCAGTGGATGGTAGCTCATTGCCGTCTAGTGTGGCTGTGCAGACAGGCAATCAGGTTGAGCAGGTGCTCTCATGAGTTTTGAATTAGCAGAGCTTGAACGCCGCATGGCGAATATGATTCGTGTGGGTGAAGTCGTGTCTGTAAACGCAGGTGCTGCACGTTGCCGTATTATGATTGATGAGTTAACCACGGCAGAGTTACCCTGGCTAGCGGCACGTGCTGGCAATGCGCGAAGCTGGTGGGCTCCAAGCGTGGGTGAGCAGGTGGTGGTGTTTTCACCCTTTGGAGATTTGGCTCAGGGTTTTGTTATTCCTGCATTGTACCAAAATGCACATGCTGCACCCGACAACAACCTTGATGCTACATCCATTCATTTTAAAGACGGTGCAGTGATTGAATATGAACAAGCAGCACATCGATTGCGCATTGATTTGCCAGATGCCACTTCTGATGTGGTCATCACCAGCGCAGGCACGCTGAATGTTACAACAACCAAAGGTGCAACAGTTCAGGCAGGCGGCAATGTGAATATCACAGGCACAGTGGTCGCGATGAATAATGGCGCAGGCGTCGTTACCAAAGAATGCATTTGCGCCCTGACGGGGCTTCCGCATTCAGACGGGTCTGCAACTGTGAAGGCAGGTAAATAATGGCACTTTCTAAAGCGGGACTTAAAACCCGAATTGTAAATGAGATGACAGTTTTGGGTGCCGAAGCCACTGGCGCGCACTCATGGGTGAATAAGTTTGCGGAAGCCATTGCCAATGCCGTAGTGGATGAAGTGCAAGCAAACGCAGCTGTAGCAGTAACAACTGGCTCAAGTGTTGGGAGTTATAAGGTCTCATGATGGGTCTCAACGCAACTACAGGCAAAGCGCTGGGAGGTCGTGCGCACTTGAAGCAACGCCTTGCTGATATTTTGAGCACACCAATTGGGTCAAGGGTCAAGCGTCGTGATTATGGCTCACGTTTATTCTCTTTAACAGACAAACCGATGAGTCCAGGGCTGATGATTGACATGATTCACGCCACCGCCGAAGCCATTGCAAAATGGGAAACAGAGTTTCAGGTATCACAGGTTTTTGTGGATATGAAGACACCTGGTCATGTGACGTTAGGTATTGAAGGCACCGATTTAATGAATGGTAAAACCGTCAAACTTGAAGGGGTGGTTATATGAGTGGCGCTGTGATTGATCTATCCAAAATACCTTTCCCAAACGCTGTAGAAGCATTGGATTTTGAAACGCTATTGCAACAACGTAAAAGTGATTTGATAACACGTGACCCATCTTTGGCAGTTGTGCTTGCTGTTGAATCTGAGCCTCTCACAAAATTGCTCGAAGAAGATACGTATCGAGAGTTGATCTTACGTCAGCGCGTGAATGATGCTGTTAAAGCTGTGACGCTTGCTCATGCTGTAGGCACGGACTTAGATAACTTATGTGCGTGGCGAAACATTGTGCGCTTAGAGCTTGTGCCAGGCGATGCCAACGCGGTGCCTCCCGTTGCGCCCATCATGGAAAGCGATGCGGAACTTCGTCACCGTTTTTTATTATCCTTTTCTGGAGAATCAGTGGCTGGTCCTGCGGGGTCATATTTGTATCACGCGATGTCGGCGGATGCAGAAGTGCTTGATGCAGCCGTGGAATCACCTACACCATGCGTCGTGAATGTAGTGATATTATCTCGCACGGGTACTGGTATACCGACACAAATTTTAATGAATACCGTGCTCGCGGCGTTGTCTGATCAAACCGTGCGCCCGATTGGTGATCGCGTGACCGTACTTCCTGCGACAATTGTTGATTTTGCCATTGCCGCGACGCTTACTGTGTACCCAGGGCCTGATGCAGCGGTATTACAAACCGAAGCGGAGCTTCGCCTGGCTACATATTTAGATGCCCACCACAAACTTGGCCATGACATTACACGCAGCGGCATTTTGGCAGCATTACATGTTGAAGGCGTGCAAAATGTGACCCTCGCCCAACCCATTGATGATGTAGTGACTACAGCATATCAAGCTGCTCATGTGACAACTATCAACGTGACAATGGGGGCAACCAATGTTTAATACATTACTGCCACCTAACGTCACAATGTTAGAACGCAATATTGAACAAGTCACAGCCGTCAAACACGATGTGAATGTGCCTGTGCGCGACGTATGGAACGCCAGCACTTGCCCTGCACATTTGTTGCCTTGGCTGGCTTGGGCTGTGAGCGTGGACAACTGGGATTCGACTTGGTCGGATGATGCGAAACGTAAGGTGATTCAAGGCTCAATCCTATTGCATCAAACCAAAGGCACTGTTGCTGCGGTGCAGCAAGCATTAGATGCCTTGGGCGCACAGGTAGAAATCACAGAGTGGTTCGACAATGCGGGGGTGCCAGGAACATTTAGCCTGCTTGCTTGGGCGAACAATAATTTAGGTGCTGGCAACACAGTATTAAATGCCAAGTTGTATGCCGACCTTGAAAAAGCCATCAAAGAAGCAGCTCCCGTTTCTCGCCATTTCTCTTTAACTGTTGGCGTACAATTCAAAGATGCCTTGGCTCTCGCCTCTGGCGCGCTAAAAGCTGTGATGGTGACACGCAGTGCTGCACAAACAGTAATTGCACCGCTACACGGGGTATCATCTATTAGCTTCGCAGCACATGCTCATGTGCAGACATTTGTTCGAGTAGGAGTGTTGTAATGGAATTACAGCCATTGATTACGGATGCTGGGCTGCAAGCAGCATTTAATGCAAGTAGCACGGGTTTTGCTGCTGAAATCACGCATATCGGGCTTGGCACAGGAAGTTATGTGCCAACAGCCAATCAAACAGGGTTGACCAATGAAAAACTAAGGGTGCCGATTGCCGATGGCAAAATGCTTGATGTAAAGCAGCTACATGTGACCGCTATTGCAAACGATGCTCAGAATTTTTGGGTGAAGGAAGTGGGATTTTTCTTGGCTGACGGAACATTGCTCGCGGTATGGAGCGACACTGGTATCTCTCTGGCATATAAATCAGCAAATGTGGGGTTATTGCTTGCATTTGATTTGGCACTGGCGGCTTTGCCAGCTAATGCCATCACGATTGTATCCACAGGAGCATCGCTCAATCTCAATTTCGCAACCGAACTTGCGCAACTGGCCACAGCCAGCATCAGCAATATGACACGACACATCCAGCTTGAACAACGATTAAGAAACGGAGGATTATAATATGGCCTTAGAACAACAAATTGCAGATTTAACCACGGCATCCAATGCCCTCACTACTGAAGTTGTGGGCAAGATGGGTGCAATTGATGCAAAAGTAGCAGCAAAAGAACTAGAGGTGGATAACTATCTCGCGACTGCGCGCGATGAAGCTCCCTTTTTCAGAATGTCTAAAAATCAAGTGTTGACTGGGATTGGTGCAGTGCCTGATTTTTGGTCGGCTCCCGCAGGCGTTGTGCTTACAAGAGTATTTACGGTAACCACAGGAACACTTTGGGCAAATCGAACGTTAGAAGAGCAAGCTCTTTTAACGGCTATGGGTTTAGCTGACGCGGTTTATATTGATGGTGCTTTTGATGTTTGGAGAATGTCTTGGACGTCAAACGCACCTACGGCATACACATTACATCAATACATACCCACATCTGTCGCGCTCACAATCGGCGCGATGGTGAAGCTCGAATCGGGCGCTATAAACGGCTTTTGGGCTGAGGGGGCAATAGCAGGTCAGTGGGTGAATGCTGGAATACACTATGCCTTAACAAATCTTCGTTACGCAAACATACACCCTATGCGTATGAGTGCAGCAGGTTCAATGCTCTTTGCCTTACCAGCTGCCGTGACGGGGCATGTGCCTTTGGGACAAAACAAATGGGGTAAATTCCCGTACATTGGAGATGCATATGCAAGTTGATATTGATTATTCATTAGATGTGGTAAGTGCAGTCGAACAACGTGACATTGTGCGAGACAAAATTAAAAGCGGTGCGGGTGATGTGTTAAGCATGTTGGGTACTGTGAGTGATGCCGCACAGATGCTTTTAGTCGCGCACTGTGAGCTGATTGATGCGATTGCTAAAGCCAGCACTATCGCAGAAATAAAGGCTGCGGCAGCAAGCAACACCCTTGCTGCTGATGCAGCCACTTTGCTTGCTGACGTAGCTGCTGGCACAACAAAAATGACATACGCGCTCAAAGGCAAAGATGCTGTGCTTGCAGATATTAAATTGCGTAGCACTGCTGTTGTTGATGCGTTAACAGCACCATGAAAAACTTGGCATTGCTTATCATTGCAGCGGCCTTGTTTGTGTTGATTGCGCCGCTCGCATTCATTTTGCAAACATCGCGCTTTGCAATTTTGCACAAAGATGTGGGGCAATTTTTCTTCAATGTTGCGATTGGCATCGACCAAGTCGGTGGGTCAATCATTTACAATGAGCAAGATTGGACAGTGTCGAGCTGCACAGGGTTCCATGCCGCACGCGGCAACAAATATGCCCAAAGATTTGAGCAAGTGATCAACTTTTTGTTTGGAAAAAATCATTGCTACAACGCATTTCTTTGGGAAAGCGATAAAAACAAAGAAAAAATTGGTAGAGAAATCAAAACAGGAAAAATAGGAGGCTAATCATGCCAGCAGCATTTTTACATGGCGTTGAAATTATTGAAGACCAGAGTGGAGCACGCCCCATTCGCGCAGTACGATCATCAATTATTGGGGTGGTTGGCACAGCGCCCAATGCAGACTCTTTAAAATTCCCGCTCAATACACCTGTGTTGGTGGCGGGAAGCCGCACCGAAGCGGCAGGCCTTGATACGGTAGGCACAGGTTTGGGCACTTTACCAGCTATTGCAGATGATATATTTGATCAAGCTGGTGCGCTGGTGGTGTTTATTCGCGTTGCTGAAGGTGCTTTGCCAGCTACGACCAAAGCGAATGTGATTGGTGGCGTGGATGTTGGTGGATTCCGAACGGGCATCCAAGCATTCCTTGATTCACAAACTAAAACAGGCTTTGTGCCACGGATTCTAATTGCACCAGGTTGGACAAATGACCTTGCTGTGGTTGGCGAAATGATTGCCATCGCAGACAAATTGCGTGGCATTATCATTGCCGATGGCTCAAATACTACGGATGCTGATGCGATTGCTTATCGTGGTAACTTTGGTTCGCGCCGTGTTTACGTGGTTGACCCCAACGCGGAAGTATTTGATGTTATTTCGGCAAGCCATGTGATTCGACCTGCTTCAGGTCGCGTAGCGGGGTTGATTGCGCGCTCAGATGCAGAACGTGGATACTGGCATTCGCCATCAAATCAGCAAATCAATGGCATTACTGGCTTAGCGCGTGATATCGACTTCAACTTTGGTGATGCTACTTGCAGAGCGAACGTGCTCAACGAAAATGAAGTGGCCACAATCATTCGTCAGGACGGATTTCGCTTATGGGGCAATCGCACATGCAGCGCTGATCCTAAGTGGGCTTTCCTTTCAGTGGTGCGCACCAACGACATGATCAATGAAGCTATGTTGCAAGCTCACCTTTGGGCAGTGGATCGCAACATCACTAAAACATATGTCGAAGATGTGTTGGAAGGCATCAATGCTTACTTACGTAGCCTTGTTGCACGTGATGTGATTTTAGGTGGTAAAGCTTGGGTAGACCCTGCACTGAATACAGCGGCTAATATCACACAAGGTAACGTGACCTTTGATTATGACTTTACCCCACCATATCCCGGTGAACGCATCACTATGCGTTCACATTTAGTAAATGATTATATTACGGAGGTATTTAAATGAGCATTCCAGAGCGGATTACAAACTTTAACACATTTGTTGACGGGGTCGGCAAGGCTGGTCTTTGCGAAGAAATGACCTTGCCCAAAATTGTGGCTGCTACTGAAGAATTTCAGGGTGGCGGCATGGCAGCCCCCATTGATTTGCTGATGGGCACCTTAGAAAAGCTCGATACTGACTTTTCTTTGAAAGGCATTGATGCAGGCACTTTGAAGCTGTTTGGCATTGTGGAAGGTGGCGATGTGCCACTGACTTTCCGTGGCGCCATTCAAGCTGAAGGTGGCACGATTAAACCGATGGTTGTATCTACACGTGGTGTGTTGAAAGAAGTTGACCTTGGCGCTGTCAAAGTGGGTGAAAACACCACTAAATATAATATGAACTTGCGCTACTTCAAACTTGAGCTTGATGGCGAAGTAATTTATGACATCGATGTAATGACCAATACCGTGATTATCGCGGGCAAAGACCAAACTGCGGATATCCGCAGCGCGTTGGGGATGTGATGATGACGAACTCTAAAGATAAAACTTATACCATTCTCAAAGCTTTTGGTGGGCACGCTAAAGGCGATGAAGTGACAATGAATGATCGTCAGGCGCAGTTCTTGATTGCGGGTGCTCAAGTTGAATTAAAGACCAGCAAAAAACCTAAAGGTGGTGTGGTATGAGCCATGAGCAAGTGATTCGACTGGATTTTTCTTTTGAGGCGGATGGTGAAAAGCTTACTGAATTGACCATGCGGCGAAAGAAGGTGGGTGACCATCTGATTGCAAGCAAAAAATCTAAAGGTGATATCGAGTCTGAAGAGGTTATTTTAATTGCCAACCTCTGCAACGTTGACCCCTCTGTTATTCATAGGCTGGACTCTTTTGATTATGAAAAGTGCCAGCGCATGTACATGCTGATGGGCAGTATCAATGTGACTGAACTTCGAGCAGCGGTAATGACACTCTGCGGGTTTACGGGTTGGTCATTACAAGACTGTATGGACTTGGATGAAGAAGATTTGCTTGCATGGCTAAAGGCCATCCCCAAACCAGCACAATCATAACCAAGGGGGCAAACTTAGCTTTGCCCCTTATTCAAATTTACAGGAGGCTTTGCAGTGGATAGGACAATGTCGCTTGGTTTGGTTATTGGTGGAGGTGTTAACAGTTCGCTAGGCCGTGCGCTTCAGACCGTGAAGGGCAAAACAGATGGGCTCACCAAATCATTGCAAAAAAACCGCCTTGGCAAAGCGCTGGCTGCTGATGTAATTAAATATCGCACAGTACTTGATAGCCTTAAACAAAAACAACGCGCGACAGGCGACTCGTCGGATAAACTCAACAGCCAGATTGCCCATATCAGCAATCAGTACAAGCGTTCTAAAAAGGCTGCAAAAGCTTATGGTATTCAGATTGGGGATGTGGTTCGACAGCATCGGCTGCTTTCTTCTTCAGCAGACAAGGCTGATCGAAAACTTAAGCGCTTAGAAACACGACAGCGCAACAAAGATGTGCGTGGCGAAGTGCAAGGTCAGATGCTTGGCACGGTGGCGCAAGTGATGGCTGCGGCATTGCCCATCAAGAAAGCTATGGCTTTTGAATCAGCAATGGCTGATGTCCGCAAAGTGATAGACTTTGAATCACCAGAACAATTTAAACTCATGCAATATGACATCCTTGAGATGTCTACCAAAATGCCGATGGCCGCCGAGAAAATTGCAGAAATTGTGACCGCTGCAGGACGGGCTGGTATTGCGCGCTCCGAACTCATGAAATTTACTAAAGATGCCGTAAGAATGGGTATTGCCTTTGATATGGCTGGAGGGGAAGCTGGTGATGCAATGGTTGGTATGCGTACAATCTTTGGGATTAACCAGCAAGAGGTCATCAAGCTGGGAGATGCATATAACTACCTAGATAATAATATGGATACGACTGCAGCAGACCTTGTTCAAATCGCAAACAAGGCTGGTTCAACCGCAAGATTGTTTGGATTAAATGGTATTCAGTTGGGTGCTTTGGGAGCAACATTTAAAGCATTGAAAACGCCAACTGATGTGGCAGGCACAGCTATTAATGCCATACTTATGAAGTTGGCCACCTCCGATAAACAAGGTGCTAAGTTTGAGGGTGCTTTAGATCGGATAGGTTACTCTGCTGAGGATATGAAATACGCCATCGAGGAAGATGCTCAGGGCGCATTAATGGAGTTTCTAAAAGCAGTCCGAGACTCTGAAGATGTGATGGGTAATTTATCTGACTTGTTTGGGCTTGAGTATGCAGATGATGTATCCAAGCTGGTTGGCAGCTTATCTACTTATGAAGATGCAATTGCCAAGGTGTCAAACCAAACGAAATTTGCAGGTGCGATGAATGATGAGTATGCCACACGCATTAAAACGACTGAAGCGAATCTGGGTATGTTTATCAATAAACTGACATGGTTGGGCAATACAATAGGCGCAACAGTGTTACCTGCATTAAATAGTTCAATGTCTGCGCTTGGTGGTGTTGTAGGCGTAGTGAATGATGCCGCACAATCTGTGCCTTGGTTAACCACAGGACTGGTTGGTGCGGCGGTTGCACTCACTACATTTAAAGTGGCTTCATTGGCTAGTCGCTATGCGATGACGGCTCTTTCTGATGCTTGGGTGTTTGGTAAGGGTGTGATCGACTTCTTTAGACTCAGCACACTTAAGGCTAATGCGAGCATGATTGCTAACGGTGTGATTGCCACAGGCTTGGCCATTAAAAACAAAGCATTAGCTGTATCAACGGGTGTAATGACGGCTGCACAGTGGTTGTGGAACGCGGCAATGACAGCCAACCCCATCGGGCTAGTGATAGCAGGCGTTGCAGCTTTAGCTACAGGCGCACACTTATTGTATGATAATTGGGACACTGTGACCAAATGGTTTGGCGATAAGTTGAAGTGGCTGACAGATAAGTTTGCCTTGGTTGGAGATGCTTGGAACTCTATTTTTGGTGATGAAGAAAAAGATGTGTCCCAAAATATTAAGCAAACCATTGAGTCTAATCAAGGTCGAGGAAGTCGCAAACAGAGGAGAGGCACTACTTCGATACCTAAGCAAGCATTAGTTGCAGCTACCGTTGGTGCTCTTGCTGTGACATCTCCAGCCTTAGCTGCCCCGCTACCTGCTAACAATACATATAAAATTAACATCCAAGCGCAGCCTGGACAAGATATCGGTCAGCTGGCCGATGAGCTGGAAAGAGAAATAAAACGCCGCGATGGCTTGCGTAATCGTGCTGCTCTGAATGATCAGGGGGACTACTAATTATGGGCGTGTTAATGCAACTAGGTCTGTTCCCATTTTCAATCGAGACGGCGGCTTATCAACAGCTTCAAAGGGTCACTGAATACCGATGGGCAAAGAGTGAGACTTATGGCAAAGCACCCTCCAAACAATTTACAGGTTTGGGCGATGATGTGATTGATTTGTCTGGTGTTATTTATCCACACTGGAAAGGCGGTGTGCTTCAGCTCTCTGCCATCCGTGCCTTGGCAGGCACAGGCAAACCGCAGCTGATGGTGGCCATGCCCTCAATGGGGCTTGGTGTGATTCATGGTTTGTGGTGCATCGAGCGCGTTGAAGAAGTGCAAAGCAAGATTGGCGCATGGGGTGTACCAGGCAAACAGGAGTTCCGAGTTCGGTTGTCTGCTTACGGGGAAGAAAGCTGATGGCAACTTACACAACACGAACAGGTGATGTGCTTGATGAAGTGGTCTATAAATATTATGGACAAGATGTAGGAATGACTGAAAAGGTACTTGAGGCAAACTCTGGGCTGGCAGATCAGGGTGTGGTTTTGCCATCTGGGATTGAGATTCAGATGCCTGAAATTACAACGGCAGAGCCAGCCCCTATAACGAGGCTTTGGGACTGATGAATGCAAACTTTAAAATCACAGCAGATGGTAAAGATGTTACCGATGCAATTGCGCGGCGTTTTATATCACTCAAAATACAAGATGAGCGGGGCTGGAAATCTGACACCTTAGAAATCGTGATTGATGATAGACCCGATTTGTCGGGGAACTATATTGAAATGCCAAAGACTGGCGTGCAGCTTGAAGTTGAGCTTGGGCGTGGTTCGACACTCCACAAAATGGGGAGTTTCACCGTAAATGAAACACGGGCAACGGGAGCTGTTGAAAAACTAACAATTAATGCCACTGCCGCAGATATGAAGGGGCGTTTAAAAGAGAAGCGGACACGAGGATTGGACAATATTTCGTTTGGTGATTTGGCAGCTACGATTGCAAGTGAACACGTGATGACTGCTAAGGTGTCAGCTTCAATTTCTAACACAATTATTACGCGCATTGACCAGTTAGATGAGAGTGACCTGCACTTGATGACTCGCATTTCCAGAAGCTATGGCACAGTGATTAAATATGTCGGGAGTGTGTTGATTATAGTTCCCAAAGGAGAAGCGAAAACCGTTTCGGGGGAACACTTGCCGTCAACCGTATTAAATAAGAATCAACTTGCCCACTGGGCTTTGTTTTTCGCGGATCGTGACCAATATGAATCTGTTGTTGCGAAGTATCATGATAATGCTTCTGCTTCCGATATTCGGGTCACTGCTGGAAGTGGGAGGTCTCCTCACATTATCCGAAGAGCTTATGCGAGCGAACAAGAGGCCATCCTTGCAGCAGAAGCAAAACTAAAGGAACTAAATAGAGGGCTTGGTCAAGGGTCTATCTCTACGGATGGCGATGCTCGCTTGGTCGCTGAAGCACAAGTTACATTAAAAGGCATGCGCCCAGGTCTTGATGGCGTATGGCAGATTAAAACAGCCACACACACGTTGAACAAATCACGTTCATGGTCAGCTGATTTAGAGCTAGAAATGAATCCGAAATAAAACGAAGGAAGCGGCTGAAGTGATGCGTCAACATCCCTCCAGCCACCGTACACACTGCAACAACAGTGAGCACAGCCAAGGCTCCCCCTGTCTGATCAGACGCGGAGAGCTTACACATAAAATGGAGGCTCACAAGATGACCGCAAAACCAATAATTCCGTGGATCGGTGGCAAACGCCGACTCGTTAAAGATATACTACCAATGTTCCCCAAACATACCTGCTACGTGGAGCCCTTCTGCGGAGCTGCTGCCCTGCTTTTTGCTAAGGACGAATCCAAGTGTGAGGTGCTTAACGATATTAATGGTGAGCTCATCAATTTGTATCGTGTGCTTCAACATCATTTGGAAGAGTTTGTGAAACAATTTAAATGGGCGCTGGTGTCTCGGACAATGTTCAAATGGGAACAGATGAAAAACCCTGAAACGCTGACTGATATCCAGCGCGCAGCACGATTCTTTTACCTGCAAAAAAACGCATTTGGTGGAAAGGTTGCTGGTCAGAGTTTTGGAACCAGCACAACAGGCGCTCCTCGATTAAATCTGCTTCGGATAGAAGAGGATTTATCGGCTGCACATTTGCGATTGTCCAGGGTGCAGGTTGAGCACTTGAGCTGGGAAAAGTGTATGGAAAAATATGACCGACTACACACACTCTTTTTCATTGATCCACCGTACTGGGAAACAGAAGGTTACGGTGTTGATTTTGGCATTGAACAATACGAACAAATGGCCGAGCTGATGAAGACCATGAAAGGTAAGGGCATCATCACGGTTAACGATCATCCAGCTATGCGTGAAGTCTTCTCTGGATTGGCCATGAAAAAGCTACAAATCACCTACACCTTACCCAAAGGCGGCAAAGGCAAAAAAGCTGGTGAACTGTTGATTTGGAACTGGTAGAAAAGACTGGACTATGAGGGCGAACAGAGCAAAAATTATTTACATAGAAACAAGGAGGGAAATATGCAAATTGCTCACCCATATAACAGAATGATCACGGTGTTAGGGAAACCTAAAGATGGTGCCTGGAATATTTCTTTCACAGATGGAACAGGTGCCATCATACAATGTCCCCAAGGCTCAGAAAAATCTAGCTGGGAAGAACTTCAATACAGGGTTCGTGAATGGCAAGTGGCAGGCAATATCGAACTGGCAGAGTTAGTTATTTCAAATAAGTGGAACATTTATGAAATTGACGGATATGAGGAAGTTCTAGTTACACTGGAGCAAGTGCTGCAAGAAGGCATGGCTTTCGCCTACAATAAAATTAAAGATGGATATTCAAGGCTAAATGCTGCTAGAGAGTTGTTCGGAAGCATGGATGAAATCTTGAATTCATTTGATGGCTTTGGAGCTTCCGATACAGAGCCTAGATGTTACTTAAGAGGATGCATCAACCAGGAGTTTGAAGTCTCAATATAAGAAAATTTAATCCCCTCTTAATTTAAAGCCCCGTATTTCAACGGGGCTTTTTTATTGTGCATAATGAAATAGCATTACACATGATGAAATTAAGAAAAAAACCACTTATCGCACGTTTGCAGCAAGATTTATCGCGCGCCGCATCAACTCTAAGCACTTTCGAGTTAATTGGACTACCCGCATTTCAGTAGACACTTGCTATCTTCTAAAAATATTCTTTCGTAGTCAACTGGAGATACGTTCCCAAGATGGCTATGGCGACGTTTTCGGTTGTAGAAAACTTCGATATAATCGAATATCTCTGAACGCGCATCATCACGGGTTTTATAAATTATTTTCCTAACCCTT
>Ga0316204_10002879_pt1 | contig 36860 bp, 31 predicted proteins | sample 6monrhotite_MG_2_FD_205661 | JGI IMG/M metagenome (GOLD analysis project Ga0316204, IMG submission 205661) | Microbial mat bacterial communities from mineral coupon in-situ incubated in ocean water Damariscotta River, Maine, United States -... | ecosystem: Environmental > Aquatic > Marine >... | reverse complement strand
GCATGAGCCGGACGGCTTCGGCTTTGAATTCGTCGTCGTACTGAGGTCGCTTGCGCACTGACATTTTCTTCGACGCCATGAGTATCTCTCTTTCGGAGACCTCCACGAAACCGGGGCAACTTCAACCTCGAACGCCGGCCACATCGAGGGACATCGCCCCTGGGCTTCCACCCCGCCCATCTCCAAGCTGCCCATCCTCGTTGTTGCCCCAGCACATCACGCTGCCGTTTGTTCGGAGCGCGCAGCTGAAGTCCCGACCGACCTCGACCTGCTTCACTCCGGTGAGCCCGCGGACCTTGGACAACCGCGGGGAGTCGGTTCGCCCGCCGTTGCCGAGCTGGCCGTAGGTGTTCTTTCCCCAGCACAACACATCTCCGGCCTTGCGGAGGGCGCAAGAGTGCTGGAAGCGAGAGGCGATCTGCAGGAACGGGTTGAGTGGCGGTTGCGTCTTCGCCTTGGGTTGTGCCTTCGGAGTCGCGGCCTTGGGCGCTGTGGGCTTGGGCTGGGACGAGGGCTTGCTGCTGTTCCAGGTGCAGCCCGCACCGCTGAGAAGTGCACAACCCAACACGATTGCTCCGAGGCGCATGTCAGCGGAGTATAGCGATCGATGGCGAGCATGCTGCGACCCGATCTGCCCCATGTGATCGTTGTGGGCGGAGGGACGCTACACTGCTCGCATGGATGCCGCGCTGAACGACGAAGCGGTCGAGAACCTTGTCTCGCAGTTCAGCTCGTCGCTCGACTTCTACCGAGAGCTCGTTCAGAACAGCATCGATGCGGGCAGCTCGTCCGTTGAGGTCTGGATGGAGTTCGAGCCCGGTGACGGGGTCGAAGGGACGATCTCGGTCCACGTCGACGACTTCGGCGAGGGGATGAACGAAGAGATCATCGACGAGCAACTCACCAAGCTGTTCTCGTCCAGCAAGGAAAACGACCTCACCAAGATCGGGAAGTTCGGCATTGGCTTCGTCTCGGTCTTCGCCCTACAGCCCAAGGGTGTCCTCATCCACACGGGGAGGGATGGGGAGTGCTGGGAGGTGTTCTTCGATGCCGACCGGTCCTACGTGAAGGGGCGCCTGGACATCCCGGTCGAGGGCACGCAGATCACGATGTTCGTCGAAGGGGGTCGCGGTCGGTATCGCGAGCTGGTGCGCGGCACTCGGGAGTCGTTGCGCAAGTGGTGCTCGCACTCGGATACCGAGATCTCCTTCGAGGACCGCAGCCCGGCTGGCTCGGACGACGCAGGAAGTGAGCTCATCAACGCCCCGTTCGAGGTCGCCGCAGACATCTCGGCCCGCGTCACTCGGCCAGGAACAGAGATCTCGGTGGGCTTCTCCCACGCCCCGGTGTACGGCTTCTACAACAAGGGACTCGCGCTCGCGGTGACAACGGCGGGGCACGAGATCTTGGAACGACGGGCCGCCCGGTACGGACACATCGGCTTCAAGATCAAGTCCCGTTACCTCGAGCACACGTTGTCTCGCGAGACCGTGATGCGCGATGCCAACTTCGACAAGACGATGGCGATGCTTCTGGAGGCCGTGACGGGACCGCTTCGGGACGCGTTGTTGGACGCGCTGGAGGCCCTATGCGGCCAGCAGGAGTGGTCGCTCTCCGATCGCACCCGCTACCAGAGCTTGATGGGCTACCTCGCCTCGGAGCCAAGGGCCAGCCTCGAGCCGTTGGGTCCGCGCGCAATCCTTCGGACGGTCGATGGCCGCGGACTGCGGCTGAACGACGCGACGCGAGCCTTCGACCGAGATGGCCGGGTTTTCGTGGCGGGCGCACCGTCCTCGCTCACCGCGACCTTGGCCGAGCGCGAAGTCCCGGTCTTTCTCGGAGGCGGGACACGGGTCGCGGAGGCGATGCTGGAGCCGGTCTCGAGGGTGCTGTCGAGCTACCTCTGGTTGCGGTGGCGCTCCGAGCCTTCGGGCCTTGCACGTCGCGTCGTTGGTCAAGACTTGCTCGCGCATGTCGAGAAGAGCGTGGTCCACCCCGAGGCCGCCTTTGTGTATGCCCGCCGGCTTGCCGATGCGGGTCCGAATGTGGAGGGGCTGATCGCGGACGCGGCGGCCACGTTACGCGCCGCCAAACAGCGCTACGGAGACATCATCGCCGGCAAGCTCGATGGCAGCCCTGAGCACCCGTGCCTGTTCGCGATGGGGCCGGAGCTCTCGTCGGTGATGCAGCGTCCGGTGGCCGGATTCTACGACCGTGGATGGTTCGAGCACCCCAAAGTCGTCGTGAACATCGAGCATGGCCACGTCCGCGGACTCGCCGACCTCCGGCGACACGACCGCGCCATGGCTGCGTACTGTCTTGCCAAGTCGATCCTTCTCGATGAGAACCGCAATCTCGACGATGACGATGCATTGGTCGAAGCTGCGATGGAGGTGACGCGATGAGTTCGGTCTCCGCGGTCATCGAACGTGCCCGAGCCGGAGGCGTGTACACCGAGAAGAAGCGATTCACGATCGCCCGCGGCCGCGCGATCGAGAAGATGCGCCGGTTCGCCCTCGCGGATCCGTACTTCTACATCCTCGAGCTGATCCAAGCCGCCGTCGCCAACGACGCGGAGTACATCGAGATCTCGACCGACGACGGGGAGGTGACGCTGGCGTACATCGGCGGCGGCCTCGAGAAGGACGACCTGGCGAACCTGTTCGACTACCTGTTCGCGTCGAAGGACCGGGCTGAGATCGGGCACCTTCGCGAGCTGGCGCTGGGAATCAACGCCGCACTGCTGTTCAAGCCGGACCGCGTGATCGTGGAGTCTGGAGACGGCACGCTGAGCGGGACCACGCGGATGGAGATGCATGGCGCCCAAGATGGGGTCGACATCGGCACTCCACAGCGGCCCCTGACCGGCACCTTCATTCGAATTGAAGGCATGTCTCGGGGCAAGCTTCCCAACGTCCTACAGCGGATCCTCGACTTCGGCGACCGACCGCGAGAGTTCGACGTGGTCGACGCTCGTTGTCTTGCGGCTCCGGTTCCGATCATCCTCAACCACGAGTCGGTGTTCGGGTTCTCGGCCCAGCGAAGCCCAGGAATGCTGGGCTATCGCCGCACGCTGTCCTTCGATGAGGGGGACCTGTACGGCACGCTCGCGATGGCGGACTCGGGGAATCGGAGCGAGTTCGACTTGTTGATGTGGGGCGTGTTGATCCAATCCCGTGCCCACGAGCTCGTGCCGGGCACTTCCCTCGCGGGAATCGTCTGCTTCGACCGCCTGCGAAAGACCGCGGACCACTCTGGAATCGTCGACGACGAACGAATGGCCGAGATGTGGGCGCGGTTGCAGCCGTACGCTCACCAGCTCATTCACGGGAAGAACGCTCGCGGTGTCACCACCTTGATGCAGCTCGATGGAACGATCGTGCCGGCGACGGAGATCCGCCCTCTGGTCCAGGAGAGCCGCCGCATCATTCTCACGCCCCCGGAGACGGCCCAGTCCGACCACGATCGAGGCATCGCCCGGGAGGCGAGTCGTCGGCTCGGTGCACCTGTCTTTTGCGGTCATCAGACGATGGCATCATCGCTTCGTGCGATGTCGGCAGGGGCGTTGTCGGTCGTTTCTTTCGACCCCACGAACTCACACGATGTCGCCGTGATTCGCCTCAGTGAGTCCGAGCCTCCGTCGCGCCCGTGGCTCACGCCGGTGATCGACCTCGCGCCGGTGACCACGGCGGAGATCTTGGCGCGCATCATCTCGATGCACCACCTTCAGGACTCGGATGACCCGGTCGTGCAAGCCGAAGCTCGAAACAAGGCGTGGTGGCTGGGTACGGGGGGCAACGTCAACGCGGCCGTGTTCACCCCCGAGAATGTACGTTCGACCGACGCCCTGACGGTGGAGGTCCTCACCACGGAACGTCTGCTGTGGTCCGGCACCTTGCCGTCGTCCCACCCCGGGCACGTGCTGCGTATCGAGCTTCCCGATGCTCGGCCCTCGGTGTTGCTCTCCAAGCGGCTCAAAGGTGCCAAAGACGCGCTCTGTCTCGACGTCGCGCGGGTCATGGCTGTGCATGCGGGTCCGGCACTGCGGAAGGCGGCCGGTCGTGCTGTGGAGAGCCTCTCGGACCGGGACGTACAACCTCGCACGCCCGCCTCCGCGCTCGCGCTTCGGGCCGCCGTCCGGACCTGCGTGCCGCGGCTGGGGACGACCGACGATGGACAGCCGCGGGTGGTGCTCGAGCAGATCGATGCCAACCATCTCGACGTCCGTAACCTCGCGTTGTTCCGGACTGTGGGTGGCAGCCCGCAGTCGCTACAAGACGTCGCAACGAGGATGAGTCGCTGCGAGGGCCTCATCTACGGGGTGCTTGAAGGCATGCCGTCCTCGCTCGAGGGGCTCGACGCGCGCGACGTCCTTTCCCTGGATCTCGAGGAGGAGCGCCGCGTCATCCAGATCTTCGGCGAGAGCTCCTACGTTCGCATCGACGAGCGTGAGGTGCTGGCTCAGCACGGTGAAGCATGTGTTCGCGACGTCGCGGTCGGACTGCGGGAGTACGCTGACCACCCCTTGCTGGTCGAGGTGGGCGACCCCGCGGCGCACGAGGCCGAGCTGGTGCGTGCGCTGGTCGACCGGTTCGTGGGCAAGAGCCCTCCCGCGCCGCCCGAGACCTGGCCACGTGAGGCCTGGCAAGAGTGTCGTCGTCACGCGGGACGTGTCCTTCAGTACTACGTCTGCGAGTTGCTCCGCCGCGGTCTGGAAACCCCGGTTCCCGAGGTCTTCGAGTTGCCGCTGTTCCTCGATCCGGACGACGGCGCGTTTACCATTCAGGGGGTCGTCGATGCGATGCAGCGCCCCGGCGGGTTGCCCCTGATCTACGGCCATGCATTCGGTGGTGTCGAACTTGGGGCTCTGGCGAAGGCGAGCGAATCGGGTGCTCGGTCCTCCGGGATGCCCTACACGCTCGCGGCCTCCAGCTGGTTGCATCACGTGCTGGCCCGTTTGGGCCCGGTCCGCGTGGCATTCGACTTCGAGCTGACCCACGGTGATGCGGAGGCATCGACCAAGCCCAACGCGTGGCTTCGTTCAAATGTCGTGGAGGCCCCCGGCGTGGAGGGCGTCGTCGGCATTCCCCACGACCGGGTTGCGCATCCAGACATCGCGGTCCTCCTCCCCGAGGGAGGCCGATCTCGGGCTCTCGCCTCACTGGCCGTCGAGTACGGATGTGTAGGCTGGGTTCGGATCGACGCCAACGCGCAGTGGGACGAGTCCAACCTTGCGGAACTCGAGCGTGGGGTGCGGGCTGCCTGCGAGGCGTGTTTGCAGTCGCTGTTCGTCGACCTCGCACGCGGAGCGTCGGTACCGCAGCGAGAGCGTTGCGAAACCATGCTCCTCGACCATGCCGCACGTCACCTGTCCCTCATCACCCAGGCCGACCTTCAGCCACGCGCCACGGTCAGTTCCGACCTCGCCGACCGCGTGTTGACGATGCCGTTGTTCAACGCAGCCCACGGCGAGGCGATGACCGGATGGCGAGTCATCCGGGTGTTCTGCTCCGAGTTTGCGGCCGCGCCGAGCCGAGCCCGCGAAGCGGTTCTCGCGTTGACCCGTGCCGACCTGCCTCCCCACGCCCGAAGCTGGATCGACCGACACCTTCGGGAAGCTCGGGTGGTCATCAAGCCGGCGCCGGCACCCGCGCCTGTTCCCACGGGCAACTGGGTTGGGCAAGACGCCGGCCGACTCCAGGAAACGGTGCTGCACTGGCTGCGGGTCGTGGGCGGCCTCGAGTTCGTCACGCACGTCTGGGTCCATGGCGAAGACCTGGAAGGGTTGTGTTCGCTCGAAGGTACCAACGTGTTCATCAATCCGGGGCATCCGCGCACGACGTCAGCGCTGCAGCAGCGTTCTCCCGCATCGCTTGCGTGGCTCCTGCTGGGAGTCTTCGCTTACATCAACACCCGCGTCGGCGAGGTCGAGAATCGGCACGAGCGCGAGTTCCAGCTGGAACTCGCCCGAGGTCTTCGTGAGGGACGGCTCGTCTGGTCTTGAGCTCAGCCAGCCTACGCATCGGCTGCGGCTCGGATGCGGGCGTGCAACCGAGACATCTCGCTCCGGGTCAGTAGGCCCGAGAGGAGGTCACTGATCGTCTTCCCCTTCTCGAGGGGGTGACGCAAGGGCGTGGAGAGGCTGAGCGTGTAGTGGTTGCGCCGACCCTCGCGCTCCTTGACGACGACGTCTGCAGCGGTGAGCTCGGCGACGATGCGGTGGATCGCGCGCTCCGTCACCCCCACCTGCTCCGCGATTCCCCGCAGGGTGATGTCTGGGTCGCGGGCGAGGCAGACGAGCACGTGGGCGTAGTTGCTGAGGAACGTCCAGCTGTGGTCGGCGGCTTCGTTGTCCTTCGGCTTCACGCTGAGCGTCTCCGATCTCAATTTACGTTGACGAACATCTCATGTCAATATATACATGACATGAAGTTCATGTTTTGAACTTCCGGAAAAGCAAGTCCTGATAATTATGACCGAACTCGATCGAGACGTTCCGGCCCGAGTCATGGAGTCCGAGTACGCCGCAATCGCGCACGCGCTGGAAGTCGTCGCGGAGGCTGCGGGCAGTCCTGTGCGCGCCGATGATGCGATGCAAGCGGTCCGAAGGTGCCGGCGTGCCTGTGCAACTCCACTCGAGGCTGCGGAGGTCGCCGCGGCCGAACTGGGCCTGAGCGTTCGCCGTCGTTCGCCGCACGCGGACGCGAAGGTCGCCATTCCGTCGGTAGCTGCACTCGACGATGGCCGGTGGCTCATCGCGACCACCCGGCGGGGGCACCGGGTCCTGGTCTCGATCGTCGACGCCCGCACGGTCGTCCAAGACACGCTGTCGTTCAAAGAGCTGGGCGCCCTGACCAGCGGCGGCGAGAGCCTGCACTTCTCTCCTCGTCTTGCGCTCCAAGATGTCTCCGCGCGATCACGCGAAGAGTTACGCGGACGGCCGTGGCGTCGGTTGCGTGCGTTCCTCGGGATCGAGAAGCGCGACCTGGGCGTCGTCGCAGTCTACGCGGTTGTCATTGGGCTGCTGACGCTCGCCACGCCCGTGGCGGTTCAAGCCGTTGTCAACTCGGTCGCGTTTGGCTCGACGCTCCAGCCCCTGGTCGTCCTCACGCTCCTCTTGTTTGGAGGCCTGTTGTTCTCGGCGGTGCTGCGGGTACTCGAGGCCTACGTCGTCGAGGTGTTGCAGCGACGGTATTTCGTTCGCGTTGCCGACGACTTCGGTCGACGTCTGGCAAGCGTACCCGTGACCGAGCACGACAAACGCTTCGGACCCGAGCTGGTCAACCGGTTCTTCGACATCGTCACGGTGCAGAAATCGTTGTCGACCCTGCTGCTCGACGGCCTCAGCCTCGCCCTGCAGACCGGCGTGGGTATGATCCTGCTGGGCTTCTATCACCCGCTGTTGCTCGCCTTCGACGCTGTGTTGGTGACGCTACTGGGTCTGGTGTTGTTGCTCGGGCGAGGCGCGCTGCCGACCGCCAACAACGAGTCGTCTGCCAAGTACAAGGTCGCCGGCTGGCTCGAGGACATTGCGAGGGCCCCTCGCCTATTCGTCGGTGCCTCCGCACGAGACCACGCCTGGAACCGGTCGGACATCTTGGCGCGAGACTACGTCGCCGCACGGAGGACCCACTTCCGAGTTCTGCTGCGCCAGCTCTCCGGCGGCATGTTCCTGCAAGTCGTCGCCGTTGTCTCGCTGTTGGGGGTTGGCGGCTACTTGGTGCTGACCCGCCAGCTCACCCTGGGGCAGCTCGTCGCCGCGGAGCTCATCGTCACCGCGATGGGAGCGGGTTTCTCGAAGGTTGGGAAGAGCCTCGAGAAGTTCTACGACCTCAGCGTCGGCGTGCTGAAGATCGGAGCCGTACTCGATCAGCCTACCGAGCGTGTGGGCGGCGAACGGCCACATGGATCGGGACCGTTGGGGATCTCCGCAGGAGCCGTCTCGGTGAGTCGCGGCGGGCGAACCCTGATTCGCAACATCACTCGGGACATCGAAGCCGGAGCACGGGTGCTCATCGATGGGGAGGCGGGCGCGGGCAAGACCTCCCTGCTCGAGGTGCTTGGGGGCGTTCGACAGCCCGCTGAAGGCGGGATTCAGCACGATGGTCTGGACCTACGGCGCGCCGACCTGGGTTCGATCCGCGACTTCACGGTGGTCGTGGGACAACCGGAGTTCGTCGCGGGCTCCGTCTTGGACAACCTGTTCCTCGGTGGCGTGCCGTTGCCCGAGCCGGACACGCGCAGACTCCTGCGGCTGCTCGAACTCGAGGACGCTGTCGATGCTCTACCCAAAGGGCTCGACGAGCCGATGACGCCGCACGGCAACCCGTTCTCCGAGCGCCAGCAACGACGACTCTCCTTGATTCGGGGCATCGCGCATCAGCCACGGGCGCTCCTGATCGACCGCTCCCTCGACGGCCTGGGCCTCTCGGAGACGGCGATGGGCAGCCTGCTCGATGAGCTGTTCGATGGCACGGCGCCGTGGACGTTGGTGGTTGTTTCCGACGAAGCCGCTGTGCGCGGCCGCTGCACGTCCCAACTTCGGATCGAGAGCTTTGCACTCGAGGTGATGTCATGAGCTGGCTTCGTCGAAACCGCGTCGCACCCACCCCTCTTTCCGCGGCCGGCACCATCGACGGTGCTCGCGTCCTGGCGTACATGCTCGTCGTCGCGCTTGTACTCTGCATCGCTGCGTTGGTGTTCACGCCGTGGCAGCAGTCGATTCGGGGGGGCGGCAGGGTCACCGCGTACGCGCCCCTGGAGCGGCAGCAAACGGTGGAAGCCCCGGTGAAGGGGCGCGTTGTTCACTGGTATGTCCAAGAAGGCGACCACATCGAGGCGGGCCAACCCGTCGTGGACTTGGCGGACAACGACCCGGAGTTGATCGCCCGTTTGGAGCGTCAGCGAACGGCGATCATGGCGCGCATGGAAGCCGCCCGGCTCACCATCGCTGTCGCCGATACCAAGACCGTTGCGTTGGACGGATCTCGCACGGCTGCGTTCACGAGCGCGTCCCTCAAATCCCTGATCACCAAGGACAAGCTCGAAGGTGCGCAGCGGGCCTATGAGGCCGCCGACGCCGAGAAAGAGACCGCTGGGCTCAACCTCGAGCGCGTCCGGAAGCTCCACTCCGAGGGGCTCGTCTCCACTCGAAAACTCGAGCTGGCGCAGATGAAGGCGCGGACCACCGCGGCCAAGCTCAACAAGGAAAGGGCTTCGCTCTCGGCTTCCAAGCGAGCGGTCAAGGCAGCCCAGGCTGATCGTTCCAAGATCGATGGCGAAGCCCTGGCCAAGGTCGAGGACGCGAAGTCCTCCATGCAGAAGGCGAAGTCCGATGTCGCGAAGGCGGAAGCCGACCTCGCCAAGCTCGACGTCAAGCTCGCGCAGCAGCGCCAGATGCAGGTCGTTGCTCCTCGGGCCGGCACTGTCTTTCAGCTGTCCGCGAAGGAGGGCGGCGAGGTTGTCAAAGCAGGCGATGCGCTGGCCATCCTGGTCCCCGATGTGACCGACCGTGCCGTCGAGCTCTGGGTCGATGGCAACGATGCGCCTCTGATCACACCAGGACGTGAAGTACGAATCCAGTTCGAGGGGTGGCCTGCCGTGCAGTTCGTCGGATGGCCTTCGGTTGCCATCGGGACGTTCGGAGGTGAGGTCGCGTTCGTCGATTCTACGGACAACGGCAAGGGGCAGTTCCGCATCGTCGTGACTCAGCTCGAAGGGGAGCAGTGGCCAGACTCTCGATACCTTCGACAGGGCGTTCGTGCCAACGGCTGGGTCCTCCTCAACCAGGTCAGCTTGGGCTACGAACTGTGGAGACTCTTCAACGGGTTCCCGCCCGCCGTGTCGGCTCCTGATGACGCCTCCAAGTCCGCGTTGGGCGGCAAGAACACGTTGGCGGGAAAATGATCCGCACCATCATGCAGTCGCTGATCGCGGCCATCGTCTTGGGTGTCTCCGGGAGTGCGGACGCAGCCGGGCCCCTACGCTTGAAGCAGGTCCTGGACTCTATCGAGGGCACGCATCCCGTGCTCGAGGTCTCGGAGCACAAGCGCGAGGCCGCGGAGGGGAAAGCGTTGTCTGCCCGAGGTGGCTTCGATCCCAAGGTCGCGCTCAAGGGCAAGTGGACGCCGGTCAGCTACTACGAGAACGCTCAGCTCGACGCGACCATCGAGCAGGCCACGCCGCTGTGGGGCGCCTCGGTCTATGCGGGCTATCGCTTCGGTTGGGGCGACTACCCGGTCTACAAGGGCGAGTTACGCACACGGAAGTATGGGGAGCTACGGGCTGGCATCGACATCCCGATCTGGAACGGCGGGCCGATCGATGCTCGCCGGGCAAAGATCGCGACGACCAAGGCCGGAGTCCGCGGTGCCGATGCTCGAGTCGACGCCACGACGTTGGCGCTCTATCGGGAGGCCGCGGAGGCGTATTGGAACTGGGTCGCAGCGGGGCGAAACCTCGCGATCACCGAAGGCCTGCTCGAGCTTGCCCGTGCACGGCAGAAAGCTCTGGATGCCCAGGTGGACGCTGGCGCGATCGAGGCGATCAAGAAGGTCGACAACGAGCGGTTGGTCCTGTCTCGGGAGGCCAAGGTCGTCAAGGCCGAGCAAAAGCTCGACAAAGCCGCGATCGAACTCTCGTTGTACTATCGAGATGCCGAGCTCCGCCCCGTGCGGCCGATCGCCGAACAGGTCCCTCGCGAGATCCGCGACCCCGGGCCGCCGTCGTCCGTCTCGTTGGAGGCCGGCGTCCATGAAGCTCTGGAGGGGCGACCCGAGCTCGCAGGCCTCGATGCGCAGCGGGACGCGGCAGACGTGGAGGTGCGCCTGGCAAAGAACCTGCGCAGCCCCGACGCCTCCGTGCAGGCCTTCGGCGCGCAGGACTTGGGTCCGGGCACGATCCAGCCTTCGGCCGAGTTCGGCGTGGGCTTCATGCTCTCGGTCCCCATTCCGCTCCGGAAGGCCCGCGGCCAGCTGCAAGTCGCCAGATCCGAGCTGGCGGGTCTGCGAGCCAAGGTGCGGGGAACGAGGGACAAGATCGAGTCGGAGGTTCGCAAAGCCCATGTGGCCATGGTGGCGTCACGTCGCGCGTGGGCCCTTGCGCGAAGGCAGGCCGAGGCCGCGGCGACGCTCGCAGGTGCAGAGCGACGCAAGTTTCGAGAAGGCGCCTCAGACTTGGTGGTCGTCAACCTGCGGGAGCTCGCGGTGGCTAGCGCCCAAGCCTCCGTCGTCGATGCGGCCGCGGACTATCACCGTGCGCATGCAGACTTTCGGGTTGCCACCGGACAGAGCCCTCTGTGAGCCGCGGCCTTCAGGCGACCTCAGGCCGCGGACGGTCTGGCCTGGTACGGTGCTGCGCGATGAGTCTCGTGGCACGCATGGGCTGGGGTTGGGGCGCTTTCGCTCTCTTGGGGTGTGGAAGCGCCGAGCCGGCGGCAGCGGAGACCGATCCGAGTTCCTCAGCGAGCACCGACGGAGCGAGCACCGACGCCACGAGTCTCAGCTCGGGGTCCTCCGAAACATCGAGCGGCGGCGGATCGACGAGCGGGTCTTCGAGCTCCAAGGGCGGGTCCACATCGGGCGCGGAGACATCGGGAACCACCGGGGAGAATCCCGTCAGCGACTGCGAGCGCCTCGATGCGTTCGTCGAGGAGCTCGGACGAGCAGAGCCAGAGACCGCACAGGCGGAGATCGGTGCATTCGTTTGGGAGCTCCAGTACGGCGGACACGGCCTTCCTCTGCGTTGTGACGATCGGGTTGTCTTTGTTGCCGTCGCACCGGGGCCCCTGTCCGTCGCCGGCGACTTCAACGACTGGAAACCCCAGCCGATGACGCGGCCTGTGGAGGGGGCTCCGCTGCTGGTCTCGGAGGCGACCGTGGACGTGCCCGGAGGGCTGTACAAGCTGGTGGATGGGGAGTTGTTCATCGCCGATCCGCTGGCACGCAGATATGGCTGGGACCGATTTGGCGAGTTCTCGCTCGTCGACGCCGACCCGGGACGGAGCCACCACGAGCGCTGGTCCGCGTTTTCGGAAGCGGTCGAGCCGCTGCAGCCGCGGACGGTTCGTGTCTACGTCCCGGTGGGCGCAGGCGAGGACATCTCTGTGTTGGTCATGCACGACGGCCAGAACCTGTTCGACCCCGACGCAATCTTCGGCGGGTGGCGAGCGTCCCAGACGGCCGACCTGTTGATCTCCGAGGGGGAGATCGATCCGGTCCTCATCGTCGCAATCGACAACACGCCGGCTCGCTTTGAGGAGTACACCCACGTCACAGACGACATCGGTGGCGGCCCCGTTGGCGGGCAGGCCGACGACTACGCAGACTTCGTGGTCGAGGGTGTGTTGCCGTTCATCGCGGAGCGGTATTCGACTCGAATGGCCCCCGAAAACACCGCGGTGTTGGGTAGCTCCCTTGGCGGCCTCGTCAGTCTGCACCTCGCACACCGCCACCCGGACGTCTTCGGCGCTGTCGGCTCCATGTCGGGAACCCTGGGCTGGGGTACGTTTGGACTCGACAACGAAACGATGATCGAACGGTACGCCGATGTCGCGCCGGCGGGGCTCGTGGTCTATGTCGACAGCGGTGGTGCGGGGCCGTGTCCGGGCGGCAGTGGGGATAGCTACTGCGAGAACGTCGCCTTCGCGGATCTGCTGCGGTCCCAAGGTTGGGTCGACGAAGAGGATCTGTTCTACCGTTGGGATCCACGGGCGTCGCACAACGAGGCGGCCTGGGCATCTCGGTTCGGTATCGCCCTCGGTGTGTTGAGCGGCGGCCAGTAGCCGGCGGCCTGGAGAGGTGGCGTGGTCTGTCGCTTTGTCGGTATTGTGAACTTGGATTCGGATGCGGAGCAACGCGACATTGGGGCGGCGACGGCCGTGGGTACAGCAACGCTCCGGTCGCTCCGCGACGCACGTGAAGCTCGATGTCAAATGCCGCACGTGTGGTGGCGACAACTACGGGCGGCACAAGTACTGCGGTTGGTGCGGCATCGAGATGGGCGCTCCGGGCGTGGCCATCGACGAAGTGACCGACCACGCGGCTGTGGGAGCGGGAGTCGGGGAGTCGACCTCGGCCGGCCGGCTCGCCAACGATCGAACGACCCCCGGCAGTGTTTCGGATGGTGATGCCACGGTCATGCGGCCCGTCGTTGCGGCATCGGTCGATGGACTGATCGTCTCGATGCTCGGCGAGATGGATGGCGGCCGGTCGTCCCGGTCTCGTCCGGTCCTGTACCGTCTCGAGCTGGGTGAGCCGTTCGACGTGGACGGACCCAGCATCGAAGCACCAGGGACGTTCACCGCAACGGTCGAAGGCCTTCGGCTCGACTCCTTGGGGTCACTCGAAGGGGTCTACCGGCGTGTGAGTCGGGATGAGAAACCGATCGCCTATCGACGCCTGCGGGTCATTCGAGAGCTGGGTACGTTCCAGGCTTTGGCACCCGGTGAGACGATCGCTGTGGGCTGCATGGCAATCCTCGACCACGTACTCGTGCGCATCGAGCCCGCCTAGCGCCCGTCTCGGTGGACGATGCCGTGGGCGGCGTGCATCATGCCGCCACCATGAAGCTCAAAGACATCGCGTCCACTCTCGCTGTCCTCGGTTCCGGAGCTCTCTTCCTTTCGGGCTGCGACAAAGAGAAGCCGGCGACCGAAGTCCCCGACGCCGCCGTGCCTGCCGCCGACTCTGCTGAAGGCTCCTGTGGCGCCGATGATCACCCCGCCGACGGACACTGCGGTGGCGACACGGCAGACGCCGAGGGCGAAGGCTCCTGCGGCGGCGACAAAGCTGAGGGCGAAGGCTCCTGCGGCGGCTGAACAAACGCGTTCACGCAAGAAGCCCGCGGCTGATGCCGCGGGCTTCTTCATTGGTTGCGGAGGCCCTCGCAAGAGCGCATCTCACCAGTTCAGCGAGGGCGCAGCCCGAACTTGGAAGGGTGAGCGAAGGGAGCTCTGCTCCCGCAGCGAGGGAAACCGAGAGGTTTCCCTTAGAGACTAGAGCGCTAGTCCAGCGGCCAGATCTCGGGCGGTCGTCGTTCGGGTGGGGGACTCGAGGCGCCGCGGCTTCGCAGGTTGGCGATGAACCGGTCGACGTAGCGGAGGTCGTCCTCGATGTCGGCATCCTCGTTGCTCTCGAGCCACAGGGACACGCTCTCTCGCAGGCGTTCCAAGACGCCGAGCGCACTGGTCATATCGCCGTAGGCGCTGCGGACCGCTGCCATCTCGAACCCCGCGTAGATGTTGAGCATGACGAACGCTTTTTCCACGCCTACGCTCTCGAACTCTCCGTTGTCCGGCACGTCGCCGGGCGGCAGGGCCGAGGTGATGGGGACCTCCTGGACCACGGTTTCTTCGCTGCCCGGGACCGTGTAGGTCATGACAAGCGTGCCCACGGACCCCGCGCCTACGGATGCATCCAGCGGGATGACCTCTGCGATGATCGCACCGCCGCCGCCCCGTCGACCCCCAGCATCATCATCCACTGCGGTGCGGTGTGCGAGCTGAAGTGCGGGGATGTCGATGGTTGCTTCATTGCCCGCGAGCTCGGCCCCTTGGGTGCCGTAGATGGCCCGCAGCGAGTATCCGTCGCTGACGCTCACATCGATGCGAACGTCGGTCGCGAGCGGGAGCAGGAACGCCTCGACCTCTTCCTCGAACACTTCCCGGACTGCTTCTGGGTTCTCCAGAAAGTAGAACGCGCCGCCCCCGGTCACGGCGAGTTCGCGCATCAGCTCGGGATCGAAGCTCTCCCCGATGCCGATCGTTGTGAGGCCGTATCCGAGTTCGTTGTATTGCCGGGACATCTCCACGACCCGGGCGTCTGCGGTGATGCCCGAGGTGGCCTCGCCATCGGACAGCAGGATGACGCGGTTTTGGTAGCCCTCCACGGCGTGGAGCTGAACGGTGTCGTACGCCTCGCGCAAACCTGCATAGATGTTGGTGCTCCCGTCCGCCTCGATGAGGCCGATCGCTTCCGAGAGCTCCGGAGCATCGCCAGGGACGTTCTCCACGAGGACTTCGGCCGTGTCGTCGAACGCGATAAGCGAGATCCGGTCTACCGGTCGCAGGTCGTCCAGCATGCGGAACAGTCCCTCGCGAAGATGGCTGATGTTGGTCCCGCGCATGGACCCGGAGACATCGACGGCGATGGACAAGTTGAGCGGCGGTCGATCCAGCGTCGAGGGGTCGATCGCGGTGTTCATGCCCAGCAGCATCAATGTGCAGTTGCTGCCCGTGATCATGTTGCCCATCACACCGAGCTGACCGTGCAGGCACACGTCGTCCTCACAGGCAGGCGCGGGAAACTCGACCTTGTGCTCGTTGAAGAACCCCACGTCGTCGAGGGTTGCGGGGTGGGGAATGCCGCCGTCGTCGAGGATCTGGCGAAACTCGCCGAAATCCTGGGCTCCGCCTTGGGCGACGCCCGCACCGCCAGCCGCACCAGAGTTGGCTCCACCGTCATTTGAACTGGCGTCGCAGCCGAAGCCGACACAGAGGAGAGAACAGACAAGCGAGATCAGCGCGTTATTCTTCTTCATCGTCATTCTCCTCCGCGTGCACGACGAATCGCGACGAGTTCGAGGTCGTCTCCCAGCTCGAGCGGACCGCTGTCACATGCGGTGTCGGCGACGAGGCGTTGTGATGCGTGGACGAGGTGCAGCTCGAGCGTCTCGGTTGCACTCTGCGTCGTGGCCGGGACCTCGGTGCCCTGCTGCACAGAGACCGATTCGAAACCGCCGCCTACCATCGAGACCGAGACGGCGCGGCGAACGGTGCCGCATGCCTCTTCGGGGATGGCATCACACTCGACTTCGGGGTCGACGAGCGCTTGCATGCCGTCCACGGTCGAGCCTCCATTGCTGCGGACGGCGGTGAGCACCGTGTCGAGCTCACCTGTCTCGGGGTCGTTTCGCGTCAGCGCGACGGCCTCGGTCATGTCGTCGGTAGCCGCATCCACCAGCGTGATGAGGTCGCCCTGTACGAAGGGGAACGCCCCGTGCGGGAGGCACAGCTCCCACGGCTTGCCGGGGACATCGAGGTCGTCTTCGAATCCGGTCCGAAGACCAACCTGAACACAGCCGTCGAGTCCTTCATCGACGCTCGACAAGATCCATTCACCCGCCGGGATGTCGCCCCAAGCGAGGCGGCTGGATTCAGGCGAGGGGGTGCACACACCGGGCTCAGGAGTGAGCAGCGGCTCGATACGAAACACGAGCTCGTCCTGGGTTTCGTATCTGCCGACGCCCTCTTCGTCGAATGCCACCGAGATCCAGCCTGTGGTGTCGGGGGTGATCCCGAGACCATCGACGAACGTCTCCGGGTACTGGCCTTCACGCCAGAAGATGACGGATGGAGCCAGGTTGTCGGCATCGATCCAAGCAGCGTGACAACTGCGTGTGGGTCGATCCCAGAGTTCGAGGACGGGCATGGTGGCGTCGGCCACGAGCGTCCAGCTCTGCGCATCGCCGAACACCGCATCGCGGAGATACCGGGCGGGGTCCTCTTCCACCAGATCGCAGTCGAACTCCACGGATTCCTTCAGCGGGCGGACGCGCAACACGATGTCGAAGTCGTTGGCGTTGTGGATGTACGTATCCGTTTCGAACGAACCGTAGAAGGGCTCCTGAATCCGGCTCGTCGCGACGCAGCACAGCATTCCTGCCGACGCGACGGCGACCTCGCCGGTCACGTGGCGTGCGACCCGCTGGCCGGCCATGCGCGGTACGAAGACGTAGCTGACCGCGAGTGCAGGAAGCGTGAGGAGGTCGGTGACATCCGAGGTGATGGCCCACGGAAAGCCGAACAGACCCATGAAGCCCGACCACGCGTCTGCGGCGGCCGGGGATACCTGAATCGCGGAGAACACGAATGCGATGGCGATGTGGGCCAGTGCCCATCCGCGACGGGAGGAGACCCGCAACAGGACCGCCAGAAGGAGCGGTGCGGCGAACAACCCAACGATGTCGCTCAGCTTTCCGGTGAGCCAGGCTGGCACCAGCCCCGAGCCCTTGAGCAGATGGTCGTTGATCGCCAGCGTGGCGACTGCGCCGAGCCACACGGGGTGGAGCAAGGCGCGTCGTAGCAGGGGAATGGAGCGGTTCGCAGTCATGAAAGTCTTCGCAATAAGGGGGTACAGATAGGGTAGTGCCCCCCGGCGGACAAACGATCACGACGCGCCGCTGCGATTCCGCATCCTCCCCAGCTCACGAATTCGCGGGCCTATCGATGATTTTGCCGCTACCGTGAGGTCATGCGCTTAGATTGTTGGAAGCTTGCGGTGTTCGCGGGCCTGCTGCTCGGGGGATGCAGTGACGCTGGTGGTGATCTGACTGACGAGATGCCCGAAGACCTCCCGGCGGGTCAGTCGGAGACGGATGGCGAGACCGATGCGTCCACGTCGGCGGGGACATCGACCACCGGAGTCGACTCCGAGGGCACAGGAGGGGAGACCACAGGCGGGGCCGTCGGGGCATGCCAAAGCTCGAACGACTGCTTGGGCAATGACGTCTGCGTTGCGCCGTGGGACCCACAGACACAAACCGCAGGCGAGCCCGACTGCGCCTTCGCCTGCATCCCCTCGTATGACGAGACGCAGTGGTGTGCGGATGCAGCAGCCTGCTGCGATCCGAATGCGATCTGCACTGCGCGTGGCTATTGTGTGCCACCCCAGGAGCCGGGGTCGGCGGACTCGAGTTCCGGTGGTGAAGAGACAAGCTCGACCGGCGAGGGGTCGACCGGCGGAGGTGAGGGATGAGCGCGAATCGCTGGCTGCTTGCGGCTTCGGTGTTGTTCACGGGTTGTGACGCCGACTCCCCCGCGGACGCTGCGGCCTCGAGCGATACCGACGTGTTTGGCGATGACATGCCCGACGACTTTCCCGCGGGGAGCTGCGCGGAGACGATGGGCGAAGACTGCGAGACGGATGGCGATGGCGCCGGCAGTGACGACGGTGCGGCCACGGGCGGCGCCGTTGTGGATTGTGTCGCCGACGGGTGCGTTGGCCAAGGGGTCTGCGCCGCACCCTGGGACGAGACCACCGAGGTACTCGGCGACTTCGAGTGTCGCTTCAGCTGCATTCCCCTTATCGATGATGCGTCCTGGTGCGCGGACGATGACTCGTGTTGCGATGCAGGAGCGCGTTGTACCGATCGTGGGTATTGCGTCCTCGAGGGAGGCGGTGGTTCGACGGGGACTGGGGGCGAAGACACCGACGGTGGAACCGACAGCGACGGGGACACGGATACAGCAGGCACGGACACCGATGGGACCACCGGAGGTGGGGCATGACTCGCTGCGTGCTCGCAGTTGGGGTCCTACTGGCCTCGGGCCTTGGCTGCGATGGGGGCTCGGATGACGCCGGGCACGGCAGCGGTATCGGAACTCTCTCGGACGAGATGCCCGAGGACCTGCCGGCAGGCGAGTGCCGGGAAGGGGAGACCGACGACGAGGACTGCGAGTTGGGCTCGACTTCGACCGGAGATTCGGGGTCGACGTCCGGACAAACGGACGCAGCCGAGGCATTCGAGTGTGACGTGACCGAAGACTGCGACGGCGCAGGGGCGTGCGCCGCGTCCTGGGAGGACGGGATACGGACATCCTTCTCCTGCCGCTTCGCCTGCATTCCCACCCTCAACGAGACCGCGTGGTGCCGCGACGACGCATCGTGTTGTGACGCAGACGCGGTCTGCACCGGTCGGGGTTACTGCATCGTCCCCGAAGACTCGGTCGGCTCCGACAACGTCGTCACCAGTCCGAAACTCTCCGACGAGATGCCCGAAGACCTTCCAGCCGGCGGAGGAACACCCGGCGGCTTGCTCAAGGGCACCCCAAACGACCTTCCATGAGACGCGCGACGATCTTTCTTCTCCTCGCCGCCGGGCTCAGCGGGTGTTTTGCGCCGGTTGGTGATCTCTCGGACGAGATGCCTGAAGACCTCCCCGCGGGGTCGTGCGAGGATACGGATACCGACGCCTGCGCTTCGTCCTCGGGGACGAGCGGCGCAGGAGCGTCGAGCGGTGGAAGCAGCTCGACCACCGCGCCCGTCGTCGACGACTGCGAGGCCACGGGATCGTGCTTGGGCGGGGACGCCTGCGTCGCGGAGTGGGATGCCCAAGCAGAGTCTCGCGGACCCTTCGTATGTCGGTTCGCCTGCGTTCCGCTGCTCGACGAGGCGTCGTGGTGCCTGGATGACGCGGCGTGTTGCGATGCCTCGGCTCAGTGCACGGCGCGGGGCTACTGTATCGTTCCCGAGTCCGCAGACGATGAGTCGGGCAGCTCGACTGGGGGGAGCACAGGATGAACCGATTCTCCCTATTGCTGCTCGTTCTCCTGGCCGGGTGCGGGTCGGAGAGTCCCCGCTCGGGCCTCAGCGACGAGATGCCTGAAGACTTGCCCGCGGGCGGGTGTCGGGACACTGACGCGGGGGCGACCGACGGCGATACCGACGGACTCGAAGGTTGCGACGCGGCGAGCAGCACCGGACTCGCAACGGGCTCGAGCACCACCGCAGAGCTCGACTCTGAGTGTGCCGGCGAGGGGGACTGCGACGGTGCGGGCGCTTGTGTGGCGGATTGGGAGGAGGGCGAGCGAGGTCCGTTCCGATGCCAGTTCGCGTGCATTCCCACTCTGGACGAAACGACCTGGTGCAGTGACGACGCGTCGTGTTGCGAGACCGCCGCAACCTGTACACCGCGTGGCTATTGCGTCATCGTGGACGACTCAGCCGGCGGGGGCTGAGGGGCCGTGCTCGGTGGTGTCGAGCAGCAGCAGCAGCAGGTCGAGGAGGACAGCCTCAGGATCCTTGGCGGCTGCACTTCCGCGCGCAACTTGGGCCAAGGTCCGCGCGCGCCGCAGGTCGGCCGGGATGTTTGCGATCGCAAGGTTGTAGCGGGAGCGCCTGGCGAACTTTCCGCTCGGGCCGCTGGTGACGGGGAACACGTCGAGTAGAGGTTCGAGCCACTGGCGTGCGAGCTCGAAACGGCCGCTGTTGAGGTAGGCAGACCCGATCAGAAGACGATAGCGACCAAGCCTGGCGCGCTCGTTCGAGCCGACCTCAATCAGGATGTTGAGCCCCGTCTCTAGGCTCTTGATGGCATCGTCGTAGCGCTGCGCCTCGTACTGGGCGGAGCCGAGGTTGAAGAGGTTCTTGGCCACGCCCCTGTTCTTTTCCCCACTTGTTCGCTTGCGGAGTACCAGGGCTCGCTCGAGCGTTTCGATGGCCCGTGGAAAGTCGTCTTGGGCCTTGTAGGCGGTGCCCAGGTTGCCGAGGACCACCGGGACGAAAGGGTGCTCGGCACCCAGGGTCTTCTTGAAGCTGGCCTCCGCGCGTTCGAGAACCTCGACCGCGAGTTTGGGCTGCCGTCGGGTGATGTACAGACCTCCAAGGCTGGTCAGGGCTCGTGCAGTGTTGGGGTGGTCCTCTCCGTAGATCTCGGAGTAGGTCTCGAGCGCGGAGGTGTAGTGCGCGAGGGCATCATCGAGTTCGCGTCCGACTCGGTCGGACCCGCCTAGGTTCATGTCGAGGCCCGCCTGCAGGAGAGGATCGGCACCGAGCATGCGAAGGACCGCGCCTGCATCCGCGCCCAGGGATCGGGCTTCGGCATTTCGCTTGGCATCGCGGCCGACGATGTAGATCAACCGAATCAGCGCGAGCGCTCGCGTGGTGTGGTCGTCCCCGATCTCGGCCAGGCGGATCGCGTCGCGCAGACTCTTCTCCGCTGCCGCATAGTCGCCCGTTCGCTCCGCCGTGTACTGTCCGCGAACGAGGAGGCCTGCGGCTTCCGTGCTGGGGTCGTCGTATCGGCGGGCCGTCGCGATGACACCGTCGGCAAGCTCGATGGCGCGGTCGTAGTGCGCGAGCCCACCATGGGCCCGAGCCCGGGCGAGCTGGGCACGAGCTTGATTGATCGCCTCGATCGCCTCGGGTGCCCGTGCGACAGAGAAGGCCTCGAGCCGCCGCGGGTCAGCACAGGCTTCGACCGGGGCAAGGGTCACGACGGCCTGCACGGCTTGCTGCGCGATGCCGTCTTCGCTCGTCGACAGGACGGCCACCAGCTCCTCCACAGCACTGCGGCGGCTTGCGAGGCACTGGGCTTGGCGCTCGAGCGTTACCGCATCGGCACTCTCGACCAGTTGTGCGGTGCAGTGTGCTTCCGAAGCACGTGCCCAGTCGTCCACGTACAACCCGAGCATGCGTTCGACTGTGGACCACGTCGCGGCCGCGTACGGAGCGTCCGGCCGCAGCAGTGCAGCTTCCACTGAAGTGCGTTGCCCGTCCCAGAAATCGCGAAGCGGCGCGCCCGCATCGTCGCAGGCGCCGACACCGAGGGGTTCGGGGCGCGTGCCCACATAGACCGCGCCTGAAACGAGACTCGCCGCCGCGAATCCGAGGCCAGCGCGGCGCAGCGTGCGAGCCGGGCTGACTCGCAGGGCTGCGACCAGAGCGCTCATCGAGGCGAAGCGCTCTTCGGGGTCTGTGGCGAGGCCCGTGCGAAGTGCTTCGAAGACCCGCCGGGGAGCGGTCGCAGTTCCGGGGGGGGCTTGAATGCGGCCCGCGACGACGTTGCCGGCGAGTTCCCCATACGTTCGTCCTGCAAAGGGGCGAACGTCGGTGAGCGCCTCCCACAGCGAAACACAGAACGCGAACTGATCACTGGCCGCGGTTGTTGGCGACGCGTTGTGCTGCTCGGGAGCCATGTACGCCGGAGTGCCCATGATCGCGCCGGTCTGTGTCAGCGTCGCAGTCGGATTGTCCGCCGACTCATCGTCGGACAGCGTTGGATCCGAACGGTCCGAGCGGGACAGGCCAAAGTCCATCACGCGGACCCGACCATCTTCGCCCAGCATCACGTTGTCGGGCTTGAAGTCACGATGCACGATGCCCGCTGCGTGGGCTGCCTCGAGCCCCTGCGCTGCGTCGCAGTACACCCGGACGATGTCCTGCCAGTCGCGAGGCTCCTGCGCCCACTGCCGAAGTGTTGTTCCGTCGACGAACTCCATCGCCACGAACACCTGCTCTTCATACTTCCCCACCTCGTGCACGGTGACGACGTTGGGATGGTTGAGCCGGGCCATCGCTTGGGCCTCGCGCTGCAGGCGGCTCGTGCCGGTCGAGCCCCGGCTTGCATCGTCGGCGAGGTCTGGTAGCAGGAGCTTGAGCGCCACCTTCCGGTCGAGCTCGGGATCGTAGGCGCTATAGACGACGCCCATGCCCCCTGCACCGAGCCGGTCCAGGATTCGGAAGCGCCCGACGCGCTCGGGGTCGTCTGGTGGCGGGGGAGAGCCTGCGCTCATGGTCCCGGACTCGGTGTCGTCCGTGCCCTGGCGCGACGCCGAGTCTGGTGCCGGTTCCCCAAACAGCTTGGCCCGCGCACCCGCTCGGATACGGGCTCGATCACTCGCCTCCACCCCGGGGGCCGGTCCCATCGCACCCTCGCGATCGCGAGGGGGCTGGCCGTCGGGTGGAGTGTCGGGCATCTATGGGCGATCATGCCTCGGTGAGGCCCAGGCACGCAAAGCGGCTGCTACTCTCGGCTCGTGGCCACGGACATGGAGCTGCTTGAGGCCTGGCGTGGCGGCGACCGCGAGAGCGGCAGCGAGCTGTTCGAGCGCCACTTCGACAGCATTTGTCGCTTCTTCGCGAACAAGACCGATCGCGACGTCGACGACATGGTGCAGCGCACGTTCACCGCGTGTGTCGAGGGCAAAGAGCGGTTTCGCGGCCAGTCCTCGTTTCGGACCTACCTCTTCGGGGTCGCACACAATGTGCTGCGCTCCTCGTTGCGCAAGCGACGGCGGGACAACGATCGCTTCGATCTTGGCGTCACCAGCATTCACGATCTCGGGCTGAGTCCCACGGTGCTCGTCGCCAAGCGCAAGGAGCAGACGTTGACACTCCAAGCTCTCCGCCGAATTCCGGTCGAGCACCAAGTGGTGTTGGAGCTGTACTACTGGGAGGAGATGACGGCGAAGGATCTCGGTGAGGTCCTCGAGATTCCCGAGGGCACCGTTCGTGGACGCATCCGTCGTGCCAAGCAGCTTCTCGAGGAGCAGCTCAAGATCCTCTCCGACGACGATCGCATTCTCAAGAGCACGATCAGTGGGCTCGAGACATGGGCTCGAGAACTCCGGGCGCACGTGCTTCCCGAAGACAAGCCAGCCTGATCGATGAGCCTGGCTGCGCATGACCGCACGACTCTCGGCACGTGGCTGACGGCACGGGGGGAGTCACCAACCCACGCCGGGAGGCTCTTGCGGGCGTACTACGCAGGCGGCGGAGTGTTCGACCCGGATGCGCTCAGCATCGGCAAGACCCTGCAGGCGAGGCTTCGTCACGACCACTTTCCGGCCGCAACCTTCGTTCGCGACCGGGTTGTGTCCTCCGATGGCACGACGAAGCTGCTGCTCGGCCTGCAGCGTGGCGGCGCGATCGAGACGGTGATGATGCCGTCGTACCGATCGGGCGAGGCGTGGTGCTGCGTCTCATCCCAGCTCGGATGCGCGATGGGCTGCGACTTCTGTGCGAGCACTCGCAGCGGGCTGGACCGCAACCTCGAGGTCGATGAAATCGTCGAGCAGTTCGTGCATGTGACTCGCGTCGCGGCCGAACATGGACGCACCGTCCGGCGTTTGGTCTTCATGGGGATCGGCGAGCCGATGCACAACCTGGACAACGTGCTCACCGCGATCAACCACATCGCCGGACAGGGCCTGGGTGGGTTGGGGTGGAGTCGAATCACGGTTTCGACCGTCGGCATCGTCCAAGGGATCGAGCGGATGGCGAGGTCCGAGCATCCGCCGTTTCTTGCGCTGAGTTTGCATGCGCCCGACGATGAGACGCGCGCGAGGATCGTGCCCACCGGCAAACGCTATGACGTCGCCACGATCTTGGCTGCGGCGCGTGCGTACCAGGACCGGACGCGCCGAATCGTGACCATCGAGTACTGCTTGCTCGCAGGGGTCAACGACAGCGAGGCTCAAGCTGACCTGCTCGCCCAACGACTTCAGGGCTTTCGCGCCCACGTCAACGTGATCCCCTACAACGCCACGGGGGCGGGGCTCTCGGGCATGGTCTACATGAGACCGACCACCACTGGAGTGACGCGGTTCTTGGAGCGACTGCGTAGCCGAGGCGTGGTGGCACACGCACGCGACACTCGCGGAGATGATGTTGCCGCGGCGTGCGGTCAGCTACGCGATGCCGACCGCGTCGCTCAGGCTTCCGCCAAGTAGCCGTAGACCTCGGCGACCGAGAGCGGGCGTTCGTAGAGGTAGCCCTGGCCGAGTTGGCATCCCAACCACCGCAGCACATTGGCTTGGAGTTGGTTCTCGATCCCTTCCCCAAGTGTACGCAGCCCCAGCGCGCTGGCTGCAGTCATGATGTGACGGATGCGTCCCGAGGTCATCTCGGTACCGTCGATCCTCGAGACGAACCGGCGGTCGATCTTGAACCCGTCGAGCGGGAACCCGCGCAGGTCATCCACTGTGCAATCACTGAGGCCGTAGTCTTCCACCCAGACCTTGCTGCCGACCGCGGCGAGCCCTTCGACCAGCGCACGCGCCTCCGCGTTGTGGTCGGCGATGGTCCCCGCTTCGATTTCGAATCGTACCGCGGAGGCCTTGAGCCCGGTCGTCATCAAGATCGATCGCACCCGCTCGACAAACAGCGGGTCGAGCACCTGGGGTGCGGAGAGGTTCATGGAGATGCACAAGTCGGGGAGGTGCTCGAACTCGGAGTGCCAGTCCGCCATCTGACGCATCGCAGCCTCGACACACCAGTACCCGATCGGGACGATGAGCTCGCTGTCGGTTGCAGCGTTGATGAACTCGGCGGCGGGTCGTTCCTCTCCGTCCGGATGTCGCCATCGAATGAGAGCCTCGAATCCATACGGGCGCTGGCTCTGAATGTCGACGATCGGCTGGTAGGTGACGGAGAACTCTTCGTTTTGCAGTGCTTGGGCCAGGTCGGAAGCCAGAACATCCATAGTGGGTGGCCGCCCTTCGCCGACCGGTTGAACTTGCAGCCTTGGCACTCGCGGAACGACGACCTCACAGCGGGCGCGTTCGATCGCGGCTTGTGCATTCGCGTCTCGGCCTCGGCCTCGCGCCAGCCCGAACCCGAGGTCGAGGTAGAGCTCGTCGTCGTCGTGATCGTAGGGGCGCTGGAGTTCGCGGCGGACCGAGTCCGCGGCGCCGAGGTCTTCGCCCTCCTTGAAGCCGCGAAAGAGAACCGCGTAGCCGGTCTCGCCCACGGGCGCGGCGACATAGTCGTTGGCGATGTGGGCCAGGCGAAGTCCCACGCGGGTTCTCAGCGCTGCCACGTCGGTGGCGGAGAGGAGGTCCGACGTATGGATCGCAGCCGTATCGATGTAGAGCATCGCGTAGCGGTAGTCGGACTCGGACTCGCCGCGTTCGATCGCTGCTGCGAGCCGTCGCCGCATCGCCAACGTCGTGAACAACCCGGTGTCCGGGTCGAGGACGCTCGAGACATCGGCTCCTTGCATCTGCGTGATGCCGCGGTGGGTCTCGATGCTGCCCAGGATCGCGACCCGGAGCACTGCGGGCGAAAGCTCCGCAAACGCCAGGCACTCGGCCGCACCTGCTTCTCGTTGTCGGATTCGTTCGCCGACCGGATCGTCGGAGGTCAGCTCGTGGAGCACGATGAACGGCGCGAGGATGTTCTGTTCCTGGATGCCGCGCTGCACGCTCGCCCCGACGTAGTCATCGAATACGAGAACCGCCGCGACGCCACCGGACGACAGACGGGCAAGCGCCTCGGTGGAGTGGGCACAAAGCTCCGCCGACAGTCCGTACGGTTGGATCTTCGACAGCATGGTCTGGACCTCACTCGCGTGGGAGGAAGACCCTCCGACCACGAGGACCACACAAGCGTCCGCGGGGCGTACTGCAGTCGTCGGCCCAAGATCGGCCGGGTTCGGCTGCAGCGTCCGCGGACTTGCAACGTCCACAACGGGGAGATGGGCGGCGGCAGACACGTCTCGGGGGGCTTCGGCCGAACCCCACTGCAGCTTGAGGGACTGCACCGCATAGGGACGGTGCTCAGGCTCCCCAGCCGCCATCGACGTCGAGCGTCTGCCCGGTCACGTAGCGGGCGTCGTTCCCGAGAAGGAACCGAATCGCATCCGCGACATCCGATGCTTCGCCGACCCTCCGCAGCGGAACCGTCTGTGCGTACGCCTCGAAGCCTTCGTCGCCAACATCCGCAGTCATGTCGGTCCGCAGCAAGCCCGGGGCGACTGCATTGACTCGGATACCGCGTGGCCCGAGTTCATGCGCGAGACCACGGACGGCGGCCTCGATTCCTCCTTTGGCTGCGGAGTAGGCAACCTTGCCGGGGAGCCCATGGCGGGCCAGGTTCGAACCGGTGAACACGACCGACCCTTGCTTGGCGAGCAGGCCCCGCCGCAGGAGCCCCCGAAGCAACACCAGCGGAGCTTCCAGGTCAGCGCGGAGTTGGAGCAGGAGAGGGTCGTCTGTGGCGGTGCCCTCTTCGAAGCCTCGACGCATCGCGACCCCGGCGTTGAGCGCGACAGCCTCGAACGCCCCGACCTCTTCCTCGACCGTGGCGAGCAGCTCGGACACCGCGGTGGGGTCGTCCAGGTCCGTTCGAAGGAGCGTCAGCGGCGCGTCGCCGGTTGCGGCCAGGAGTGCGCGGCTGGCCTCCGACTCTCGACGATGAATGCCAACGACTTCCATGCCATCGGCCAACAGTCGTTCGACCAGCGCCCGACCGATGCCGCGCGAGGCTCCGGTGACAAACGCCCTCACGCCGAGACCTCGATCTCGTCCGCGGGGATGAAGGGCGGCGTGTCGCAGCAGAAGACCGTTGCCCGCCGCTCGCTCTGGTTGTCGTATCCGTGGATCTGACCGACGGGCCACTCACGCGCGACGTGGATCGGAAGCTGCGCCCCATCCCACTGCAGCTCACCGGCGACGATCCATTCGAGTTCCCGCATCACTTCATGGTGGTGGGGCGGGATCGCTCGACCGGACTCGACATGGAGCAAGTACAGCCCCGCCTCCCGGGTCTCCAGCAGAATCTCGACCTGACCAAACTTGCTGGTCTCAAAACGCCTCGGGTAGTCGGTCCGTGTGCGCCGGACGCGGACCATGGCGGCGTCTGCGATGCCGGTGAGCGCCCGGGGTTTGTTCAGTCGCAGCGATGTGGTCTCCACCTCCGGATGCAGGCCGAGCAGCATCGCGCAGATCTCCTCTGCCGCGGCCTCCAAGAGCTGGTAGCGGCGAAATTCGAGCATCGCGCAAACCTCGGTCGCGACCCGGGCATAGTCGCAGGTGTCGCCGATACGCCCCGTCCGACCGGGCTTGCGGAGATCGAGCCCGAGCTCGAGATCCACCCCCAACGGTTGGGGATCGTCGCGCTCGTGGGGGTGAACCCCGATGATGCAGTCGACCTGGAGTCCGCGGATCGCGATCGTGTCGCTCACCGGCCGACTCTACCTCCCAAACCACAAAAACGCTCCTAGGGCAGTTTCGGCAGCCTGAGGGGGCCATCTTTGGCCCTCATGTGCGCCTGGGGCGGTGTGCTAGATCAGGAACTGCGACCCGAACTTTACGCCGACCTGAATCGGCATTATTTTCCGGCGTCCAAGCTACGGCACCGCCGCTCGCTCGATACACGGCTCACGTGGAGACTGACATGCTTTTGAAAAAACTTTCCCTCGCTACCCTTGCTTGCCTCTTCGCTTCCGGCTGCATCATCACCGATGCGGACGACGACGGCAGCAGCGACACCGAGGTCACCACCAACCCCACCACCGACCCCACGACGGATACGCCGACCACGACGGATACGCCGACCACGGCTACGACGACGACCGGTGACACCGACCCGACCACCGACGGCACGACCGGCGATCCTGGCGCGGGCGGCTGCGGCTGGGGCCCCATCGCGGGCAACGAAGAAGTCCCCAATGGATACCAGTGTGGAATCGACGGCGTGGTCGACCCCGACGGCACGTTCCCGATCGACTGCTCGCCCAACGCGATCCTCGAGGCCGGCATGGATTGCACCGTGGCCAACGTCACGGCAGAGGGCTGCTGCGACGCCAACGGTGACGTCTGGTATTGCATCGACCCCGACGGCGAAGGACCCGACGAGCCTGTGGTTGGCGGCGACGACTGCGGCGACCCCAGCGGCACGGACACGGACACGGACACGGACGCAACCGACACGGACGCAACCGCGACCGACGGTGACACGGACACCGACGCTGGCACGGACACCGACGCTGACACCGACGGCACGACCACCGGCAAGTAAGCCAGGTGCTCTAGACGCGAGGAAGCCCCGCACGGCATTGGCCGGCGGGGCTCTTTCGTTGGTTGGGCGATGATATTCCTAGCGCCGGACGACGACCGTCGTGCCGGGGCTGCCCTCATGCGCATGGACGCCATGCCAACCCTCCGGGACTCCTGGCGTCGTCCAGTCGAACAGCCACTTGGCATCTGCGGGTCCCAGGTTCACGCAGCCATGGCTTCGGACCCGGCCGAACCCTTCGTGCCAGAAGGCGCCGTGCAGGGCGATGCTGTCGTTGAAAAACATCGTCCAAGGCACGTCCTGGATCGAGTAGTTGCCATCGCTATCCGACTGTCCATCCATCGTGGTGGATACGTGCTTGCTGCGGATGCGCCACTGCCCGGTCGGCGTCTCGAACGACTCCTCCTTGGTGCCCTTCTTTCCCGTCGACACGAGCGTGATGAACTTGGGCTCCGGACCTTGGTAGGCGATGAGGATCTGCTTGTCGAGACTGACGTCGACCCAGCGATCGTAGGGCTCCAATCCCTCGGGCATCGGCTGCGCTTCGGCGAACCGGATCACAGCCTTGCGGATGAGGCTGCCATCGGTGGTCACCATGTACGTCTTGCCGCCATGCTCGACCTCCTCTTGCAGGTCGACGAACGTCTTGTTCGGAAGCGTTTCCTTCGGGATGAGCCTGCCCTCGGTATCAAACTCGAAGCGCTTTGCGCCCTTGGACGTCATCACGAAGCCCATCGGAAAGCCGGTGCCGTCGGGCAACACGCGGCCCTCGAAGCCCTTGGTGTCGTAGACGTATGCGGCGCTCGCTTCCACGAAGCCGCCGCGCGCGGTCTTCCAGTAGTGGATGCCGTCGACTTCCACCTTCTCACCGATCGCGAGGAAGAAGCCGCGCTCGAGCCACGGTGTCTCGCGGTTGAGCGGGAGCTTGATTTCGGGCTCGGGTGGGGGAGGGGGAGGATCGGCCTTCGCGACCACCGGGGCCGCAGTAGGGGTCGCTGGCTCAGGCGTGCTGCCGTCGGGCTTTGGCAGCGCGGCGAGACCCTCTTTCTTGGGCGCCTCAACCGCGGCGGGCTTGGCCTCGGGCGTCACCGGCTTGGAGTCCTCGGCCTTGGGCGCGGCGTCGCCTTTTCGAGCGCGCTCGAGCTCTGCACGTTTCTTGGTGGCCGCCTTTCGTTCTTCGGCCGTGGGCGGTCGCCAGTACATCGGCGAGTTCCACTGCTTGACGTATGCGTAGCGGTACGGAAGTGCGGAATCCTTGTCTGGCGCCGTCGCGGGTGTGCCCAACCGAGGCTCTCGCTTCGAGTCCACGACGAGGCCTTTTCCAAAGCAGGCGTAGCCGCCCTGGGGAAGCTGGTGCCAGGACTTGCGGCAGCCACGTCCGGCGACCTTGGGCGAGACCATCATGCGCGTCCCCACTCGCAAGTAGCCGAGGGAGTGGGCGTCCGTGTCCGGCCGATCGTAGACTGCGACAACCTCGTAGCCCGCAAGGCCGTGGACGGTGAGCTCCGAAGCATCCGGAACACCGTCGGAGGGGGCGATGGCTCCGTATCCCGGGGGCGGGGACGGTAAATGCTCGGGCGCTTCGGGGCTGAGCGCGATGCGAGGGTCGGGCGCCGGCGGTGGAGCGGGCGCCGACTCGACAACTGGGGTCGGGCGCGCAGCCTCGACGACACGCGAAGGGGGAGCCGTGGGCGCGGGATCGACCCCTGCGACGAGGCCATCCTCGGGCTGGGGCATCCCGGTCGTCGGCGCCTCGGCTTGGCCCTGCCGATCGCAGGCAGTGAGCAAGAGGAGGACGGCCAGGACCGATGTGTGCCGCATGATTTCTGGCCTAGCAGGAAGCCGGCCCCGGGCGCGAATTCTTGGCAGATTAGCCGGCGACGTTGGCGAACCAGTTGTCGACGGTCGGCTCGACGCCGGCCGCGCTGAGGCGATCGATCGCCTCCTTCATCTCTTCGATCTTCTCCTCCTGTGCGTCGAGGAGAATGAACACCGGGTAGCTGTCCGTCTTCGCGTACCAGCGCTTCCTCAGGGCGTTGAACTCATTCATGCGCGAGGCGCCCATCCAGTCCTCCTCCTTGAGCTCCAGGACCCGGAACCCTCCGATCTTGGACGCGGGGTGCACGTTGCCGAGCTCGAGCTCGAGGTGACGACATGGCTCGCACCAAGCCGCTGAGAACAAGACCGCGACTTGCTTGCCGTCGTCGTTGGCTTGCTGAGCCAGACGGTCGAACATGACGTCGAGGGTCTCGCCGTCTCGTGGCCGCAACCGCCGGATGTCGTAGCCGACCTCGGCATCGGCTTTGGGCTTGGCTCCGGACGCCGGCTTGGCTTCCTCCGCTGTCGCGGCGCCGTTGCACGCGACGAGAAGCAGGCAGAACGCTGCGGCCCAACGAGTCATGCGGACGGTTAAACGTCTGAGACCGCGGTCGGGTCAAGCTCGCCGGCGAGGTCCTCTCCAACCATGCGTCGGACGTCCGCAGGCGCGTGTCCCGCAGCGAACAGGCAGTAGAGCTTGGTCAGGGCCGCCTCAGGCGTCATATCGACTCCACTGACCACCCCGGCGTCGGCCAGCGCGCGCGAGCTGGCGTAGGTCGCCTGGTCGACGACGCCGCCGTGGCACTGACTCACGTTGACGACCACGGTCGGCTTTGTCGCTGACGTTGCCCGGCGAATCGACTCGAGCAGCGCTCCTCCTCGGTGCGGGAAGGTACCGGCACCGTACGTCTCGAGGACGACGCCATCCGCTCCCTCGAGCACGGTGTCGAGCAGCACCCGGCTCAATCCTGGGAACACTCGGAGCGCGACGACCTGGGGGACGCGCTCGAACCTCAGCGAGATCGGCAGCCCGCCGCCAGGCTCTCGAATCAGGTGGCGCGCGATCTTGATCCGTGCGCCGACGGTCGCAAGTGGGGCGAGGTTGCCGGAGTCGAAGGCGAGGAAGTGGGTGTTGTGGATCTTCTGCGCCCGGTTCCCGCGCAGGAGTCGATCCGCAAAGTAGATGCAGACCTCGGGGATCTTCGTCGTCCCTGCGAGGATGATCGACGTGACGATATGCTCGCGGCCGTCGGTGCGCACATGCTCGAGGCTGAGCTGAGCGCCGGTCAAAATCACCGGTTTACGGAGCCCGCGAAGCAGGAAGCTGAGCGCGGACGCGGTATGCGTCATCGTGTCGGTGCCGTGCAGCACGACAAAACCGTCGAACTCGGCATCGCGAGCGACGATGGCTTTGGCGATGCGGAGCCAATCGGCGGGCGCCATGTCGGCGCTGTCGAGCAAGGGCTCGAGCAGCTCGACGTGGTGCCTCGGCACGTCCGGGCGCTGGAGCTCCGGCATGGACGCGAGGTAGCGATCCAGCACTTCGCGCTGTGGCACCAGACCGTCAGGCGAGGCGGCCATTCCGATCGTGCCTCCGACGTGGAGAACGCAGACCCGGGACATGGGGGGACGGTAACAGGGCCGGGTGAAACCGCGTAGGCTCGGGCGCAATGTTCCTGGTCTCGGGCACGAAGCGAAGCGGAACGTCGATGTGGATGCAGGTCCTGCGGAGCGCGGGGGTTCCCGTGCTTGGCTCCGCGTTTCCACGCAACTGGGAGAAGTCGTCGCTCAAGGACGCCAACCCCGATGGCTTCTACGAGAGCATCCTTCGCCAGGGGATCTACTTCCGGACCAATCCCCATCCGACCACGGGCGCGTACTTCATGCCGGACGACGTGAAGGGTTTTGTCGTGAAGGTGTTCGTGCCCGGAGTTGTCCGAAGCGAGCGGGCGTACATCGACCTGCTGGTGGCCAACGTTCGCAAGTGGCGCGAGTACGAAGCGTCGATCAACCGGCTGTACGCGCTCGAGGACAAGGACCGCCTCGCCAAGAAACCCGACACCGAGCAGCCGTTCCATTTTCCGCCTGCCTTCGAGTGGTGGATGGAGAACTTCGCGTTGATGCGGGACATCAGCCTGCGCGGGTACGACTACCAGCTGCAGACCTACGATGAGGTGCTCTCCGAGCCTGCGCGCGTCATTCCCGAAGTGCTCGGGCGGATGGGCATTGGCGATGCCAACATCGAAGCGGCGGTCGCGGCGGTCAAGCCCGACAACCGCACGCAGAATGAAGACATCGCCCCGCTGGAATCCGAAAGCGTTCCCGAAGACCTCGCGGTCGTGTTCGACGAGCTGTACGAGGTTGTTCGCGACCGTCGACCGGTGAGCGGAGATTTCCTGCGGCGACTCAACGACACCAACCGCCGGCTCCTTCCAAAGCTGTCCGAACTGCAGTCGCAGGTGGTGCAATCGATGTCGAAGATGCAGCGGCAACGGGGCGCCAAGCCCACGCCAATGGGCATCGAAGGCCTCCCGAAGTCCTGATTTCGGCGTCTACGCCGGGTTTCGCGCCGGTGGCACCAGGTGTAACCCAGCCTGCTAAGATACGCCGCATCGGATGGAAGACGCCGTCATCGCTCGCGCTCACGAACTCACGGGCAATGTGCTCGGAGGACGATATGAGGTGCTCGGAAAGCTGGGCGTCGGTGGCATGGCCTCCGTCTATGAAGGACGGCGCGTTGGACTCCACAACCGGGTCGCGATCAAGGTGCTTCGCGCCGACCTTTGCGAAGACCCCAGCAACGTCAAGCGCTTCCTGAGAGAAGCGCGGGCGTCGTCCGTCATCGAGCACGAGAACATCGTCGACATCGTCGACTTCGGTCCCACCGAGACGCTCCCGGTCTACTTCGTGATGGAGTTCCTCGAGGGGCGGGATCTCCGGCAGGAACTCAAGGCGATCGGGCGCATGGGCTGGAGCCGGACGCGAAGGATCCTCCTTCAAGTCGTTGGCGCTCTCGGTGCTGCTCACGACAAGGCCATCGTCCACCGCGACGTGAAGCCGGCCAACATCTTCCTCATCCGCCGGCAAAACGGTGAGGAGGTCGCCAAGGTTCTGGACTTCGGCATCGCCAAGGTCGTCGAAGAACAGCTGGGTGGTCTGACGCAGGCCAACACGATGACCAACGGCTTGCTCGGCACCGTCTCCTATATGGCGCCTGAGCAAGCACGCGGGGGCACCATCGACGCGCGGACGGACGTGTACGCGGCGGGCGTCGTGGCCTACAAGATGCTCACCGGTGAGGCGCCATTCAAGGGGAACAATCCCTATGTGGTCCTCGAGCAGCATGTCTCCGAGCCGCCGCGGCCGCCTCGAGAATTGGTGCCGGACATCCCGCCCGAAGCCGAGGCGATCGTGCTGCGCTGCTTAGAGAAGGCGCCGCAGAGACGCTTTCAGTCGATGTATGAGCTGGCCGACGCGCTCGCGCATGGCAGCACACTCGAGTACGGCAAGGGTACCGACTCTCCTCAGGCTCCCGGTTGGAATGCCCCGCACCCTGCTGCTGTCGAGGTTCCGCGTGGGCCGCCGCAGCACCATGCGACCGAGTCTCTCGGAAGCGGGTCGAGTCCCCGGCCGCAGGCGATCGTGTCGTCGTCGTATCCGGCTGTCGGCTCGACCGAAGTCGTGGACCCCGCTCCCATGCAGCGTGGGCAGTATGCGAGCGCGCCGGAGCATACGATTCGCTCGCCATCGCCTACGGCACACACGACGTCGACCGGCCAAAACTTCGAAGGCCAGCGTCGACGCAGCCCGCTGATGTTGCCCGTGTTGCTCGGCCTCGGCGTGGGCCTTGGCCTCCTCCTGTCGTTTGGAATCGTCTTTCTGCTCGAGCCCCGAGAGGGGACGGCCGACGCTGCTGAGCCCTCGGCCGCGGTCGAGACTCCTGAGGAAGCCGTTCCTGTAACGCAAGAGCCGCCGCGCGCCAAGCCGGATGTTGTCGTCGCGGAGCCCAAGCCGATCCCGGTTTCGGTCGAACCAGCAGCGGTCGTGGCGGATACGCCTCCGCCCGAACCTCCGGTCGAGCCCGCGACGAAGCCCCGACGGCCCCGCAAGCCCCGCAAGCCCAAACCGGAAGTCACGCCTGCGAGTGCTTCAGATTCGAAGCCGGATTCGAAGCCAGATTCGAAGCCAGATCCGAAGCCAGATTCGAAGCCGGAAGACTCGCTTCACCCCGATCTGCGCAACCCCTACGGCTGACGGCCCCAGCGGCGCGCCTCGATCGAGTCGAGTGCGAAGTCGGCCTCGATGGCGATCTCGATGTCGATCCGGTCTTGGATCTTGAGCGCTCCGGCCAGTCCTCGATACGGCTTGATTCCCCACCGGGTGGGCTCAATCGTCAGTTTCGCGACGAACCGGTCCGCCATGGGAATGATCTGAATCGGGTCCAGCGCGCGACGGCGACCCAGCAAGGTGAGCGAGCCGCGGAGTTCCCCGGTGTCTCCGCGAGGCTCGAGGTTGGCTTCAAACACCGCTTCGGGGAACTTGTCGGCGCGCAGCACTTCACCCCGTACCGTCTTCTCGATCTTGGCGCGGTCCTTTGCGGACAGGCCCTCCGGATCGAGGGACTCGCCCTTCATCGCACCATCGACGCGTATCGATGTGGTGTTGAAGCGCCCTACGAGCGTGCCCGTTTCGAGCGTGATCTCGAACGCATCCAGGGACAGGCGCAGGTCGTGGCCGAGCCTCGACAGCAATCCTTCCTTGAATACGAACAGCCGCAGGCAAGGCAACTCGCTCATCTGCAAATATCATCGGCCACGCGGCGCTCAATCCGGAGAAAATGATGGGTCAAACCGCCGTTGTCACCGCGAGGGACCACGAACCGACCTTAATCGAGACGCTTTTTGGGCCGACCGTCTCGACGAGCGACAGGACTCCGGCGCAGGAGTTCAGGTGCTCGGCGACCGGGGGCGCGACTTCGTCCGTCCGTGCAATCTCCAACCGTCGGTCGGTCGCGACGCTCGAGAGTCGGAGGACCGCCGCGAGTTCAGCCCCGGGCTTCAGATCCACCACGGTCCATAAGACGGTCCGCTCGGGCCTCACCGAGACGAGTGCGTCGAGGCCGGACAGGGGAAGCGTCTCGGAGCCTGCAGTGACGATCTCGACGCCAGAGCCGGGCCAGCGCCCCCTCAGCTCGCGCGCGACCTCTGCTGGCGAGAGCTCGGGCTTCGTGGAGGTCCCCAGGATCACCAAGACCTCGTCGTCGGGAGCGATGACCCGCTCGACCAACGATGCACAGGTTCGGGAGAACCGCGACAGCGACCCCAGCCCGTCCTCTGCAGACAGGGCGCCTCGCTCTGGCATCCAGACAGAGGCATCTGCAATCCAGCCGTTCAAGAGCGAAGCTCCAGTTGCCAGTTGTGGGGTCTCGCCCGCACCGACACGCGCTCGGGTTCGACTCCGCCGGGCGCACAGCGCAGGCCCAGCTCGACGATCGCAGCGCCCACGACCACCGCGGTGATCATCGCGCAGGGATCAACGTCGATGCCCAGCTCGGGCCGGACACTCGAGTCCCTCAGCCCGACCGGGGCATCTCCGGTTCGCTCGACGAGGAACTCGGCCCCCATCGCCCGAACCCATACTGCGTCTGCAGCTCCGCGCTCGAGACACTCCCATGCCGATCGAATCGCTCCTCGATCCGCGCCCGGCCCCAGCTTGGCGTAGCAGAATCCGACCGGATCCTCAGGAGGCTCCTGCGCCCACGATGTCCCGGCGGTTAGGCAGGCTACTCGTGCGAGCCCCCATCTCTGCCTCGCATTGGACAGCGCGTCCCGGATTCCGACCCCGGAATCGAGCGGCGCGCCGAACCGTCCGTCGAGCGACGCCCAGCAGGAAACATCGTCCGCTCCTGCGTAGGACCAACCGCTGATCGGACGCAGGACCATCGCGGACCCCTACCGACGCCGCGTCGATCGCTTCGCGACCTTCTTCTTGGCGGGGGCTTTCTTGGCGACCTTCTTTCTGGTCACCGTTTTCTTTTTGGCGGGGGCTTTCTTGGAGACCTTCTTTTTGGTCACCGTTTTCTTTTTGGCGGGGGCTTTCTTGGCGACCTTCTTTTTGGTCACCGTTTTCTTTTTGGCGGGGGCTTTCTTGGAGACCTTCTTTTTGGTCACCGTTTTCTTTTTGGCGGGGGCTTTCTTGGAGACCTTCTTTTTGGTCACCGTTTTCTTTTTGGCGGGGGCGGGCTTTTTGGCGGGAGCCGCCTTCTTTGCAGGCGCAGGCTTTTTGGCAGGCGCAGGCTTTTTGGCGGGCGCAGGCTTCTTGGCAGGAGCCGCCTTCTTGGGCTTCTCAGCGGGCGCAGGCTTCCTAGCGGGAGCGGGCTTCTTAGCGGGCGCGGGCTTCTTGGCGGGCGCGGGCTTCTTGGCGGGCGCGGGCTTCTTAGCGGGCGCGGGCTTCTTAGCGGGCGCGGGCTTCTCAGCGGGAGCGGGCTTTTTGGCGGGCGCGGGCTTCTTGGCGGGCGCGGGCTTCTTAGCGGGCGCGGGCTTCTCAGCGGGAGCGGGCTTTTTGGCGGGCGCGGGCTTCTTGGCGGGCGCGGGCTTCTTGGCGGGCGCGGGCTTCTTGGCGGGCGCGGGCTTCTTGGCGGGCGCGGGCTTCTTGGCAGGCGCAGGCTTCTTGGCAGGCGCAGGCTTCTTGGCAGGCGCAGGCTTCTTGGCAGGCGCAGGCTTCTTGGCAGGCGCAGGCTTCTTGGCA
>Ga0316204_10002878_pt1 | contig 36863 bp, 35 predicted proteins | sample 6monrhotite_MG_2_FD_205661 | JGI IMG/M metagenome (GOLD analysis project Ga0316204, IMG submission 205661) | Microbial mat bacterial communities from mineral coupon in-situ incubated in ocean water Damariscotta River, Maine, United States -... | ecosystem: Environmental > Aquatic > Marine >... | reverse complement strand
GGTAAAAATGACTCAGATAAAGAACTAAATGAAATGTGTGAATGGATTATGCAGAGCCTGGGGCCAGATGTTCCACTGCATTTCAGTGCGTTCCACCCTGACTGGAAAATGCTGGATATACCGCCAACGCCTCCTGAGACATTAACAAGAGCACGTAATATAGCTATGGGAAAAGGGCTTAGGTATGTTTATACCGGCAATGTACATGATACGCTCGGCAGTAGTACCTACTGTCACAATTGCGGAGATTTACTTATAGAGCGTGACTGGTATGAGCTGGGAACCTGGGGGCTTGATGATCATGGTTGTTGCAAGTCCTGTGGCACGAATGTACCCGGTAAGTTCGAATCCCGGCCAGGTGTGTGGGGATCACGTAGATTACCGGTATTTGTCGGTGATAAATCGGCCTAAATAGGTTATTCTTATAGCATTCCAGAACATTCTTTAAATCGTGAGCTGAAAAGGCTCATTTCTTTGGGTAATTCCAGAACAATGATGTTCCGCTCATGTGTTATTAACACTTAATTTAGATCAGAGGTTAGTTTGAGTAAAGGCACGCTTTTTATCATTTCAGCACCCTCAGGTGCAGGTAAAACCAGTTTGCTAAAAGCGCTTACAGCAGATGCTGAAAATGTGGTTGTTTCTGTATCTCATACCACCAGGGAAAAAAGGCCTGGCGAGATTAATGGTCGTGATTATCACTTTGTCGACCAGACCCGCTTTTTATCAATGGTAGGCAGCAGCGCTTTTCTTGAGCATGCCAAGGTGTTTGATAATTATTACGGTACATCGCAGCAGCATGTAGAGCAGCAGCTATTACAGGGGCAGGATGTCATTCTGGAAATTGACTGGCAGGGTGCAAGGCAGGTAAGGAAACTGTTTCCAGACTCTGTATCGATATTTATTTTGCCGCCTTCATCTCAGGCGCTGATGGAAAGGTTACAGAACCGAGCGCAGGATAATGAACAGGTTATAGCGCGCAGGATGCATGATGCAGTGAATGAAATGTCACATTATGCAGAGTTTGATTACCTGCTGGTAAATGATGATTTTGACACAGCGCTGCAAGAGCTGCGCTGTGTATTTAAAGCAAACCGATTACGTCAGATTCAACAGGAACGTAATCTTGAAAATTTATTAATCGAATTATTGAAATAAGAGGAAATTAAATGGCACGTTTAACAGTAGAAGATTGTTTACCAAATGTAGATAACCGTTTTCACCTGGTATTGGTAGCATCTAAACGCGCTCGCCAAATTGCAATGGGTGCTGATGCGCTTGTTGAAATTGATAATGATAAACCAACAGTGCTTGCTTTACGTGAAATTTCTGAAGGACTTGTTGGTCCAGAAATTTTGAATGACACATCAGAAGAGCTGAATATGAGACCGGCAGCTATTACTGAAAGTGAAATCATCCAGGAAATGTAATTTAGCCGGGAAATACATTCCTAAGGTTATATAAGCAGGTTAATTAAAAAATGGCTATAAATCCTGATCAAACCCCCATTGATGTTACGGATTTATATGGAGATCCTTCGCGTTTCCTGATCTCTGATCTGTGTCGTATAGTTGAAGACTATATGAAAGAAGATCAGGTGCGTGAGGTATACCAGGCATATTTGTTTGGTGCTCAGGCACATGAAGGTCAATATCGCAAAACCGGCGAGCCTTACATTTATCACCCCATTTCAGTTGCCCGAATATTGGCTGAAATGCATATGGACTCAAAAAGCATCTGCGCTGCTATATTGCACGATGTCATTGAAGACACTCCCGCTACCAAAGAAGAAGTCGCAGAAAAGTTTGGTGATGATGTTGCTGAATTAGTCGATGGCGTGAGTAAGCTAACCGAGTTCAAATTTAAAAATAAAAAAGAAAAGCAGGCGATTAATATTCAAAAAGTATTAATGGCCATGGCAAAAGATATTCGCGTTATTCTAATTAAGCTTGCCGATCGGTTACATAATATGCGCACACTGGGTGTCATGCGTCCAGATAAGCGGCGCCGCATTGCAAAAGAAACACTCGATATCTATGTGCCCCTGGCAAGACGTTTGGGAATCAATACACTAAGGCTGGAGCTGGAAGATTTAGGTTTTGGTGCAATGTATCCAATGCGATACCGCATACTCGAGCAGGCCATGTTGCATGAGGCAGGGCATCGCAAGGAAGTTATTCAAAAAATTAACAACGCATTAACTGCGCGCCTTGATGAATTAGACATAGAGGCAAAAATTTACGCACGAAAAAAACACCCGTATAGTCTTTACAAAAAAATGCGTGAAAAGAGTCTGGCATATCGAAATATTTTTGATGTGTATGGAATGCGTGTAATTGTCGACTCAGTTGATGAGTGTTATCGCGTGCTCGGTGCGGTGCATAACTTATTTAAACCAATTCCGGGTAAGTTCAAAGACTATATTGCTATTCCTAAAGAAAATGGCTATCAGTCATTACACACTGTTTTGTTTGGGCCCCATGCGATTCCGCTTGAAGTGCAAATTCGTACGCTGGAAATGGATAACTTTGCAGAAACCGGTATCGCAGCTCACTGGCTTTATAAAGAAACCGGTGATGGTAGCTCAATAGATGTTGGTGGGAGAACACGAGAGTGGCTGACCGGATTGTTAGAGATGCAGCAGGCAGCGGGTGATTCGGTTGAGTTTCTCGAAAATGTAAAAGTCGATTTATTTCCAGATGAGCTGTATGTTTATACTCCGCGTGGAGATATTGTTAAGCTACCGAAGAACTCCACACCGATTGATTTTGCCTACTCAGTGCATACCGATGTTGGTAATACCTGTGTAGCAAGTAAAGTTGATCACCGTTTCGCCCCTCTAGATACACCTTTGTATAGTGGTCAGACAATTGAAGTTATTACCTCTGCAGGAGCGCACCCGAATCCGGGCTGGCTTGATTTTGTTGTAACCGCAAAGGCGCGTAGTAACATACGCAGTTATTTAAAAACCATACGCTCAGAAGATGCAATTGCGCAGGGACGTCGTTTACTTTCCCGTGTTATGCTGGAAAAAAATATCACGCTCGAAGAAATGCCTGCAGAGACATTCACACCATTGCTAGAGGAGTATGAGTTTAGTTCATTAAACCAGCTACTTGAAGATATTGGCATGGGCAATCGCCCGGCCGGCCTTGTAGTGCGAAGGTTGTTTCCTGGAGAGACTGAGTCAGAAGATAATAAAGCAGAACAGGGATTGATTCCCGGGCGCGCGGCATTAGCCATTCAGGGCACCGAGGGTATGGTGGTATCCTATGGAAAATGCTGTTACCCAATTCCAGGGGACGCGATTGTTGGTAAAATAAGTAAAGGCCGAGGTCTGGTGATACATCAAATTAGTTGTAAAAATATTATCAATGAACGTATACAAAACGATAATATGATTGATGTTAAATGGGCCGATGATTCCAGTGGCGAATACTCATGTCAGCTTAGTCTGCATGTACAAAATGAACGTGGTGTGCTGGCGCGCCTGGCAACCATTATCTCAGACGAAGCAGCCAATATTGAACACGTTGAAGTTGAAGATAAAGACGGTATCTCCACCAATATACTGTTTTTGATTTCTGTTAGTGGTCGTGATCATCTGGCTAAAATTATGCGACGCTTAAGGCGTGTGCGTGCAGTTATGCGCATACACCGTGTGCAGTAAATAATACAAATTTAAAATAAAAGAAAATATTTAATTATGAAAAAAGAAATCATCTCTACAGATAAAGCGCCTAAAGCCATTGGTACTTATTCCCAGGCTGTAAAAGTTAATAACACCGTTTATATATCAGGGCAGATTCCACTTATACCAGAAACCATGGAAATGCTCGAAGGTTCAGTAGAAGAGCAAATTCATCAGGTATTTAAAAATTTACTGGCTGTGGCAGATGCGGCGGGCGCAACATCTGAAAATGTTGTTAAGTTAAATATATTCCTTACGGATTTAAATAATTTCCCAACTGTTAATCAGGTTATGGCGCAGTATTTTGCAGAGCCTTATCCTGCTCGTGCAGCAATAGGTGTCAAGGAATTGCCAAAAGCTGCGGCAGTAGAAATGGACGCCGTATTAGAACTATAAAAAGGATTTTGATGATTGACAGATTCTCTCAAATATTCCGATAGCCTGAGCCGCTTAAAAGGAGTTGGTCCGAAGGTTCTTGAACGTTTAAGCAAATTAGGTTTAAGCAATATACAGGATGTTTTGTTCCATCTGCCTTACCGCTATGAAGACCGTACCCGTGTTGTTCCGATTGGCGCTCTAAGGCAGGGGCAGTCTTCTTTGATTGAAGGCACCATAGATTATGCGAGTGTAGCTTTTACACGTAAAGGTAAGAGCAGAAGAATGCTTTTGCTTCATCTGAGTGATGGAACCGGAAGTGTCGTATTAAGATTTTTCTATTTTAATAAACAGCAACAGCAAGCATTGGTTGCTGGCACTACTTTGCGCTGCTTTGGTGACGTGAGGTATGGCGCATCATCTCTTGAAATTGTTCATCCTGAATATTCGCTTCTAGACCCATCAAAAACCTTAGCTTTTGCCGAAGCACTCACGCCGGTTTATCACACTACGGATGGTGTTAGTCAGATATTGTTGCGCCGATTGTCAGAGCAATGTCTTGAGTTATTAAGCAAGCAAAACATATTGCCAGATTTTTTGTCTGAAAAAATATTTACTCAGGATGAATATTATTCTCTTGCTGATGCACTGACTTATGTGCACAGACCGCCAACCAATGCCAGGATTAATGACCTGATTGAAGGCCAACACGCGGCACAGGTCAGGCTCATTTTTGAAGAATTATTATCGCAGCATTTAAGTTTGCAAACACTGCGTGCAAAAAACCAAAAGCATAAAGCCGTAAAGCTTAGTAGTGATAACCACCTTCTGTATAAGTTTACTAAAACACTTGCATTTAAATTAACCAATGCACAACAAAAAGTTAATCAGTCAATTTTAAAAGATCTTGAATCGGGTGTGCCAATGATGCGGCTTGTTCAGGGTGATGTAGGTTCTGGTAAAACGGTGGTGGCCGCTATGGCATGTCTGAAAGCGGTAGAAGGTGGTATGCAGGCAGCGATTATGTCACCAACAGAAATATTGGCTGAACAACATTTTATTAATTTCACGCAATGGTTTGAGCCTCTGGGTATTAACGTTGTGTGGTTAACCGGGCAGATTAAAGGCAAGAAGAGAGATGAGGTGTTGCAGGAAATAAAGTCAGGAGAGGCGCAGGTTATTGTTGGGACGCATGCGTTGTTTCAAAATGAAGTTGAATATAAAAATCTGGCATTAGCGATAACTGATGAGCAACACAGATTTGGTGTTCAGCAGCGTATGTCACTGGCAGGTAAAGCAAATAAGCAAAAACATAAAACAAAAGATTCGGTGCATTCGCCTTTAGCTCATCAGTTAATAATGACCGCAACACCTATTCCGAGAAGTCTTGCGATGACCGCATATGCAGATCTGGATTATTCTGTTATAGACGAATTGCCGCCAGGTAGAATTCCCATAACAACGGTTGTTATTCAGGAAGAGCGTAGAGAAGATGTATTACAAAGAATTCATAAAGCCTGTCATCAGGGAAAGCAGGCTTACTGGGTGTGCACCCTGGTAGAAGAATCTGAAACACTGCAGTGCCAGGCTGCCGAGGATACAGCTGGGAAATTACAGGAAGTGTTATCAGGTATAGAAGTAGGGCTTATCCATGGCAGGTTAAAATCTAATGAAAAAGAAGCCTTGATGAAACGATTTAAAAAAGGTGAAATACAGCTTCTGGTTGCGACAACAGTTATTGAAGTAGGTGTGGATGTGCCAAATGCCAGCTTGATGATTATTGAAAACGCAGAACGATTAGGTTTATCACAGTTGCATCAACTAAGGGGCCGAGTAGGAAGAGGAGGCACAGCAAGTCACTGTGTTCTAATGTATAAGAGCCCGTTGAGTACCCAGGCAAAACAGCGGCTGGCGATCATGAGAAAGACGAATAGTGGTTTTGAAATAGCCAGGAAAGATCTTCAGCTCAGAGGCCCGGGAGAAGTGTTAGGAACACGTCAAACCGGTTTATTGCAATTGAGAATTGCAGATATAGTTAGAGATGAGTATTTACTGGAGGATGTGAAAAAAGCAGCAGAAACTCTTCAACAGGAATCGCCACAGTTGATTTCAGAGTTGATTAATCGTTGGGTAGGTCAGGCGCAGTGTTATGTAAATGTAGGGTAAAATTAAAGCTTACGTTCTGGTATAAACAGTAGTACTTAAGCGCAGTATCATAGGCTTGATCTGGCAGTATGCTGCGTAAATCCTGCAATAATTTGATTATTGATTATTGATTATTGATTGTTTTGAACCACCTTTGATAAATAATATTAAGAAACATGGGCGCGAAGTCGCAAAGTAAATATTCTTAGTTAGCAGGAAATTTTATGTCATGGTGCATAAGTGACAGCATGTTAGTCACTATCTGGCATTTGGTTGAAAATAGGCGCTTTTCTTAGCGCCTTTGCGGCAAAAAATGTAGTTAAATTATGAGTGCTCGTCATCTTAAGTGCATGTCAAATGTAATCTGTTATTTGACGCCTAAGATCCTGTCATAATTATTTCAAGCATATAGCAGGTTTGAGTAAGTTTTTATGCAAGAAATACTAGCCATTTCAGTAGTAAGTCTTTCACAGATGAAAATCTGGCCGTATAAAAATTGGCTAAATCAGTGTTTGTCGACTAAATTTATGTAAATAAAAAAATTTTAACGATTCTAATAAAAAATTGCATAATTAGAGTGCACATCGAGGGCTGTAATATTTTATGCAGGAGCAAAATATCGAATCTGGGGTGAAAGCAGGAAAAGAAAGCCAGGATAAAATATGGCGTGAACAGCTTCGGCTTGTCGAAAAAAATGCAATTCTTAGTAATCTGGTCAGTGTAATCGTTGCTGTTGCGCTCGCAGCAGTGTTTTGGCAGGAGCAAAACAATCAACCGCTTATTTACTGGTTAACTTTTATGATTGGCATTTCGATCATAAGATTTGTAATGGATGTTTTGCAGCGACGCAGTGAGTCTAGCGAGTTAGTAGAAGATGTATTTGGTAAATGGTATATCGCGGCTATTGTGCTGACAGGGGCGGGTTGGGGGTATTCAGGCTATTTATTATTTCCAGTTGAAGCTGAAAAACAATTGGTAATAGGTTTTGTTTTAGCCGGCATCGCTTCAGGTGGCGTATCTGTTATGGCGCCTGTCCTGAAACTGTATAATCTGTATTTATGCCTGGTAATAACGCCTGTGATCATTCGATTAACGCTGATGGGGGGTGATTATCATGTTGTTGCAGTAATGACGCTGGGTTATATGGTAATTATGATTATGATCGGTGCGCGGATTAATAAAAGCATCTTATCAACGCTGGAATTACGGTTTCATAATGAGTCTTTAATAAAATTTATGAGTCAGGCCCGTAATGAGTCAGAGGACTTAAATGAAGAGTTGGCCACTGAGATAGAACAAAGAAAACGAGTAGAAAAAGAATTAAAAAAAGCCAAAGAAATTGCTGAAACAGCTAGCAGGGCTAAAAGTGATTTTCTTGCAAACATGAGCCATGAAATACGCACACCCATGAATGGGATTTTAGGTACTTTACAGTTGTTACAGGATTCCAGTCTTAATGCTAGTCAGAAGGAATACATTAGTATTGCATACAACTCTGGTGAGGCATTGCTGGCATTGCTGAATGATATTTTAGACTTCTCGAAAATTGAAGCTGGAAAACTTGAGCTTGAAAACATTGCTTTTGATATAAAAAAACTGGTTAAAGAGTTAAGTGTTTTACTTGAGAAAAAAGCAGAAGAAAGAGAAGTTAAGATATTTATACAGGCTGATGAAAATCTTCCGGCTTTAGTGAAAGGGGATTCTGTTCGAATAAGGCAGATTCTCGCCAACTTAATGACAAATGCTATTAAGTTTACGGAAAAAGGCAGTGTCACAGTAAAAGTGCTCGTCATTGAGCAGACAGAGAAATCAGTGCGTGTGCGTTTAGAAGTGATAGATACTGGAATAGGTATAGATGAGGAATCTCAGAGAAAGCTGTTTAATTCATTTACCCAGGCAGATGGCTCAACCACACGCAAATATGGTGGTACAGGTTTAGGGCTGACAATCGTCAGGCAGTTAGTAACTATGATGCGAGGCAGGCTAGGTGTAAATAGCGAACCAGGAAAAGGCGCATGTTTCTGGGTGGAGCTGGGGTTTGAGTTATCAGATCAGGGTGCTGAAAGTAAAAAACAGCAACAGGTTAAAGATGCAGAGAAAGAGATTGAATTAAACGGAATAGTATTGCTGGTTGAAGATAATCCAGTGAATCAGATTGTGGCCAGTAAAATGCTCGAAAAATTAGGATTAAGTTACGAGTTGGTAAATAATGGTGATGAGGCTATCAGACGCTTGAAAACCCCACATGATTTTAGTGCGGTATTAATGGACTGTCAGATGCCAGTGATGGATGGATATGCAGCAACCGAAGCCTTGCGTGATTACGAAACAGAGCAAAAAATACAGCGTTTACCGGTGATAGCAATGACGGCGAATGCAATGGATGGAGATAAGGAGAAATGTCTGGCATCTGGGATGGATGATTATGTCGCCAAGCCGGTAAAATTAGCGTCCTTAAAGGATGCGTTGATAAGATGGATGTAAAATAAAACTAGCATATTGACAGTGTTTAAGAACATGGATGAAAATTGATTGAATTCTAGTGTAAAATGAAACCTCTATAAATTTCACCAATACTCTATGTCAGGTCATTACACGCGCTTAAACTGGTGTAGGCAGAAACTTTGCTTAACTAGAAATTTAAATAGAGAAATAAAATCCTGGTTATTTGATTCGGGTTCACTGACGGCGCGTTTAATTAATGGCTGTGATAACGGATTTTCAGTAAAGCTTCTATCTGTAAGGCGGGCAACACCGACTCCAGATGAGAAAGAAGCTCTAGGTCTGGCGGCAAGAAGCCAGGCAGTCATCAGGGAAGTATTGTTACTGTGTAACGATAAGCCTGTTGTGTATGCACGTACAGTAATTCCAGTTTCGAGTTTACGAGGTGCGTTAAGGGGCCTGGCATTATTAGGTAACAAACCCCTTGGGGCTGTATTGTTCTCCGATAAGTCCATGCTGCGAAAACCGGTTGAAGTCACATCGGTAAGTGCAGATCATAAATGCTACCAGTGGATGCAGTATAAGGGAACGGGAAAAATATATGGACGCCGATCGGTGTTTGTTCTTAAAGGTGAAGAGTTACTGGTTAGTGAATTCTTTTTGCCTGGCTTATTCGCAGAAAAATAAAACTAAGCAGTCTGGCTTAAAACAGCTTTTTTTGAAATCACACCTTAGCGATTTCGCGTCAGTTTTTAATTAAAACTATCAAAAACATTAGCAACTAAACTATGCCGCCAAACGTCAGTTTATATTAAGTTCGAGAACATATATTGCTCGATATCTAGCCGTTGTTTACTACACAGCTTAACTATTACGGATTTTTTTGTCAGTTTCAAGATCAGTAATAGGTGTTGGTGTGAGCAGTTCTCCCGTATTTCCATTTAAGTACATATCAATACGGTCAGAAAAATAATGTCTGGCTTGCAATGCCGTGTTCGCAGGTTTTAGCCTGGCAGGGTTAGCACTGGTAGATACTATTGGGTGATTAAGTTTATTGCATAGATCAATAACAGTTGGGTGCTTGCTGACACGTATAGCCACTTTATTGTGTTTGCCGCTAATCCAGTGTGGCGTGAGTTCTGACTTGTTCACCAGCCATGTCATTGCACTTTTATATTGGTGTATCTTTTCTTCATCCTGATCTGTGATGTCAATAAACGGCCTTAGTTGAGTAATGTTTGCTGCGATAATTATCAGGCCTTTTTCGACAGGCCGGTGTTTGAGATGAAGGATTTTTAAAACGGCATTTTCTGACAGGGGGTTGCAGCCAAGGCCATAAACTGATTCGGTAGGATAGGCGATAACACCTTCTTTCTGAATCACTCGTGCAGCTTTTAATATCTGAAATTTTGATTGCATATGTTATTTGTAAACAGGTTCAAGTGGTTAATTCGACGCAGAGATACGGAGGCCCAGAGGAGATAGAGTTTATATACAATTCTGGGTAACTAATGTAAAAGTAGAATTCAGTGGTATAGAGCTAAGCATGTTGGGTGCTTTCCTCTGTGCCACTGAGGCTCTGTGTCAAAACTGTTCTATTCAGCTTTCTTTTTTGCAGCTTTTTTCTTCGGTGCAGCTTTCTTTTTAGTAGTTTTTTTCTTAACAGTTTTCTTCTTGGTTACTTTCTTCTTAGCCGCTTTCTTTTTAGCGACCTTTTTCTTGGCGGCGGCTTTTTTCTTTTTACCTTTTCTTTCCGGCGCGGCTGCAATTAGCTCTTCACATTCTTTCAGAGTCAGACTTGCGGGTTCCTTGTCTTTAGGTATTTTAGCGTTTTTATGTCCATCGGTTATATAAGGGCCGTAACGACCATTTAGAACCTGTATGTCGGAGTCATCAAAGGTTTTAATATACTTGTTAGCTTCGAAAATTTTCTTTTCCTGCACAAGTACCATTGCCTGATCGAAGGTGATGTTATACGGGTCTATACCCTGTTCCTGGAATTCTTTGCGAATAGATACAAAGAACTTTCCGAATTTAACATAGGGACCAAACCTTCCAACATTGCTGGAAACTTCTTCACCTTCATCAGTAGTGCCTAAAACCCTTGGCAATACAAACAGATCATAGACGTTGTCCATGGTGATGTCTGCCATTTTTTGACCAGGTTTTAAACTGGCAAAACGGGGTTTTTCTTCATCGTCCTTGTCACCGATCTGAGCAAATGCACCGTAGGGGCCCATACGTACGGTAATGGGTTTTCCGCTTTCTTTATCAATACCTACATCACGACTTTGAGCTACATCAGCTCGGGTAACGTTTTCATCTATATCTTCTACTTTTTTGATGAAAGGGTCCCAGAAATTTTTCATCAGTGGAACCCAGTCGTTTTCACCACGAGATATACCATCTAACTCATCTTCAAGACGAGCCGTGAAGTCGTAGTCAACGTAATCGGTAAAATACTGGGTTAAAAAAGTATTTACTATACGCCCCATGTCAGTGGGGAAAAAACGTCGACTTTCTATTTCAACATATTCGCGATTCTGTAATGTTGAGATAATGCTCGCGTAGGTAGACGGTCTGCCTATGCCATATTCTTCAAGGGCTTTTACCAGACTGGCTTCAGAGTAACGTGGAGGTGGTTCAGTGAAATGTTGATCGGTTCGAATTTCTAGAAGTTTTAACTCCTCGCCTTCTTCTAAAGGTGGAAGAAGTTTTTCGTCATCTTCTTTATCGCCCGCATCATCCTGACCTTCCATATAGACAGACATAAAACCAGGGTGTTTAATTGTAGAGCCATTAGCTCTGAACTGGTTTTCTTTGCCGCATTGTAAGTCAACTGCGACTGTATCTAGAGTGGCGTGGATCATCTGGCAGGCCACAGTGCGTTTCCAGATGAGCTCATATAATGCGAATTGATCTGGTTTTAAGTGGCTTTTAATTTCTTCAGGTAGATGCTTGGCTGAAGTTGGGCGGCATGCTTCGTGAGCTTCTTGAGCATTTTTAGATTTATTTTTAAATACGCGGGGCTCTTCGGGTAAGTTATCTTTGCCGTAACGCTCAGTAATCAACTCACGCAATTCACTTAATGCATCCTGTGAAAGCATTAGTGAGTCGGTACGCATATAGGTAATTAAACCCACGGTTTCACCGCCAATGTCGATACCTTCATATAGTTGCTGTGCGGTACGCATGGTGCGCTGAGTTGAAAAGCGAAGTTTCCTGGCAGCTTCCTGTTGTAAGGTTGAGGTTGTAAACGGTGCAGAAGGGTTACGTTTGCGTTGCTTCTTTTCTATTTTACTAACCCGAAGTTTGCCATTGGCCGCACTGTTTAATGTGCTTTTGGCCTGCGCCGCTAATTCCGAGTTGTTAATCGTAAATTGACTTACTTTTTCGTTCTTGTATAAACGCAGTTTGCTGCTGATATTTTTACCGGCTTTTTCGGTGTCAGCTTCAATTGTCCAGTATTCCTGTGGGTCGAATGCTTCAATTTCTTCTTCCCTTGAAACAATCATGCGTAGTGCAGGGCTCTGTACGCGACCTGCAGATAAGCCTCGCTGAACTTTTTTCCACAGCAGTGGTGATAAATTAAAGCCAACCAGGTAATCGAGTGCGCGACGTGCCTGCTGTGCATTCACCATCGGCATAGATAATTCGCGGGGTGAATCAACCGCTTCTTTTAAGGCTCGTTTGGTAATTTCATTAAATGAAATGCGGTGTACGGTTTTATCTTTTAGTTCACCTGCTTCTTTGAGCAATTCATACAGGTGCCATGAGATGGCTTCCCCCTCGCGGTCAAGGTCGGTCGCGAGATAAAGAGTGTCAGCTTTTTTAAGCGCTTTTTTAATCGCATCAACATGTTTCTCATTTTTTTCAATGAGTTGATACTTCATGCTGAAGTTATCATCTGGGTCAATTGCGCCGGTTTTTGGGATCAGATCACGAACATGCCCGTAAGATGCGAGAACGTTAAAACCTTTGCCGAGATATTTTTTTATCGTTTTGGCTTTGGCGGGAGATTCTACAATTAGGAGGCTATTACTCATGGCTGGCTTTATTCATGGATGATTTATTTTTTATTAATTGTTGTTGTTTTAAATAACTTTACTGCATATAGCTCAAATTACTGTCAAATACCAAGTTTTCCATCCATGCATAGGCGGTTTCTTCACCCGGCTGGCTGTAAAGCACGATCATCATAATCCACTTGAGCTGTTCTAGTTCAAGCTCTACATCAAGTGCTGTGACTCTATCCAGAATAATTTCACGACTGGCGGGCGAGATAATCATTTTTTGCTCTAGCTGCATCAAAAAACTTATGGATTCTGGTTCCAGAAGTATTTTTTCCAGATCACTATAAACACGCATGGCGGTTGACGTGGTGATTTCCTGTTTGTTATTGGTTGAAATTAACTGATCTGTGTGAATTTCGGCCAGATCTTCCAACCAGTCAAAGGCGAGAAAAATTTCATGCTGCGGAAAGCCCATATCTTCCAGGCGATCAAACATATGTTCGTGCTCTGGAAAGACGGGATTATCATCTGCTATGATGTTTTCAAACAGGTACATCAAAACATCAACGACATTTTGTTTCATATTACTCTCTTTGTTCTCTTTACCCGCGTTGCGGTTCTGAGATTACAACTTTGTTTGTTCTCATCTCAAATTCTAGAAATGATGAGAACACGACATTGACTTTAAGTTCGCAACTTACATTCTTAAGTGATGCGAGAATACAGCCCATTTTTTGAAGCAACCTGACCTTGTAGCTCAAGAATTAGCAACATTGAGGCAACTTCAGCTACCCCAAGGTTACTTCGTTCTACCAGTTCGTCAATACCTACTGGTTCATATTCCATGTCTTTTAGCAGTGCCTGATAGCTGTTATCAAGCTCTAAATCGCTATTATCAGCGGGTAACGGGCTGGCTTCAGGGGCGCTAGTATGGCTAATTGAAGAAGAATTTACCAGCGGTATCAGTTCTTCAAGTATATCAGCGGCGGTTTCAACCAGTTTTGCACCGGATTTTATTAGCTGATGGCAGCCTTTGCTTAAAGGGTTGTGTATTGAACCGGGAATAGCAAAAACCTCTCGTCCCTGTTCCATTGCGTGTCTTGTGGTAATCAGAGAGCCGCTATTAATTGCAGCTTCGGTAACCAGTGTGCCGATGCTTAAGCCACTAATAATACGGTTGCGACGCGGGAACAGGCCCTTTTGTGGGTCTATGCCAACGGCTGACTCGGTTATGATGCAGCCGTTCTCAGAAATGGCCTCTGCAAGCCGGGTATTGGTTTTGGGATAAATGGTATGTAGCCCATTGGCAACCACTGCGATACTGCCCGCCATGCCCCTGAGTGCGCCTTTGTGGCTGGCTGCATCTATGCCCAGTGCCAGACCACTGGTGATGGTGATGCCTGCCTGTGAAAGGTGTTCAGCAAAACTCTCAGCAATCTGCTTGCCAGCGGCGGTTGGTGAGCGACTGCCGACCATGGCGAGCTGGGGTTGATGCAGAAAGTCTGTATCGCCTATATAAAAGAGTGCATATGGCGGATCGCTAATTTCTAATAGTTGCCGGGGATAAGCCGGGTCATCGTAGAACAAAATGCCATGCTTCTGGTTATCTAACCAGGCAAGGTCTCGTTCAATATCGGTGCTGCTAGAGCTTTGAATGCGCTTTATCTGTTCAGGCTTAAGTTGACAGGCTTCAAGCTGATGTTGACTGGCATTGAATATGGCCTCGGCCTGTGAAAACGAATTCAGTAACTGATGCAAGGTTTTTGGCGGAATGTTGCAGCGCACCAGCTTTAGGCGATGGTGCAAATCATCCTTTGAATATAAATCCATATGCGAGCCTGCTGAAAAAGTGTGCTAATGAGACAGGCAGATAGTTTAAAGGCAATGGATTTAGAAAGGCAAACGAAAGTGTCAGAAAGAAAAAAGCTGGTTCCTGATCCCTCAGGCAACCAGCTATAAAACTAAAGCTTCAAGGTTTGGCTAAAGCGCTTTTGGCTTGTTTTTTCTGCTGGATTATCTGGGTTTTCCAACACGGTCTAATTTGCTAATAGAGCGTGTAGATTTCAGAACAAGGCCATAGCTAACTTCATCGAACACCTTGAAAATCATCATTATACCGCTGCGTTCATCCGGTAGCATGATTTCCAGTTGCTCGTTATCACTGCGTTTGAGGCTGGTGCGGTCAAGAAATCTGTCTTTGGCAAAACCACCGGCCTGATATGTTGCAAGCAGGTGCCCAATTTCCAGACCATGATTGCTGCCCAGATTAACTACCGCAATCTGGTATTTGGCGATAGAGGAGATTGCATCAAATAAGGAAATAACCTTGCCATCCATATCTGTTTCCGGCAGGTGAGGGAAGTATTGCTGATCAATCGCGCTCTTATCAGAAGGTAATAAGCGGTCACCAATAATAACTTCACGGCTTGAGGATATTAATTCACCCGAAGAAGGCTCTCCATATCGGTTAATCCTGGCCTGGCCGGCATAGATCACTTCAAAACCTAACAGGCGCTCAGTGTCTGGGTCTTCCAGTCGTTTGCCTTCACGGAATACGCTGTAGCGAATGCGTTCTTTATCAAGTTCACCACGAACATAAATCTTGTTGCTGGCACCGAGAATAAGGTGGGCATCATCGCTGCCTACAATATAGGGAGCCAATGCCCACTCTTCAGCACTAATGACCCTGGGGCGTGTCAGGAACTGTCTTACCGCATCCGCCGGTATGCTGGGAATGGCTTCATTAAGTGTCTGGCGGTGAATGCTCGGGCTTAGTTTAACGACTTTACGTCCACTAAGGTCAGTGCCTTCAGTGCGGATGATACCGCCATCACTACCCTTTTGACCTGGACGTACCAGATGCATCTGCGGGACACCATTTACATAAATTAATGTCAGAATATCGCCGGGGTAAATCAGGTGTGGGTTTGCTACCTGTGGATTACGCTGCCATATTTCTGGCCAGTACCACGGGTCCTGAAGGAACATACTGGCAATATCCCAGAGCGTATCACCCTTTTTCACGGTATACTCACGTGGATAATCAGCAACTATCTGGATATCAGATTGCTGGCTCTGGGTTTCAGTGCCTACGGCTTCAATAGTGCCAGACTGTGGCTCAAAAGGCGCTGGCTCTTCAATTTGCGTTGTTTCTTGTTGGGTGGGCGTGCTGGTGCAGGCGGACAAGATCACGGCTGATGCAACTGTAAGTGCAAAGCGTCCACAACTGAGCTTGAGTGCGTTGATATCCAAGGTTTGAATCCCCATATTTATCCGTGGTTTTCAAGAGTTTAGCTGATAAACTTGAATTAATGAAGTAAGTTTGTCCAGTAATTGGCAATTGTTAAATAATTGTCTTTATATTGGCAAATGTAAAAGTGTATATAGAAAAGGTAGTTTTTATGGCCCTATTGGAGATTTTAAAGTTTCCCGATGAGCGATTACGCATCAAGGCGAAGCCTGTTGAGGTGGTTACAGATGAGACTCGTCAGCTGCTCGATGACATGCTTGAAACCATGTATGCCGCACCCGGCATAGGTCTCGCGGCAACACAGGTAAATGTTCATCAACGTATTGTAGTGATTGATATATCTGCCGAGAAAGATCAGCCGCTCTGCCTGATTAACCCAACCATTACCGCTAAAGATGGAATTGAGCATCATGAAGAGGGCTGTTTGTCTGTGCCTGGGGTGTATGAAACTGTAGAGCGAGCAGAGCGCATAAAGCTCACCGCGCTAAATCGTGATGGTGAAGCCTTTGAAATGGAAGCTGATGATTTGCTGGCAGTCTGTATACAACATGAGCTAGATCATTTGCTGGGTAAGTTGTTTGTAGATTATCTCTCGCCCTTAAAGCGTAACCGGATTAAAAAGAAGCTGGAAAAACATCAGAAAACGGCGGATATGTAGTGGCTGAAGAAGTTTCTCCTCTGAAAATCATTTTTGCAGGCACCCCGGATTTTTCAGTGCCTGCGCTGCAGGCGTTAATTGATTCTCCCCATGAGGTGGTTGCGGTCTATACCCAGCCCGATCGTCCTGCGGGGCGTGGGCGTAAGTTAAGCCCAAGCCCGGTTAAAGCCTGTGCGCTTGAACATGGTATCAGGGTGGTGCAACCGGAAAAGCTCAAAGACCCCGAAGACCAGCAGCCCATAATCGACATGCAGGCTGATCTTATGGTGGTTGTCGCTTATGGCATTATTCTGCCAGAGGTCATTTTAAATGCGCCGCGCCTGGGTTGTATCAATATTCATGCTTCATTATTGCCACGTTGGCGAGGTGCCGCTCCAATTCAGCGAGCGATACTGGCAGGAGACAAAGAAACCGGCATTACGATTATGCAAATGGATGTCGGGCTAGATACCGGTGATATGCTGTTAAAGAAGCCATGCCCAATTAAAGATAACGATACAGGGAGCAGTTTGCATGATCGTCTCTCTGAAATGGGGGCTGAAGCGCTAATGCTGGCATTGTCGGGTATTGCAAATAAAACGCTACAGGCTGAGAAACAGGACGATTCACAGGCAAACTATGCGGCAAAATTGCACAAGTCTGAGGCCCTGATTGACTGGACTCAATCTGCCAGAGAAATTCAGTTGCAGGTAAATGCATTTAATGCCTGGCCAGTGGCGCAAACTCCCATTGATATAAAACAGAACGGAAATTCTCAGATGTTGCGGGTGTGGGAAGCTGAGGTCATTGAAGGCACCTCTGGTGAGCCAGGAAAAGTGTTAAGTTGCGATAAACAGGGTATTTATGTTGCAACGGGTAAAGGGGTGTTGAAATTGTTAAAAATTCAAATGCCAGGTAAAAAACCTATGGATTCGCAGGCCTTTGTTAATGCAAATGATATTACAGGATTGATGTTAGGTTAAACCTGGCGTCTGTTTTATAAATCTTGAGGTCATTATTCTGTGGTTAATTCAATTTAGTTAATCTAACTTGCGAATACTTAAACTGTATGTCTAAAATTTTAGAAACATCTATTGTCTCACGTAATGCGGCCCTGAAAATATTACTGGCAGTGTTGAAAGACGGGCAGTCATTAAGTTCACTTAATCATCTAACAGAAAACTTAGACCCAAGAGATGCCAGTTTTGCCCGTATGTTAAGTTTTGGTGTGCTGAGGTTTTATGAGCAGTTACAGGCAGAGCTTAAACCACTACTAAAAAAACAGCTGAAAGCAAAAGACCTTGATATACAGCTTGTTATCTTGATTGCTCTGTACCAGATAATATTTACCCGTGTACCAGATTATGCTGTAGTCGATGCGGCTGTCACCCAGCTAAGAAAGTCAAAAAAGAAATGGGCGGCCAATATGGCCAATGCCGTATTGCGTAATTTTATAAGACAACAGGAAAATCAGACTGAAAAACAGGTTTCAGAAGAGGCCGAATATTCACACCCGGAGTGGATAATAAAACGGCTAAAGAGCGACTGGCCTGAACTGTGGAAAGAAATTCTGCAGGCAAACAATGTTCAGGCACCTATGACATTAAGAGTAAATCAACAACGCAGCAACATAGATTGCTACAGCCAAACCCTTGAAAGTGAATTTGATCTTCAGGTAGAAAAAATTGATGGTGCGCCGGATGCTTTAATGTTGAGTGAAGCAAGAGATGTTAAGCAGCTGCCAGGTTTTAGCGAAGGCTGGTTTTCTGTGCAGGATGCTGGTGCACAGTTGGCAGCACGGTTGTTAAACCCGGAGCCGGGAGAAAAAGTGCTTGATGCCTGTGCGGCTCCCGGTGGTAAAACTGCGCATATGTTTGAACTACAGCCGGATATTAAATTAACTGCACTGGATATTTCGCAAACCAGGCTGCAAAGAGTGGAAGAAAACTGTCAGCGCTTAGGTTTTGAGCCAAAGTTAATAGCGGCAGACGCGGTTGCTGTGAAAGACTGGTGGCAGGGAGAGTTGTTTGACAAGATTTTACTTGATGTGCCTTGTTCGGCCAGCGGGGTTATCAGGCGTCACCCCGATATAAAACACTTGCGTCGTGCAGAAGATATTGAACAGTTAGTAAAGGTGCAGCGAGATATATTGATAAAAAACTGGGAAATTTTAAAACCCGGAGGGCGTTTGCTTTATGCAACCTGCTCTATATTTAAAGTTGAAAATGAGCAGCAAATTGAGTGGTTTCTGCAAAATACCGCTGATGCGTCCTTAGTGGATTTTACGGACTGGAAACTACCTGAACGACAGTCAGAAAGTCATGGCTCAGAATTTCCACATGCATCAGTTGGTAAACAACTATTTCCGGTAAGTTTTGTGAATGATGGCTTTTATTATGCACTATTGGAAAAGACTGGTTGATAGTCGGCATTTTAGGCTGGAATCTAGCGCTGAAAGGCGTACACTTCGCGAATAGATTAAAGCAAATAATTCTGATATGAAAATACTAATTTTAGGGGCTGGGCAGGTTGGTTCATCGGTTGCTGCAAATCTGGCTTCCGAAGCGAATGATATTACGCTGGTTGATCATCGTGCTGATGTACTCAGTGAATTACGTGATCGACTGGATATCCAAACAGTCACCGGCAATGCATCGCATCCTAATATACTAGAGCAGGCGGGCATTGAAGATGCTGATATGCTCATTGCGGTAACTAATAGTGATGAAGTCAATATGGTGGCATGTCAGGTTGCCTGGACTCTGCACCATACTCCCACCAAAATCGCCAGAATCCGTTCCGCAGAATTTCTCAAGCATAATGAGTTGTTTAGAGGTAATGCGGTCCCCGTTGATGTAATCATCAGCCCTGAAGAAATTGTTACAAACTATATATTTAATATCATTGAATACCCCGGTGCTCTTCAGGTGCTCGACTTTGCTGATGGTAAAGTCGTACTGGTGGGAATGCGCGCCTATTATGGCGGTCCACTAGTGGGGCATCAATTAAGTGAGTTACCCAAACACACTCCGGGCACGGATACTCGAGTCGCGGCAATTTATAGACGTGGCCGTGCGATTATTCCTATGGGGCACACGGTGCTCGAAGCTGGTGATGAGGTGTTCTTTATTGCTGCACGTGAGGACATTCGTGTTGTGATACGTGAGTTGCGTAAGCTGGATAAACGTAATAAGCGAATTATTATTGCCGGTGGCGGAAACATTGGAAAGCGTCTGGCTGAAAGATTAGAGAAACGCCACCAGGTAAAAATTATTGATAGAAACCCCGAAAGAGCTGCATACCTGTCGCAGTCCCTTGATAAATCAGTTGTGTTGCTCGGAGACTCAGCAGATGAAGAATTACTGTTAGAGGAAAATATCGATAGCATGGATGTCTTCTGCTCGGTCACCAATGATGATGAAGCAAATATTTTATCAGCGATGTTGGCTAAACGTCTGGGTACACGAAAAACCATGTCGTTAATCAACCGCCCGGCGTATGTAGATCTGATGGAAAACCAGGAAGCCATTGATGTGGCAATTTCACCAGAGCAGGTTACCATCGGAGCGCTATTAACCCATGTAAGACGAGGAGATATTGTTGCGGTGCACTCATTACGACGTGGTGCTGCGGAAGCCATTGAGGCGATTGCTCATGGTGATAGTACAACCTCAAAAGTTGTAGGGCGTGTTATTGAAGATATTGAACTGCCAGAAGGAACTACCATAGGTGCGATTGTTCGGGGAGAAGAAGTTATTATTGCTCATCACGATACCGTGATTGAAGCAGAAGATCATGTGGTGATGTTTCTGGTCGATAAGAAAAAAATACATGATGTTGAACATCTTTTTCAGGTGGGTATTACCTTTATTTAATTTATTTTTAACAGTTTGCATATTTTATTTACGAAAAACTGCTTCTAACAAAGCCGCTTAGGAATTTTTTTTGCATTTCACAGTCATACAACGAATCACTGGTATTTTGTTAATGCTCTTCAGCTTTACATTGCTTCCGCCAATGCTGATTGATTTTATTTACCAGGAAAACACACTTAAAGCATTTCTAACATCATATATGGTTTTGTTAGGTGTGGGCTTTCTGCTCTGGTTGCCAGTAAAAAATGCAAAAAACGATCTGCGTATGCGTGATGGATTCATTGTTGTGGTGATGTTCTGGTTTGTATTAAGTGCATCTGGTTCCTTGCCATTTATTCTCTACGAAGATTTACAAATCACGATAACCGATGCATTTTTTGAATCTGTATCAGGCCTAACAACAACTGGCGCAACTGTATTAACCGACCTTGATGTGTTGCCACATGCCATATTGTTTTACCGTCAGGAACTGCAGTGGCTGGGTGGTATGGGTATTATTGTACTGGCCGTAGCTGTTTTACCAATGTTGGGTGTTGGTGGTATGCAATTGTATAAAGCTGAAACACCTGGTCCGGTTAAAGATAACAAACTAACACCGCGAATTACAGAAACCGCAAAGGCACTCTGGTATATTTATTTAAGCCTTACACTGGTCTGTGCGCTGGCTTACTGGTTCTCAGGTATGAACCTGTTTGATGCGGTTTCACATAGTTTTTCAACGGTTGCGATTGGTGGCTTTTCTACTCATGATGCAAGTATTGGCTACTTTGAAAGTACCAAAATTGAAATTGTGGCAATAGTGTTTATGTTTCTGGGTGGTGTTAATTTTGCGTTGCATTTTGTAGCCTTTAGAAACTGGTCAATAAAATCCTATGTAAATGACACTGAATTCAAAGTGTATTTTCGTGTGTTATTTGCAGTGTCTATTATCACCGTTGCTTATTTGCAGATAATGCATGAAAAAGAAGATATATCAGATTCTATTATACAAGGTGTTTTTCATGTGGTGTCGATAGGCACAACCACAGGGTTTGCCGCTTCAGAGTTTCATCTGTGGCCTGGGTTTTTACCTGTTCTGCTTTTGTTTACCAGTTTTATTGGTGGGTGTGCAGGCTCAACTGGCGGCGGAATGAAAGTGATTCGTGTGGTGCTTTTGTTAAAACAGGGGATGCGTGAACTGACGCGGCTTATTCACCCCAATGCGGTGATTACTGTAAAGATTGGTAAAAAACCTGTTTCCAACTCTATTATTGATGCTGTCTGGGGGTTTTTTGCCACCTATATAGCAGTGTTTGTCATTATGATGTTGTTGTTAATGGCGAGCGGGCTTGATCAAATTACTTCGTTCTCTGCAGTGGCGGCAACGATTAATAATCTTGGTCCGGGGTTGGGGGAGGTTGCTGAAAACTATGCAGGTATCAATGATTTTTCCAAATGGGTATTAAGTTTCAGTATGTTGCTTGGGCGACTGGAAATATTTACATTATTAGTATTGCTAATGCCTGCATTCTGGAGAAAGTAATGCCAGACTGGAATGTAGTGTACGCATCTAAAGAAGTGGCTGAATCAAACCCCGCTGAAGTTTTAATTAATAATGTTCATTTATTATCAGGAAAAGGTAAAGCGCTGGATTATGCCAGTGGTCTGGCGGGTAATGCAAAATTATTAGAGGCAACAGGATATCAGGTAAGTGCATGGGATAGTTCTGAAGTTGCAGTACAGAAAGTAAATAATTATGCACAGGTTAATAAATTAAATATACAGGCAGAATATAAAGATCTTGAAAATCCAGAGTCAGACCCGGAAAATTTTTTTGATGTGATAGTGGTCAGCTATTTTTTGTGTCGAGAAAGACTACGTGATTTAGCGGGTCTTCTTAATAAAAATGGTTTGTTATTTTATCAAACATTTAGTGGAGAACAGATTGAAGGTGTTGGGCCATCAAGGGCTGATTTTCGCTTGCGCCGAGGGGAGCTTATGGAAGTTTTTTCTGATATGGAATTATTGTTTTATCGGGAAGATATACCAGTCGGTTCTGCAAGCATTCCAGACCAGGTTTATTTTGTGGCAAAAAAATGAAGCAACAAAAAACAATAAAAATGACTAAAGGGGCAAATAGCGCACTGCTTTATGATACACGTTTTAAAGCAGTTTATTTAATGCCCGCTTACTGGACGACCTGGTTAGCTGTATTTTTCCTGTTTTTGATTATGTTTTTGCCGGCATTTATGCAAGATGCCATCGCTAATGCTTTAGGAGACCTGGCAAGAAATGTAAATAAAAAACGCAGACGCATTGCGCGAGTAAACATTGATTTATGTTTTCCTGAGCTTCAGCTTGAAGAAAAAAAACAAATGCTCAGGAAAAGCTTCAGGCATCAGGCGAGAAGTATTCTCAATTATGGATTAATCTGGTGGGCGCCTAAAGCAGTGCTTAAAAAACGAATTATTGTTACTGGTCAGGAAAATATTGAGAAGTCATTAAAAAATAATCGTGCAGTGATATTCATGACAGCCCATAGTATGGGGCTGGAGGCTGCGGTTTCTGCTATTACCATGCGTTATCCAGTTACCGGGCCGTTCAATCCAATGAAAAATAAATTGATTGACTGGTTTGTGGCCAGGGGGCGTGCGCGACACGGGACATTGATTTACACCAGGGACTCAGGACTGAGGCCGATTATTAAAGATGTTCGCGCTGGTTGCGCGATGTTTTATTTACCCGATGAAGACCTGGGTAAAGATCGTTGTATCTTCGCGCCTTTTTTTGGAAACCAAAAAGCCAGTGTGCCGGTTTTGGGGCGGCTCTCTAAAACAACAAATGCGGATGTGTTGCCCTGTATTTCATGTTACGACGAAATTAGGCGTCAGTATCAAATACATGTATTGCCGGCTATAAAAAATTTCCCTTGCGGTGATGACTATGAAGATGCGGCTGTAATGAATAAGTCACTCGAAGAAATAATTAATATCTGTCCATCGCAGTACTTTTGGATAATGAAATTATTTAAAACCCGGCCAGAGGGTGAAGCTAGTTTTTATTAGGCGCTAAGGAATGGTTTATTTAAATACCGCTCTTCAATCAGTTCGATTTTTTTACTTGCGTTGTCTATTTCGCCGCTATCTAAATGTTCGCTGGTTTCAGCTGCCATGTTTGTTAACTCCTGAAATCCCAGGCTGCCACTGATTCCTTTTAATTGATGAAGTACTGCCTGTGCCTGCTGTAAATTGCCAGAAGAAATAGAAAGTTTTATTTTATTCACATAAGCAGGAAGTTGATTAAGATATTTGATTTTCAGGTCATGAAGAATGTCGTCTTTATTGTTTTCTTCAAAGATGACTTTGTTTATTTCAGAGTTTTTACTAAATGGCTCTGCTGTTCCAGTGTTGGTATTTATAATGTCCTGGTTGTTTTCAGGTGTAATAGTTTCAGGTAATTTCGGTAAAATATAATGTTGTACGCTTGAAATTAAATCATTAATAATAATAGGTTTGGCAAGGGTTTCATTAAAGCCCAGGTTACGGTATTCGTTTTTATGTTCGGTTAACGCATCTGCTGTGAGTGCAATGACCGGGCCCGAGTATTTTAGTTTTCTAAGTGTTTTTATGGCCTGTTTACCATTCATAACTGGCATTTGTATATCCATTAAAACCAGGTCGTAATTATTTTTAGTGGCCATTTCCACCCCCTGTTTTCCATTGCTGGCGGTGTCTATGTTAACGCCATAATCTTCCAGGTATGCTTTAATCAGTTCCTGAATTTCTATAGTGTCCTCAACCAGTAAAATATTACACTGAAGTTTTATGTCTCCAACGGGTTTCTGGTATTCAGGAATGGAAAGGTCTTTAGCTGATAGCTGGGTGATATACGCACCTGTGTCAGAATCGTGGTTTGCTTTGATAGAGCAGGTAAACCTGCTACCTATGTCTTTCACGCTTTGAGCAACTATATCCCCCTGCATGAGCTCTGCAAGGCGCTTTGATATAGTAAGCCCAAGGCCAGTTCCGCCAAAACGTCGGCTTATGGAAACATCAACTTGAGAGAAAGGTTTGAAAAGATTGCGTTGTTCTTCTTCGGTCATGCCGATGCCAGAGTCTTTCACATCAATAATTAGCATGTCATCGGTTGGTTCATATGAGATATCAATGCTGACACTTCCGTAGTCAGTAAAACGAATAGCGTTGCCCGCAAGATTTAAAATAATTTGTTTGGTGCGTATGGGGTCGTTAAATATTTTTTCTGGTATGGGTAATGAGTAGTTAACTTCAAGTTTGAGATTTTTTTCAAATGCTCTTTCCAGAAGAAGTCTTCTGGCATGTTCTGCTACTTTTATAATTGAGAATGAGGTCTTTTCAATTTCCAGTTTATTGGCTTCAACTTTTGACAGGTCTAGTATGTCATTGAGTAGATGTAATAAATGATTTCCATTCTGTAAAATGATATCAAGCATGCGCTTTTCATCATCTTCATTTTTTGCTTTGTCAAAACGAACTCTTTCGCTATAACCTATGATGGATGAAAGAGGTGTACGTATCTCATGGCTCATGTTGGCAAGAAATGCGCTTTTTTGCTGGCTTGCAGCCAGAGCCTCTTCGCGATTTTTTATTTCATCAACCAGCTCTTTATTGGCTTTTTTTAAAGCCTGTTGATTAGTTTCTATAGTATCAAGCATTTGATTGAGAAATTTCGATACCATACCAAACTCATCACCGCGATTGGTGTTAAGGCGTAAGCTGTTCGCTCCGTGAGAAACTTTTTGAGTGAAATTTATGATTTCTTCAAAAGGTTTATGAATTATTTTTTTATTTAACCAGAATAAAAACAGACTAAACACAAAAGAAAATCCAACAATGACACTGCCTATTTTGACACGCAGTAATAGTGCGGCACGGCTAATAGAGGGAAACTCCAGTCGCACAGCATGGTTTGTTGAAGCAGATTTTATATTTGACAGTAAAGTATGATTTTCACTGTTACTAGAGCCGTAAATAAGAATGCTTGAGTCGGTTTCAATTTCCAGGTATTGAATGTCTGTTGTTGAAATTATCTGATTAATCTGATTATCAAATTGTTGTTTATCCGAATTATTGTCGGTTAGTTCCTGAATGAGTTTTTCGATTTTGTGTTGTTGCCAGGAGTGTTCTTTTTCACTGGATTCTTCAAATGTGGAAATAAAAGGAATAGTTATAGTAAAAGCTAAAACAAGTATGGCCCAGATGGTCACCGCAGTTATTTTTATAGCTATACTGCCGTTCCATTTACTCGCTAGATTAGGCTTTATACCATAGGAATCAGGCATTATTTCATGCCCGACCATTTAAGAAACATCACCATTGGGCAAATATTAGTTGTGCCAGCTAAAATGAGCATGCCTGAGAAAAACCAGGGCAAGAACCACATGACGTCAGGAAGTACGGTAAAAGATATCATTACCAAAACGGCGAGAATTATGCGAAGTGCACGTTCTGAGTCAATTTTTTCTATCCATCTGGTTTCTATGGTCTGTTCTTTATTTTTTTGCAGAGGACCAAAGCGAAGCCTGTTGATGAGCAAGGTAATGCGCCAATTTGTGATGCCTTCGAAAAGTAGAAAACCTGCATAGGCATATATAGGTGTCATGGTTTCATAATATGCTGAAAAAATCAGAGCAATCCATAATGTAACGCCAAGTATTAATCTGAAAAAACGTTCACTCATAAAAATTCCATAAAACTTAAGTTATTGAAATTAAAAGATAATGTATGAAATTTATTGTTTTTACGCTTGTATGTGTTTAGTAAGTACATACTATATGTTTAGCTTTAAAGTGGCTCTTTATCAATAGCTTAAGTACGGGCGGTCAGTTTCTGGCGGTGAGTGTGCTGGGGCAGGATTGTTGAGTTGTGATGATGCTGAGAAGACTTTTAGATAACAGTGTCCTGGTGATCTGGGCAACCCTTGCTCATTAAAGGTTTCATTGTTGTTAGAAGGCTTTTGAATAATATTTTATTTGACTGTTCTTCCGAGGCGAGTAGTTCTTTGAAGTGCTGACGCTGTGTCGGCATTGAAAAGCACGCTGGGCATGAATCAGGTATTACAGGCAGGCCTTCATTGTTTGAAAAGTCTCTGGTTTGTCTTTCTCTTGCATATACCAGTGGTCTGATGACGCGCAGGTCACCTTCATCAATAACATAATGAGCCTTCATGGTTTTAAGTTGGCCACCATGAAAGGCTGACATTAAAAAGCTTTCCGCCAGGTCATCAAGATGCTGGGCTAAAGCGATAACATTGAAGTTATGTTCTCTGGCTGTGCTGTACATAATGCCGCGTTTAATGCGTGAGCAAAAGGAGCAGTATGACGGCTTGCCCATATGTTCTTTAGCCATATCCATAATAGGCTCGCGGCGATAATGATACTCAACACCGAGGGACTCAAGGTAAGGAATCATGGGCGATGGATCAAAGTCTCCTGCCATTGGGTCAACCGTCATAGCTGCAAACTCAAAATTTATTGGTGCATGACGCTGAAAGTGGTTGAGAATATGCAGCAGGGCCAGGGAGTCCTTGCCACCTGACAGGCCAAGCAGTACCCGATCACCCTCACGGATCATATTAAAATCCATCAGGGCGCGGCCGGTCTGGCGGAGTAAAGTTTTTGGTGGTTTGATGAAGTCTGTCATGGGGGGCAAAGATACAGGCAAAGGCGCTTAATGAAAATACAAAATTTATAATTACAGTAAAAAGCTGACACAGAGGCACAGTGGCGCAGAGGTTTGTTGAAGATATAAGGCATTAGAGGTTATTCGGAAATTTGTTACTGCTGGGTTTTAGATGAAATTTGATAAATGTCTGTTTTTCCCTGAGCCACTGTGCCTCCATCTCAAAGCTTGAGGTGTGATGAATGAGCAGAATGATGAATATCAGGATGTAGAGAACTGTTTACCAAAGGCATAAAAAAACCCGGCAATCCTTGCCGGGTTTTAGACTTCCATGCCATTTGGTGATTGATATGGCGTTGTAGCTCTCTCCGTTTTTCCATATACTCCTGTAAAACTTTCTGTTCTTCCCTGGATTCCGTATCCATGTATATCCGTGTCAACTACTTCCTTACGATCCGTGTGTCCCTGTCATGCCATGTCCTTGTTTCCATGGTTAGTATTATGGAGGAATGAAAATTTAAATCTATCAGCTGATTCAGTTGCTTAATGTCAGACTTTTAACATATTGCGTGTAGGATTTTTCCTACAAGACGTAGTCGCAATGAAAATAACGAAGAAGATAATAATGAATAGTTTATATGACCCCATTAAACCTTATGCAACGCACCACTTTAAAGTGGACGAAACCCATACCCTTTATGTAGAAGAATGCGGTAACCCAGGGGGAATTCCTGTGGTTTTTTTACATGGGGGGCCAGGTGCAGGGTGTGCGCCTTATCATCGTCAGTTTTTTGATCCGGATATTTACAGAATCGTGTTATTTGATCAGCGTGGCTGCGGAAAATCTACGCCTCATGCCAGCCTGACAAATAATACAACTGGGGATCTGGTTGCAGATATTGAAAAGATCAGGGGATTTTTAAAAATCCAGCAGTGGGTGGTGTTTGGCGGCTCATGGGGCTCGACTCTGGCATTGGTATATGCCCAAACGCATCCTCAAAATGTAAGTGGCCTGATTGTCAGGGGAATATTTCTAGCAAGAGATAAAGATGTACAGTGGTTTTACCAGCAGGGTACCAGCCGTTTGTTTCCTGATTACTGGGAAAAATTTATTGCGCCAATCCCACCAGATGAGCGAGCAAATATGATTGAGGCATATCATAAGCTGTTGACCGGAGGAGATGAGGTTAAAAAGTTGCGGGCAGCTAAAGCCTGGTCTGTTTGGGAGGGAATGACTGCAACTTTGCAAACTGACGAGGCGGTTATTGACAGCTTTTCGAACTCACATTCTGCATTGAGCATTGCCCGAATCGAGTGTCACTATTTTTTACATCAATGCTGGCTTGAGCCGGATCAGATCATTAACAATGTAGATAAAATTCGTCATATTCCGGGGTATATAGTGCATGGGCGATATGATGTTATCTGCCCAGTTGAGCAGGCCTGGGAGTTGTCTAAAGCCTGGCCAGAAGCCGAGCTCAGCATAGTTGCAGATGCCGGGCATGCGGTGGTTGAAAAAGGCATAACCGAAGCTTTACTGAATGCAACCAGGCAACTGGGTGAAAAGTTGAAATGATTGCATTGTTACAAAGGGTTAGTCACGCGAATGTAGTGGTGTCAGGTGAACAAATCGCTAAAATTGATGCAGGGTTACTGGTGCTGCTAGGTGTGGAAAAAGCTGATGATAAGGCTAAAGCGGAGAAGCTGGTAAACAAAATATTGAGCTACCGGGTATTTGAAGATGACGAAGGTAAAATGAATCTCAGCCTGAAAGATATTATGGGTGAGTTATTAATTGTGCCCCAGTTTACCCTGGCGGCGAATACCAATAGTGGCATGCGGCCGAGCTTTTCATCTGCTGCTGCACCTGCTGAAGGTGAGCAATGGTTTAATTATGTGGTAGAGGAAAGTGAGAAGCGCCAGGGCCGTGTGCAAAAAGGAAGGTTTGGTGCTGACATGAAAGTGAGTTTGCTTAATGATGGGCCGGTGACTTTCTGGTTACAGGTTTAAATGGTAAGCAAGCGTAAAAAAACTGCATTTATTATCTTAATATAATTAAAGTCAGGCAATATCTTAGTTAAATTATAAAAAATGTCATTTTTTTTGATAGTTATTGTGAAATATAGCGATCCTGTTTTATAGAGTGGAATATCCGAATCTACTGATATAGCTGACGTGTAAGCATATATTATTAAGCTATTCGTTGTTAAAGATTGCTAATTTCAGGGATAAATACATTTTTTGGCGAAATCGCGGCTTATTCTTAAATTACAGGCTTGACACTTGTGGGGTATTTGGTTATTAATTGGTCCCAGTAAGGGCGCCCATAGAAATAGCTTTGGTTTTGCTTGAATGTGGCAGCCTGATAAATTCTGTTAATTATCAAATGATGAAGTTTCCAGGGGCTGTTATTATGAGTGATGCACCAAGTTGTAAATGCGTAGTTTCTTTTTTGTGGACAAATGCGTTAGTGGTTGGCGCATTGGTATTTCTTGTTTTTACCTTTATCGACCCAGCTGATATAGCGGTTGCTATGATGCTTGATATTGATGAAGGGGTGTTCAGAGTTCAGGCATATGTGTTTAGCTTTGTATTTCTGTGGCTGGCATTCGCCGCTTCCACTTTCCTGAGCTGTTATTTTTCCCGCATGAAATATAATCTCGATAATACGGCTAAATAAAGATAAAGAGAATTTCATTCATAAAACGATAAAGCTTTATAAATAGAGCCGGATGCCGATAAACATCCGGCTTTTTTATCTGTGGCACCCAATAGCGCTTTAGTTCTGCTGGTTTCAGTATAAAAACATATATTTAGGCGGGTAATTCATGCGGATTGCATGAACAATTGCGCTATAAAAAAACCAAAAAGGGTTTTTCAGTCACTTTATATTGTTATTTAAGCTTTCTGGGCTGCACAACAGTTTTCCCAGTGTTTATTACAGTGTATCCTATGGCTCTTATATACAGACTCATTGAGGTGTTCCTTGAAATACGCAATGAGGAAAGTCAATGAGTACTACTCAGGAGAGCAAAATAAATGTCTGATCGCACTGCGAAAGTCGCTCGCGATACGCTGGAAACTCAGATCACTGCAGAGGTTAATCTTGATGGCAGTGGCGAGGCTGAATTTAATACAGGTGTTCCGTTTTTAGATCATATGCTTGATCAGGTGGCACGTCATGGTCTTATCGATTTAAATATTCAGGCGAAAGGTGATTTGCATATTGATGCGCACCACACGGTTGAAGACATTGGTATCACCCTGGGTCAGGCAGTTGATAAGGCTGTAGGTGATAAAAAAGGTATTCGTCGATATGGCCATGCTTATGTGCCATTAGATGAAGCTTTGTCACGTGTTGTTATTGATTTTTCTGGCCGCCCCGGGCTGGAAATGCCAGTGGAGTTCCCCCGAGCCAGCATAGGTGGTTTTGATGTTGATCTGTTTTTTGAATTCTTTCAGGGTTTTTCAAATCACGCCAGGGTAACGTTACATATTGATTGCATTCGTGGTAGAAATGCTCACCATGTAGCGGAAACTATTTTTAAAGCCTTTGGGCGTGCATTACGTATGGCACTTGAACATGATCCGAGGATGCAGGGTGTAATGCCTTCCACTAAAGGTAGCCTCTAGTGTCGCAAATTGTTGTGGTAGATTACGGTATGGGGAATCTGCGCTCGGTCGCTAAAGCAATTGAGCATGTTGCAGAAGATCAAAGCGTGATTATTTCATCCGATGCCAACGAAATAGCCAGTGCAGACCGAGTTGTTTTCCCCGGCCAGGGGGCAGCGCGTGATTGTATGCGTGAGCTGCAAGACCGAAACTTACAGGAAGTAGTGCTAGCTGCCGCTAAAGAGAAGCCATTTCTGGGGATCTGCATGGGAATGCAGGTGCTGCTCAGCCACAGTGAAGAGAATAATGGTGTTGATTGCCTGGATGTGTACCCGGGTAATGTGCGCTTTTTTGGAACAGATCTGAAAGGTGAGCACGGTGAAAAGCTAAAAATTCCACATATGGGCTGGAATGAAGTGAATCAGCACATTGATCATCCGCTCTGGTTTAACATCAAGAACCACAGCCGGTTTTATTTTGTGCACAGCTATTATATGGACCCTGCAGATAAAGACCTGATAGCTGCCACCACAAACTACGATATACAATTTGTTTCAGCAATTGCGAAAGACAATGTTTTCGCAGTGCAATGCCATCCAGAGAAAAGTGCTCAGGATGGTCTACAGTTATTAAAAAATTTCACTCTCTGGAGTGGAGCATAATTATAAAACTACGACTTAAATATTTCAGGTGATTAAATGTTACTTATACCCGCGATTGATTTAAAAGACGGACAGTGTGTTCGCTTACGTCAGGGAATAATGGAAGATAATACCGTATTTTCAGATGACCCAGTGGCTATGGCTGGCAAGTGGGTGGAGGCTGGCTGTCGCCGCCTGCATCTGGTGGATTTAAATGGTGCCTTTGAAGGTAAACCAGTTAATGCAGGCGTTGTACATGATATTGTTGAAGCCTATCCAGATGTGCCAGTGCAAATTGGCGGTGGTATTCGTGATGAGAAAACCATTGAAGCTTATCTCGATGCCGGTGTGCGATATGTCATTATCGGCACAAAAGCGGTTACCGACCCTCACTTTATCAGTGAGATTTGTGCAGGGTTTCCCGGGCATATTATTGTGGGCCTTGATGCGAAAGATGGAAAAGTGGCGACCGAAGGCTGGTCTAAAGTCTCTCGTCATGATGTGATTGATATGGCACAGCGCTTTGAAGAAGATGGCGTAGAATCTATTATCTATACCGATATTTCACGTGACGGTATGATGCAGGGCGTGAATGTTGAAGCCACCGTTAAACTGGCACAGGCTATACATATTCCTGTTGTGGCATCCGGAGGCATCACCAATATGGACGATGTTAAAGCGCTCGCCAAGGTTGAAGATGAAGGTATTATGGGCGCAATCACCGGGCGTGCTATTTATGAAGGTACGCTAAATTTTGCTGAAGCCCAGGCTTATTGCGATAGCCTTTAGCGTTAGATGTTTTACTTATAAGTTTGAGAGATTATGTCATTAGCCAAACGAATTATTCCCTGTTTAGATGTCGATAATGGTCGCGTTGTTAAAGGCGTGCAGTTTGTTGATATTCGTGATGCAGGTGACCCGGTAGAAGTTGCACGGCGTTATGATCGTGAAGGGGCTGATGAAATAACGTTTCTGGATATTACTGCCAGCTCTGACGATAGGGAAACCATTGTGCATGTTGTTGAGCAGGTTGCAGAGCAGGTGTTTATTCCACTGACAGTAGGTGGTGGTATTCGTAACCTGGAAGATGTTCGTCGTATGCTAAATGCCGGTGCCGATAAAGTGGCTATCAATACAGCCGCGGTATTTAACCCTGAGTTTGTGAAAGAGGTCAGCGATAGAGTTGGCTCACAGTGTATTGTTGTTGCGATTGATGCAAAAAAAGTCAGCGCCCAGGGCGAGCCCAATCGATGGGAAATTTTTACCCATGGCGGCAGAAAACCCACTGGTCTGGATGCTGTTGAGTGGTCTAAAAAGATGGCGGATTATGGTGCTGGTGAAATACTGCTAACCAGTATGGACAGGGATGGAACAAAAACGGGTTTCGATCTTGAGTTAACCGCTGCCATTTGTGATGCGGTGAGTATTCCGGTTATTGCCTCCGGAGGTGTGGGTAATCTGGATCACCTGGCAGACGGTGTAATCGCCGGTAAAGCCGATGCAGTGCTCGCCGCCAGTATTTTTCACTTTGCCGAATACTCTATAGAGCAAGCCAAGCAGCATATGGCCTCAAAAGGCATAGAGGTAAGGCTGTAAATCTCAGCAAGTTTCAGATGTGAGCTAAAGGCCACTCTTACACTGTCTGTCTATGTTAAAATACCCTTATGAATACAGAATGGTTAGACCAGATTAAATGGACCGATGATGGTCTCGTGCCGGCTATTGCGCAGGATGCTGAAACGGGGCGAGTATTGATGTTTGCCTGGATGAACCGGGAGTCACTTGGGCTCACGGTAGAAAAAGGCGAAGCGGTCTATTACTCCCGCTCTCGTGCGAAGTTATGGCATAAAGGCGAAGAGTCGGGGCATACGCAGAAAGTAAAGTCGCTACGCCTGGACTGTGATGGTGATGTCATCGTTATGAAAATTGAACAGACCGGTGGTATTGCTTGTCATACAGGTCGAGAAAGCTGCTTTTATCGAGAATTTATAAATGGTGAGTGGGTGTCGGTTGATGAGGTCATAAAAGATCCAGAAGAAATATATTAAAAGTTACACCTGAAGATGAATTGAAGGCATCCGAATTAATTAAACTCGTCATCCTCGACACAAGTATTCGCAGATGGCCAGGTTTTATGATTATGTGATAGCCATTAAATATTAGTGCTATCGACAAATAGCTTACATTATTAAGAAGAAAGCAATGAGCGAAGTATTAACAAAATTAGCGCAAGTTCTCGAAGAGAGAAAACAGGCCGAGCCAGACTCTTCATACGTTGCTAAACTTTATAGTAAAGGGCTTGATGCAATTTTAAAGAAAATTGGTGAAGAAGCCACAGAAACGGTAATGGCCGCAAAAGATGGTGACGCCGAAAAAATTATTTATGAAACAGCGGATTTATGGTTTCACACAATGGTGTTGTTAGCTCAACAGGGTCTAAAGCCAGATGATGTTTTAAATGAGTTGGACAGGCGTTTTGGTTTGTCTGGTCTTGAAGAAAAAGCATCTAGAGAGAAAGTTTAATTTAAATAATTCAGACGCAATTGTTTATTCAATTTGCGTAATGTAAGAATCAAAGATAAGAGGTGTAGAGATGGGTATTAGTATTTGGCAATTAGTGATTGTTCTGGGTATTGTTATTTTATTATTTGGAACAAAAAAGTTACGTAATATTGGTGGCGATATGGGCTCTGCAATCAATAGCTTTAAAAAAGCCATGAAGCAGGGTGAGAAAGATGCTGACAAAAGCCTGGAAACAAAAGACGACAAGGTGATTGAAGCTGAAGTCACTAAAAAAGAAAACGACAAGGCTTAAGCCCTGAGCTGAGCCTGATTCGATATGTTTGATATTGGTTTTCTTGAGCTTGTTGTTATTATGGTGCTGTCATTGCTGGTGCTCGGCCCAGAGCGTCTGCCAAAAGCTGCCAAAACGGTGGGTTACTGGTTTGGTAAAGCCAGGCGTTATGTAGAGGGAATGAAAGCACAGGTTGAGTCAGAGTTTGATACAGCCGAAGTGAAAAGGCTACTGCATAACCAGGAAGTTCAAATTAGAGAGCTGCAGGGTAAGTTGCAGGATACCTCTGATGAGTATGTAAACCAGATTATTGATGACGATGACCCGGGTAATGGGCATCAGGATATTGAAGACCCTGACTTAGATTTAGTAGACGAAAAACCAGCGGCTGCAAAATATGAAATGATTGAAGAAAACGATGAGCGCTGGGATGAACTTAAAGACAGTAATCCAGTCATCGTAGAAAAAGCACAAGAGCATCAGGCCAAAGAAGTTAATGAATTCGAAGCAACTGAAACCGCGGAAACTAAAAAAGCCCAAAGCGATTAATGTTCATGAGAGATCCGAAATGAGAACTCCAGAATGAGTGAGCAACTGGGCAATAAAGATGACAGTGAACAGAGCTTAGGGTTTATTGGGCACCTTATAGAGTTGCGTGACAGATTGTTACGCAGTGTTCTGGCTGTTATTGCGGTTTTTTTAGTCGCCTTTCCTTTTGCTAATGATATTTATCATATTCTGGCTATGCCACTGGTAAATAATTTACCTGAAGGTGGCAGTATGATTGCTACCGGAGTTGTCTCGCCATTTTTAACCCCTATAAAACTCGCATTTATTGTTTCAATATTTGCGGCATTTCCTTATCTTATTTTTGAAGCCTGGGCATTTATTGCGCCGGGTTTATACAAGCACGAAAAAAAACTGGCAGTACCACTAATTGTTTCCAGTGCCATATTGTTTTATGTGGGCATTGCGTTTGCATACTTTATTGTGTTGCCCAATGTTTTTATATTTATGATGTCGATGGCGATTGATGGGGTAAATCATGCACCTGATATTACCTATTATTTAGACTTCGCCTTAAAGTTATTCTTTGCCTTTGGTATTGCATTTGAAGTGCCTATAGCGACTATTTTATTAGTGCTTGGAGGCATAACAACACCGAATAGTCTGGCTGAAAAACGCCCGTATATTATTGTGGGTGCGTTTATTTTTGGCATGTTACTCACGCCGCCTGATCCTGCCTCTCAGCTGATGCTTGCCATTCCTATGTGGATTTTGTTTGAAATTGGTCTGCTATTATCGCGTATGATCAAAAAGAAAAGCAGTGACAAACAAAGTGAAGAATATGAAGCGTTAACCGAAGACGATATGGAAGCTGAGTTAGACCGTATGGATGCCGAAGATGATGACGGGCCAAGGTTATAAAATAAAAGATTGACGCAGGGGCGCAGAGTCACTAACTTGTCTGGCACAGAGTTGTTTGTTTTCGAAAAAGCGGCAGATGGCTAAATGCTCATCAGCTGCAATGCTTAAGCATAAATAATAATGTATAAACAGGAACTCTGTGCCTCTGCGTCTCTGTGTCAAAAAAATGAATAACAGGTAAGAAAATGATAAGAGTAGTGCTTTTATTGTTTGTAATAAACCCAGTCTCGTTTTCAGCCTTCGCTGAAAACATTTCTAATAATCACCCTTCTCCCTATGTTCGAATGCATGCCAATGATGCGGTTAAATGGCAGGTGTGGGACAAATCGGTTTTAGAAACAGCCAAAAAAGAAAATAAACTGATATTTATCTCCAGCGGATATTACGCCTGCCACTGGTGCCATGTGATGCGTAAAGAGTCATTCATGGATGAGGATGTAGCAAAGCTGATAAATAAATATTTCATTCCGGTAAAGATTGATAGAGAACTGAGCCCGGTTTTAGATGCGTATTTAATGGGGTTTATCAATAATGTTCTGGGTTATGGAGGTTGGCCATTAAATGTTTTTGTTACACCACAAGGCTACCCACTAACAGGTCTGGTTTATTTGCCGAAAGATAATTTTGTAGAAGCTGTAGAAAACTTAAATGAAAAATGGGCTAAGCAAAATACAGAACTAAAACAGCTGGCATTTAATACATTTAAGTATACAGAAATAAATAACAGTGAACTGATAAAAATATCAGAAGAAGATTTGTTTGCAAAATTTATAATAACTGTGTCTCAGATGAAAGATGATCTTGAGGGTGGGTTTGGCGAAAAAGCCAGGTTTCCAATGCCGCATCTCATGAAGTCATTGCTTGATGTGTATGAGTTTACTAAAGATGAAGAGCTGGGCGAGTTTATAAAGCTGAGCTTGCATCAAATGGTTGATCAGGGTTTGCATGATGCAATTGGAGGAGGCTTTTTTCGTTATACAGTCGATCAGGGCTGGCAAACGCCGCATTTTGAAAAAATGTTATATACCAATGCGGCAATGATTCGGCTGTATTTACAGGCCTACAGGCTGCTCGGTAATAAAAAATGGTTACAGGTTGCTGAAGAAACTCTTGAGTTTGTTATCAGAGATATGAAACTGCCAGAAGGAGGATACGTAAGTTCAATTAGTGCTCAGGATATGAGTGGAGTTGAAGGAGGCAATTACCTCTGGAGTAAAGAAACAGTTAACAGGCTGTTAAATGAGAAGCAGAAAAAATGGTTTAAGCGTAATGTTAAATTAATCGATATACAAAGCGCCGATGGTGTTTTGCCAGCAGGTTTT
>Ga0316204_10002876_pt1 | contig 36883 bp, 24 predicted proteins | sample 6monrhotite_MG_2_FD_205661 | JGI IMG/M metagenome (GOLD analysis project Ga0316204, IMG submission 205661) | Microbial mat bacterial communities from mineral coupon in-situ incubated in ocean water Damariscotta River, Maine, United States -... | ecosystem: Environmental > Aquatic > Marine >... | reverse complement strand
CACGGGCGCGTGGATTGAAACCAGCTGTGGTTGCTGCAGCATGGCAACTCTTAGCTGTCGTGCCCTTCACGGGCGCGTGGATTGAAACTAGCGTTAACGTATCAATAGAACGGGCTAGCGAATGGTCGTGCCCTTCACGGGCGCGTGGATTGAAACATGACAAACACGACTCACACACAGAACGAAGCAGCGTCGTGCCCTTCACGGGCGCGTGGATTGAAACGCTTTACCCAAACATCAAACTTAATCACATTATGTCGTGCCCTTCACGGGCGCGTGGATTGAAACGTTTGATTTTGCATCATTAATTATGTTTCCTATTCGTCGTGCCCTTCACGGGCGCGTGGATTGAAACGAATTCACACCCGATCATTAAAACGATAACAACGACGTCGTGCCCTTCACGGGCGCGTGGATTGAAACGCGGTTGACGCGGGTCAGTAACCCATATCGCTCGTCGTGCCCTTCACGGGCGCGTGGATTGAAACACCCAGAATATCGTTATGGTGAGCGAATCTTTCCTGTCGTGCCCTTCACGGGCGCGTGGATTGAAACACTGTTGACGGCACGCGCTGGAAAATTCGCCTTGAGTCGTGCCCTTCACGGGCGCGTGGATTGAAACTTTAGCCCTCACCACCTAAAAGCATATAACACATGTCGTGCCCTTCACGGGCGCGTGGATTGAAACTGCTTTTACTGTCGCGTTAGCGGTAAAGCACCCGGGTCGTGCCCTTCACGGGCGCGTGGATTGAAACCCACCCGGTGACATAATATCGCCGTGTGATACCAGTCGTGCCCTTCACGGGCGCGTGGATTGAAACTAATGCATACCCTCTAACAAGCATGTCACGCTTAGTCGTGCCCTTCACGGGCGCGTGGATTGAAACCGCATGGGAACCCAAACAATGTTTAAGGCTACTATGTCGTGCCCTTCACGGGCGCGTGGATTGAAACCCTTTATAATAAATTGAAGCATCTGGCCGTTTATGTCGTGCCCTTCACGGGCGCGTGGATTGAAACATAAATTTAATCAATTGCATGTTAATTTACGCCTTGTCGTGCCCTTCACGGGCGCGTGGATTGAAACCGCCTGAAAATCACCCCAACGCGAGCTAAACCCTGCGTCGTGCCCTTCACGGGCGCGTGGATTGAAACACTGGCAATCGGGTTGATTAATCTTCTCACACTGTCGTGCCCTTCACGGGCGCGTGGATTGAAACAAAGAATGTCAGGACGTAATAAGCAAAGCGCTCAAGTCGTGCCCTTCACGGGCGCGTGGATTGAAACGTTTTTTGCAAGGTCAACAAATTGCAATTCACATGTCGTGCCCTTCACGGGCGCGTGGATTGAAACGATTGGCCTTTGACGAACTGCATAAGCTGGCCGGTGTCGTGCCCTTCACGGGCGCGTGGATTGAAACTCTGTTGCAGCGCTGAGAGTGTACGCGAAAGCCTGGTCGTGCCCTTCACGGGCGCGTGGATTGAAACTCTTATAAGCGAGACGTGCTTGTTGAGATGGCCAGGTCGTGCCCTTCACGGGCGCGTGGATTGAAACAGCAGCAATGGAATCATTTAGAAAAGAAACAGGATGTCGTGCCCTTCACGGGCGCGTGGATTGAAACATCTTTTGACATAGCGCCGCTGTATGTAAGGTCGTGCCCTTCACGGGCGCGTGGATTGAAACCAACGAAACAATATCCCTGTTAGCTGCGGCCAACGTCGTGCCCTTCACGGGCGCGTGGATTGAAACTGTGCCGCATCTGGTCCCAACCACCTATTTTGCCCGTCGTGCCCTTCACGGGCGCGTGGATTGAAACCGCTCTAACTGTTGCGTTAGCGGTAAAGCACCCAGGTCGTGCCCTTCACGGGCGCGTGGATTGAAACGGTTTCAGGCTCGCTGCTATCAGGCTCGCTGCTGTCGTGCCCTTCACGGGCGCGTGGATTGAAACTTGCAGAATGGGCTAATGCTGGTTTGTGTACAATAGTCGTGCCCTTCACGGGCGCGTGGATTGAAACAATAAATTACGTTGCTGGTGGTTTGGGTGTGAGCCGGTCGTGCCCTTCACGGGCGCGTGGATTGAAACATAGGGTTGGCGTTAGGAGTTGCGCCGCCTGAATCGTCGTGCCCTTCACGGGCGCGTGGATTGAAACACAATACTAACAGATTTCACAAGGTGATTTATGGGTCGTGCCCTTCACGGGCGCGTGGATTGAAACTTTACATCAACAAACTTAGCAGGATCTCCGCTTGGTCGTGCCCTTCACGGGCGCGTGGATTGAAACATGTCAAGCGCCATACTGGAATCCTCTAAAGTAAGTCGTGCCCTTCACGGGCGCGTGGATTGAAACCCCGATGGCCTGGTAAGGCCGTGGTGCTGGACAGGTCGTGCCCTTCACGGGCGCGTGGATTGAAACTAGTAAAAACAGGGAGTTCATCATGATCATCATCCGTCGTGCCCTTCACGGGCGCGTGGATTGAAACTTCGGCGGCACGCTCTATGTCTGTATATTCTGGTAGTCGTGCCCTTCACGGGCGCGTGGATTGAAACGGTGGATATTGGCGAAACAGATTCGCTAGAAACAAGTCGTGCCCTTCACGGGCGCGTGGATTGAAACCGGTTTCTGGGGGAATATTGGAGCAGTCAAACGCGTCGTGCCCTTCACGGGCGCGTGGATTGAAACAATTGATATAATATCTCTGTTAGCTGCGGCCAACGTCGTGCCCTTCACGGGCGCGTGGATTGAAACAAACCAGTGGCTTTTTGAATGTCCAATGAATATGTCGTGCCCTTCACGGGCGCGTGGATTGAAACATCCAGAAGATGAATGGCTGCCCGATTTAAAAACGTCGTGCCCTTCACGGGCGCGTGGATTGAAACTGGACTTGTAGTGATGGCCTTAGCGGTCCATTAACGTCGTGCCCTTCACGGGCGCGTGGATTGAAACAAATCGAACATTTGAGCCGATAAGCATTTCGCCCTGCCCACGTGCTTAGACTAAAACACCTGAGCATTCCTTAATTTACTAAGTGACGTTTCAGCCTATCATGACAAAGTTTGACCAACCCCATTTTTGACGTAAATCAACAAAACAGCAGGTTGATCAACAGAGGCATCATCGTCAACCAACATCAAGAACGATACCTACAAATTCACGACATCACTAACGTGCATTCACTGCCGTGCAAAGCATTTACATTAGCAATGGTTATGATTGATGCATGACAATCAGCGCCCAGTGCAAAGCGCGTTCCGCGGGCAATGGGCGCTGAGATTGGGTGACAATCGGTGTAACGTTTTTGGACTCACCCAATAAGTGAGTGAGAGACTAATGTTTTTCAATTAATATTTGTCATTTTTACTTCAACCTTTTACGTAACATTTAAGCGGTCAACGGATTAATCTAGGATAATAGTTAAGTTTACACTTAGCCAAACATCGATAGTTTATTTTTGTGGATAAAAAAAGACCAAGATGAATGATGTTAGCACCATTCAGACCGTCTACCGAAAGGCCGCAAGGGCAACCTGGATGATGTTTAGGCATTAAGCACCAGCATGGTGCCATGCCTACATACATCCAGCCTAAGTTTCAATGGCTGGATTTCAGTCGCTAAGACAAAACTAATGAGCGCCCAAGGAGCCAGGTACAAGCATAGCGCTCAAGTTACGCATCATTGTCGATCATTACTGCTTAAGCTTCATCCAAACCGTTAACAATATCAGGCCTGGACAGATCTGACTGAACCCTATATTCTTCGAACACGTTTCATCTACAACGCTAAAGACTATGACGCAACGGATACTATGTTTGTCACGACGATGGATGAAATTATTTTTTGTACTTTTGTACTGTTGTACTGTTGTCAAAAGGAAAGTAATTTTGGCTGTGGAAAAATATGTTAGTCCCACCTATCACTCAGCATATTGTTACTATAATGGAGAGGAACAAGAACACATGAATAAGAATACTAACCCACGGAATGCCGTAACTAACAGGTTGCAAAACTGGACGATGCTGTTACTGGCCGGACTCTTTGTTCTTAGTCCCGGCGCGCAGGCGGCCTCGCTTGGCCTTACCCTCAATGATACCCCCGATATCGTCTCAACATTTATCGACGTTAAGTACAATTCGGAAATGGGCACCTTAATGGCGAGCGGTACTGCAAATGAACTGGACGATGATGGCAGCCCCGAAGCAATCACTGCTGGCAGCTTCGACCTGACGGCAATGATCGACGCCTTAGGCGTAATGAGCAGCGGGACACTATCCATTGGCGGCACAATCGCCAGCCTGGGCTTCAACAGCGGCACACTGCTGACGGGCACCTTGACCACTTTTGGTTTCCCCGAAGCGGGTGGCGACCCTCTGGGATTTCTGTTTGATGTAACCGGCGGTGATGCCGCAAGCCTGTATGGCAGTGGTGCTTATCCTGGCGGGATTATCCTGGGTAGTTCCGGCTTCACCGGCAGCTTCACTGAAAATTTCGGTAGGATTGACGGTGTGGCCGATGTGGCATCTGTGCCGATCCCTGCGGCGGTATGGTTGTTCGGGTCAGCCTTGCTTGGCTTGGTTGGGCTCAGCCGGCGGCGTAACACCTAAACCTTACCTGGCACGCCTTAAGGCTTGCTTAGGGCGCGCAACCAAGGCCCTGGTTACTAGCAACAGGTTACTAGCCAGGTTTTCAAAAACAAGCTACTAAAAAAGGCCACAAATAAACTTACCAAACCAATAACCAAAATAAGTAACCTAACAAAAACACTGTCAAAAAAGAACAAAAAAACATTCAGCTTTCTGTATGACGCTAGGTGAGCATCTGACTGATTCGTCGCTGATCAAATAAGAACTGCGGCCAGCAACTGGCATAAAAGGAGCAGCACATGAACATAGTATCCAGAAAACTTTATCAGTGGGTGGCCCGTTCCGGGCTTTTGTTTGCACTAATGACAGCGTCGGTGTTACCCGGCGTAACACTGGCCGCACTGCTGAACAATACCGTCGATTTTCCATTGATCTCTTATAACAACCAGGGCGTAGCGAATTACAATGCGGAAACGGATGTATTTTCCGTGGATGCGACACCACTAGCGATTCTCGTCGCCGGGAATCCGGCAGCCGTCATTTCCGGTCCGGAAAACTTTATCATCAATATTACCGTGGATAGCAGTGGCGCACTGACAAGCGGAGTCCCCGGCGATGACCTTGTGGTAATTGGTCAGGTAACGGTTCCGGGCCTGGGTTTTGTCTCGGGCGTCCTGTTAACCGGTGAAGTTAGCGGCTTTGGCTTCCAGGATTCCGGGGGCAGCACCGACAATTATGATTTTACGTTCACGATAACCGGCGGCCACTTGGCTGCAATCTATCCCCAGACGGTTGGCATCTCACTCACGAGTGAACAGTCGAGTTTCACCAGTGACTTTACGGTGAATTTCGGTGGTGAAGCAAAAGGCACCCTTGGCGCCATCCCATCAACACCCGCTACACTGGGAAACCGCGTCTGGGAAGATATCAATTCAGACGGCATCCAGGATAGCAATGAAAGTGGCGTAGCCAATATTCAGGTTAATCTTTGGGATTGCAGCGGCACCCAGTTGGCGAGTACATTAACCGATGCGGATGGTCTCTATCTGTTCGATAACCTGCCACCGGGTGATTACCGTATCGAGTTTATACTGCCCGGTGGATATGTATTTAGCCCACAGGCGCAAGGCGCTGATGATTCTGTCGACAGTAATGCCGACACCACCACCGGATTAAGCGCCTGCGAAACGTTATTGTCGGGTGAGGAGAACCTAAGTGTGGATGCAGGCATTTACCTGCCGGCAACGGCGGAATTGGGTGATCGCTTCTGGGAAGATTTGAATGCTAACGGTATTCAGGATAACGGCGAACCGGGGATCCCCGGCGTCACGGTTACCCTTCAGGATTGCCAGGGGAATGTCATCGCCACGGATACGACAGATAGCCTGGGCGCTTATCTGTTTGACGGACTGATGGCCGGCGACTATGTGGTTAAGTTCGATCTACCTTCGGGTTATTCCTATAGCCCGCAGGATGCCGGGGCTGATGACGCCAGAGATAGTGACGCCAACCCATTCACAGGTGAAACCAGTTGCACGACGTTAGGTGCCAATGAAAGCAACCGCTCCCTGGATGGTGCTGCCTACCAAGCTGCGGCGCTGGGTGATTTTATCTGGGAAGACACTAACCGCAATGGCATCCAGGATGGTGAGCCTGGTATCGCCGGAGTGACGGTTGAGCTAAGTACCTGCGACGGTAACGTGCTGGACAGCACAATAACGGACGGTAACGGTAACTATCGGTTCGAAGGTTTGATGCCGGGTGGCTATATGCTTCGAATCATTGCGCCTTTCGGCATGGTATTCAGCCCACAAAATCAAGGTGCAGATGCTGCAGTCGATAGTGATGCTGATGCGACGGGCAAAACCGCTTGTGTTGTGCTTACCTCCGGCGAAACCAACCTTACGGTTGACGCCGGCCTGAACGTGCCCGCCAATCCAGGCGTCAGAATTGAAAAGGCCACCAATGGTGTTGATGCAGACAATGCTAATGGCGGTGATGCGCCGCAGATCAAACCGGGGGAGCCGGTAACCTGGACCTACGTGGTCACCAACATTGGTAATGTTATGCTACAAAGCGTGATGGTGATTGATGACCAAGGTGTTGCAGTGGACTGCCCCCAAAGCACGCTGGCAGTCAACGACTTCATGACCTGCACGGCCAATGGTGTTGCCGAAGATTTAAGTGCTACCAGTTACACGACGGTCCAGGGGGTTTGTGGTAACCTGCCCGACAAGCCCTTATACAAAAATAGGGGGACGGCGAAAGCCATGACCGCTGATGGCGTTATGGTACAGGACAATGATCCCAGCCATTACTGTAATCCACCGAGTGGCACGTGTAACCTGATTATCCATAAGAGCGCAGACCCGGATACCATTATGGAATGCTCCTGTGATGATCATCGCACGGACTACTATTCAAGTTATACGTTGAAGTCAGGCTACGAGTATAAGTCCGATTCTGATTCAGATTCTGACTCTGAGTCAGACAAGGATGACCGTTGCACCTGTAAAGATGACGATGATCGTGACAACCATGATGATAGCGACGAGCATGATCGTAGTGACAGAGATAGTGACGGAGATAGAGACAGCCATGATGGTGATCGTTATGATTCGAAAACGTACAGCACGTATTCCGGCGGAGAGGAATCATCCTGCCCTGCGGCTAACCAGGCAGTCTATACCTACACGGTTAACAATGCGGGTGATCCTTTGGAAAGCGTCAAGCTGATGGATGACAAACTTGGTAAGCTGAGATTTCCGAATATGTTGTCCACAGGACAAACCGTCACCATTAGCAAGGCGGCTTGTATTACTGAATCGACCACTAACACGGCAACCGTCAGTGGCACATTGCCCGATGGCGGACTATGTGAGGCGTCAGATAGTGCCGACGTCATTGTAATGCCGGCTCCACCATCAGATTGTACTGATTCAGGGGATCATAAAGACGCCGACAGAGATAAGGATCATGAGTCCGACGAGCATGATTCTTATCGAAAGTCTAGCGAAAGCACTGACTCAGATGAGCATACCTGCTCCGGCAGGGATGAGGACAAAGAATCCGATGAGCATCATTCAGATTGGGAGTCTGACGACAAATCTGACTCGAAGCACTATTCTGACTCCGACAGTGATGGGGACAAATATTCTAAAAAACGTCGGTCAGATCGGAAATCCCGCTATAAATCTGACGCGAAGTATTATTCCCGCTCCGACAATGATTGGCACAAAGGTTCCTATAACAGGAAGTCATCTAACGGGTATGTTAGTGGTAAATATTCATCCAGAGGTGATAAGGACTCTAATTGATAACAAGGTAACTATTTGAAGAAATAGACGTCATTTCGGGTGTAACTGCGGATTGGAGGATGTAAGGATTCTTCCATTGATGAAATCAATCTGCAGTTACACCCACCATAATCCTAGATTCCGCAGTTGACCGCTACAAAGTGGGATTAATCCATTGAAAAAATTAAGCTTGTTGCTTTTGCCCCACTCACCGATTGGATATCCGCACTACGACCTGTATAGCACGGTTGTCGTGGTGTCTGGACTGCGTTGTAAAACGCTTGAAATATTGACATTATTACCTCATCCCCTATTGTATAAATTCCCGCACAAACGGAATCGTTAACTTCCGTTGCGCCGTCAGGGATGCGCTATCCAATTGATCCAGTAATTGAAATAACGCATGGGTTTCCCGTGAATAACGCTTTAATAAATAGTGACCAACCTCATCAGACAATACCATGCCGCGAAATCTGGCGCGCTGCTGAATGGCACCAAGCTTTTCTTCGTCGTTTAGTGGATGAACATGAAAGACCAGCCCCCAGCCAAGACGGGACGTTAAATCCTGAAGCCCTAAACCCAGCGCCGCGGGGGTTACTTTACCACTAATGACTAATGGTAATTGGGCCTCCTGGGCACGGTTATATAAATGAAAGAGTGCTTCTTCCCATTGCGGCTGTCCCGTGATGGCGTCCACGTCATCAATACACACCAGCTGTAAATGCTCCAAGCCCATCAACATCTCCGGTGACAGGTTGTTATGATCCCGCAAGGGTACAAAAGCAACGCGCTGCTCACATTTTGCCGCACATTGACAAGCCGCTTGTAATAAATGTGTTTTACCAACCCCCGCGCTGCCCCAGATATAAATGAGCGGTTCTGAACGATCATGTGCACTTGCCAGCAAGTGCTTCAATAATAATGAATTACTGCCCGCATAAAATGTATCAAAGGATACATCATCACTAAAGGTAAAACCGAGGGGTAACTGATGTGACATGCTGGATCAGGCAATATTATTGTTCGGAGGAATGATCAGCGTCCGATAAGTCCGCTTGAGAGGCCTGCGATTGCGGGGGGTCAGGTGGGGCGTCATCATAAAGCGAACTTGAGGTATACACTTCATGCATATGGCGCAACAGCACTACAATGACCGCCGCCACTGGCAGCGCAATTAATACCCCGACAAAACCAAATAACTGACCGCCCGCCATTACGGCAAAAATCACGGCCACGGGGTGCAAGCCTATTTTCTCCCCCACAAACAGCGGCGTTAATAGCATACCTTCCAGGGCCTGGCCCACCCCGAAGATGAGGAGCACATACACAAGAAAGAACGGATCACCAAATTGCATCATGGTAGCTATGCCCGCCAGCAGCACCCCGACAATAAAACCCAGATAGGGTACAAAACTGACAACACCGGCAATCATGCCAATCAATAGCGCCAGATCCAGCCCAAGCATCCACAAGCCCAGGGTATAAATGCTGCCTAAGGCAAACATGACAATCATCTGGCCGCGCAAAAATGCACCTAATACGCTATCGGATTCCTTAGCCAGTTTGGCAATGGTCGAGGCATTGCCACGCGGGATTAGTCCATGTACTTTTTCAACCACGTCGTCCCAGTCACGTAACAGATAAAATGTAACCACAGGAATTAACACCAGATTCGCCAGCCATGCCATTAGTGCAAAACTGGACTTGCTCACCGCCCCCATCACCTGACTTACCACGCCACCAACGTCACGCCAGTTAGCCATAACGCTTTGCTTAATGGCGTCCATATTGAGAAATTTTTCGTTAACGTTTAACGTATTACTGAGAAACGGCACTACTTTTAGCTGCACCCAGTCAATGTATTTAGGCAAATTTCCGGCTAACGCGGATAATTGTTGTTCCACTAATGGCAACAATATGAGAGGAATGGCGGTAACAACCAGAAAGATCATTACAAACACGACAATAACGGCATTCGTGCGTGATAACTTATAGGTTTCCAGTCGATCAACCAGCGGGTCACCCAGGTAGGCAAATAGCGCCCCAATTAAAAATGGCGTTAATACTGGCGCTAATAAATACACCAGAACACCCAGCACGGTAATACCGGCCAAAATGGACCATTGCTTGTTCGACGATGCAGTCATATTGATGTTTGAGTTTGAATAAGTAAATGAATGAGCAATTGAGTTAGTATTTAATATGTCTTCTTGCGCGCTGGCGCTTATTGGCTGAACGTCAAGATGAACGGCAGAGGAACAACCATTATAACTGTCACGAGCGTTCCTGCTTTGAGGCCAACGTCGCGCGACGCCCCCAAACCCAGATGTAATCAAGCCCGCTGATTAGCGTGGTTATAGTAACCATAATGACTAAACCATTAATCATGGCGGGCGACAAAGTATAGACCCCCAGCGAAAACACAATGGCCAGCACCAACACAATTTGAAAAACCGTATTAAGCTTACTGATCCAGGTTGGCACCATTTCAAACTGACCAATAAGATAATGATAAATGATGCCACCAAGGATAATGATGACATCCCGCGCCATAATTGCGATGACTAACCACAGCGGAATCTCCCCAACCCAGGCCAATGCAAGGAAAGCGGATACCAGTAATAACTTATCCGCCAGCGGATCTAAAATCGAGCCAAGACGGGAAGACCAGTTATAGCGTTTAGCCAGATAACCATCAAGGCCATCCGAAATGCCGGCCACCGCGAATAAAACCAGCGCAAGCCCGAACTGCCGTTGAACCAGTAGATACACAATGGGTATCACCAGCACAATACGAAGTACGCTAATGAGGTTTGGCAGGTCCCGCAATGTCACGGCATCAAACGATATATATGCGCTGTTGTAGGTAATGTTTCCCGAATTTGTATCGTCTGGTCAGTCGCAAACGGCTTTAATTCAGCATTATTCATAGCGCTATTTTCCGATGGCGATGCAACCGTGGCCAACACATTACCCAACCCGAATGTTTGTATTAACCCTGAGGAATTACCCCGGATATCAAGCCGGTAGGTAACGCTCTCGTGATCGATGTAGATGGGATAAAGCTCTTTAACCTGTTCCAGCGATTTAAAATAATTGCTCACACGGGCAAACTGCTCCAGGGAGGTAATATCCATCACCGCGATATCAAATACGCCGGGGGTGGTATTATCGTAAACCTGGGCATAACGTGAACCCAGTATTTCCAACGCACCCGTCACACCGGTACTCACCAGTTCACCGGAATAGGAACCCTGCGCATTCCAGCTAAGGCCCTGGCCGCCCTCATACAAAATCCAGCGCCCCTGCCACGAATTATTTCCGCTTAAACCAATTCGGCCCACCAGAATGGCATCGGCCTGATAACGCGCCGACGCCTGAAAGATGGCCTCCTGCGAATTATTCAGCACGTCCGTTAAATTCAGTTTAGTTTGGTCCTCAAGATCCAATAATGGCAGCAAAACGGCCACGCCACGGCGCTTGGCCTCTTTTTCTATGGCAAACCGAATCTCTTCCTGAGAGTTGCCACCAATGAGGAAACGCTCCCCATCCTGCTCCACCGCCAACCATACCAGGGTGGCCGGGCGTGTGCGCCCCCATACCGGCAACTGACTGCTTTGCAGAAGTTTGTTAACCGCCTTTTCATCGAACCGAAACCAAATGAGCTGTGACCCCGATGCAGCCTCCGTTAACAAATAACTATTTTCCGGGATTTTACGGTACTGATATTGCTGCACATAGCGGGAAGGCTTACCGAGTGCAGACGTAATATTCGCCATGGTACTCACATCGGGTCGGCCGCTTACCTTGGCAAGCACCTCAACCAAAGCTGTTTTCATCGCTTTGTCGCGCTCACCTTTGGACTGACTGGCAACCAGCATTTCAGATTCGTAAAGCCCTTGCACGATAGCGGCTTGCGCGCTAAAAGTAATGCCCAAAAGGGCAAAATACAATGGCAGTAAATAAATCGACAATAAAAATTTGTATGTTGATGTTGTTTTCATAATACAATTCACGCTAAGTGACAAAGCTTAATATGTCAAGGTTTCCTGAAGCACTCAGATACTTTAAGATGACCCGTTTTTAAAGGAAGTATAATGGACTCAAATAATCAGCCATCCAAATCGCCCTTAAGCTATAAGGACGCTGGCGTCGATATCGACGCCGGAGAAGCCTTAGTTAATAAAATCAAACCTTACGCGGCTAACACCCTGCGTCCCGGTGTTTTGGCCGGTTTAGGCGGATTTGGTTCATTGTTTGAGCTCCCAATTGATCGCTACCGCCGCCCCGTTCTGGTATCCGGCACCGATGGCGTCGGCACAAAAGTCAAACTCGCCATGACCATGGGGACACATGATACCATTGGCATCGACCTGGTGGCCATGTGTGTCAATGATCTTATTGTACAGGGTGCTGAGCCATTATTCTTCCTCGACTATTATGCCACCAGTCGGCTTGATATTGACGTAGCCGCCAATGTTATCAAAGGTATATCACAAGGCTGCAAGCAGGCTGGCGCCGCGCTGGTGGGGGGTGAAACCGCTGAAATGCCAGGGCTTTATCAACTCGATGAGTATGATCTGGCCGGATTTTGTGTCGGTATTGTCGAAAAAGACAACATAATTGATGGGGCCAAGGTCAAATCCGGCGATGCTGTGATCGGCATACGCTCCTCCGGCCCCCATTCCAATGGTTTTTCACTGATTCGTAAAATTATTGACGTCACTGATGCGGATCTATTGGCCCCCTTTTCCGGTAGAACCCTTGGAGACGTGCTGCTTGAACCCACTCGAATCTACGTCAAGCCCATTTTATCACTGCTGCAAAACGTCGACGTCCATGCCATTTCCCACATTACCGGCGGTGGGCTTATTGAAAACCTGCCCCGAGTCATGCCTGACGACTGCCGGGCCGTCATCAATCGCGACGCATGGCCAAAAGAAAAAATATTTGAGTGGATAGCGCACAATGGCAATGTATCCAAAGACGAGATGTATCGCACCTTTAACTGTGGGATTGGCATGGTGGTGATTGTCGATGCCAACGATACCGAAAAAACCCTGGCGCATTTAGCGGAGCAAGGCGAAACCGCCTACCTTATTGGTGACATTCAAGCCGCAGCATCCGGCACCGCCACCGTCGAGATCAACTAACAGCATTACCTGGGATGACGGCTCTGGCTGAGCCGCCCTACCCATTAAACCATCACAGTGTTAATTAAGTTAATGCAAGGCTCAACCGACGACGCGAGCTAAAACCCAAACATCGCCTGGATTAACATTATGCCCACCGCAACTAACGACCTATGCTGGTTGCGAGGCGATTAACTTAACGACATACGTAAGCTAACGATAACAATAAGCGAGACCCCAACATTGCCTTCAGCTTCAACAACGCCCAGGCCAACGCAGTTGCCTATCGTGGTCCTTATTTCAGGAACGGGCAGCAACCTCCAGGCAATTATCGACGCAAAAAACAATGATAATTTGCCCGTCACCATCCGTGCCGTAATCAGTAATCGTAAAGCAGCGCAGGGATTAATACGTGCGCAGCAAGCGGGCATTGCCACTGCAACCATTGAACAAACACAATACGCCAGCCGCGAAGACTTCGATGCCGCACTGCAGCAATGCATTGACAAACACAAACCGGCCCTGGTAGTACTGGCAGGCTTCATGCGCATCCTGACCGATGCATTTGTTGACCATTATCAGGGAAAAATCATCAATATCCACCCTTCCCTGTTACCGGCATTTCGCGGGCTTAACACACATCAACGCGCCCTCGACGCCAAGGTAGCGGAGCATGGCACCACCGTGCATTTTGTTAGCCGCGAGCTCGATGGCGGACCAGCCATTATCCAGGCAAAAGTCCCCGTACTTGCAAACGATGACAAGGCAAGTCTTACAGAGCGCGTGTTACAACAAGAGCATCAGATACTCCCATACACCATACGTTTGATCGCAGAAGGGCGTCTTGTTTATGCCAACAATAATATTTACCTTGATCATCAACAACGACTGGAACCACTTCAGTACCCACCCGCCGAAAACAAACACCACCCGTTGCCTTTGTAACTAACAGAACAGAGCGCAGAACTAATCATGGCACCAAGCATGGAACTAAGTCAGCCTCTTAACTGACTAAAAAGTATAGAGAATCGATTACACCGCCGAAATCAAGCATACATTAAAAAATATTCTCATATTCACCTCGCGATAACGCCGCCACTGGCCGATACTTAAGTTAAAGAAAAGGGAAAGCGTGTGTTTGAACTATTTACTGATTTGCCAGAAAAAACAGACGCCAGTCGAGCGCGCCCTATTGCCCGATATAACCTTGACACGTGGATGTTATACCTGTTGATGATATCCGGCATTTTAATGTTCGAAAACAAGGCCCAGGCAGACAACCAACCCATACAATTTACCGCCCACTATGATGTCAGCAAAGGCATTATTCCGATTGGCACATCAGTACGCTCATTAAAAAGAAATGGTAACGGCCACTACGTATTTGAGTCACTCACCAAACCCGAGGGTATCGCAAAATGGTTCATCAGTGGGAAGGTCATGGAACGCAGCACCTGGATATACGACAACAACCAATACATACCCCAAGAGTATGAATACAACAACAGCGGCAAGGACAAACGCCGCAACGTAAAACTGGTTTTCAATTGGGAAAAGCAGCGGGTCACCAACATCATAAACGGCGACCCCTGGACCATGCCGCTGGAAACCGGCACCCTCGACAAACTGCTTTACCAATTAGTCGTAATGTACGACCTTAGCAACAACAAAAACCCACTGCAATACCAGGTAGCCGACGGTGGAAAATTAAAACATTATGAAATAAAGATTATCGGCAAAGAAAAACTGCAAACCGAACTCGGCACCTTTGATACCGTAAAAATATCGCGCGCCGGGAAAAAACGTAACATCATCTTCTGGTGTGCCGAAGTGCTGAATTACATTCCCATACGCATTCAACAGCAAAAGGGAGATGACAGCAAATTCACCGCAGATTTAGTCAAGCTGGAGGGAATCACCATCCCTGAAAGTGCCAAAACCACCATCAGCAACGAATACGATTTTTAATCAACCCGCACTTACCGCGTAAAAAGCCATCAAGCCAGCACCCGCCATCGGATGCTGGCGGGCAGCCACCGGTTACCTCAATCTACGCCATTGATCGCGGCAAAGTGCAAAAAGCAACCTGTTCACACCCTTCACTTCAATGTTCCAAGATCCATTTTCAACAATCCTATTACGCTTTACAGCCGCCATCACCAACCCGCAGCCACTATCCTATATCAACCTATAACCTGACCGGAGCCGCAAAACCATTGGTTTAATCGTCGTTTTGCTCGCACCTAACGCCCATTGTTGCTGCTATTAGCCCCTGCAATTAATTCCTGAAATGAGTTCCCACAATGAGTCCCCGTAATAAGTCACTCTAAAAGTGTGACATATTCACCTTGCCATATGAACCGCGATAACTAGACTGAAATGCATAACAATCTGTACTGTCGCTTTTAATATAACTAATTTCACTACAGCGAAACATATTTGTTCGGACCAACACTTGGGGGAGGATCAGTTGAACATCTTATTCATTACGTTAGATACCAACCAATTTAGCATCAACCACACCAAAACACTGGTGCAAACTCGGCCAATGGAGAGAACTTGCACTTGATCCGGTTACTGATAATTACTGGCCTGGTCGCCATTAACTTTACCGCATTATCCCTGTTCATCCACACCTTGCACCGAATTTTCGCATCGGGGCCGGGTGACATCGGCGGAGTCGGCGCGCTTTTGGCTGCAGTACTGGGGTTTGTACCGATTGTTCAAGGCGCACGTATGCAGACCAACACCCTACAAACCACAGGATGGCATACCCTTCGAGCGCGCACCGGGTTCTTGCTTGGGTTGAATGCTGCCGCCGTACTAGGCGTGCTATGCCTGTGGCAGTTCGCCCTACCCTGGTTCAGCGAACACAATTACCGCAAGGGAAATGAATACAATCAACAGGGCAACTTGAACAAAGCCATTGAACATTTTGACCGCTCAATCTACCAGCACTCGGACAACCCAACCGCCCTGCTGTCGCTGGCCACCCTATACGAAGAAATCAAAGACGACAAAAAAGCAAAGCAATATTATGGCCTGGCAGTTCGTCACGAGGCGGCACCGTTCACCGCATTAAACAACCTGGCACGCCTTTACATAAACACTGACGAACACGATGAAGCCATTGCACTGTTGCTACGCGCACAAGCCCATCTATGGCGAACCGCGCAACCCGACGACGACCGGCTGAATGTAAGACAGGGCGTCATTTCCAAAAACCTTGCCTGGGCATACTGGATCGCGAAAGACACGGCGTTAGCAGAACAGGCCGTTAGTGAAGCAGCTTCTACGCTGGCGCTGGCAGGCGCGGTATCTGACTACCCGGAAATTTATTGCCTGCGGGCACTACTGCTGGCACCACCCCACACCAGTAATTTAGTGAAAGCCTGTGAGATGGGTTATGCAAAAAAAGCAATGACCAGTTTGGATATTGGTTTGTTACGGCAGGCTCGAAAACACAACAATGGTCATTAAACAATGACAGCCAAACGATGGGGGCGAAAGAAAATGATTAATTTTCCACAGATAGCGTTGTTATTCTTACTGTTATTAATCGTCACCGCGTCGACAGTAAAAGCAGAGATATTCGTACATTCCGTCAATGGCAAACCAACCCTTTCAATGGATGGTTATTTTGAAAACGCGCCCATTGAAGTGGGTATGCTCATACACCCGTCAATGAACGTTAACGTAAGTCACCTTCATCAATTTCGCGTGCATTGTGGTGAGCCAGGTGAGCCGGTAAACATTATCAATACCCGGCAAATTTCAGCCCTATGTCAACACAAACATTCCCCGACCACCATTCGTAGCGATGGCGATGAAAACTACCCCATTATTATCAGCCCCCGAAAACGCACCGTACTGGCGCTGGATCAAATTGAATGGGGCCATCGCAACGCCGCCAAATACCAATTAACCCTACGTGACTTTGGCCTCGGCGGGAAAACCCATGTACATGAAATTATCAAACCCGAGGACGGCAATTCATCCTATAACATTCAACATTACTCGCTCAATAAGTCCCAACGGTCGAACCTGAAACGCGGACAAAAATACATTATCGAAATCACCAACGTAACAACTGGCGAATCGAGCAAAAGCGATCCGGGCTTTAGCGGTGTAATACAACTAGCCACAAAATCCGACGCCAGCGACATCGAAAACAACCTGAAAATAATCAAACAATCCTTACACAGCGACGCCCTGGAAACGTACTTTTCCGCCATCCACTTACGCAACCAGGCCTACTATGCCGACAGCACGCGAGCACTAAGCCAAACCATAACCTCGGTGGACCCATTACACCGTCATTACCTGCAAGTAAAAAACGCCCAATCAGAAGGCGTACCACTGAATTACCTGGCAAAAAAATGGATGGACTTATTAGCGGCCGCGGTAAAAAAGGAAAACGCCGCCACCGCCGCCCTGGCGTGCATAGAAATACGTACGGCATACCCGGACTTATCAACCACCTGGCGTGAATTTCTGAACCAATATAAAAACCTTGCATCATTCAAACACTATTGCAACCTGACGGACTTGTAACGCAACCATCAAGCAGCGTTGCCTTGAAATACTCGGCTCCAGCACATTCACTACAAAACATTAGCCACAGCACAACAACCATTAAAACAGGAATAAAAACCATGCACATCAAACACGTCGCTATCCCTGTTATTTTCAGTATCGTTAGCGTTACAACGCCCGCACAAGCCACCATGGACAAAGAATTAGCCATGCAAGCCGCCAAGGAGGGGCACCACGCCAAGGCCATTCAGTTGTTTAATCAATACCAGTCATCCCTCAACCCTGATGACCACGAAGCCTTGATGCAGGCAGGCATCTGGCTGGGCCTGGCCCAGGCCGCGCAACCGGGCAATCACCCTCAGGCTGCAGCAACACTGCTAGCGGCCCTCTGCAAGGGGCTGCCGCAACCGTTTATCGAACAAGCCCAGCTGGATTGTAATACAAAACCGGCTAACTTAATCACCAGCGACCTAAACGCCGACATGCTGGCCAGCGGCCTCGCCATGCTCGCCACGCAACAACTGAAATTAGATGAAGTGGAAAAATCCTACCGATACCTCTCGGTGGCAAATAAAGTTCTGCTTGAGCCATCAAGCAACATCAAGCATGCACAGAGAGCCGTTTCCGCGCCAGGCGGGAACAAAAAGGGTGGCACAAACAGCGGCCAACCGGTTGACACCTTCGAGCAGCTAATGGCCAGCCTGGATACCGAAGAACAAAACAACCAACAGCAGCTAATGAACGAAATGCTCGCGGGAAGCAAGGACGGCTTAGCGCCCAATGGCCCGGCAATAAAAAAAATGCAGAAGCTTACCATGCGTAAACAAATTGCCGCCATGCTAAAAAGCGGTGCCTGCCAGCCGCAAATGAAACCCGTCGTGATGCAACGGTTAAACCAGATGGCACCCAGCATTCAGCAGCAAACCGGCGACGACCTTAGCGAATTTATTTCACAAGCCACCAACCTGGCCGAAAAAATAGACCCGCAAAAAGACTGCGGCCCGCATGCCAGCCATACCACCAAACGCAAAACACGGGGACGTCCAAGCAAGGCACTGGACGAACACAAAACATTTAGCCGCTTCGTCAAAAAACAACTATGCCAGTTTGAAAAACTGAATACCGACGTTAACATGAGCAGCATTGTGGACTCTATCGCCAGTAGCTTTGCCGCCGGCATGGAAGCCAAACGTGGTACAGCTATGAAGCAATTCAACATCGCCCGTGAATCATCTATTGACCGACTCACTGCCTACTACCAAACGGTTGAAAAGCTGGAAGCTGGATTCAACCAACGTCAAAAACGACATAGTTTGCGCGCTACCATTGCCAGTTGCGGCGAAAAAAATCACTTGCTCTCCAAGCTGCAAACCAGCGTACTGTCACTCCTTAGCCGTGGTGAACAGCGGCTTGAATACTACGAAAAAGTCGTAAGTTTTACGCTATACCTTCAGGATAGAAAGGCAGATTCCACACTACTGCATCACTATAGCCTGATTTCAATGCGCAAGCTCATGGCACAGCGCTATGTGCGGGCCAACCAAAACCACAAAGCAGCGCAACAATATCAGGAGATTGCCAAACTAATCAGGCAAAGCAAACCGAGCCGCCAGGAGTTCGCCGTGCTGCCATTGGCAAGTGCCCTGATTTCATACGCAGAGTTTGTTAAACACACCGGCAGCGCCATTGACGACGTTATAACGCTTGCCAACATCGTGGCAGAGAAACAAAACGCCGTTGCAGAACGCGCCACCAAGGTGGCCGCAATGAACAAGCAGGAACGCATGCAGTTTGAAACGCAGGAATTAGTCGCGGATGCTGATCTCAACCAAACCATCAATCAACTCGATATCAATTCAATGCTGGCAGAAACAGGCATCGCATTGCCGGCAGACACAATGGCGGAGATGAACGCTGCATTCGGCAACATACAGGAACAAGTGGGCGCATTATTATCGCCGGAAAGTATCGCCAAACGCCTACCAGACATACAGGCTGAATTGGAGGCTAGCCAGTTACAAGGCACGTTCAGCCTGGATATCGCCGGCACCCAAATCGAAAATCTCTGGAATATGCTCAACCAGCAACGGCAGTTTCAACTGCAAATGGCACAGGCCTATATCACCATTGATCGACTGGAAGAGGCCCAACACTGGCTGCAACAATCCCCTTATGGTGAGGCAGAAGCACAATACCGCTACACCAGTAAAGTATTAGCCATTGAAAACTATGTGACCGGCTTATACCAACAGGCGTTAAAGCAACCCACCTTGGCCAGCCAAAATTTCCGCAACGCCATAGAACATTGGTATTTCAACCCCATCAACGCACTGGATATTTTAACCGACGTATTTCCTAGCAATACTTTTTTATTGGAGCAGGCGGCACAGCATGAAATTCAACAGGGCGATCCGGCCACCGCCTTTACCTATATCGAAATCGCCCGCCAGGCCAACCTGGGCAATCCGCGCCTGTATGGCCATCTAGGTGCTGAAAAGCTTGAGCAGTTACAGAAAACACTTGAACAGGAATATTCCCAGTTAGTCGCCCAGGCAAACAACAATGCAATGGCTAACGACCAGCAGGCGGCTTATAACCAGGCGCTGGCGCAAAGCAACAAACAACGCACCGGATCTGCCAGAGGCGCCATGGGGCCATTGTTACCACTTTACACCGGCCTGGACCCAGTGCTGCCGTGGTTGGAGAGCAATCATTATCACGGCTTTATGAAACGCATGGAAATTTTTCAAGCCTTGTACTCCAACCGGGGCCTGTCGGCGTATCGATCGAACCTGCTGGTCAACGAAAAACAACGCCAGATCACACAAGCAAAAAAGCAGCAAGCCACCCACGATGTCGTGCAACTTGCCAAGAGCGATGTGGGGCAGACGTTTGACGCCCTGTTTCGTTCCAGCGCGCAAGCAACGGACGAGAAAATCTCGGGGAGTAACCTGTTGGCATCCAACAAAAATACCCATTGGCTGGCTATAGACACCATCAACGAGCATCGGAATACCCTCAACCCGGATACCGCGTTTCTTTCCTACTGGCTTAATAAACAAAACCTGTACGTTTTCGCCGTCAATCGCGACCGGATTCAGGCTAACATCATTCCCTTAAAAGACATCCACCAAGCCATTGCCGACTTAAACCGGGCCTACGATGCGACCATCGCCAAGACACTTTACCAACAGTTAATCAAACCCTACGAAGCGATGCTAAGAACCCACCTGGTCATCATGACCAATGGCGCCCTGCAAAATATCCCGTTCGCCGCCCTGCCCTACGGTGGCCAAAACACCTACCTGGGTGACCAGTACCTGATACGCTATGCCCCAGGCATAGAATACGCCCTCACCCCAAATGCGCAACCAGCGCTGCAGAACGCGGCGACTAATACCGCGACTAATAAAGTAAGCAATAAACCTAACAATAAACTCCTGATACTAGCACCAACAGAAGTGAGCGGCGCGGCAAGATTACAGGCAGCAAAGGCAGAAGCCAACGCCATCGCCCCCTTGTTTCAAACCGATACGTTTTTCGATAAACAGGTAACCCGATCACTGCTAAATGAAAAAGTGCCACAGTATTCCCTGTTGCATTATGCGGGGCACGCAAAGCTGGATGAAGACATGCCCGATTTTTCCCACCTGGTATTGGCCAAAGATAGCAGCGGCCAGTCATCCTTTTACATTAACGACATTAAAAAATTACCCCTCAAAAATTTACAGCTGGCGGTACTAAGCGCCTGCGAATCCGCCAAAACAAACGCCTTCAACCTCAACAATGAATTCAGCGCATTAAATGGCGCCTTCCTGGAAGCCGGTGCCGCCTCAGTAGTCGCCTCACTGCACGCGGTAGAAGATAAAGTGACCGCGAGCTTTATGAAACACTTTTATCAAAAACTAAAAAACGGCGAGTCCAAAGCCAGAGCCCTGCAACTGGCACAGCAATACGTGAGAAAAAACCACTCCACCAACCCGAAGGACTGGGCAGCGTTTATTCTCAGCGGTCAGGAAGGGCATTTATAATTACACCACAAACACTGTATGGTTTAATTATGGATACCCTGGCGTTGGAGGTAAAACCCGGCCCGTAGCCTGGATGGAGTTCACGGAATCCAGGATGAACGGTGCCCCTGCAGTTTCAGATATCACGGCGTTGCCAAGATCAGCTGTTAACGACACGGCAATGCAGTGCGCTCGGTGGTTTGTTTAACATCGGCCCTGGATTCCGCAAGCTGCATCCAGGCTACGGCTTGGCCCTGACGTTGGAGGTAAAACCCGCCCCGTAGCCTGGATGGAGTTCACGGAATCCGGGGTGAACAGTGCCTCTGCGGTTTCAGATATCACAGCGTTATCTGGGTAAGCTGTTAACGACACGGCAATGCTGTGCGCTCGGTAGTTTATTTAACATCGGCCCTGGATTCCGCAAGCTGCATCCAGGCTACGGGGTTACTCTGGTATTGGAGATAAAACCTGACCCGTAGCCTGGATGGAGGTCACGGAATCCAGGGTGAACGGTGCCTCTGCATTTACAGATATCACGGCGTCACCAAGATAAGCTGTTAACGACGCGGCAATGCAGTGCGCTCGGTGGTTTATTTAACATCGGCCCTGGATTCCGCAAGCTGCATCCAGGCTACGGGTTCGCCTTGGCGTTGGAGGTAACACCTGCCCGTAGCCTGGATGGAGGTCACGGAATCCAGGATGAACTAGGCCCCTGCGTTTTCGGCTATTGCGGCGTTAAACTCGTTACCAACATTACGGCCGCCGACCCAACCAACCTGCCACAACATCATTAAATTCATATTGAGAAAACCTCAACTCAATGGCACGACCCACCCTCCCAGTCACATCAACACCATGCAATTAACATCTTGGTTTTCGCAGGCAAATAATTGGGGAGAAAATAGCCGGTTAAATTGACTAAATTACAAACATAAATTACGGCTATTAATCACATAATCAACGACAACCGTGCAGCCCAAATGTAACCGCAATGAAAAGCCAATAACGTAACATTGCATAATCGCCAAAGGTAATATATAAAGGCATAAATTGACATTATGATTCAACAATAATTCTAACATCAACCGTTGTGTCAATTATCATTAGCTACGGAACCAGTAACAACAGCACCATTAACACCCATAGCACCCCCACGTAATCCGTGAGTCACGCTCATAGTGGAGCAGAAAATGGCGCGTAAAGCCGTGCATTCTCAATTGCTTAAAGCCATGACAAAACCAAACGGAGCAAATAACAAACACAATAGAACAACGCCAGCACACAAATCCAACTGATAAAATCAGAACAATAATCAACCATAAGGAAGCAACACCTCATGGCTACATCAGCAGGGAGTCTTAAAGCCTTACCAAGTAACCCATCAAGCAATAACACAAGCATTCGTACTGGAAATAGCACTGAAAATAAGACTGGAATCAACACGGATATAACAACCAGCATCAACCCGGCATTAACGCATTTTACACTCGCCAAATACCGCTTTACCTTCTGTGTGAAAAGCGAAGTCACGTTACCGGCGTACAAAGGCTCTGCGTTTCACGGCGGATTCGGCCATGCATTGAAAAAAATAGCGCCCTCCTTTTATGACTACTTCTTTGCGCCCGGTACAAGTGCCGACCAACCCAAGCCCTTTGTGCTACTGCCACCAATGGAAAATAACCAACACTACCCACCTGGCAGCACACTGCAATTTGAGCTCGTGCTTATAGGCAATGCCATACAACACCTGCCCATTTGCTTTGCCGCATTCGACACCCTGGGTCAGCAACTGGGATTAGGCGCAACAAGGGGTAACTATCACATTACCAAGGTCGAACAGCTCGGCGCACGTGACACAGCGCTGCCGGTTTACGAGAACGGCACCTGGCACACCGCGCCAGCAACCATTTCCGCAGCAGACCTCGTGCGCCACCAGGCATCAACACCAGCGCGGCAACTCAACCTGCATTTTCAGACCAACCTGCGTTTAAAAGAAAACAACAAACTCCTACCCCACACACCACCATTCACCCTATTACTGCAACGCCTGCTGGGACGCCTGCACACCCTAAACACCTACTATCATCAAGGCGAACTGCTTAGCCGGGAACAACGCCAAACACTGCTCGAACAAGCCCAACACATCCACATCGCGCAAGCCAATACCCGCTGGGTCGATTGGTCCCGTTACTCCGGCCGTCAAAAAGAATGGATGAAATTCGGCGGACTCCAGGGCACCGTGACCTACCAGGGCGACCTCACGCCATTTATTCCTTACCTGGCAATCGGAGAGTGGGTGCACGTGGGGGGTAAGACAAGCTTTGGGTTGGGAAAAATAACCATGGAGATCAACGAATGAATACACTGCAAGTACAGTTTCGTATTGTTACGCCATTATTCATGGGTGGCGCCAGCCCTGATGAGCGCGCAGAATTACGGGAGCCTTCGATTAAGGGTTTACTCCGCTATTGGTATCGTGCCATTGATCCCACTGCCTATCGTGATAATGAAGCCAGGATTTTTGGTGGATCTGGTCGGAATGAGGGGCAATCAAGTTTTTTGTTAAGAGTAAAAGGCCCCAGGCATGATGTACGCAGCTGGCAAACCAAGATACCGGCTGGCATTAAGTATTTCTCCTTCCCGTTCAAAATGAAGCCTAACGATAAAAAATATATTCCAGAGGATCAAAACGTTACGTTGACGCTGATGTTTAAGCGACCTCCAGCAACGCAAGATCGTTATCGTATATTGGCGTCCTTATGGCTGCTTGGACACGTGGGCGGCTTAGGGTCACGGTCACGTCGAGGTTTCGGTACGGTGGCGTTGCAATCGTGGCAAATAACACAGGGGAGCGTGTGGGATGAGCTAAATAAGCTTGATCTTGTTCACGAAGCCAATTCACCAGCCACTTGGATGGACGTATTCGAAAAAAACTTAGTAACCATGCGGTCCTGGTTTCCAGGATGCAATAATTTTGATCATTTGACATTTGGGAGAAACACACGGTTTAAGCTTATCGATACACCTAACAAAGATTGGCGCACAGCATTGAATCATATTGGCGAACACATGCAAACGTATCGACAACGTTACTCTCTCGAAGACCCAGGTAGCGATTACCATAGGGTTAAAGCCCATGTTTGTCACCGCGACACTCAGGCTAACCAGATCAACACAAGCTCTGCACACCCGATAACACCTGCTCGCCTGTCGATTGCCCCGCATCGCATCGCCTTCGGGCTACCCTTAACAATGCGTTACTCATCATTAAAATATTTAAATAAAAAGGGAGATTCGATAACACCAGGAGTGACGTTTAAAGGAAACAAGGACACTCACGACCGAAGCGCGTCTAGAATTTTTATTCGAATCATTGCCATAAACAGCCATTATTACCCCTTAGTATCACAGTTTGACGGCCCCCTATTATCCAATGGCGAAAAAATCAAGGATGAGCACGGCAGCTACAGTGTTCCTCCGGATTCAATCTTGGACGAATTCTGGAACTCGCTGCCCGAAGGCAAGGAGATAACATGGTGAAAAACAATACCTCACTGCTGCATTTTAGCCTAGGCCCAGTTCAAGGTTTTGTAGCGCAAGCGCGCCGCACACGCGATTTATGGGCCGGCTCCTATTTGCTTTCCTGGTTATCGGGTCACGCCATGAACGCCTTGGTGAGCAAAGCGAACGAACAGTCGGCCAGTGTCAAGTTCATTCTGCCCTCGGTTGAGCAAGATCCGTTGTTTCAGTCCATCCAAGGAAAAATAGTACCCGACCGCGAAGCAGCCCAAGGAACAAAAGAAATGTTGGCCGCCACCACAGGCTCCTTGCCCAATCGCTTTATGGCGCAAGTGCCACAAGGATTTGATGGCAATATTTGTAAAGAGGAAATCGCAACACACTGGGAGAATGTGAGCAATGCCGTGCTGGAATTAATTAATTTACACAATTCCCCCATAGAAACCGGCGAAAAATCCATTTGGACCAGACAACATAACAGCCTATGGGAATGTACCTGGGCCATCGGGGAAAACGCGTCGTTAATTGATCAACGCAAGAATATGCGCATCCATATACCTCCCCACGAACCCGGTGAAAAATGCACTGTTTGTGGCGAACGCCAGGAGTTATCCGGTTTAGGATCTCAGGCTCGCCTCAGCCGCAAAGACATCAATGACTGGTGGCGGAAAAACATCTACGACAATCGCAAAATCCACAACCTTGATTTGCGTGATGGCGAACGCCTGTGTGCAATATGTATCACCAAGCGGTTATTTCCCTTAGTGGCAAAGCAAGCCATTGGTTGGGAAGTGCCCAGAAACTACCAATCCACGTTGTTCATGTCAGCGGTGGATTGGTTGTGCGAAGTACTGAAGCAAGCGGGGGAAGATCAAGGTATACGTGAGGCAGCGAAAGCGCTTTCTGATTCAGTTCCAAAGCCAATTATTTATAAAGCAGAAAAACGCACTTACATCAAGGATCTTGAAGAAAGCTACGACAAAAGCGGATTGACGGATAGCCCAAAACTCATAGACCAAGACGGCGGCATTTTCTACGAATCCACTATTCAAGGCTATAAAATTGAACATTTGAACGACGAAATCCGGCAGAAGATGTCGGCTAAGTTAAAAAAACTACAGCAGGACATGGGGAAACATAACCCCCGCATGGCTAAAGCATCGCCGTTCTACGCGCTATTACTGATGGATGGTGATGGAATGGGTGCTCTGCTAAGTCAATATACGCAAGAAAACCAACGCCAGGACATCTCAAGCGCATTAGCACAATTTACCAGTAATGTACCCCTCATTATCTATGACAACAATGGCCGGTTAATTTACGCAGGTGGTGATGATGTGTTCGCGTTGCTGCCGATTAGTAAAGCAATTGACTGTGCAAATGCGTGTCGCACAGCCTACCATGACGCTTTTAGAGAAAAAGCCTCCTTTGTCAAACCGGCGTCGGCAACCATTTCCGCCGCAATAAATTACGCGCACATGAACACGGCATTAAGCCCCGTGGTAAAAGACACCCACCAATTGCTCGACAACATTGCAAAAGACCAGACAGGACGCGATGCCATCGCTTGCCGTGTCTGGAAGCGCGGCGGGCCCATCCTGACCTGGAGCCAACCCTGGGAGCAAGCGGATAACGGAAACCTTGTGGCACGCGTGCAACATGCTTTTCAACACGATGGCGAAGACCCTGACAAATTTTCAAGCAAGTTTTTTTATGGATTACGAGACGTATTTTCTTTGGCGCAAGCAGATAGCCAAGAAACGGATAAATTCGACGAGCAAACCGTAATAGACCTTTTGGTGGTGAGCTATCTAGCCAATCGCGAACACAATTGGAACAAAGAACTGTCGCAAAAACAAATCAAACAAATTGCCGAACAACGGGTTGGCTTGTTGTCCGGGCTTTGCCGCAGTTACGTTCGCAAAGTCGAAGACGGTGAAACGACATATCACCCCGGACGTTTTCGCGATGACGGTGCGTTATTGGTTCGTTTTCTTTCGCAGAAGGAGGTGTAATGATGCAAAACACTTGGCATTTCGCGGCAATGGACAGCTTATTCTTTCGGGATAGCCGCCCCATGAATGCGGGCGAATCCGCGTGGATAGAATCAATGTTTCCGCCCACCGGGCACACATTGCAGGGCGCCATACGCACGGCGATACTGAGCCACCTGGACGCGGATTTCCAGGCGTTCCAGAATGGCGAACCTTGCTTACCCGATGGCGGTTCGCTTAAACAAGCGTTAGGCGATAAAGACTCGCTTGGAAAACTTAGCTTAAGCGGCCCCCTACTGTGTCAAGATGGTGTGCCGTTGTACCCGGTTCCCTTAGACTTAATTAAACGCAAAGCACAATCAGACTTTGACCTATTGCGGCCATCGGATGAAGCCGTAACCTGCGACCTCGGAAATATACGCTTGCCGGTCACCAACGGAAGCGGATTAAAGGCATTAGAAGGCACCTTTATTTCACAAGAAGGCATGCAACTCCTCCTTGCGGGAAACGCCACCAGCAAGTTACAAGATTCCCTGTACCCGCTTATTGGCGAACAATACGAACAAAACAAACCCTCACTGGCCTATCGCGAGCCTAAAATGGGTTTGGCCAGGGACAAGAAAAGCCGTATGGCAGAAGAGGGAATGCTATACGCAATTGCACCAGTACGGCCCCGAGCGGGTTTGACCATTGCAATACAAGTAACTGGCGTAAATACAGAACACTTTCCCCAAACACCGTTGATACAACGCCTCGGGGGGGAAGGCAAGCTCGCGCACATAACAATAACCACGCCACCGCCGCTGCCCGACAAATCATTCCGGGAAGAAAATGGCCGTCTATTCTTCAAGCTGGTATTGATTACCCCGGCCCGAATGCCAAACGCCGGATGGTTACCCAATGGCTTTACACCTGTAGAAAATACCACCCACAGTTGGGACGGCACGCTTGAATATTCACACGCAGGGAATAGTGATGAAGAAGACGACCAACCGAGCCAATGCGCTGTTCGGTTTAACATCATCTCTGCCTGCATTGGTAAAGCGTTAAAAATTGGCGGTTGGAATCACGGCCGGCACCACTCAAAACCAGTAAAATCCTATGTACCGGCGGGTTCCGTCTATTTTTGTGAAGCCGATGCAACACAGCAACATAATGTAGAACAACTACACGGTGCAAAAATCGGGTCCGAAACTGAATACGGGTTTGGCCAGGTGCTTGTGGGAACGTGGTAATCACAAAACTCGGAACCGCAAATCCATAAAGAAATTATAAAACATTAAAGGGGAATTCTATTATGACAGCACCCATACCTAAATTATTAACCCTGCAAGCCATCACGTTTCTTCACCCTGGGACGGGACAAACCACGGGGGTCGTGGACCTGCCCATACAACGGGAAGTGCATACCGGATACCCCATGTTCGCTTCATCCGGACTCAAAGGCAGCCTGCGAGACAAGGCGGAGAGGCTGTTTGGTAAAAACCATGATAAGGTACTCACCACGTTTGGCGCCGCAACAGATACTGATAATCCATCCGCTGGCGCACTAGCACTCACCGATGCACGCATCCTGGCATTCCCGGTGCGCAGTTTACAACAGGTGTTCGTTTGGATAACTTGCCCCATGGTGCTCAAGCGCCTCGCCAGGGATGCGGCATTAATCGGCCTAAGCGGCCTGCCACCCACTATTGATGATATTGCCCCCGAACACGCATGGGTTGCCGACACCACTGAATATCCCGACGACACACTAATACTCGAAGAATTGGCGTTTCATGTAGAAGCCTCTAAAGCTGTACAGGTGAATGCAGTGGCCAATTTTATCAGTCCACTGTTGCAACAGAACGCCGGCTTCGACGCAAAACGATTAGTCATCATCTCCAACACTGATTTTCAATACCTGGTTCAACATGCAACCCAGGTATCGGCACGCATAAAGCTCAATGAAGATAAAACCACCACCGGTGGTGGCGGCAATCTTTGGTACGAAGAAACACTACCACCCGAAACCCTGCTATATGCTTTTGCCTTGTGCCATTCACCGCGCACCAATAACGCTGATGAAGCAAAAGACGCGCCTTACATTGCCGGTGTGCTGGATGAATTGCAACAAGACCACCACTTGCAAATAGGCGGCAACGAAACCGTCGGCCAGGGCTGGTGTTGTATTCACCTATCCGGCATGGATAAAGGCGGTGACGCATGAGCCGGACACTGGAACAAAAACGCGCCTTTTTTGCGTTGCAGTTTATTAAACAAGTCAATCCAGAAGACGCCGTCAAGATTTCCACATTAATTAAAAATGCCCCTATCCAGGTACTACAAAATGGCCTGGGTCAAATGTTGGCCTATTTATTGGCCGACAATGAAGGTAAAACGGATAAAGAGCGTAAGCCTTCGGGCACCCTGTACCTTGAATTTCAAAAATGGCTGTGTGGCCCCAAAGAACAAAACCACCCATGCCGTGTTTATCTGGAAAAAACCCAATTAATCGAACAGCTCGTTAGCGGAGACCGTGCCCAATATATGCGCGCCCAACAGGAAACATTGGCACTGTCCAACTGGCTCAAAAAGTTTGCAGACGCCTGGCTGGAAAAGGAGACCCCTTAAACATGTTGCCACTATATCAATTTAAAACTGACCAGCATTTAGAACGCTTGGTAGAAAAGTGTGAATCAAAAGCCCATCCGGGCCTGTTATTCGACAGATACCCCAAAGGATGGGGCAAAACCTGGCACGAAAAACTAGCAGACGATCCCAAGCGCGATCCCAAGCTCACGCTGCTGAAACTGGCAAAAGACTACGACAGAGAGCGGTTGCGAAATGGATTAGAGGCTGCGCTTATGCGTCAAAAGGCGCTTTGGGCACTACTGGTTGGCGAGGAGCTGGAAGCCACAACACAATGGCGATTTGTATCTGGCCTGGGTAATGGACACCCCTATGGAACAGGGTTTCTATGGCATCGCACGCTCGGGGTGCCCTACATCCCCGGTTCATCGGTTAAAGGCATGGTGCGCGCCTGGGCAGAACAATGGTGTGATGATGAAACAATCAGCCAGGAAACGGTCAATGCTTTGTTTGGCCCGCCAGCGAATCAAACCGAACATGAAGCAAACGCAGGTTCGTTAATTTTTTTTGATGCCTTGCCAACTGAACCCCCGGCCTTGGACGTCGATATACTCAATCCACACTATAAACCCTACTACGACGATAAATCAGGTGAAGTGCCGCCAGCGGATTATTACAACCCTGTGCCAGTGCAGTTTCTTACCTTGGCGCCAGGGCAAACCCTGCGTTTTTTTCTGGCTGCCAAGCCCGGCGCGTACCCCAGGCTTGCTGCAGAACAACGCGGTTTACAGATGAAATCCGACGTAACACAAGGGCTGAAGCTGCTTGCGGATGCGCTCGAATATCTCGGCGCAGGCGGCAAAACCGCGGTGGGTTATGGGCAAATGCAGGAAACGGATCAATCACAACGCCAGCGCCAGCAACAAGCGGATAAGGCCGCCAAACAACGCGAACAGCACGCAGCAAAAGCATCCCTAGAACGTGATATGAATGCACTTGAACTGACCGGGCTTGCCAGAGAAGTATATACCCAATCGAAATTGCAGCATTGGCAAAACGACAAAAGTGTTTTCCTGAGTGGTGCTGAGTCATTTTTACCGCAAATCGAGAAATTGGAAGACCCGGTACAACAACATCAGGCCGTCGACATTATTAAGGAAAATCTGGAGCATCACGATAAAGGCATACTGGAAAAACCCGAAAAAAAGAAAGGCAAGCTAGAGAAACCGGCATACAAACCCCGACCAATCAACATCGCTAACAGGTTGTTAGCTCTGGTTAAAAAATGAAGGCTAAATCAAACTACCGCTATAAACTCATGGAATGGTCGCCCTGGCTGGCAGGAGTCAGTGTCATCCTGGGGGGAAACTGGGCAGCGGCTGTTATTCGAGAACAAGCCCCTGACTGGATAACAAAACACACCTGGACCGGTACCTGGCTTGATGCCTTTTATCTGGTTTTTTTTATGGTGGCAGTCGCCTGGTTATATCAATCCAAAAACAAATTCTTTCGGCCCCGGTCAAGGCATTTGCGTGATAACCGCTCTCCACCGAAGAGAGAGTATCTGATTCTATTTCTTTCCGATTTAAAAACGACGCTCGTAAAGCATATCGACGGCGTGCCCGATGGCCTGACATTGACAAATAATCTGGATGAAGACCTGAAAAACTGCGTGAAGTACAAAACCGAACATCACCATTACTGGCCCTGGGAAATGACGCTCAGGGCGATTCATCACCATGCGGCAATGGGCGGTTTTAAGGGCGTTGCACTCATTTGCTCACCGCAGTCGATCACACAGGCCCATTGGTTTAAAAAAATCGCCGATCGCTACCCACTGCTCAAAGACAAAATCAGCTTGCTGAAAAAGGAAAATGATGGAATGTCACTTGTATCCTATGACGGCACTGAAGTCAGCAGCATACACGACTGGCATTTTGAGCAATTTGACGACCTGTCGCTCGCGGTGACAGGGCTATTGTTACATTATAACCGGCAGGGAATCGCGGATAGAAAAATGACCATCGACTTTACAGGTGGACAAAAAGTTACCAGTGTGGTCGCCGCATCCGCAACATTCAATCGGGATGTTCGAGTTCAGTACGTTCAAACCAGTGAACCTTGGCATGTGCTCGGCTATGACATCATGCTGGGCTCATCGGATAGCCTGGGTATTTAGCAAATGACACGGCGACCACGTTGACAAAAGCAACATAGCCAGTAAAAGGTAACCATTCACCAATGACACAAATTGACCTCTCAGCACGTTACAAAAGGACCGCACCCCGGTCTGGAAATATTTCAACGAGATAACCAATTAGTGCCAATGAGAATGATTTTTATCATGCGGTTTTTTTAAAGCGGAACAAAAAACCGGCAAAATCATGAAATGGTAAATAATATTAACTACCTTAGCCAAAAAAGGAGGTGCAACACCCCCCGATGATTGATTTTAAAGGAAAAAATGCCCTTTTGAGGCAAAAACAACCAGCTCTGCCCATGAATACGCATACCAGGCCCACAAATGGCCTTATTTCGTTTTATGGAACAATGGCTTACAAGGGTGCATGTGGTAACTGACCGGGTTTGTGAACGGGATTGAAACGCGAAAACCTGCTGTACTATAAGGTATGATAAATACAGGTGGTAACTAACCGGGCTTATGAACGGGATTGAAACACGGCAATGAGGGTTCGACGTACTACCCCCATGACGGGTGTGTTCCCACGCGGAACATAGGATCGAGAAAAAGTGAGCTAACTTGTCGGCGATTAGGCGTTAAGGCGGGAGATATAGGGTTGGATGACCCCAAACATCAATTCGTGATTGTGCGTAATAGTCAACGTCACCGGTTTGGTTTAGGTTTTTCGCCAGCAGGGCTGGCTCCTACGTCGAAACTGCGCGTTTTTACCGCACGAAAGCACGGCCACCAACAATAAAGGCATGCAGCAATGAAACACCCACAATTGTCCGATGTGCTAACGAACATCAACCTACTGCAAGCTTGGCACATAACAAAGCCACTAACATCAACCCGTGTTGCAATCACATTCAGGAGAGCAAAATGCCCAAGGTCTTTTTAAGTCATAGTTCCAAAGACAAAAAAATCGTGCTTAACATTAAGGAAAACCTCGACAGAAGTCTGGTGCACGCCTGGCTTGACGCGGAACAAATTCCAGGTGGAAGTGTGCTGACCAACTTCATTTCATCCCACATCAGCGATACCCCCTACTTTTTTATGTTCGTTTCCAACCACTACCTCAAATCCAATTGGTGTACGGAAGAATTCAACCAGGCATATGCCTATTTAATCAATAAGCAAGTGACCATCATTCCAATCCTGTTAGAAGACAAAGCGGCGTTAAACTTCGATACGAGCAATAGTGCGCATACCACCATAAAAAGCTTGTTGGACCGAATAACCCACGTGAAATACGACATTCATGATGATGACAAAAGCATCAGCGGAATACTCGAAGCATTCTGGAAAAATGAAGATGTACGCTTTAGCCCCATTGAGGTTATTGAGGTACAGGGGGTTCGTCTACAGCGTATACATTTTGAGGTCACTAAAAAAACATTAGCCTCCGATTTCATAAAAAACTGGCGTTTTGACATTACCGAGTTCATTGCAGACGACAGCACCAGCCCAAAACCCATAAAACAACATCTACCGGTAGCCTTCTATGGTAAAGCGCCTAATTGGTTAATTACCTATCTTGTGATTCCATTTAAAAACCTCAGAAGTGTTTACGTCTACAACAATACGTCCAATGACTACATTTGTAGTTATAGTAAAGGCGCCGACAACATACTGGGTAACGTATTGAAAGTGGCCACCGACACTAACAGCAATTGAGCGCTAATGTCAGAGACACACCACCGCCCTGGCTTAGCGAATGAATGTTGTGCTTACCATCGCAACAACCCCAGTGAGCCAGCGGGGCCAAGCCTCATGATTGACCGGCCAGATGGACTGGCGTTTACCAAAAGCCGAGATGATTGGCGAGTGGCCAGCGCTTGTCTCGATCCCGCGCGGTGCGTGGCAACCATACGTCAACCAGCAACCCCAATGCGCCGTATTTTTTTCGAGGGGTGAGATGATGCATTGCCAACAACCCGGTAAACCGCCGGTTTTTCTATGATGATTAACCTGTTAGCGAAAGAAGGCCGAAAAACACCCCTCGATGATTGATTTTAAAGGCAAAAATACCCTGTTGCGGCCTGCCGCTGAACCAAGGCGCAGGGGCAACCCCTTAGCGCTCGCAAATGGCCCTGTTTCGCATGATGAAACAATGGCTTACAATGGGGCAGTAACAACTGACCGGGTTTTTGAACGGGATTGAAACACCTGTAGTTCTGTCATGATTATTTCCTCCATGGGAGTTGTAACAACTGACCGGGTTTTTGAACGGGATTGAAACCTAATATAATTAATAGCTTTAAAGTTAGAAACGTAAGGTAACAACTGACCGGGTTTTTGAACGGGATTGAAACGGAAAGCGTTGGATGAGTGCCGTGGGGAGGTGGGTGAGATCACAACTGACCGGATTCTTAAACGGGATAGAAACACGGCGGCCATCAGGTGTTAAGACGAGCGACATTGCAGTGGATAGTCACCACACCCCATTTGTGTTGGTGTTCCCTATTCCAGTGACTTATTCCATTGGTATGGTATTGTTTCGGGTTTCGGCAGCGGGGCTGGCGCTTGTATGGCGTGGCGGCTTTGTTTTATGCGCTGTGCGGCTTTTGTTGTGCCTGCGCGCTGGGTGGGTATGCCTACTGTGCTATGAGCAACCAGTAAACTGAGTGGAACTGCTGGCTAACGCATTAATGCCAGCAAAATCAAGCTGGTTAGCGGGGGTTGGTGGGGCATATCAGGCCTTGCCTCGCGGTGGGTGGCAAGGCGCTGCTTGCGGTAGTTGCCCGGTTAACCCTGGGTTGGTGGGCTAATCCCTGGCTTTTTTCGCCGCCGGCAAATCATCCCGTTGCGCCGCCGGCAAAATAACCAGGCATTGTTGCCGCACAATCACATCCACTCGCATACCAATGCTAAACCCCGCCTGCTCCAGCCAGTTGCCTTTTAATGGCAACAACGCCTTGGGTGTTGTGGAAAATGAGTAAACGATTTTTAGAGATCGAGTTGCCATCATTTGCTTTCCGCTTTGTGTAATTGCCAGGCCCCAGTATAAGCATCCATCCGCCGGATTAGAACGAAGTACAACTTCGTGTAGCGCCGCTATGTGGTGGAAACGACTACCATTGATTCAAAAGGCCATGGGGGATATTCCCTGTATGCCAAACAGGTATCCTACGTCCCGATTGACAGCACGAATGAACCCGGTCGCGATCGGGACTATCATTTATAACCACAGTGTGTGCAATACTGAACCCTCCGGCGGTTGCTCTGGCTGAGGCAAACAACAGCACCAGGGGTGTTGCCGGTCACTGACGCCGGTCGGCATCGTCACCTAGCCCTTGGCAATGCGAATAACCTGCAATAAAAACAAACCGATGACGCTTATGCGCCGATGCGCCGCATTTTTTTCGAGAGGTGAGGTGATGCATTACCAACAACCCGGCAAACCGCCGGTTTTTCCATGATGATTAACCCGTTAGCGAAGAAAGGCCGAAAAACACCCCTCGATGATTGATTTTAAAGGCAAAAACACCCTGTTGCGGCCTGCTGCTGAACCAAGACGCAGGGGCAACACCCTACCGCTCGCAAATGGCCCTGTTTCACATGATGAAACAATGGCTTATAATGAGGCTGTAACAACTGACCGGATTTTTGAACGGGATTGAAACCTTGATAGCTTGCGGAAGATTACGAAATGCTTCGAATGTAACAACTGACCGGATTTTTGAACGGGATTGAAACTATCTCTGGATACACCTTAGCGCTAAAGAAATCCGGAGTGACAACTGACCGGATTTTTGAACGGGATTGAAACAAGGGGTTGCAAATACAGCCTCATTTTTTAATAAATGTGACAACTGACCGGATTTTTGAACGGGATCGAAGCTTCCTCCAGACCTTCCATGATGTACCTCCAATTAAGTCGCCACTGAACGGCATTGAAACGCCTCTCCCGCCTGGGGCCTCACCCCGGCGGGCGGTAAAGGGCGTTTTGGCGCATGCGCCGGGCGTGCTTTGCGGCGCTGGCAACCGCACTCTACATGCCCGCTCAACTGCGGAATCTAGGATGATGCCTTACCAACAACCCGGCAAACCGCCGGTTTTTCCATGATAATTAACCCGTTAGCGAAGAAAGGCCGAAAAATACCCCTCGATGATTGATTTTAAAGGCAAAAATACCCTGTTGCGGCCCGCTGCTGAGCCAAGACGCGGGGGCAACCCTCCAGCGCTCGCAAATGGCCCTGTTTCACATGATGAAACAATGGCTTATAATGGGGCTGTGACAACTGACCGGATTTTTGAACGGGATTGAAACTTACCAAAGCGGTTGTTTAGCAGGATGCGGGTGATGTGACAACTGACCGGATTTTTGAACGGGATTGAAACAACAGCATTACGCTTGTAAGTTGGAGCTACCTCAAAGGTGACAACTGACCGGATTTTTGAACGGGATTGAAACGACTGGCTAACATGCTGGTTACCTCGGTTAAATTCGCGTGACAACTGACCGGGTTTTTGAACGGGATTGAAACTGCCTGCCTGCTGCAATAGCCTTTGCTTGTTGTATGGTCACAACTGACCGGATTTTTGAACGGGATCGAAGCTTCCTCCAGACCTTCCATGATGTACCTCCAATTAGGTCGCCACTGACCGGACTGAACGGCATTGAAACGCCTTTCCCGCCTGGGGCCTCACCCCGGCGGTAAAGGGCGTTTTGGCGCATGCGCCGGGCGTGCGCGTTGCAGCGCTGGCAACCCCGCCTCACTGGTGGGCTCGTATGGCGGCCTGGTGTTGGTCCATGGCGTGTCGCGGGTTTTTCTTGAAGGGATTTTGATCACCTGGCGAGCAATATTGGTGTCCTGGTGAGCAATTGTGGTTTCCTGGTGAACAATCTTGGTGTCCTGGTAATCAATGGAGCCTTCCTGGCGGGTGATGTTGCTGTCCTGGTGATCAATGGGGCTTTCCTGGCGGGTTAGGTTGGTTTCCTGGTGATCAATGGGGCCTTCCTGGCGGGTTAGGTTGCTGTCCTGGTGACCAACCGGGCCTTCCTGGTGGGTGATGTTGGTTTCCTGGTAACCAATCGGGCCTTCCTGGCGGGTTAGGTTG
>Ga0316204_10002874_pt1 | contig 36889 bp, 32 predicted proteins | sample 6monrhotite_MG_2_FD_205661 | JGI IMG/M metagenome (GOLD analysis project Ga0316204, IMG submission 205661) | Microbial mat bacterial communities from mineral coupon in-situ incubated in ocean water Damariscotta River, Maine, United States -... | ecosystem: Environmental > Aquatic > Marine >... | reverse complement strand
CCATTTCAAGTCTCCTCGTTCCTCGTCGTCGAAATTCCCCCCCTGTGCAGTGACTCTCGGGTCGTCTGGCATGCCCACCTGGGTTTGCATCCGTTGCGAAACCTGGCCGGTTTTACAGCGTGGGATGGCAGAAGAGCAACAGCTGGGCTCCGTCGAAAACCGTCCACGTGTTCGCAAGGTCTTGCCTCCTGATGTCGCCTTGCGGCGAGGCATCTGACGTCGCAACACCCTCTCGCGTGAGACGCTGGGACGTCGCGTTCCTCAAAGGTACCTCTTCGCGGTTGGCGCGCGCCGTGCGGCGCGTGTTGGCGGAAGATGTGGAGTTGGCGAGAGGGTAGGGATGCGGCGCGTGCTGGCGGAAGATGTGGAGTTGGCGAGAGGGGGGACGTCGCGTTCCTCAGAGGGCCTCTTCCCAGTTGGGTTGCCCAACCAACGGGGGCGAGCACACCCCTCGTGAGTCTCCTTCGTCGTCAGGTCACGAGGCGCCCCGGTCGGAGCCGCTGGAGTCGCTGTGAAGCAGCCGCTGGAGTCGCTGTGAAGCAGTCGCTCTGAAAGAGGAGCAGGAGAGCAGGAGCACCACGCTGATGTTTGGAGCTGTCGCGCTACGCGCTCAGAGCTCTCTGCGTTCGCGCTCAGGGCTCTCTTCGTTCGCGGGAACGGGGGCGCGGGAGCGCGGGAGAGCGGTGATTCTGGAGTCTGGCGCGGGGGCCCACCACTTGATCGTGGTGGCTGACTTGCGGCGCCTGAAGGCTGCTGAACACCCCTGAGCACACCGCGCGACCCACTAGTGGGCGCCGACAGGGGTAGCCGGTCAGAAGTTCCGGAGATAGCGTGGGCTCCAACAGGACATTGAGGAACGCCATGACCCGCACTCTGATCGCTCTTCTACTCCCCGCCGTCATCTTCGGCTGCGGCAAGGACGGCACCTCCGACGACGACACCGTCGTCGACGAGACCGAGCCCACCGAGACGGACTCGGACACCGACGCCGACTCGGACTCCGACAGTGACTCCGACTCCGACACGGACACCGAGACCGGTGACGACACGGACACCACCGTCACGAACCCGGATCACGGCGTGGTCGCGGTCGACATCACCGAGGAAGGCTTCGAGGACGTCGAGTACGAGCTGGTGACCTTCGAGGTCACCGACAAGGCCCCCGAGCCCTACGACTCCCTCTTCGAGGGGCACCAGCCCACCTTCTACGTGTGGCGTCCCAAGGTGGACCCGGGCGTGCCGATCCCGCTGCTGGCCTGGTTCCACGGCGGCGCTATCGGCGACGACACCGCGGCGGCCGAGGGCGGGGACTTCCCGCAGCCCTGCAGCGAGGAGCAGATCCTCGACGCGGTGCACACCAACATCGGCGGTCCCTCCATGGCGCCCAAGCTGGCGGCTCGCCGCGGCTGGGCCATGGTGCTCATCCGCAACGACTGGTGTGACGCCTGGCAGGGCCGCGGCCCCGACGACGCGGTCGATCCCGACCGGCACTACGGCTACTACCACGCCGAGCGCACCCTCGACTGGCTGCGTGAGGGCCACGCCGGCTTCGACGTGGACGACGACGCCATCTACAGCTGGGGAACCTCCGCCGGCTCCACCGCGGCGGTCATCGCGGCCCACCGCTACCCGGAGATCGACGGCGTCGCCTTCGACTCCGGCATCTCCTCGTTCATCAACTACTACGAGCGCGCGGGGCTGGACTACGGCACGGGCACCGGCGAGATGGTGCACATCTTCGGCGGCGATCCCTACACCAAGGAAGGCGAGCCCAACGGAGACGTCTGGCAGCGCTATCAGGACGCCTCCCCGTCCTACCAGATCGCCGAGCTGGCCCTGCGGGTGCCGCTGTTCATCGCCTGGAACACCCAGGACCAGAACGTCGGCACCTCCCACGGTGAGGATCTCATCGCCGCCGCGGCGGGCGCCTACAGCGGCGGGGACCGCTGGTACGCCAAGAACCTGGACCACCTCTACCCGTCCCCCCGCGGGCACGTGCAGACCATCTACGGCTTCCCGCCGCTGGGCTACCTGCCGTACACCATCATGGAGTTCCTGGAGGGCGCCAATGTGGTGATCCAGGAGGCCGAGGACGGCTGCGCGACGGGCTGCACCGTCGGCGCGTCCGTGATCAGCCTGGAAGACGCGTCTCTGGAGGGCTACTCCGAGGCCGGCGCGCGCATCGGCATCGTCGGTGACGCGGGCGTGCTCCTGAACACCCGGCTGCCCACCGAGGTGGCCGCCGGCGCGGACCTGCGCATCGGCGTGGCCATGAAGGGGTCGGGCCACGACATCCTCGTCCCCAGCGAGCCCATCGCCACGGTTCAGTACCTCGAGGGTGGGACCGTCATCGGCGAGAAGGTCTTCGTGGCGGGCGATCTGGCGCCGGCCAGCGGATCCAGCGACGCCCGGGTCATCGATCAGCTCGAGAACTCCTGGATGAGCGTCACCACCGGCGACATCTCGAACGCCGAGGTGCGGTTCCTCACGGAGGGGGTGGCCGAGCTGCGGCTGGACACCTTGCTCTTCCTCTACTGAGTCAGCCGGCTTCCAGCTTCTCTCTGTCCGCGAGCCCGCCCCGAACGGCGTCCTGAATCGGCACCTCGTTCCCAAATGCGTATCCCTGCCCGGAGAACGCATGTCGGGAGAACGGCGGGGGCCTGCTCGGGATGCCTTCCTCATTGAGCCACGCGTCCAGATCCCGGTCGGCCGCCAGGACCAGCGCGGTGCCCTCCGGATCCGCCGTCAGCTCTTGCCGTCGGAGCCCGTCGAAGCGTCCCTCCAGCGCCAGCACCGCTGAGTGGCAGAAGGCCCGCTCCACCTCGGCGAGGCGGGCCTCGGGGATCTCCCGTTCGGCGAGAAAGGTCGTGACCGCGCGCTCGATGCGGCTGCTGGCGTGCAGGTAGAGGAACTCCGCGATGTCGACTCCGCTGGTCGGTCCGTAGAGCGCCGCGCTGCGCTCCTTCCAGGACCAGGCGAGCCGGCAGGCGCAGTGGCGGGCTGTCGCGCTGCCCAGCCGCCGCCGCCAGCCGGAGTCGCCGCCCAGCGAGATCGGGCGTCGTATGTAGGGCTCCGCCGCCCGTCGTCTTGCGTGGGGTAGCCCCGCCAGCTCCCGGGCGCGGGCCGTCACCATCTGTCGGGCGAGCTTCGCTGCCAGCTCCCCCTCGGGGGTGCCGGCCTGATCGGCGGCCAGGGCCAGCAGCTTGCGGATACGATCCTGGCGTGCGTTCATCGCTGCTCCCGGGTGGGTGTTCGCCTCCAATGAAGCGTATGGAGCCCATCGGAGCCGCCCGTCAAGACGGCGTCCAGCCGGTGTAAAGCTCCCCTCCAGTCGCGGTGAAGGGGAGGTCAAGCACAGTGAAGCCAAGCCCTTATGCGGTTCAGCGGCAGCCGGCGGGGCGTAGCTGGCGACGACCCGCGCGAGCGCGGCGCCGTGTGCCTTCTGAAGGTCGCTCCAGGTTGTCTTCATGCCCTTGTAGTTCAGGGACGGGCGGTTTCCTTTCAGGCTTTCTTCTGGCCGATTGATGATCGGAGCCCTTCCAGCGCCGTGAAGTAGTCGGGGAAGGTCTTGGCCACGCAGCCGGGGTCCGCCACCTGGATGCCCTCCGCGCGCAGCCCGATCAGGGCGAAGCTCATGGCCATGCGGTGATCCTCGTAGGTCTGCACGACGGCGGGGGAGGGGACGCCGGGGCGGATGAGGAAGCCGTCGGGCTCCTCGCGGGCGTCGACGCCGAGGCGCTGAAGCTCCCGAACGACCGCGCCGACCCGGTCGGTCTCCTTGGCGCGGATAAAGCCGATGCCGGTCACCCGCGTCGGCGAGTCGGCGAAGGGCGCGACCGCCGCCAGGGTCTGGGCCGTATCGGAGATGTCCCCCATGTCGACCTCGACGCCCCGCAGGCGCGCCGGGCCGGTGACCTCCGTGAAGTCGGCGCCTCGGACCACCGACGCGCCCATGGCCTCCAGCACGTCGACGAAGGCCAGATCGCCCTGGAGGGTGGACGCGCCCAGCCCCTCGACCCGAACGCGACCGCCGGTGATGGCGGCCGCCGCGAAGAAGTAGGAGGCCGCCGAGGCGTCGGGCTCGATGGTCAGCGCCGCCCCGCGGTAGCCGGTGGGGGCCACCGTCCAGGTCGCTCCGTCGGAGCTCACCTCGGCGCCGAAGGCCCGCATGGTCGCCAGCGTCAGCTCGACGTAGGGCCGCGACACCAGCGCGCCGTCGACGGCGACGGTCACGGCCCCGGCGGCGAGCGGCGCGCTCAGCAGCAGGCCCGAGAGGAACTGGCTGGAGACGTCTCCGCCCACGCGGGCCGCGCCGCCGGGCAGCCCGCCCCCCGGGACCACAAGCGGCAGGCCCTCGCCCTGGAGCGGCACGCCGAGCTGGGCCAGCGCGTCGATCAGCGGCCCGAACGGTCGGGCCCGGAGCTGCGGGTGCCCATCGAGGGTGTTCGGCCCCGCCGCCAGCGAGAGCGCGGGCAGGAGGAAGCGGCTGGTGGTGCCGGACTGGCGGCAGTCCACCGTGACCCCGCGGACATCGAGCGCGCCGCCGCGGCCGCTGACGGTCAGCGTGGTGCCCTCCCGGGTGATGGGAACCCGCAGCGCGCCGAGCGCGCTCAGCATGGCCTCGGTGTCGTCCGCCAGGAGCGCGCCCGTCAGCCTGGACTCGCCGCGCGCCAGCGCCGCGCAGACCAGCGCCCGGTTGGTGTGGCTCTTGGAGCCGGGAACCACCACGCTGCAGTCGGGGGGAGCGAGCAGCGGGCGGATCGGGATAGGAGAGGGCATGTTGGACAGGTATCGTAGGTGAGCGGACGAGGTCGCTGATGTTGTGGTGGTTCATCCTTGCCTGTCGACACCCGGAGCGGCCCACCGTGGTGCTGTTCTCCATCGACGGCGCCTCAGCGGACCTGATCGATGACGAGTGGGACAACCTGAGCGCGCTGCCGGAGCTGGCTGAGTCCGGCGGGCACTACCCCGCTGAGCTGTACGGCGTCTCGGACACCCGCGCGGCCCACGCCCGCATGCTGACCGGCTACCCCGCGTCGGTCACCGGGGTGTACTCGGCGAGCGACTGGCTGCAGATCCCGCCGGATCTCTCGGCGCCGGAGCGCCTGCGAGATGAGTTCGAGGACGACCTGAGCATGGCGTTCATCGCCGCGAAGCCCTCGATGATCGGCTTCGAGGAAGGGGAGACCTTCTTCCACGTCGCCGCGCCGTTCGATGTCGCCGAGAATGAGGCGTTCAGCACCGCGGAGCTCGGCGGGAAGATGCGGGACGCCGTCGACAAGCTCTCCGATCGTCCCCTGTTCGCCTTCTTTCACTTCGCGGAGGTGGATCGCTGGGGCCACGCGCACGGCGAGCGGTCCACGGAGCAGCGGGAGGCGCTCCGCAGCGTCGACGACGAGATCGGTCGGGTCATGGAGCGGTTTGAGGACCGGCCGGTGACGGTCATCGTCACCAGCGATCACGGCTTCGAGGAGGGGACCAATACGCACACCTCCAACGCCCGTGACGTCTTCATGATCGCCAACCTGCCCTTGAGCAACGTGATCAGTCAGTCCCAGGTGGCCTGGACGATCCTCGATCTGTACGGGCTCGATCCGGACGAGTACTCGCCTGCGCCGGAGCATGACTCGATGCAGTGAGCGGGGCGCTCGCGGAGACCGGTTGTGTCCGGACAGTTACTGTCCGCAAGTAGGCTGCGCCGGCGATCGTCACCGGATATAGAAGAGGTGTCTGATCAACCAGGAAGGCACGATGGCCAAGGCCAAGTTTCAGAAGGGCGCGCGCGTTGAGATTGTCGATGGGCGCAGCGGTGTTGGAGTCAGCGGCGAGATCTTCTGGAAGGGAGAGAGTCGCTACACGGACGGCGAGCGGCTGGGTATCCGCGGCGAGGACGGCGAGACCTACTGGGTCGACGACTCCGAGGTCCAGGCCGCGACGGGCGAGGCGCCCGTGCAGGAGGCCGGGCCCACCTTCGAGAAGGGCGCGCGCGTCTCCTTCCGCGATCGCGGGCGCGACGGCACCGGCACGGTGTTCTGGGTCGGCCAGTCCCGCAACGGCCCCGGTCAGCGCCTGGGTGTTCGCGACGACGACGCCGAGGGTGAGGACAACGCCGTGTGGCTCGACGCCCGCCTCTGCAAGCCCAGCGACACCGCGGAGCCGGACCGTCCGGATCGTCCGGCCTACAAGCCGAGCGGCCGCGCGACCAGCTCCGGCTCCGATGTGCCGCCGCCGCCGCCGATGGACGACAGCATGGCGGACTCCTACGCCGCCAACTCCGAGGACGGGGACGCGATCCCCTGGTAGTCCGGGCGTCCCCTGGTAGTCTCGTCGGGCATCCTCATGCCTCAGGAGCAGCCAGTGGGATTCCATGACTTCACCATGACCTCCATCACCGGCGATCCGGTGGACTTCCGGCGATTCGCCGGCAAGTTCAATCTGATCGTCAACGTGGCCAGCGCCTGAGGCCTCACGCCTCAGTACGCAGGTCTGCGTGCGCTCCACTCTGACAACGACGATCTGAACGTCCTGGCCTTCCCCTGCAACCAGTTCGGGCAGCAGGAGCCAGGGACCAACGCCGAGATCCTCGAGTTTGCGACCTCGAAGTACGACGTCGACTTCCCCATGTTCGCCAAGATCGAGGTCAACGGCGTCGGCGCCGCGGCGCTCTACAAGTGGCTGAAGACGGAGAAGCCCGGCGACGGCGGCCCCGACATCACCTGGAACTTCGAGAAGTTCCTGGTGGGGCCTGGCGGTGAGGTGCTCGCCCGCTGGGCGCCCCGCACCACGCCCGCCGAGATCGGGGTCGCGCTGAACACCTACCGCTGATCCTGATCCCGCGGCGCGGGCGGTGGCCGGTGGGCCGCCGCCCGCGTTTGCGATAGTGGTGCCGTCTCTTTCGGCGAGCTTATCGCCGATCACCACCGATCTGGGAGACGGCCCGATGAGCACCAAGCCCACCATCATCTACACGCACACTGACGAAGCCCCCGCCTTGGCGACGTACTCATTCCTGCCCATCATCCAGGCCTTCACGGCCCCCGCGGGCGTCACGGTGGAGACCCGCGACATCTCCCTCGCCGGTCGCATCCTGGCCAACTTCCCCGACAGCCTGACGGCGGAGCAGCGGGTCGACGACGCCCTCTCCGAGCTCGGTCTGCTCGCGAAGAAGCCTGAAGCCAACATCATCAAGCTCCCCAACATCAGCGCCTCCGTGCCCCAGCTCAAGGCCGTCATCGCCGAGCTGCAGGCCAAGGGCTACGCCGTCCCCGACTACCCCGAGGAGCCCGAGACGGACGCCGAGCGCGCCGCCCAGGCGGCCTACAACAAGGTCAAGGGCAGCGCCGTCAACCCCGTGCTGCGCGAGGGCAACTCCGACCGCCGGGCCCCCAAGGCCGTCAAGCAGTACGCCCGCGCCAACCCGCACTCCATGGGCGCCTGGTCCGCGGACTCCAAGTCTCACGTCTCCACCATGAGCGCCGGTGACTTCTGCGCCAACGAGAAGTCCGTCACGCTGAGCGCCGCGACGACCGCCCGCATCGAGCACGTCGCCGCCGACGGATCGGTCACCACCCTGAAGGCCGGACTGGACCTGCTGGACGGTGAGATCATCGACGGCACCTTCATGAGCAAGGCCGCCCTGCTGGACTTCCTGGCCGCCCAGGTGGCCGACGCCCGGGAGAGCGGCGTGCTGTTCTCCCTGCACATGAAGGCCACCATGATGAAGGTCTCCGACCCCATCATCTTCGGTCACGGCGTGCGCGTCTTCTTCGCGGATCTCTTCGCCAAGCACGGCGCGACCTTCGATGAGCTGGGCGTCGACGTCAAGAACGGCTTCGGTGACCTCGTGTCCCGCCTGGGCGAGCTCTCCGACGACAAGCGCGCCGCGATCGAGGCCGACATCAAGGCCGCGCTGGCCGCCGGCCCGGACCTGGCCATGGTGAACTCCGACAAGGGCATCACCAACCTGCACGTCCCCAGCGACGTCATCATCGACGCCTCCATGCCGGCGATGATCCGCACCTCCGGCTGCATGTGGAACGCCGCGGGCGAGGCCCAGGACGCCAAGGCTGTCATCCCTGACAGCAGCTACGCCGGCGTCTACCAGGTGGTGATCGACGACTGCAAGGCCAACGGCGCCTACGATCCCACCACCATGGGCAGCGTGCCCAACGTCGGCCTGATGGCCCAGAAGGCCGAGGAGTACGGCTCCCACGACAAGACCTTCGAGATCGCCGCCGCCGGGACCGTGCGGGTGGTGGACGCCGACGGCGGCGTGCTGCTGAGCCATGCGGTCGAGGCCGGCGACATCTGGCGCATGTGTCAGGTCAAGGACGCCCCGGTTCAGGACTGGGTCAAGCTCGCGGTGACCCGCGCGCGGGCCTCCGGCGCCCCGGCGGTGTTCTGGCTGGACGCCGATCGCGCGCACGACGCCGAGCTCATCAAGAAGGTCAAGGCCTACCTGCCGACCCACAACACCGAGGGCTTGGAGCTCCAGATCCTCTCGCCCGTCGAGGCGACCCGCCTGAGCGTGGCGCGGATCCGGGAGGGCAAGGACACCATCTCCGTCACCGGCAACGTGCTGCGTGACTACAACACCGATCTCTTCCCCATCCTGGAGGTCGGCACCAGCGCCAAGATGCTCTCCGTCGTGCCGCTGATGAACGGCGGCGGCCTCTTCGAGACCGGCGCTGGCGGCAGCGCGCCCAAGCACGTGCAGCAGTTCGAGAAGGAGGGGCACCTCCGCTGGGACTCGCTGGGTGAGTTCCTCGCGCTGGCGGTCTCCCTGAACCACCTCGGCGAGCGCTATGACCTGCCGCGCGCGCGGATGCTCGGCGACACGCTCGACGACGCCACCACGAAGTACCTGCTGACCAACAAGTCGCCGTCTCGCAAGGTCCACCAGCTGGACAACCGCGGCAGCCACTTCTACCTCGCCATGTACTGGGCCGAGGCGCTCGCGGCCCAGTCCGAAGACGCCGAGCTGGCCGCGCGCTTCGCGCCCGTGGCCGAGGCCCTGGCGGCGGGTGAGGAGGCCATCGTGGGCGAGCTGAACGGCGCCCAGGGCCCCTCGCAGGACATCGGCGGCTACTACTTCGCCGATCCGGAGCGCGCCGCGGCTGCCATGCGCCCCAGCGCCACCCTGAACGGCATCATCGCCGGGGTCTGAGCGGCTGAGTGGAGCGAGGGTCAAGCGCGGCGTCATTCTGTCCGAAGCCTCCTTCATTCAGGAGCCGCCGATGCTTGTCTCTCCGCTGACGTTCGCCTTCTTGATCGCCTGCGCTCCCAAGATGGGGGCGGCGGGCGCGCCCAAGGGCGTCGACCTCGATCACTACGCCGGAGTCTGGGAGGACTCCGGCGGCGCCATCACGGTCATCGAGCGCTCAAAGAACAGCCTCGCGGTGATGTCCGTCGTCGACTACGACGATGAGTTTTTTGAGATCAAGAGCTTCGGCTGGGAGGGCGACGTGTTCGGCTGGGACTACCACGTGCCCAGCACCGGCTACGACGTGCAGATCCGGGTGCTCTCCACCGACGGGAACAACATGATGACCTCCTGGGCCAACGCCTTTGACGATGGACAGGAAGGCCTCGTCCGTCAGTAGCAGCCTCGCTCCGAGGGCTACATCAAGACGCCGAGCGGGCTCGGCTGCACCGCGGGGGGCAGCTCCTCGCTGCCCATGCGCTCGCAGAGGTTGCGCTCGATCTTGATGGAGAGGGCGTGCAGCGGCAGGCCGTTGTAGAAGTGGCTGAAGGGATCCTCCAGGACCCGGCCGGCCTCGCTGATGAGGGAGAAGGCGAGGCACACCAGCGCGCTGAGCGGGATCGCCATGATGCCGAGATCGTGGACGAGCGAGAAAGGCAGCATCACGGCGAAGATCTGGATCAGCAGCTCGACGATGAAGCCGTAGCCGCGCGGCAGCGGGGTGCCCTTGATGCGCTCGCAGCCGCCCTGGATGTTCAGGAGATCCATCAGGGTCCGGTCCATGGACTCCAGGCGCCGCTCATCCAGCCGCCCGGCGTCCGCGAGCGCCGTGAGGGCGATCATCTGCGAATCCAGGAGGGCGTGGGTCAGGTTGGTGCTGCCCTGGAGCGGGCGATCCTCGTCGCGCAGGTGGCGCAGGAAGTCACGATCCTTGAAGGGATCCTCCTTGCGGAGCAGGCAGCGCAGCGTGTGCACGTAGGAGGTCTGGCGCAGCACCAGCGCCTCGGCCACCTCCCGGTCGTCCTCGTGGAGGTACCGCAGCACCTGAACGGACCAGTGCCGCGAGGTGTTGATGAGCCGCCCCCAGAGCTTGCGGCCCTCCCACCAGCGATCGTAGGCCTGGTTGGCTCGGAATGAGGCGAAGATGCCGATCGCGGCGCCGACGATCGAGATGGGCATGACCGGGAGGTTCAGGAAGGACAACCCGATGGGGCCGATCAGCAGCCACGCGGCCCCCGCGGATACCAGATAGAAGACAATCCCCTTCTTTTGCCATTTCAGCAGGTTGAGTGGCTTGTTCCTGAACTGTTCGGTCATCATGGGGCGCTGTCCTCCGAGGAGCGTGGCGGTGTACTGGGGAGATTGTGGCCGAACCTATGAAAGTCTGAGCGGTCCCGCCCGATGAGGATCCTGTAGTTGTATTGTTTCCGGGGGAGTCAGATGTTGTCCGCGCGCCGAGCGGGTCCGCACATGACCACCTCGGTGCTGTTGCGGGCCGAGCGCGATGACTTTGTTAGGCTTGTTGTCGAGGGATCGGGTCGATGGGACACATCACGGAGAGGGTATGACACCACAGATTGGAGCTGATGAATCCGGCGTGGATGATGCGTCGGAGGATGCCGTCGCGGAGAGGGTCATCCTCCTGGTGGAGGACAACGCGACCATCCGACGGATGCTCACCATGCTCCTCAAGCGAGAGGGCTACACCGTGGTCTCCGTCCCCAGCGCGCAGGGCGCGCTGGATGTGCTGGAGAGCGGTGACGAGGGCACCTACGATCTCCTGCTCACCGACCTGATGATGCCGGGCATGAGTGGATCGGCGCTCGCCCAGCGGGCGCGTGAGCGCTTCGGGATGGAGCGGGTCCTGCTGATGTCGGGCTACGCGGACCCCCAGGACGACATCGTGGCCGGCCTGCCGCTGCTGGCCAAGCCGTTCTCGCCGGTGGAGTTCACGGAGGCCGTCGCGTCGGCGCTGAAGGGCGGCTGAGCGGTACGGACCGTATGGGTCCGTACCGATCCGCGCGGAACGTCGGAGGGGCTGGCCCTCCGACTGTGAGGTCTACCGTGTGCGATCAGTCCCGACGCTGACGGCGGCGGGCGAGCAGCGGGGCCAGGAGGGCGAGGAGCGCCAGCCAGCTCTGTGGCCCCGTGGAGGCTGAGCAGCTGCACTGAGTCTCCTTGCCCTCCTCCTCGGCGTCGGTGTCGTCCGCCGGCGTGTCAGTGTCCGGCTCGACGGTGCTCGAGGTGTCGTCCGCGGTGTCGTCCGCGGTGTCCACGCCGGTGTCGTCGTGCTCCTCGTCCGCTTCTGCTGTGGTGAACATCGCCTCGGTGCCGTGGCCGTAGTGGGCGAACCAGGTCGCGTAGACGTGATCACCGTTCGGGGTGAGCTGGAGCTGGGACTCGCCCTCGTCCGCCTCGGCCTCGGCCAGCACGGCGACGGACTCAAAGGTCGCGCCCTTGTCGGTCGAGCGGAGCACGTAGAGATCGAGATCGTCCGAGGTGTCGGTCTCCTCGTAGATGTTGGTCTCGGTGCCGAAGGCGACGAGGAAGACGTTGCCGTTGCTGCAGTCCGTCGGATCGGTGGTGTCCTCCGACTCGGGGTCGCCGCTGGGGCAGTCGGGGCCGTCGCCGGGGGTCTTGACGATGCGCGGCTCCTTGACGTGGATGCCGGTTGGAGCCAGGCCGCGCTCCTCCGCCAGGGCCAGCGTGGTCTCGCCGCTGATGTCCGTGGGGGAGCTCCAGGTCGCGCCGCCGTCCGTTGAGCTGCGGAGCCAGAAGTCGTAGTTCTCCTCGTCGGTGTAGGTGGCCACGGCCCAGTCCGGGGTGTAGGACCAGCCGAGCGCGATGAAGTCGCCCTTCATGATGCCGCGGTGCGCGCGGGCGTCCTCGTAGTCGTCGTCGTCGGTTGCGGCTGTGAGGTCTCCACCGGCCTCGGTGGAGGCGGAGAGGTTCCAGCCCGCCTCGTTGGCGAAGGCACCCGTGACCTCGTCCTCGTCCCCGTAGATGAGGCAGCCGTCAGGGACGTCGCCGAGCGCGGCGGCGGTCGGCGCCGCGATGGGCGGCTCCATGTCCTGCCAGCGGAGGCCGGCCATGGAGTCTTCGTCGTCCATCGGGGCCACGCCGCGGCGGCCGATGATGTCCGAGGGGCCGCCCTCGTCGTGCAGGCCCTGCTTCCAGAAGATGAACATCTTCACGCCGCTGTTGGTGCCGGCGGTGCCCTGGGAGAAGAAGCGCACCCGCCGGGCGTTCTCGCCGGGGTCGCTCAGGATGCAGCCCATGCGCTCCGGGTCGTCCTGGGCCGGGAGCGTGTGACCGTTCTCGGTGAGCTCGCACTCGTCGATGTTCAGCGGATCGGGCGCGCAGGAGGTCGGCGCCTTGGCGTAGTTGAAGACGTGGTAGCGGATGAGCTTGCCGTAGTCCGCGCCGCCGCTGGCCTTGGTCTCCTCGTAGGCGACCTGGACCGTGCTGCCGAGCATGGCGAGGTTGGCCCTGGAGGCGCCGGCGTCGCCGTCCTCCACGCCGGTGCTCGCGCCCTTGTGCTGGCCCACCCGGGTGAAGTTGTCGGTCAGACGGGTCGCCTCGGGGAAGGGCGCCGACGCCGAGAAGTCCTTGTAGGGGAGGGCGGTGTACCAGATGTCCGTGCCGTTGTTGACGTTGGCTCCCGAGGCGCCGTCGCCGGGGCCCTCGCCGCCGCCGAGCTGCAGGCCGGCGGGATCTTCCTGCCAGGTGACGGCCCAGGCCTTGTCGTTACCCCGGTTGACGTCCTGCTTGGCGTCCCGATAGCCGCTGCTGAGCTGCTGGGCGGCACCCCAGGTCGCGCCGGAGTCGAGGCTGCGCGCCACGTAGGTGCAGCTGAACGGGATCTCCCGATTGTCCCGCTCCAGGTAGGTGACGCTGCCCTGCTCGCCTCCGGGGCAGTACTTGTCGACCCAGGAGACCGCGAGGGTGCTGCCGGACTTGAAGATGTTGGGCTTGTCGGAGTCGCCGGCGTAGGAGGAGACAGGCTCGTCCTCACCCCGCCACGCGGCGTCTCGCGAGCTCAGGTGGGCGGTGTTGGAGATGTTGACGGCGTCCGACCAGTTCTCGATGTCGAGGCAGTCGGAGGACTTGGAGTTGCAGGTGCGAACGAAGAGATCCCGCGCGGGTCGCTCGTAGTCGCCCTTGACGTCGTAGACGTTGTCGGTCGAGCCGCCAGCGCCGTCTGCCCACACGGTCACCAGCCAGCCGTTGGCGAGCCGGTTGATCTTGGGTTTGGCGGCCGTGTGGAGGTCGGGAACCTGCTCACCCGATCCGGTCGAGAGGGAGATGCCGACCTGGGGATCCAGGTGCTCCGCCAGGACGGGGAGGCTGAGAGCGAACACGCCAGCGCTTGCGAGGAGGGCGGTGTGAACACTGCGAGTCATGGTGTCTCCGTTCGCGGCGACGTTGCCGGTGATTGGGGACTGTGACGCAGTGCACTCATCGTGCCAGCCGAACTCGTCGCCAACCCGGCGGGATCCCGTCGGTGGCTGTGTGGGCCTCCCCAGCCCGGCTGTGTCCTGACCTACACTCCGGTCGCTCCAGGCATGATAGTGAGCCCCGCGGAGATCGAACTATGGGAGCGAGCATGGAAGCGGGCGTAGCTGTGGTCACGGGGGCCAACACGGGCATCGGTCTGGAGACCGCCAGGGGCCTCGCCGCGTTGGGGATGACGGTGGTGATGACCGCGCGCACCCGCAGCAAGGGCGAGGCAGCGGTCGCGGAGGTCAAGCAGAGCACGGGCAGCGCCGCCGTGGAGCTGCTGGATCTGGACCTCGCGGAGCTGGCCTCCGTGCGCGCCGCCGCCGCGGGCCTCCTGGAGCGCCACCCCCGGCTGAACCTCCTGGTCAACAACGCGGGGCTCATCGTCGACGAGCGTCGGGTGACGGCGGACGGCTTCGAGATGACCTTCGGCGTCAACCACCTCGGGCCCTTCCTCTTCACCGAGCTGCTGCTGGACGCGCTGAAGTCCGGCGCCCCGGCGCGCATCGTCAACGTCGCCAGCGCAGCCCACGCGACCAGCCGCCGGGGACTGGACTTCGATGACCTGATGCGGGAGCGCCGCAAGTACGCCGCCATGAGCGCGTACGGCGACAGCAAGCTGGCCAACATCCTGCACGCCCTCGAGCTCTCCGGTCGGCTGGAGGGCAGCGGGGTGACCACCTACGCCGTGCACCCCGGCGCGGTGGGCACGAGCTTCGGTCAGGACGGGGACACCAGCGGGCTCTTCCCAGCCCTCTTCAAGGTGGCGAAGCCGCTGCTGCGGACCCCCGCCAGGGGAGCGGCGACCTCACTGTATGTGGCCACATCCCCGGACGTCGCCAGCCACAGCGGCCGATACTACGCCAACCGCAAGGTGAAGCGGACGACGAAGCACGGCCGCGACGCGGACGCCGCTGAGCGTCTGCGCGCGGTGAGCGCGACCCTGGTGGGGCTGTAGCCCCCCCGGAGAGGGGCTCAGCTCTGGCTGTTCTGTCCGCCGTCCGAGGGCTTGCGCGTACGCCGCCTGCGTCGCGGGCCGCCCGACGCTTCGCCGCCGCCCGCCTTGGGCGCGCTCGGCGCCGCGCTGCGCTCTCCGCCGCCGCCGCCGCCATATCCGCCGCCGCCACGTCCGCCGCCGCCGCCACGTCCGCCGCCGCCGCCATATCCGCCGCCACGTCCGCCGCCGCCACGTCCGCCGCTGCCGCCACGTCCGCCGCCGCCGCGTCCGCCGCCGCCGCCGCGACGATCGCCGCCGCGTCCGCCTGAGCGACCGCCGCCGCCTCGCTTGCTCGGACTCGACCGGGGCTTGCCCTTCACCGGGATGGCCTCCGGGGCGTGCCACTGATGATCCGTGTCGATCGGGATGGCCTCGCCGATGAGGCTCTCGATGTCCTGGAGGTAGTCGCCCTCGCTCAGATCGCAGAAGGCGACGGCGATGCCATCGCGCCCCGCCCGGCCCGTGCGGCCGATGCGGTGTACGTAGCTCTCGGGCTCGTTCGGCAGGTCGTAGTTGAAGACGTGCGAGACGCCGTCAACGTCGATGCCGCGGCTCGCGACGTCGGTGGCGACCAGGATGGCCAGGCGGCCCTCCCGGAAGGCGTCCAGCGCCCGGGTGCGGGCGTTCTGGGACTTGTTGCCGTGGATCGCCTGGGCGTTGATGCCGTCGCGCTCCAGGTGCTTCACCAGGCGGTTGGCGCCGTGCTTGGTGCGGGTGAAGACGATGGCCTGCTCGACCTCGCCCTGATTGATGATGTGGGCGAGGAGGCGGCGCTTGTCCGCCTTCTCGACGAACATCACCCGCTGATCGATGCGCTCGACCGTCGTGGACTCAGGCGTGACCTCGACGAGCACGGGCTCGTAGAGGAACTCGCCGGCCAGCTTGATGATGGCGCGCGGCATGGTCGCGGAGAAGAGCAGGTTCTGGCGCCGATCGGGCAGCGCCTTGAGCACCTTCTTCACGTCGTGGATGAAGCCCATGTCCAGCATGCGATCGGCTTCGTCGAGTATGAAGAAGTCGACCTTGGAGAGGTCGACGTAGCCCTGGCCGTAGAGGTCCAGCAGCCGCCCCGGACAGGCGACGAGGATGTCGAGGCCCTGGCGCAGCGCCCGGACCTGAGGGTTCTGGCCCACGCCGCCGAAGATGACGTGGTGCCGCAGCCCCAGGTTCTTTCCGTAGGTGTTGAAGCTGTCGCCGATCTGAGCCGCGAGCTCACGGGTCGGGGTCAGCACCAGCGCGCGGATGGGCCGCTTGCCCTGGCCCGCGAAGGGCTCGAGGGCGAGGTGCTGCAGCACCGGCAGGGCGAAGGCCGCCGTCTTGCCGGTGCCTGTCTGGGCGCACCCCAGCACGTCCATGCCGTCCAGAAGAGGAGGGATGGCCTGGAGCTGAATGGGAGTAGGTGTATCGTAGCCGCAGGCTTCGACAGCCCGCAGTAGAGGCTCGGCGAGGCCGAGCGATTCGAAGGTCGTCAACTGAAAAGGTCCGTTTCTCGGGGCGATCGTGTGCCCGGTCGGGGCGGTCACCCGGTTGGGACCGCTCTCGTCGCCAGTTTAACCCGGCGAAACGGCCGGCGCCGTGAGTGCTTCCGTCAGTGCTTCCGTCAGTGCTTCCGTCAGTGCTTCCGTCAGTGCTTCCGGTTCAGCCGCCAGTCGTAGTCCTTCCAGGTGACGGTCCAGTCCCCATCGGCCAGCTCCGGGCGATAGCGGGCGGCGAACGCCAGCGGCGAGCCGGCGACCTGAACGAAGTCGTTCTGGTACCAGAGGTAGAGCGGCGTCAGGTGTACCGTCTGGCCGTCGAGCGTCAGCCAGAGCTCATCCTGGTGCATCCGCAGCGACTGCTCCTCGAGCTGCTCATCCAGCCGAGCGGCCACATACGCCTCGGCTCTGAGCGGCGGGCAGCCGACGCTGGCGCAGTTGATGGCGAAGTGGACGCGGGGCTCGATGAACTTCGCCCGCAGCTCCTCGTGCTCAAGCTGCGTGAGCGACAGCGTGCGACCGGCGACCACCCAGCGCTCGGCGTCCCAGCGCTCGGCTGCCGGGATGTCCTTGATGGAGTCGAGCGGCTGGTGATCCAGGATGAGCCGCAGCGTGAAGGCGTTGTAGGCGTTGATGAGCAGCGCGAGCTTGTCGTCCCGGCTCAGCCCGTCGAAGTCCGCCTCGCCCAGCGCCGCCAGGTAGGCGTCCAGCGTCGCCTCGTCCGCCATCAGCCCGGCGTAGTCCACGGCGTAGCCCTGAACGTGCGCCTTCAGCAGGCCATCCAGGAGGCCGTGGTCAAAGCGCGCCGCGCCGCCGCTGTCCGCGTACGCCTCCGCCATCACCGGCTTTGGGGGGCCGAACAGCGCGACAGCGATGGGGTTGGTCTCCAGGGACGTCGCCAGCCACGCCGCGGCCCCGCCGAGCCCGATGAGCCCGATGAGCCCTTGGATGATCCGATTGCGCTTCACCTGAAGACCTCCTGGCGCTGGAGGCGCCGGCTACCCTGCTCCCTACAGGTGTCGTGGCGAGGCCGGGGTTTCATCAGGCCTTGAGGGCAGTCAGCGCGACCCCGGGGATCTTGAGCCAGCCCGGCGCGGCCTCGAAGCGGGTCATCACCTGACCCAGCGCGATGACGTTCTTGTGATCGGTGAACCAGGCTGGGATGGGGTTCATCATGAAGGGGGTGCGGACCACGGACTTCTGAGGGTGATCCAGCAGCAGGCCGTTGTGCACGACGCCCTGTCCCGACTCGATGTTATCCAGCGGATGCCCCGGGAACGCGCCCCAGGTGGCGTTGACGAGCCCGTAGTTCAGGCCGCTCCAGCAGTTGATGGCGATGGCGCCGTAGCGCAGGTCGGCGATGGCCTTGTCAAAGGCCGCGCCCAGGGACTTCTCGGTCCTGGGATCGATGAGTACGTTGATGGAGAGGGTGCCCCAGCAGCGATCGTTGGCGAAGGGGACGGCCCGCTCCACGAACTCCGCGGCGTCCTCCGCCTCCAGGGTGACGAAGGAGAAGATGCCGCACCAGGGCTCGTTGCTCAGGGCGTACTCGTCGCGACCGTCGCCGACGTTCTCCAGCACGGTCCAGGGCAGGGCGCTGTCGTCGGCGACGTCGCCGAGCGCGGTGTAGTCGGGGTACTTCGCGGTGAAGCGCTCCCAGGTCGCCTTCGCCGTGGGGTAGTAGGCCTTCCGGGTGGGGGTGCTGCCGAGGTGCTGCTTGACCCGCTCCAGGAAGTCCTCCCGCTGCGGCCAGCCCGAGGCGGTGGTGATGATCCGCGCGCCGTTGCAGTTGAAGCCGCAGTTGTAGGCGAGCATGGAGGCGACCTGGCGGGCCTGGTAGTCGAGCTGCTTCTCGGTCCACTGGCCCGGCACGATCAGGACCGGCGAGACGCAGCCGAGCTCGGAGGTGATGGCCTTGTCGAGGCGCGGGGTGCCGGACCTCTTCCTCGCCTCGCCGGCCTCGCCGGGCCCCCAGATGATGGCGTCGTGGGCCCTGTCGGAGCCGGTGATGTGGATGGAGTCGACCAGCGGGTGGTCCGTGAGGTGCTTGCCCTGGTCGATGCCGCCGTAGACCACCTCGAGGAAGCCCGCGTCCACCAGCGGCTTCAGGGCGGCCTCGATGTGGGGGCCGAGCTGCTCGTTGACCGGGTTCATCTTGAGGATGCAGACCTCGTCATCCACGACGAGCTTGTAGAGCACGTCCATCGGGGGGATGGAGGACTGGTTGCCCGCGCCGAGCACCACCGAGATGCCGCCGTCTCCGCCCTCGCCTGCGGCCTTCTCGCGGTAGATGCGCCCCTGAGTCGGCTGCTCGCCGGGCTCAATCCAGATGTCGCAGGTGGTGCCCGCGAACAGCGCCTGATCCATCATCCCCTGGGGGAACACCCGCGCGACCCACTGGCCGTCCGGGCGCTGGTGCTTGCTGGGGAGCGCGGGCTGCCCGCCGGCCTCCAGGGCCTCGGCGAAGAGGCGCAGGTTGCGCATCACCGCCAGCGTGCCGCCCAGGTACTCCTCGCCGCGGCCGTTGGCGTCCCGGGCGTAGCCCTTGACGGCGCAGGCCTTGTCGACCCAGGCGTCGGCTTCGGCCAGCGTGGTCTCCATACAGCGCCGCAGGAGAGCCGCGCGCCGGGCGGCGGAGAGCGCGACCCACTTCGGTCGCCCCTCGGCGAGGCGCGCGAGGCGGACGTCGAGCTCCGCGAGCGGGGTGGGCGAGATGGCGGGCGGCGGCTTGGGGAAGGTCGTCATGGGCGGGCTCTCCTGTGGCGTCCCTATATGCTCGTCAGCGCCGCCGCGGGCGCCCGAGGGGCGCGAGATCGGGGGCGGGGTCGGGACTTGTGCGCTGAATGACGATCCACGAGAGGACAGTTGAGACCTGAACTATGTTCAAGAGGTACGGATGGTGGGCGTTTTCGTCCAGCGAGGGCGTCGCTGACTGTGTAACCTTCGGCCCGGGAGCCCATCCCTCCAGTGACCTCGGGGAGCGACACCTTGCACCACAACAGCCGCCTTGAGGTGTCAGACAGCGACGCCAGGCCGGTCGCTGCTGGCGGCGGTCGCTTGCGGGATGTGGAGATCTTCGCCTCGGCGCTGGAGCTCGCGGTCTGCGCGGCCAGAGAGGCTGAGGTCGGTGTCGCTTCGGACTCCCTGAACGCCCTGAGCGCCCGCGCCGACCGCGCCATCAAGGGCGGCGCGCTGCTGCTGACGGTCGACCCCTTCGGCTTCTCGTGGGCCGGGCGGGCGCTGGAGCCGGTCGACCCCCACGAGCGCTCTCGCTTCGAGCTCTACGCCTGCGGCGTTCGGGGGCTGCGCCTCCAGCCCGGCGTGACCCGCGCTGCGCTCGGCGCGCTGGTCTCCTCGCTGGCGACGCCGCTGCCCGAAGGCGAGGATCGCCTGACCGTGAGCCTTGGCCGGTTGGGGGCACACATCCACTTCGAGGTCGACCTCGATGCCCCCACGGTCGCTCGCCAGGCCGGCCTCGTGCGCCTCGTGCCGAGGCGTCGGCCCGCCCCGGTCGGTGAGCCCCCGATGGCCGCCGCCGTGCTCGCCGGGGGCTGGAGCCAGGGAGGCCCCGACGCCGCGCCGGCGCGCGGCGCGGGTGTGTTCTTGTCGGCGCTGCGCCGCCCCGGTCGGGGGGCGCGCTACGTCGCGCTCGTGGCCGGTCTGCGCGGGCGCCCGGAGAGCGTCGCGGCGGCCTTCGATGAGCGCGTTCGACGGGGCGATGTCCAGGGCGTCGTCGAGCTGATGGAGGCGGCCTCTCGGGCCCCCGGCGCCGCCGGTGAGCGTCTGCAGGCCGCGCTGCTGCAGCCGGACCGACTGCGGTCGCTGGGGCCGCTCTACGCGGCGGAGTACAAGGCGCTCACCCCCGCGCTGCGCGTGCTCTGTCGCCGAGGCGCGCCGGGCCTCATCGAGCTGCTGAGCGTGGTGGATGGACCCGAGGCTCGCAACGAGCTCATCGGCGTCATCCTGATCTCCGGCTGTGACCTCGTCGGCTACTACCAGCGGCAGCTCAGCGGCTCGGATGAGGACCGCCTGCTGGTGATCGTCGCCGAGCTGGACTCGCTGGCCCGATCGGACGCCACCCGCGCGCTGGTGCGCGGACTGACGAGCCCCTTTGAGCGCGTCCGCCGGGCCACGCTGGAGGCGCTGGTCGGTCGGTGGGATGTGCAGCTCCGCGGCCCCGTCGGCCGCGCGCTGAAGGATCCGGACCGCGACATCCGGCTGCTGGCGCTGCGAATCCTCCAGTCCTCCGGGGATCAGCGGGTCGGCGGCGCCATCCTCGCGGCGATCCGCGAGGACGCCTTCGCTGAGCGGGACTCCGAGGAGCGCCGCGCCTTCTACACGGCGGTCGCGCGCTTCGAGAATCAGCAGGTCGTGGGCTGGTTCGAGCAGCTCCTGAAGGCCCCCGGGGTGATGCGTCGCGCGATCATCCAGGAGCAGCTCCTCGCGATCGAGAGCCTGGCGGAGGTCGGCGGCTGGCAGGCCCGGCGCATCCTGGACGCCGTGGCGGGCCAGTGGTACCACCCGCGGCCGGTCCGCGCCGCCCTCCGGGAGGCCAGCGAGAAGCTGTGAGCGAGGACGGCGAACACGACCACAGGCGCGGCGCCGAGGTGCTGCGCGCGCTGAATGCGTTGCTTCGTCACGACGGGCGGCGGGGCGCCGAGGATGATCCGGTCGCGGCGCTGCGGGGGGCCATCCGCGCCGGCGGCCCTGGCGGGGCCATGACCGTGCAGTACCAGGCGGGATCGTTCTTCGTGGACTCACTGCTCGTCCGCCTGGACGCCTGGACCAGCGCGCCCGCGCAGGAGCTGGCGGAGCGGCTGAACACCCTCGGCGTCCAGGCGATTCGCCTGGACGCCGCGGTGAGCGCGGCCAACCTGCGCGCCTTCGCTGAGGCCTGGACCTCCGCCCTCCGGGAGGCGACGACGCTGCCGTCGAACGTCGAGGGCATCCGCATCGCCCGCCGCCCACCCGCACCGGAGGGCGCCGCGGGGCGCGCGCTGGTTCACTACGGGGCGCTGGTGCGTGAGCTGGAGGCCCTCGGTGAGCTCGAGGCGGGCGCCGACGTGTTGCCGCTGCGCCGGGCGTTGCAGGTGATCAGCGAGGCGCTCCCGCCCAACGGTCGCTATCAGCTGCTGGCGACGGCGGGGGCCCAGGAGGCGACGGCGGCGTACACCGCCGCCGCCTTGGCTATCGACGCCATGGAGTTCGGCGCCTGGACCGGGCTGGAGATCAGAGAGGTGTTTGAGCTTGGGCTCAGCGCCGCGCTGGCCGCGCTGACGCCGGAGGGTGACCCCAACCGCTGCGCCCGCTTGCTGATGTCGCTGACCGGGCTGGGGGCAAACGCCGAGGCCGCGGTGGTGTCCGTGCGGGACGCCCGCTCCGCTCGCCGCGGTCGCCCTTCGGCCGCCGCCGGTCGCCTGATCGCGCTCCTGGAGCGCTACAGCGAGCGCGTCGCTGGTGGAGAGGCGCCCGGAGATACGCTGACCGCGCTGCGTTCGGGGGTGGACCCGGAGGTCGACGCTGGGCTGGCGGCCCTCTTTGCGCGCTGGAAGGGGCCCTGGCCGCTGGGCACCCCGGTCCAGCTCGCTGACGGCGCGCTGGCGGTGGTGGTGGGCAGCCCGAGCGGGCCGCCGGAGGTGGTGACCCTCGACCGTGAGGGGGCAGCCCGCGCGCAGCGCACGCTGGAGCGCGGTGAGGTCTCCGCGCTGCGCTCCGTCTCGCCCGGGAGGGTGCGCGGCCGGCTCAGGATCTTCTTCCGAACCGCGCCCGTCGGCGAGGCGGCGGCGGATCTGGCGGCGAGCTTCGACTGGGCCGAGGAGGAAGAGCCCATGAGCAAGCCCGAGAAGCGAAGGTTTGTCGCCGACGACGCCTGGATGGCGCAGCCTGCGCTCACCGCGGACTACGATGAGCTGGAGCGCTTTGAGCCTCCGACCGAGGAGGAGCCCGCCGGGGACTGAGAGGGGGCCGTGCTCCCTCCGCACCGCCTCAGGCCTGTCTCAAGGGCACAACCACAATGGGAGTGCCCGATGGCGCCGCTCTTGACGCTGATCGCTACCTTCGCCGTCGCCAGCTTCGTCACGCGGCGGCGCCCGGATCATCGCCGCGCGGGTCGGGTGGCGCTGGCCGCGGTCTTCCTGCTCACCGGGGTAGCGCACTTCGTGAACACCGGGGCCCTCGCCGCCATGGTGCCGCCGGGGGCGGTCGCCATCATCTATGTGACCGGGGGGCTGGAGCTCGTCGTGGCCGCGGTGGCTGGACGACCCGACACGCGGCGCCCTCATCGGCGGGCTCGAGCCGCAGGCTGACAGCGAGACCATGCTGCGCTGGGTTCGACAGGCGCTGCTGACGCTCGGCGTGGAGCGCCCGCTCCGGAGCCGGCAGCATCCGAAGGTGCGGACCCTCCCTCGGCTGCTCGCGGAACGGCTGGCTGCGGTTTCAGCGCGCTGTCGCGGGCATCGCGGCCGGGCAGAGCCTGACGGATGCGGCCCACGGCGCGGGCTTCTACGACTCCGCGCACATGCCCCGGACGTTTCGGGAGATGTATGGGCTGGTGCCTTCCCAGCTGATGCCCTGACCCGCTTCGTGCGGGTTGGTTGTAGTGGTGCCTCAGTGGTGTATTTTATTCAGAAAGCCATCTGCGGAGAGGCAACAAATGGACGTATTCGTAGATGTTCAAGGCCTGCAGTCCCCCAGCGAGAACCGACATCAATGCGAGATTTTTCGGTGGTGAATCCGGTATCGATCGCGACGCTCAAGCGTCCAGTCTGGCTCCCTGATGGCGGAGAGATTGTGGTCGTCGGCCACAACGAGGACAGCATCTGGGGCACCGCCCGCTCCGGTGGTCGGGTCATCGCCCAGCTCACGTGGTCGCCGGAGGGCCGACTGCTCCACGAGAAGCCGATGGATGGCCTCGGACGAGGGCATGGGATCGAGATCCGACATGACGACGAGGGCAGGGTGGTCTGGTGCGCCCGCTGGGTCGACGGGCAGCTGCACGGACCGGTCGTGCAGCTCAGGGACGACGGCACCCCGGTGGTGCTGACCCGCTTCGAGCGCGGATGCGGGGTGGATGTCTGGACGCAGTGTGGTGAGGTCACCGAGGTCCGGGAGATGGACCAGGGCGTGCCGCACGGATCGGTTCGCTGGGGAGCCCCGACCGAGCCGTGGGAAGAGGGCGGCTACGCCCACGGAAAGCGGCACGGGATCTTGCGGCGATGGAACCCGGACGGGAGCCTGTGCATCGGATTTCCTCGATTCCACATCGACGATCTGGAGGTCTCGCAGGACCGGTACGAGACCACTGCCCGAAGCGACCCGTCCCTGCCGCCCTATCGGGCCGGCGACGACGCGAACCGACGGCCGCTTCCGCCCGTCGTTCGGGAGGCCCTGCGCCGAGCCGCCGAGCTGGCCGACGGGTTCAGCCTCGCCGAGTACATGGCCTCATAGAGCTGCTCTACCGCACATGTCTGTCCTTGATGGAGTTGCCATGTCCCAGATCCCCGCCGCTGACGCGAGCGTCCTGCCCGGCGACTGGCATGGCTGCCTCCTCGCCTGGCGACACCGGTCCCGACTCGAGATTGACGCCGAGCTTCCGGCGGACCAGGAGGCCCTCACCTTCGCGATGCCTGTCGCCACACGCCCGATCTCATCGAAGTGGGTGAACGCTCTGGTGGCGCGCCCGGCTCTCGCGCTGCCGGGAGAGGTCGCGCTCCACTATCGCCCAGCCTCCACCCTCCAGTCCCTCCCCGACCATGCGCGTCGACAAGTCGTACACCTGCAGGTCAACCGGGAGTCGGAGCTCAACAACCTGGTCGGTGCTCCGGTGGAGGGCATTCGCTCCATCCACTTCAGAGACTGCGATGACAAGGCTCAGAAGGCCCCAGCCCTTGACCTCTCCGGGGTGGAAGCCCTCGGCATCCGTGGAGAGTGCAAGAGCCTGAAGCGGCTCTTTGCCGCGTACAGGTGGGCCGACAAGCTGCGCTGCCTGTCCCTGCCGTCATCCCTGAACAAGTCGGGTCGATTCCTCTTGGAACCGGGCCGTCTTCCGGCCCTTGAGGAGCTTCGGCTGCGGATCTGGATCAACCCGACGAAGCTGTGGACTTACCTCGAGAACCAGCCCCCACTGCGGCATCTTCACATCAACAACAAGGTGGACATGACCTTCGCCAGGCGCTGCGCTGCCTTGCCCTGGTGGCGGGACCTGCGCAGTCTGCGTATCGAGGGCGCCGACATGGGCCCCAGACAAGCCATGGCGTTTCTTGAGCACCCCTTTCGAAGCCTGGAGACGCTGCAGATGGAGACCTGGTTCACCTATGGAGGCCTCAGCAAGGCGCCAAAGGCTCCAGCGGTCCTGCGCGCGCTCGCTGCGCTCTCCCGGCCCTTGCCGGTGCGGAACCTCTTCGTGCGATCCCCTGACGGGGACGGGGTGCGCGCGCTCGCCAGAAGCCGCGCCTTTCCACGACTGGAGCGCCTCTACATCCGCACGCAGGCACTCGACGTTTCTCCGTCCCAGAGCAGCCCCCTCGTGTCGCTGGGGGCTGTGCTCAGTGATCCCGGGCTGGCCGCGCAGCACCCGACAATGCTCGATGCGTTTCGCCATCTTGAGCCGCTCCTGGAGCGCGGTGTTCGGGTGTACATCGGCCGCTGATCGGTACGATCAACTGAGGCCGCCTCTGGTTTACCGTTGGGTAAGTCAAAGGCGGCCTGTATGTACTGATGAAGTGGAGGCGGCGGGAGTCGAACCCGCGTGCAAGACCGCTCAAACTCCGCGTCTACATGCTTAGTCCCCTGTTGTACGTCGCCCGCAGGTCAGTGGACCCACCTGCATGAACGACGGCGACGACTTGAAAATTGGTTTTTCGTCTCTCAGCCCTGCGTCACATAGGCGTTGAGACTATCCAGCATTAAACACGCCCAGACTACCGCCACTGGCGAGCAGTAGAACGGACGTCACTTACGCAGCGAGAGCTGCGGAAGCGAAGTGGTTGTTGTTGTTGGCAGTTATACTGCGTCAAACGTTTAACGAGGTGTATGACAATCTCGACATGCAACTTTGCCCTACTACGACCCTGTCGAAGCCCTTGCGCCCCCATAAATCTTCGTGTGCTCAAAGAACCGGCTCGCGCCAGCGCTTACAACCTGCTCCCGAGCCGGTGTGGTGTCAAGGGGTGACGAGAGGACAGGTCGGCTTGGTTCGTCGGTTCGTTGGGGTCGGTTTGTTGAGGTCGGTTTGTTGAGGGGGCTGGTTCGGCTCGGCTTGACGGATGTTTGAGGTGACGCTTCGATCGGTTTCGGCAGTCGCGGGCTCGTAGTTTGAGCGTCTCGTCGAGGCGCCGTCGTGCTGCCTGTTGGGTTGTTGGACTTCCCGATCCTTTGTGGCGGCGCGGTGCCCCTTGGGAGATTCGACGTGTGCTCGCTGCGCTAACGAATCCCCGGACGATCCGTCAGCGTCAGGTCGACAAGGTCTGGTGGCCGGTGCCGTGCAGCTTGCGTCACACACGCCCGAATCTCCCTGGTCGGGGCACTTCGCCTCAACGGTCCCAGGGCGTCCTCAGCGGGCAGGCAGACGACTGAGCGCTTGTAGCCTTCCAGGATCGACTGGAGGCACGAGCAGGTTCCTCTCGCTGACGTGACGGCATCGCCCTCCTCGACAACGGCGCGGGCTTACCGTCATCGAGCCCAGGAGGGGAGAGGAGAGAGGTACGGGGTGGGACCGGAACACACGGTGTAGAGGCTCCGCACCCACCGCTGCGTCAACAACAGCCGCCCATCGTTGCGCGGACGACTGGCTGGGAGATGGGTCGACATCACCAGGCTGGTTGGCGCAGCTCGCCAACCCGGGTGCAGGTTGAAGCCTGTGAGCCGACGGCGACAAACTCAGAAGGGCTGTCGCGAGCCGTGAGTCCTGAGGACGTTCTCGAGTTTCATCGCTCGGCCGCAGGCGCCGCCCGGGTTGGCGAACTGCACCACCCAGCCCGGTGGTGACGACCCATTCCCCAACCAGTCCTCCGCGCAACAATCGGTGGCTGTTGTTGACGCAGAGGTGGGTGCGGAGCCTCTCCAACCTGTGTCCCGGTGCCACCCCGTCCCTCTCTCCTCCTGCCTTCTGGGCTCGATGACGGTAAGCCTGCGCCGTTGTCGAGGAGGGCGGTGAGACCACGCAGGCTGGGGGAACGCCCTCGCTACCTCCAGTCGGTTCTAGAGGGCTACCAGACGTCCAGTCGTCTGCCTGCGAGCTGAGGACGCCCTGGGACCGTTGAGGCGAAGTGCCCCGACCAGGGAGATTCGGGCGTGTGTGACGCAAGCTGCACGTCACCGGCCACCGACCTTGTCGACTTGACGCTGACGGATCGTCCGGGGATTCGTTAGCGCAGCGAGCACACGTCGAATCTACCCAGGGGCACCGCGCCACCCACGACCTTCGGGAAGTCCAACAACCCAACAGGCAGAACGACGGCGCCTTGCCGTGACGCTCAAACTACGAGCCCGCGACTGCCGAAACCGCTCTCGACAGTCCCATCAACCTCCGTCAAACCGAGCCGAACCCGCCGAACCCGCCGACCCGCCGACCCGCCGACCCGCCGAACCCGCCGAACCGCGCCGACCCGCCGAACCCGCCGAACCCGCCGAACCGCGCCGAACCGACAACCGACAACCAAACTACTCATCCGGGCTGATCCCCTCACACCGAGACAAAGCCGAATCAACCGGTAGCTCAAAGACCGCATTGGGGTTCCCCTGCGGCCCCATCGAGACCTCCAACTTCAGCGCCTCCACCCCGCAGAGATCGACCCCCGCGTTGGCGACGTTCACGGACGCCTCAGCAAAAAGATAGGCCTTGCAGAGATCCCCGCCGCCGTCGTGCACCAGCTTCAGCACCCCGCCCACATCCCGGACGGTCCAGGTATGCTCCGCGCAGCCCCCGCCGTACCGCACCTTGGCCGTCACCGTTGAGCCCTTGATGGTGGGCGGCTCGACCAGAGTGTAGGCATCACCGAAGCTCTCGGGATCCGCGACGGGCGCGCCGGCGTTTGGCGGCCGCTCCATGACCAGATCCGCGGCGGTGTGCACCGGCTCTTCGGAGGTGGGTGTGGGCGCATCCACGATCGACGGCGCCTCTTTGGGGGCGTCGGCGGCGGCGTTGGCGGTGGCCGTAGAGTCCGGTGTGGAGGCGCAGGCGAGGAGAGTAAACAGCGTCAGCGTCGACATCAGCAGATCCTGGGAGGGTGCCTTCGGGTAACCCGCCTGTTCCACCGGTCGTGCCTTTCGTCCGTCTTTCGGGTAGAACAGGTTCTTAAGGTCTGCTCACTCGGAGGCACCGTGATCGCCATCTGCCTGTTGACCGTCGCCCACGCCTACGAGTCCGAGGAAGTTCCGCTGGAGCTCTGGGACCACGCGGACCTCTTCACCGAGATTGAGATGGGGACCGGCTGGCTCCCCTCTGGATCGGACGTGCAGTTCGGGCTGTTCCTGCGCGCCAACGGCGGCGCGGACGTGGAGATGGAGGGCGTCAGTCAGCTCTCATGGCCCACCGCGCTGACGCTGAACTACGCCGCCAACCCCGGCATGGGCCTCTTCACGCTGGATAACGAGCTGGAGCTCAGCTTCGACATGAAGTGGGATCTGGACCTCGGCTTCTCCGGGGAGGAGTCCCTGGGCGGGCGGGCCATTGGCTTCGAGGGGCAGCAGCGCTTCACCCCGTGGGGCCTGAGCGGCGGCCCTGACGACGTCGTGGAGGTCGTCGCCGAGGGCGAGTACGCCGAGGTCTTCGCCTGGCAGTACGACGTCATCGCCAACGTGGTCTCGCTGTACTTCTACGCCGAGGTCTACCCCCGGGCGACCGCCTCCTTCGACGGCCTGCGCTTCACCGTCAACGACGAGGTCGTCGAGTACGAGGGCCTGAACCAGTACGTCGACGTGCCTGATGACGGCGAGTACGTCGGTGAGACCACCTTCACTGGCCTGTACGAGGCCGCGCTGGCGCTCGTGGTGCAGCCCTCCTTCGGCATCTGCATCGACATCCTGGACTGCCGCGAGGTGTACAGCTTCGACGTGCCGCTGAACGTGGTGGAGTCCGAGGTCGAGCAGGACTTCGCCCCCGAGACCATCCGGCACCCGCTGCCCTGGCTGCGCGTGCCCGAGGAGGGCTTTGACTACGGCGACGTCGAGGTCGGCCAGATCGCGACCTGGGAGGTGCTGGTCGAGAACCTGGGCGACATGGAGCTCACCGGCTCGACCCGCATCGAGGGCAGCGGCGACTTCACGGCCTTCCCCGGGCAGCTCTACGCTGGCCCCAGCAACGTCGACGGCATGACGGTCACCTTCGGCCCCTCCGAGGTCGGCGGTCAGATCGCGGAGCTGATCCTCACGACGAACGATCCGGCGCGGCCGGAGATCACCATCCCGCTCATCGGGAATGGCTACATCGAGGGCGAGGACGACACCGGGAGCACAAACTCGGACGGCGGCATCGATGTCCCTGGCGACGACGACGCGATCGACGGCACGACCACCATCCCCTCGGAGGTCGGCTGCGGCTGCGGGCGTCCGATGGGGCAGGGCGGAGCCCCCGCTGCCTGGCTGGCGGCGCTGGGGCTGCTGGGCTTCGTGCGTCGCAGAGGCTGAACAGATGGAGAGGGCTGAGCGGGTTTTGTAGGGCTCAGCTCTCGTCGAACCAGCTCTCGACCTCCGCCAGCGCGTCCCGCTGGTCGACCCGCTCGGTGAGCAGTCGACCGCGCTCCCGATCGATGCTGTACAGCTCGGTGGTGAGGCGGGTGCTCTCGCGGGCGTCGTGCTCGCGCAGGTTGTCGGTCAGCTCGGGCAGCACCCGGTTCAGCAGCTCGTTGGCGCGGGCCACATAGGCCTCGGTCGCGGTCATGGCCTGATCCAGGTCCGTCAGCGACTCCTGAAGCTCGGCGATGACCGCCGGGGCGTCCGCGGCCATGCCGAGGGCTTGGATGCGTCGGCCGGCGTTGTCGACCGCGCCGGTGGCCGCCAGGGCAAACCGGGCCATCTCCTCGTGCAGGTTCATGGCGGTGTTTCGCAGCGCCCGCAGCGGATTCAGGTGCTTGTGGGCCATGTCGGAGGAGACCTGGTGCAGCTCCAGATCCAGCATGCCGTTGCGCAGCGCGTACTGGAGCTGATCGCGCTCGCGCTCGGCCTCCGGTGAGTACTCGGCGGCGTCCAGCGCCTCAAGCCGGGCCTCGATGGCCTGGAGGCGCTCAGCGGTCGCGTCGGACTGCTCCCGGTTGGTGGTGAGCTGCTCGTGCAGTCGATCGACGTCCGCCTGGAGCTCGGCGGCGCAGAGGCGCAGCTCGTCGGTGAAGGTCGTCGCCTTCCGCAGGCTGATGTTGACCGACTCGTACTGGGTCATCAGCCCCTCCGCGACGGAGCGTCGCGCGAGCACTGTGCGGCGGCGGGTGAAGCGCCTGAGCATGGCGGCCACGGCCCCGTCGCTCGTGTCGCCGTCCAGATCGTCGCCGCGGTCGCGCAGCAGAGCCAGCTCGTCGCGGAGCTCCTCCCCGATGTCGCGCTGGGCGCGAACCAGCGCGTCGACCCGCTGCACGGCCTGCTGTTGGCTGGCCTCCAGGTGCTCGCGCTGGCGGGTGAGATCGGCAGGGGTGAGGGGATCGCTGCTCACGGGGGCATCCATGAGGGTGTTGTACATTGACAAGTACACTGACCGCGCCTGGGGAACCATGAACAATCCGTACGCGCCGCCGCGAGCGGCTGTTGAAGGCTCCAGGGATGTGGCCCCGGAGCGGGAGCGGCGGGCCCACCTGGCGCATGAGGCGTCCATCCGCTCCATCAGCACGCTGTACTTCTTCAACAGCTTCGCGGGGATTCTGGCGACCGTCGCCCTGCTCTCAAGTCTCTACTTCGCCATCGTTCACTGGCGTGGGGGGGGCGAGAGCCCGCTCGCCTGGCTGTCTCTGGGGGGCATCTACGTGCTGCTTACGGCGCTGTGCTTCTGGACAGGGATCGGCCTGCGTCGCCTGGATCCGCGCGTGAAGCTGGCGGCGACCCTGCTCACCGTGATGTTGCTGGTGTGCTTCCCGGTAGGCACGCTCATCGGCGGATACATCCTCTGGTTGCTGCACTCCGAGAAGGGACAGCGCATCTTCGCGCCGGACTATCCGGCGATCGTCGCCGCGACGCCGCACATCATCTACCGCACCTCATGGCTGGCGAAGGGCCTGATTCTGTTCTTGATTGCCGCTGGTGTTTCCGCGGTGATCATTCTCGCTCGTTGAATCTGTTTACTCGATGAAAACGCTTTCTGGAGAGGACTGTCACAGCCCCGTCACGCTCGGAGTAAGTTGATTCTTGTGCGGCGATGCTGCGGGGCAGGGCGACAAGTTGGGATGAGGAGCGTGCGGGATGGGGGCAGAGAACCAGGAGAGCTGGCGTCCGGATCTTTTTGTCTATGAAGACGCCACGACCTATCTGTCGGACTGGTGCGCGGCGGCAAAGCGCGAGACGCGCTGGTTCTCCTACGGCTGGTTCTCGCGGCGCAGCGGGCTCTCCCGGGCCTGGCTGCCGAACGTGCTGGCGGGCCGTCGTCGACTGGGGATCGAGCGCGTCCCGACCGTGGGGACGGCCCTGGGGCTGACGCCGAGGGAGCTCGCCTACCTGGGAGAGCTCGTCCTGCTGCAGACTGTGCGAGATCCGATCCTGCGGCACCGAATCGAGCGCCGCCTCCAGGTCTCGCGGCGCGTCGCCCGGTCGCTGCGTGAGGGGGACAGCGCGAGCGAGACGAGCGAGCAGCGCCTCGCGGTCCTGCGAGCGCTCCGGTGGGAGCAGGGAGAGGCCGCCCGGGCGCTGCTGGAGGAGGCGCTGGTGGACCCCAGCGTGGAGATCCGCGGTGCGGCGGCCTGGACGCTGGGCCGACAGCGGGATGAGCGGAACCTGCCGCTGCTGCTGGCGACGCTGGCCGATCCGGACTTCACCGTGCGCTCGAGCGCGGGGTGGGGGCTCGTGGGCCTCGGTCAGGTTGCCTCGGCGCCGATCATCCGCCTGATGACGCACACCCGCGATCCGGCGGTCTATGAGATGTGTCACCTCGTGATCGCCAGGCTCCTCAGGCAGCGCGTCGCCTGAGCGTATTAGACTCAGAGTATGTGGATACTGCTCGCGGCGGTCGTGTCGGCCGCCCCCTTCGAGACGAAGTACGCAAGCACCCCCTTCGGGGAGGTCGCCTACTGGGACTCCGGTGAGGGAGAGCGCGCGCTGCTCCTCCTCCATGGCCTGCCCACCTCCAAGGAGCTGTGGCGGGAGGTCGCGCCGACGCTGGCGGAGGAGTATCGGGTGATCGTGCCGGATCTGCCGAACTTCGGCGACTCGGCGCGGACCTCGGCGGGCCTGGTGCATCGGGAGCGCGCGGAGGCGATCGACGCGCTGCTCGACGCGCTGGCGATCGATCGCTTCGTGCTCGTCGCCCACGACCTCGGGGCGTCCGTGGCTGTGGACTACATGGGGCTGCACGGGGAGAAGGTCGACGCCCTCGTGCTGATGAGCTCGCCGGTCTACCCGGACTTCGAGGAGCCGGGCGTGGTGGAGCTGCTGCGGCGACCGGTGCTGGGCACGGTCCTCATCGGCCTCGCCCCTCGCACGCTGTACCGCGTCTCCATGAAGATGGGGCTCCATCACGATGAGCAGCTCTCCCAGCAGGACGTGCGGGATTACGCGCGGTTCTACACCCGCGACGGTGGCCGCGCGGCGCTTCGGATGAACCTGTGGTGGGGAACCCCGGAGGTGATGTTCGCTCCGTACCCCGCGATTCTCCGGGACATTCAGGTGCCGACGCTCCTGATTCATGGGGAGCAGGATCCCTTCATCCCCATCGAGCACGCTCACCGCCTGGAGCGGGACGTGCCGGACGCTGAGCTGCTGCTCATCGCCGGCGGCGGCCACTTCCTCCCGATCGACGTCCCCGAGCAGGTCGCGGAGGCTGTCAGCGCCTTCCTGAGCGAGGCCGAGCCGGCCGCGACGGAGGCGCCGTGAGCGAGCTGCCCATCGCGTCCTTCACATGCATGGCGCCTGTTGTTCTTGTTGGTTTCCTGGCGCTCGTCGGCTGCGGGAAGAGCGGCGAGCTGGCCGTGGACAGCGGAACCCCGGACAGCCCCCCGACCTCGGACAGCGCTGACACCGCGACCGACACCGCGACCGACACCACAGGGCCAGACGACACGGCGTCCGGGGACGACACGAGCACCCCGCCCGACACCGGGACCAGCGGGGGCGACACCGGCGCCCCGGCGGATGATCGCTGCGCGCCGCTGCCGCCGCCGAGCGGTCCGACGCTGCGGGTCACGCCGGCCGACGTGGGCGATCTCCAGGCGCTGATGGCTGGCTTGGAGGAGGGCACCACCGTGCTCTTTGCCGACGGCACCTATGCCCTGAACGGCGTGTATCTGTGGGTGGACACCCCCGGCGTCACCCTCCGGGGGGAGAGCGGCGACGCGGACGCCGTCATCCTGGACGGCGGCTATGTGACCACCGAGATCATCACCGTCGCCGCCGCGGACGTCACGATCACGGACCTGACCCTCTCCCGCGCCTGGACGCACGGCGTCCACGCGACCGGCGGCGCGGGCGGCGACGTCACCGGCGTCAGGCTGCACCGGATCGCGGTGATGGATCCCGGCGAGCAGGGCGTGAAGATCAACAGCACCAGCGACGGGGCCTACACCGATGACGGCGTGCTCAGCTGCTCCCACATCGAGCTGACCGACGCCGGGCGGCCTGAAGTGCGGGGCTGCTACACCGGCGGGGTGGACGCTCACAAGACCCGGGGGTGGGTCGTTCGTGACAACCACATCGAGGGCTTCTGGTGCGAGTCCGGGCTCTCGGAGCACGGTATCCACTTCTGGCGGGAGAACGCCGACGTGGTCATCGAGCGGAACACGATCATCAACTGCGCGCGGGGCATCGGCCTGGGGCTGACCGATCAGCCGGGCGACGACGTGCGGGCCCACCCCGACATCTCCTGCCCCAACGCCGGGCACGTGGACGACTACCGGGGGACCGTGCGCAACAACATGGTGTTCGCGGACGACGAGCGCCTGTTCGACTCGGGCCCGGGCTTCGACACCGGCGTCTCCCTCGGGGCCGCCTGCGAGGCGACGGTCGTGCACAACACGGTCTACTCGACCCGCGCTCCCTTCTCGTCCATTGAGTGGCGCTTCGAGGCGACGAGCGGCCTCGTCGGCAACAACCTCGTCAGCCACAATCTGATGGAGCGCACGGCCGACACGGTCACCGCCTCCGGCAACCAGGACGGCGCCGGAGGAGCGGAGTTCATGGACGCGTCCGCGGGGGATCTCCGCCTGGCGGCGGGATCAGGCGGGCTGGACGCTGGCGCAGCGCTCGGGAGCGCGGCTCCGGCCGATGACTGGGAGGCCGAGCCGCGCTCCGACGGCGCCCCCGATGTGGGCGCCGACGAGAGGCACTAGCCCGGGCCGCCGGGGCCGCCGCCGCTGCCGCTGCAGACGGCGTCGGGGCCCTGCTGCTTGGCGACGGAGCCGTCGGCGCAGGCGACCTCGCAGGTGTCGCCGAGGGTGCAGCCGGTGACGGTGCAGCCGCCGACGGGGCAGGTGGCGGAGCAGTCCGCGGAGCCGGTGCAGTCGACGAGGCAGTCCTCGGTGGTGGAGCACTCGACGTGGCAGATATCCGAGTTCTTGCAGGTCACGTCAGCCAGATCGGCGGTTGTGCCGGCGACGTCGCAGTTGGGGCTGCCGTTGCACTCGATGGCGCAGAAGCTGTCGACGCCGCAGATGACCTCGCAGGACTGATCCGGGCTGCAGGTGAAGTCGCAGTCTCCGCCCTCGGAGCAGATGCACTTGTTGTCGACGCAGCCCTCGAGATCGCTGAGGACATCGCCGATGTCCGAGTCCTTGAGCTGCTCACAGCCGGTGAACATAGCCAGCATCAAGCTGGCGAAGATGAAGAGTGCACGCATTGGGGCTCCGTCGGGGGGGGCAGGCAGAGGGGGACGTTTTACACCGCTCTCGACGGTATGGCACCTGACAATCTCAATTCCCGCCGGGGGTCGGGGAGACACAGCCGAGCTGATCCGCGGCGGCCCGGCGGGTCGCGGCGATCTCGGCGGGTCGCTGGGCGCGCACGGAGCGGGTGAGCGGGGAGGGGAGGAGCGCGGCCAGGGCGGTCGCCTGCGCGTCGCTCAGCTCGGAGGCCCGCAGGTCGTAGTGGTGCCGCGCCGCGGCCTCCGCGCCGTAGACTCCGGGGCCGAACTCGGCGACGTTCATGTAGACCTCCAGCACCCGCCGCTTGCCCCATGCGGTCTCCAGCCCGACGGCGATTGGAACCTCCAGCAGCTTTCGGAGGTAGTCGGCCGGATGCCCACCCAGGCTGGGCCAGAGGTAGACGTTCTTCGCGGTCTGCATGGTGATGGTGCTGGCGCCGCCGCTGCGCTGACCTCTGAGCACCTTCTCAAGCTCGACCCAGTCGACCCCGCCGTGATCACAGAAGCGCTGGTCCTCCCGACCGATCACGGCCGCCGGCAGCGGGCCCATGGCGTCGAGCCCCTCCCAGTCCTTCTCCAGCCCGTGCCCCTGGAGCCCCCGGATCACCATCAGGGGTGTCAGCGGGACCGGCAGGATCCGATACAGGACTGTGGACGCACAGAGGGCGACCGCGGCAACCGCCGCGAAGCGAGAGATCCGCTGTCGCCATCGCTTTCGTTTCACAGCCATTCAATGCGCCATAACCGGGTAGAATCCTCAGATGGGCCCACGCGAGCTACAGACGCGTCCCCTCCCTGAGCCAGCCCCTGAGCAGACACCTGAGGAGCGGGGCGCCCTCCTGCGCCTCTATGTGGCGGCTGGGATCTCGCCGACCCGCTGGGGGGGCAGCGCCTACGAAGCGCTGGACTTCCGCGGCGCGGCGCTGCGGCGGGCGGATCTCTCGGGGGCCTGCCTCGTCGGCGCGGATCTGCGGGGCGCGGACCTGCGCTTCGCGCTCCTCCAGCGGGCGGACCTGCGGGGGGCGGATCTGCGGGGCGCATGCCTCGACGGCGCGCACCTCCGGCGAACCCGCTACGACGGGGCGACCCGCTGGCCAGAGGGCTTCCTCCCGCGAGACGCCTGTCGCTTCGGGCCCGGCGCGGACCTCCGCGGCCTGCACCTCCAGCGCGCGGATCTGGTGGGCGCCGATCTCAGAGGGGCGGATCTGCGTGAGGCGTGGCTCCAGGGGGCCGAGCTGCGGGGAGCGGCGCTGCGGGACGCGCGGCTCCAGGGCGCGCACCTGCGCTGGGTGGACCTCCGCGGGGCGGACCTCGCGGGCGCCGAGCTCCTCTGGACCGATCTCCGTGGCGCCGAGATGACCTGGGCGGATCTCTCGGGAGCGGAGCTGATGGGCGCGCTGCACGACGAGCAGACCCGCTGGCCCGAGGGGTTCTCTCCGCCCGGCAGCGCCTGCGGGTTGACCCCGGGATCGGAGCTGCGCGGCGCTGAGCTCTCCGGGCTGCACCTGCGCCGGGTGGACCTCGCGGACGCCGACCTGAGCGGCGCGTGCCTCAAGCAGTCGGATCTGCGGAGCGCCCAGCTTCGCGGGGTCAACCTGCGGCGGGCCGATCTGCGCTGGTCGGATCTCATGGGGGCGGATCTGAGCGGGGCGTGTCTGGAGGAGGCGGAGCTGCTGGGGGCCCGCTACGACGCCGCCACCCGCTGGCCGGAGGGGTTCGAGCCGCCGCGCACCGCCTGTGGGTTTCAGCCCGGCGCTGACCTCTCGGGGGTTCGGCTCGGCGCCGTCGATCTCTCCGGGGTGAACCTGCAGGGGGCCCGCCTGGTGGGCGCGGAGCTGCGCTGGGCGGATCTTCGCGGGGTGGATCTGCAGGCCGCGGATCTTCGGAACGCGAACCTGGAGAAGGCGGATCTGCGCGGGGCGGATCTGCGGGCGGCCGATCTGCGGGGGGCGAACCTGGCGCGAGCGAGCCTGGGCCGGGTGAGGTGCGATGAGGACACGCTCTGGCCTGATGGCGAGCTGCCGGAGGGGGTGATCCTGCTGCCGCGATCGTCCTGACCGCCCGGATCGCGCGCTCTCCCCGCGTCCCCCCACTCTCCCGTTCCCGCGAACGCAGAGCGCTCTGAGCGCGACAGCTCCGATCGCCAGATCGGTGCTCCTCCTCTCCTCTCCTCTCCTCCAGAGCGGCTTCCGAGCGGCTGCTTCACAGCGACTCCAGCGGCTTCCGAGCGGCTGCTTCACAGCGACTCCAGCGGCTTCAGAGCGGCTCCCACCGGGGGGGGCGAGCCTGCGAGCGTGACCACCTCGCAGGCTCACTCACCCCTCTCGCTAAGCCCCACCTTCCGCCAGCACGTGCCGAATGGCGCGCGTCAACTGCGAGCACGTACCTTTGAGGAACGCGACGTCCCAGCGTCACACGGGAGAGGGTGTTGCGACGTCAGCTGCCTCGCCGCAAGGCGCTTCAGCTCGCCCTTCAGCGCTCCTTCGTCGCTGTCTCTGAAGTTCTCTCCATGTCTCCTGGCGGCTTGCGCCGCGAGGGGGCCTCCCCCCCCGGGGCCCCCCATTGAACCACCAGAACGTGCCGTCAGGCGCGCGCCAACATCGAATGCGTACCTCTGAGGAACGCGACGTCCCAGCGCCTCAGACTAGAGGGTGTTGCGACGTCAGATGCCTCGCCGCAAGGCGACATCAGGAGGCAAGACCTTGCGAACACGTGGACGGTTTTCGACGGAG
>Ga0316204_10002873_pt1 | contig 36900 bp, 26 predicted proteins | sample 6monrhotite_MG_2_FD_205661 | JGI IMG/M metagenome (GOLD analysis project Ga0316204, IMG submission 205661) | Microbial mat bacterial communities from mineral coupon in-situ incubated in ocean water Damariscotta River, Maine, United States -... | ecosystem: Environmental > Aquatic > Marine >... | reverse complement strand
TTCTCCTGGCTCGAGTCGTCACTCTCGTCCTCGGCCCAGGCGCGCGGGGCAGCCGAGCAGGCGAAGAAGGCGCAGAGCGCCAGCGCGGGAAGGAAACGAGTGCTGGGCATGTGGACCTCTCTAGGTCGCGTGCTTGCTAGCGGCGGCGAACTCCGCGGAGCTTGTCTCCGTCGAGGAGTCGCCGGATCTGGCGTTGGGCGTCGCCCACGTATTCGATGAAACGGATTCCTGTGCCGAAGGCCCCCTGCTCTTCGAGGGGGATCACCCGGCGAATCTCGCCCTTGATCCGGACGGGGAGCGGGAAGGCGGGGAAGTCCAGGGTCAAGTGCACGACCTGACCGATCTCATGGCTCGGCTGCTCCGAGAGGAAGCGGAGCCCCGTCAAGGAGAGGTCGTCTAGGGGGTATCCCCGGACCGAGATCTCGGGATAAGCCTCGATCCCGATCCGAACCAGGGCGTCGGTGACGTTGATCCGCGGGGCCCGCCGGCGCTCACGTCGGCGCTTGGTCGTGCGACGCGGCGAACGCTTGGTCGCGGTTGTCTTCTTGTCCGGCGTTGGCTCGCTCGCAGCGGGAGCCGCCTGCTGACGGGGGACGGTCTGGGCGCGCTGGGTCGCGGTGGCGTCGAAGTCGGCTTGGGGGATCCGAAACTCAGCTTTGCAGTGGGGGCACTGACCGCGCTTGCCACAGTGACGGCGATCGACCCCGACCACCGCCTCGCAGGATCCGCAGCGAAAGCGAAACTTCTCCTCGGCCGCTGGGATCACGACCTCAGCGTCGGTCGGCGGGATCGGCCGACGAGAGCGCCCGGTGGGATCGGTCGGAGGGGCGTAGCCTGCGTTGACCGCCTTGGCCAAGAGCTCTCCCTCCTCGCTGTCGGGGCGCAGCCTCAGGCTGTCGATCTCGAGGGACTCCTGATCGAGGATCGGGCGCTCGTGGGAGGGGTCGCTCTGAGCGCGCTGCGTCGCATTGAGTCCTTGGGCGACGAGGCCGACCAGGATGTGTCCGAGGGAGAGGAAGACCTCGCTCACGATCCGAATGTCCTCGCTCGGGACCACGATCGCAGCCTCGCAGTAGGTCGCGAGAGGGGCCGTCTCTCGAGTCAAGAGCGCCAAGGTCTGAACACCCTGGCCCTGGGCTTGTCGCAAGATCGGCCCCAGGCGAGAGCCCGGGTCCGCGCTCATGACCAGGAGCGCTTCGTCGTAGCTGACGTAGGCCAAGAGCTGGCGAGTGTCGATATCGGGAGGGAAAGCCCGGGCTGGAGCTAGGAGCCCCTCGCCCTCGCCGCGGAAGCGACGTGCGAGCAGGTCGGCCAGGCTCGAGAGCTGACCCTCGCCGCAGACGTGGATCGTGCGGGGCACGCGGGCTGCGGCCAGGAGGCATCCCGCCACCCGACTGATCTGGCGCGCCTCGTCTGCCAGGAGCCGCTGCTTCAGCCGCCCTGCCTCGAGAACTTGGGCAATGACAGCTTCCAGGCCCTTCATGGAGGAGATAATAACGGCCAGGAGCCGCGAGTTCAGGGAGATGGATTTTTCAAGGCTGCCTTCGGGTGTGGAACGAGGTCCGAGTAGTTAGCGAATCGAATGCCGCAAGGTCTTGGGAGCACTCGAAATGCTGTGATTCCAAAGAGATCCTCACTTGTCCTGAACGGTTCTGGGCGCTTAGAATCCCCCGCAGTTCCCCACCAGAGAGGGCCCATGTCTCACAACATTCACGCCAAAGCAGTCGGGCAACGCGGCCTGCTGCAAAAGATTGGCAACCTCGTCCCCGGGTTCCGCGGCTATCAGAAGCGCGAAGAGTGGCGCGAGGTCGACCAGATCCAGCGCGACTGGTGCCACGAGCGCCTCCGCGCCTGCAAGGAGAAGGTCAAGCGGGCCCTCAACGACGTCATCTCCGGCGGCGACCTCGACGGGATCACTCCCTACGAGAAGCTAATGAGCCGCCTCGACGCCGTGGCCAACAAGATCAAGAACGCTGATCGTGGCTGGAGCGGAATGTTCGACACGATCAAGGTCGAGGAAGACCAGCTCCAAAAGGTCTACGAGTTCGACCTCTCCCTCGCCGAGGGCGCGTCGGAGGTCGAGGCCAAGATCAATTCGCTCAACGGGGCTGACAAGCCGACCGCTCTGGGCCTCGTGCGCGAGTGCACCAACCTGGTCGACAGCCTGGAAGACTACTTCCAACGTCGCGAAGACATCATGAGGAAGGGATAGGCTATGAGCCTTCGTCTAGAAGTCATCAAGTGGGAAGACACCAGCCGCGGGACCCGCATGGTCCAGCGGGTTCCTGCCCAAGGCATGGCCGACCTAAAGCTCGGCGCTCGCTGTATCGTCCAAGAGGGACAGGCCGCGGTGTTCTTCCGCAACGGCCAGGCCATGGACACGCTCAAGCCGGGCGGTCACACCCTCTCGACTGAGAACATTCCCCTCGTCTCCAAGCTCTACAACCTGGTCTACCAGGAGGCGCCTTTCCAGAGCTCGGTCTACTTCGTCTCGCAGAAGCCTTTCCGCGACATGAAGTGGGGCACCAAGGAGCCGATCCTCCTCGAGGACACCAAGTTCGGCTTCGTGAACGTGCGCGCCTTCGGCAAGTTCTCGATCCGGATCACCGACCCCAAGACCTTCGTGGCAGAGGTCGTGGGCACCGAGGGCCGTCAGGACAGCAGCGACATCGAGCGCTGGTTCAAGGACGTCGTCTGCGCCCGCTTCTCGGACCTTGTCGCTGAGTTCATGACGGGCAAGAGCGTCGTTCAGCTTCAGAGCAAGCGCGACGAGATCGCGGTCGCGACCAAGGCTCGGACGGCCGACGACTTCCAGAAGTATGGCGTCGAGCTCTACGACTTCCTCGTCAGCAGCATCAGCCTCCCCGAGTCGGTCAAGGAGGCGATCAACCAGCGCAGCCAGATGGGTGCGCTCGGCTTGAACGCTCCCGGCGGCCAGGGCTACATGCAGATGATGGCCGCCCAGGCCATGCGCGACGCGGCTTCTCAGCCGGGCGGTGCAGCTGGCGGGATGATGGGCGCAGGCATGGGACTGGGCATGGGCATGATGATGCCCAACATGATGAACAACGCCATGCAGCCCGCCATGGGCGGTGGAATGCCGGCCGTCGCCGCCGCGCCTCCACCCCTCCCCCAAGCGGTCAGCTTCCACGCAGCGATCGGTGGAGCCCAGCAGGGCCCCTTCGACGTCAACGCGCTCCAAACCCTCAAGGGTCAAGGCCAGCTCAACGGCCAGACCCTGGTCTGGCGCAACGGAATGGCGGCCTGGACGCCTGCGGCTCAGGTCCCCGAGCTGGCAGCGGTCTTCGCGGCTCCTCCGCCCCTCCCGGGCGGCGCGCCGCCCCCTCTCCCCACCTGAGAGAGGTCAGTCCCCTCTGGACTCGAAGCGCCCCGGCCCCTGGTCGGGGCGTTTTTCGTGTGAACCTCGCCAGGCCGAAAGTCGTCGGGTCCTTCGCGCAGACTTTCGCGTCCTGGGCTTGGGTGCGAACCTAAGGGCTCTGGGGGGGCGTCTGTGGCAGTCGCGAGCAAGGTCGAGATCCGGGGGGAAGTCGCAGCTGGCTTCGAGGGCGTCCGGGCCGAGTTCGAACGGAACTTCGTCGAGCGGGGTGAGCTTGGGGCCTCGCTCTTCGCGACCCTCAAGGGCGAGACCGTCGTCGACCTCAGCGCCGGCGTCATGGACCGCGCCAGCGGGCGGCCCTGGGAGCGAGACACGCGCGCGGTCGTGTGGTCAGCGACCAAAGGCCTCGTCGCCCTGGGCTTCCTCATCCTCACCGATCGCGGGCTCGTCGATCCCGATTTGACCGTGGCTCACTACTGGCCAGGCTTCGCGCGTGAGGGCAAGGAGCGAATCACGGTTCGCCAGCTCCTCAATCACCGCGGCGGCCTGATTCACCTCCCGAGTTCGCTCAAGGTCGAGGACCTGACCCGCCCCGACGAGGTCAAGGAGATCCTGGAGCGGACTCAGCCCGCCTGGAAGCCGGGCACGAACCAGGGCTACCACGCCATCACCTGGGGCTCCTTCGCAGGCGAGCTCTTCCGGCAGATCGCTGGCGTCTCTGTGGGACAGTTTCTCGCGGCCGAGGTGTTCGGGCCTCTCAGGGCGGACACGATCCTGGGACTCCCGGTCGACGACCCGATTCACGCCAAGGTCGCGGACGTGATCCCCTTCAAGAAGGACGACCTCTTCCTGCGGGTGATCCCAGAGGCTCTGTTCGGGCACACCTGCGAGACTCGGACCTTCCGCAACCTCGTCGGGCGCATGAAGAGCGAGACCAGCCGGGCCTTCCGCTCGGGACCGAGCCTCGGCTCGCGCAGGCTCCACGCCGTCAACGACCCCGCGATCCAGGCCATCGAGATGCCCTGGTGCGGCGCCGTCACGAGCGCCGAGGGGCTGGCGCGCTGCTACACCCCCCTCGCGATCGGGGGGACCTGGGCCGGCGTCAAGATCTGTCGTCCGGAGACGATCGAGCCCATCACCAAGATCCAGAGCTGGAGCAGCCGAGACCTCGTGCTCCAGAAGCCCATCGGCTGGTCCCAAGGCTTCAGCAAGGACGAAGCGCACATCGTCTCGCCCCGCAGCGAGGCCTTCGGCCACACCGGCATGGGCGGCTCGGTCGGCTTCGCCGACCCCAGCACGGGGCTCGCCTTGGGCTACGTCATGAACCGCATGGACTGGCGGATCCGCTCCCCCCGCTGCATCGCCCTCTGCCGCAGCGTCTACCGCGCTCTCGGGGTTCTCTAGTTCTCATCTTCTAGCCGCGGAACAGAGCCTAGGTCTGCTCTGGGCTGGGCTGAAGGTCAACCTTGTGGTGGGCTGCGTTAGGGCTCGCAGCTAGACGTGGCTGCGTAACTTCTGAACTCGCCCCCGCAGGACGAATTCGAGGAGCGAAGCATCCCTCACAACCCCGCCCCCACCGCCGCAGGTCGCCTAGCCGCCTTCGACTTCGAGGCCCCAACTCGGGAGCGATCCACCGCTCCCAAGAAGCGCTCTCAGCGACGCTCTCAGCGGCCTCTGCGTCTTTGCGGTTAAGACCGCTCGCGCCACACGCCCTTCGCTGCCACGGAGAGGAGAGGCGGTCCCCTCCCTAGGTCGAGCGCCCTCGTCGACCAATGACGACACCGTAGTGCGCCTCGGCTGGCTCGGGACGCGGGGCGCGCTTGCCTGAGGGAGTGACAGTGCTCGCGGCGAGGGCCAGGAGCTCGGGGTCGAAGCCGAGGAGTTCGGCCCAGCGGGTGACCCAGATCCAAGCGCGCAGCTCGACCCCTCCGCGGAGGTCCCGGAAGGCTCGAACCCAGACCCCGTGGCGCTTGGGGACCACGCTGCTCGCCCGGAGGACCTCGATCTCGCGCTGGCCGCTGGACTCGAGGAGGTAGGCCAGGACTTGGGCCAGACCCTCACCACCGACGAGGTGGTCGTCCTTGATCCGCACCCGCTCGCCGCTGCGGAGGCGCGCTGCGAGGCCGTGCGCGAGGGCCTCTCCAGAGAGGTCCAGGCCTTGGCGGTCGAGCTCTCGGGCGGCGCGGTCCATGTCTCTCTACCTCGCCCCCGCCAAACGCGGGTCAAGAGAGAGACCGGGCGCCTCGCAGCCCGGTGTCACCCGCGGGCTCAGAACCCACCGCCCGGCGGGCGAAGGCGGCCGCGACGCCCGGCCTTGAGGACCTTGGCCCGGCGGTGATCGTCGCGCAGGCTCGGCTCGAGCCAGGGCAGCTCGAGGGCCGCGAGGACCTCCTCCTCGCTGCGGCCCGCGATCAAGCGTTCGTTGACGCGCTCCACCAAGCCGTGCTGGCTGAGCTTCCAGCCGCGGCGGTTGGCGCGGATCCGGAGCGAAATGTTGTAGTCCCGCGGCCCGGTGAAGTGGAGCTGGGCCGCGCCCCAGACCGCCTCGTCTTCGACGGGCCAGAGCTGAGCGTGGATCCCCGAGGGCGTCACGATGGCGCCCATGGACTCGCCGTGGTGAACCGGGCGCCCGAAGGAGCGAAACAGGTTCACGGTCTGCTGCACCGAGAACGCGCCTGGCACGAACACGATGTCTATGTCCTTGACCATGGGTCGCTGCCGTCGGAGCGATCCCATGATCTTGACCTTCTGACAGCCGGGCAGGATCGCGCTGGCCAACCAGGTCGCGAGGGTCGCGACCTCGGCGTAGGGGCGCTTTTGGGGTCCGCGCACCGAGGACGCATCGCGGACCTCGGGGTCGAGGACGTGGCGACAATCGCTTCGGTAGCGAAAGCCCTTGCAGGGGCAGCGGACCTTTCCGTTCTCGAGGACCTGGACCTCGTAGACGTTGCCGGCGCTCCCCACGACGGGGATCGTCTCCGCCACCTTGAGCCGCTTGCGCTTCGCCGGCTTGCGGCGCTTGAGGGAGTAGCTGCTGGGGGGGCGCTTCACGTCCTGAGCCTAGCGGGCAGACGCCGGCAAGTCTCGTGGCGATCCTGTTCAGGGCCCCGAGCGGAACTTGCGGTAGCTCAGCTCGTGGTGGTACCACTTCAAGACCCCGAGCCGACCCCCAACCGCCATGGGGAGCTGGATCGGCGTGGCCGCGCGGCCGTCGACTCTGACCCGGAGTTCCTTGCCCTCCACGACCTGCGCCTCGAGCGCGTGCCACCCCGCTGGGTTGAAGGGGAAGGCCTGATCCTGCGTGAAGGGCCGCCACTCGCCCTCTCGAAGGTAGGCCACCCGGAGCATCGTGGCGCCTCCGGCGCCCAAGGCCCTGGCGGTCGCCTGGTACTCGGCGGGGATCGACTTCTGACCGTGGTAGAGATAGACCAGGAGCCCGTTCCGGGCGTCGCTCAGCACGAGCAGCCCGCCGTAGCGATCGGGGACCTTGCGATCGAACTTGATCTCGACCGACCACTGAAAGGAGCCCGAGCGCGGCTCCTTGCGCTCCAGCAGCCCCGAGAGCCCGAAGGGGCCCAGGCCTTGGCCCTTCCCGCTCATGGCCTCGTCCTTCGCGGACCAAGACCACGAGGCTCCGCGATAGGGATCCCAGGTCTCGTAGACCGGAGCGTCCGCCGGGGTGTCTCGGATCCCAGCCCCGACGCTCTCGTTGGCCGCCCCCCTGAGCATCATGGCGCGTCTGCCCAGGGCCCCCTGATCCAGGGCTCGCAGCGCAGCCGAGGGGCGCCCCAAGCGGAGCAAGATCTCCGCCTCGCAGCTCCTCAACCGGGGCGCGCGCGGGTGCGCCGCGAGGAGCGTCCGGACCCGGGGAAGGAGCGGGCCCGGAGTCAGCGTCCGGTGCAGCTCCTCTCGAATCGGCCCGACCAGGGCTCGCTCTTCTTGCTCTGCGCGACCGACCCGATCCGTCAGGAGGCCTCGAGCAGAGCCGGCCAGCGTGGCCCACTCCCTGGCCCGCTCATGGTCCCAGGCCGCTAGGGCTCGCTCAGTCAGCGCCTCGGCCGCCGCCGTCTCGCCGCGATTGGCGCGAGCCTCCAGCTCCTCTTGGCTCGCCTCCGCTACGGGTCGAGGGGGCGGCGCCAGGGGAGTTGGGCTGGGCGCCACGACGACTCGAGACGCGGAGGGGGTCGGCGTCGCTGGCGCCCGCGTTGGAAGGTCCGCAGGCGACACGATCGGATCCGCGCGGGAGGGGTCGTCCATGGCCACGAGGACCACGGCCGTTCCCGCTCCCGCGAGCAGGAACAAGGCCAGGAAGAGGAGGCCCAGCTGCCAGACCGGGACGCCGCCCGTTGCGGACCCCGAGTAGGCCGGGATCCCGCCGTCGGTGTCCGTGCCCGGCCCCGAGAGGAAGGCCTGAAGCGCCTGGCGCAGGTCTCCCACGCTCGCGTAGCGAGAGTTGGGGTCCAGAGCGCAGGCTCGCTGACAGATTCGCGTCAGCTCGCGGGGGACGTGGGCGGCCACGCTCTTGAGCGGTCGATAGTTGCCGGTCCGAATCGCGCTCGTGACGACGTAGAAGTCCGTCCCGGGGAAGGTCCGCTTCGCCGTCAGGCACTCGTAGAGCAGGAGGCCTATGCCGTAGACGTCGCTCTTCTCCGTAGCCGGCCCTCCGTCGAGGGTCTCGGGGGCGAAGTAGTTCGGCGTTCCGACGATGAGTCCCTCGCTCGTGAGCCCAGTCACGGACATGTCCTTCGCCAGACCGAAATCGGTCAGGAGCGCCTGGCCGTCGGCCTTGAGGAGGACGTTGTCGGGCTTGAGGTCGCGGTGCAGGACGCCCGCGCGGTGCGCGTAGTCGAGGCCTTCGCTGATCTGAAGCACCAGGCGCGCCGCCTCCTCGGGAGGCAGGGGGCCCGTCAGCTTGAGCCGGTCCTTGAGCGAACCTCCCTCGACGTAGTCTAGCGCCAGGTAGAGCAGCCCCCGCTCAGCGTCGCGTCCGAGGTCACAGCAGCGAACCACGTTCGGGTGCTCGAGCTGGCTCGCGAGCTTGGCCTCCTGCTTGAAGCGGGCCTGGCTGATCTCGTCGGCTCCAGGCAGGAGGACCTTGAGCGCGACCTGGCGCCCCAGGCCCTCGCGCTTAGCGAGGAACACCGCGCCAAAAGCGCCGCGCCCGAGCTCGCTCAGGATCTGATAGGGGCCGACCTGTTTGAGCGCCATGTGCTCCTCGAGAGCCGGACATCCTAGGGCCGAGATCGCCTCGGGACCAACCTCAGGCGAAAGTCGTCAATGCGCGGTCCTGGGGGCGTCTCCTGGGCGCGCGAGCTCGACCCAGAGGGCTCGGAGCCGTCGCCTGCTGTCGCCTGGATTGCAGGAGCGCGTCGCCCCGATCAAGGCGTCCCTCTGTCCGCTCTGCCGCGGCGACTCGTGAACGTGACCGTGGAGGGTCAGGGGCGGCTGCTCGCGCTCGATCCAGTCTCGGAGGGCTCGGCTGCCTATATCGCGTCCCCCGTGCATCAGCCCCAAGCCGGCCCCGCTCGGTGGAGAGTGAGCCACGTAGATCGTGCGCTTCGTGTCTCCCAGCGACGCTAGGAGCTGGAGCTCACGGGCGATGCTCTCGCGCGCCAAGAGCGCGTCAGGCGTCGTGGCCCGCAGCGCGCCCGCAGGCCCGCTCACGAGAGGCGCGCTCGGCGAGCGGCTCGGCTCCCAACCCGGAGAATCGGGGCGGTCCCAGTCGCTGAGCCGGAAGGGGGTTATGGGGACCCCCGAGTAGCCGGCGATCCAGAGCTCGCCGCGCCCGAACTCGCCCAGGAGGTGGCGCTCGAGGTGCAGGCCGTGCCAGAGCCCCTCCTCTCCGAGCTCGTCTAGCGCGACTTGAGCGCCCGGGAGGTCGTCGTTTCCGAGGAGCCCGCCGATCCAGAGCTCGGGCCGGGCCGCGCGCAGCCCCTCCAGCAAGGGCCGCAACTCCTCGCGGACGAAGCGCGCCTGGGGAGCGCTGGGGTCGCGACCCTTCAGATCGCCGGGGCGCGGGAAGAGATCACCCCCCAGCGCCAACGCCCGGCACTCAGGCGCATCTCGCGCCAGGCGCACCAGCTCCCGATAGGAGGGCAGGTGCCCGTGGAGGTCGGTCGCGAAGAGGAGCCGGCTCAGGGCGAGGCCCTCAGTGGGCCTCAGCCCAAGAACCGCCGCGGCCCACGTCGACCACCAGCGGGACCCGGAGCTCGACGCAGCCCTCCATGACTCGGCGCACGATCGCCTCGGTCTCCTCGATCTCGGCCTCCGGGACCTCGAGCAGGAGCTCGTCGTGGATCTGGAGGACCATCTGCGCCCCCAGGTTCGCGGCCCGGAGTTCGCGCTCCAGCTGGAGCATCGCGATCTTGCAAATGTCCGCAGCGGACCCTTGGATCGGCGTGTTGGCCGCGATCCGGAGCCCCGCTTGGCGGATCATGTGGTTGTTGCTGGTCAGCTCGGGGATCGTGCGTCGCCGCCCGAGGAGGGTCGTGACGTAGCCCTCGGACTCAGCCTTCTCGGTCGTCTCGTCTAGCCAGGCTCGGACGCCAGCGTAGGTCTTGAAGAAGGCCTCGATGTAGACCTTGGCCTCCTTGCGCGGGACGCCCAGGATCTGGCCCAGAGCCGTGGCACCTTGCCCATAGATCGTGGCGAAGTTGACGGTCTTGCCGACCCGCCGCTGATCGCTCGTGACCTCCTCCGGAGCGCACTCGAAGAGCTGGCTCGAGGTGTGGGTGTGGACGTCGCGCTCGTCGCGGAAGGCGCCGCAGAGGGACTCGTCACCCGAGACGTGGGCCAAGATCCTGAGCTCGATCTGACTCCAGTCCGCCGAGAGGAGGACGTGCCCGGGCGGCGCCACGAAGGCCTTGCGGACCCGCTCGCCGCGGGCGTCGCGCACGGGGGTTCGCTGGAGGTCGGGGTCCGTCGTGATCAGGCGCCCGGTGGCCCCCGTCGTCTGCTGGAACACGGCGTGGACGCGCTGGGTCTCTGGGACCTGGGCTGCGCTCAGGACGTCGACGTAGGTGTTGATCAGCTTGGCCAAGACCCGGTATTCGAGGAGCTCCGCAGCGATCGGGTGGGCGTCCTGGAGTCGCGCCAGGACAGCTTGGTTGGTCGAGTAGCCGGTCTTGGTCTTCTTGATCACGGGCAGGCCGAGCTCGTCGAAGAGGACCGTCCCGAGCTGCTTGGTCGAGTTGATGTTGAACTCGTGGCCGGCGTGGCCCCAGATCGCGGCTTGGCGACTGGCGAGCTCCTCGTGGAGCTCCTTCCCGAGGGTCGTCAGCTCGCCGCGATCGAGGAACACGCCCCGGAGCTGCATTCGGCCCAGGAGCCAAGAGAGCGGCAGCTCGTGGTCGCGGAGGTGCTCGGCCAAGCCCGTCTCGCCGAGCTTCTCGACCAGGATCGGTCCCAGCTCGCTCACGGCGTCCGCGAGGTGGCAGGCGTGCTCGGTCGCGGTCTCTGTGTCGGCCGCGCTCCAAGCCTTCTCCGCCTTACCGCTCCCGACCACGCGCTTGCGCGGGGCCACGGTCCGGTGGAGGAACTCCTTGGTCAGCTGGTCGAGGCGGTGGGGCACGATCCGAGTCGGGTCGATCAAGAAGCTCGCCAAGCGCGTGTCGAACTCGACGCCGGCCAGGGTCACGTCCTCCCGCGCCAGGCCGACCCAGAGGCGCTTGGCGTCATGGCAGAGCTTCCGTCGCTGCGGGTCTTCGAGGACCTCACGGAGGCCGGCCCAGCGGAGCGAGGCGCCCAGCCCAGCGCTCACGAGCTCCGGATCCGCCCCCTCGCCTTGGAGGGGGAGGTAGCGCGCCAGCCCAGGTCGCGGCGCGCACACCAGCCCGACCAGGCGCCGCGGCGCTAGCCCGCCATCTTCGTCGGAGAAGCCCTCGTAGACGCCGTGCCAAGCCACGGGCCCTTCGGCCTCGTCGAGGAGCGCGGCCAGCTGGCTGGGGTCCTCGAGGCGGGCGTAGTCGCGGTCGGCTTGCTCCGAGTCCTCGACCTGGGCGGCGTCGTCGAGGAGCCGATAGAAGCCCAGCTCGCGGTAGAGCTCGTTGAGCGCGCTCGGCGGCGCGTCCGGGAGCCGGATCCCCTCGAGGCCGCCCTCGACGGGGACCTGACAGTCAATGGTCACGAGCTCCCGGCTCAAGATCGCCAGCTCCCGGTTCTCAGTGAGTGTCTTCTTGCGACGACCCTTGAGCTCCTCGACCTTCGCCAGGACCCCGTCCAGGCTCCCGTATTCCTCGAGGAGCTCGGCCGCCCCCTTCTTCCCGATCCCCGGGACCCCGGGCACGTTGTCGATCTTGTCCCCCGTCAGGGCCAGGAAGTCCACGAAGCGCTCCGGCGGGACCCCCCACTTCTTGCGCACGAGCTCGGGGTCGTAGGTCACCCCCTTGAGGGTGTCGAGCATCTTGACCTCGGGCCCGATCAGCTGAGCGAAGTCCTTGTCGCTGGAGACGATGATCACCTCGTGTCCGGCGGCTCGAGCCGAGCGCGTCAAGGTCCCGATCACGTCGTCGGCCTCGTAGCCCGGCATCCTCAGGAGCGGGAACTCGTGCGCCGCGACGACCTTGTCGATCCAGGGCAGCTGCTCGCGCAGCTCGCTGGGCATGGGCGAGCGCTCGCCCTTGTAGTCGGGGTAGCGCTCGCTGCGGAAGGTCGGGCCCGGGGCGTCGAACACGACGGCCCCAAAGCGCGGCCGCTTGCCGGCCAGGAGCTTCTTGAACATCGTGGCGAAGCCGTAGATGGCGTTGGTCGGCAAGCCCTGGGGCGTGCGGAGGCTCGTCGGGAGGGCGAAGAAGGCCCGGTAGATGAGGTTGCTCCCGTCGACGAGGACGACCCGCTCGCTCACGAGGCCGCCCAGGCTCGCCAGGCCGCGACGGCCCGCGCGCAGTCCTTGAGCGGCGGGACCAGGGCCACCCGCGCCAAGCCCTCACCGCCGGCGCCGAAGTAGCTGCCCGGGATTGTGACGATCCCCGTGTCGTCCAAGAGTCGCCGGCAATAGTCCTCCTCGGACGTGTTGCCTGGGACCCTAAACCAGAGGAAGAAGGTCGCGTCCCGCCCCCAGAAGGTCAGCCCCAGCTCGTCGAAGAAGTCGCGAAAGAGGGCGCGCTTCTGGCTGAAGATCGCGTTTCGCTCCTCGACGTGGGCGTCGTCCGCCCAGGCCGCCGTGGCCGCGCGCTCGACGAAGAGCGGCGTCGCGACGCCCAGGTTTGGGCGCAAGCGCGAGTAGGTCTCTATGAGCCCCGCGTCACCGGCCAGGAACCCGGTCCGGTAGCCGGTCATGCCCGAGCGCTTGGAGCAGGAGAAGAGGGTGATCAGGTTCTCGGTCCCGAACTCCAGGAGCGAGATCGGAGCCTCGCCCTCGAATACGTCCACGTAGCACTCGTCGCTGCAGAGCACGATCTGGCGCTCGCGGGCGTAGGCCGAGAGCTCCTCGAGGTAGCTCCGCGGCGCGCGAGCTCCGCTCGGGTTGTGGGGGTAGTTGACCCACAGGATCGCGGTCCGCTCCTGGACCTCCCTCGACAGCTTCCAAGGCTCGAGGAGGAAGTCGTTGTCCGGCGTCAGGGGCACCCCGTGAGCCACGCCTCCGCAGAAGCGGGTCCCGCTCGCGTAGACGGTGTAGCCCGGGCTCGGGAACACGACGGTGTCGCGTCCTGAGGGGACGTCTAGGAAGGCGAAGGGGAGGTGGAAGATCGCCTCCTTGGAGCCGCGGCTGGAGGCGAGCTGAGTCGCGGGGTCGAGCTCCACGCCGAAGCGGCGCTTGAGGTATCCCGCCGCCGCGCTCCTGAGCTCTATCGTCCCGCGCGGGTTCGGATAGCGACAAACCGGGTCCAGGCCCGCCTTGAGGGCGTCCTGGATGAGGCTCGGCGTCGGCTCGAGGGGATCGCCGGTTCCGAAGTCGAAGACCTCTAGGCCCTGGTCGAGGCGCTCGCGCTTGGCTCGCTCGACGCGCACGATGGGGTATTCGGGCAGGCTGCGGAGGACTGGGTGAACGCTGGACATGGCGGCTCCTGGCGGCGTCAGACCATACCTGGAGTCCCCGGCGGGAGCCCTCGTGGGTGACCCTCCCGAGACGATCACCACCTCTTGGCGCCCAGGGCCTCTGGGCTGAAGTCTGACTAGCCAGCGTCTGGGAGCTTGACGCTCCCTGAGAACTCCAGCTCGACCTTCGTCCCGTCGGCGAGGTAGAGGCTCTGGGTCACGCCCCAGTCGCCGTCCCCCCGCACGGCCTCTAGGGCCGAGACGTGGAGGTGAGCGTTGGGCCGGCCCTTGGCGGGGCCTATGTAGCCCCTGACCGAGTTGAAGACTCGCCCGCCGTAGCTGAACTCCGTGCCTATGGACCGAAAGGTTCCTTTGACGCTGGGGTCCTGGAGCGGCTTTCCGTCGACGGTGACCTCGATCACGCACACCAAGAACGACCCCCCGCCGGCCTGCTTCATTTCCCCGAGGGTCTTGGGGTGCAGGCCCTCGTCCTCCAGGCCGGCGGGGCCGTCGAGGACCTCCAGCCGAATCAGCTCAGCTTTGACCTCGTGCTCGACCTCGCCGACCTTGAAGGGCTTCGCCCTGACCAGAGCCGGGGTCAGTTGGAGGTGGACCAAGCGCGGAGGGGCCGGCTGAGGAGGTGGGGGGGGCGTGGGGACGATCGCCCGCTTGGCCACGATCACGGGGGCCTTGGACTTGAGAGGACAGCCCACGAGGGGGAGGACCAGGAGCAGGAGCCAGGGGGATCTCTTCATCGTCGTCCTCGTCGCTGAGCGCGCAGCCTAACTCGGCCCTTGTGGAAGGCGCGACACATCCCTCTGATGGAGGCGTGCTCCCCGCTGGCCCTCCTCGCCTAGGCCGCCCCCTCCTCGCCGCGCTCGCCGCGAGCGCGATCTGCGGCTGCGCCTTCGTGTCCCCCCCGGACACGCGCGCCCCCCAAGACGTGGGTCAGCCGCAGGTCCGGCGAGCTACCCAGGGCGCCCTCGAGGCAGGCGCCGCCAGCGTCGACGTCACGCCCAGCGAGCCGGCCTACATGGCCGGCTTCAAGATTAACAAGCGCCACACCGAGGTCGCAGACCCGATCCGGGTCCGGGCCCTCGCGCTCCGTCGCGGCGAGCTGACCGTGGCCCTCGTGAGCTGCGACCTGATCGGGCTCCACCACTACCAGGTCCAGGAGATCCGTCGCCGCTTGGAGGGGATCGTGGCTCCCGAAGCGCTCCTCGTGGCCTCGACCCACAACCACGCCGGCCCCGACACCCTCGGCATGTGGGGGATCCCTCCGCTCTGGACTGGGCTGGAAGATGAGGTCGTCGAGCGAGTCTTGGCGGGGGTGGTCTCGGCCGTCGAGACCGCGGTCCTGCGGCTCCAGCCCGTGCGCGCGCGCTGGGGCGAGGGGCGCGCGCCGCCGGTCGGGATCAGCCGCAACCGCCGCGAGCCAGAGCTCATCGATCGTCGGATCCGGGTCCTGGCCCTCGACGACCTCGCTGGCCAAGCCGTCGCGACCCTGGTTCACTTCGCCTGCCACCCCGAGACCCTCGGGTCGAGCAACACGATCATGAGCGCCGACTTCCCAGGCGTCCTCTGCGCCGAGGTCGAGGCCGCGCGACCCGGGAGCGTGGCCCTCTTCTTCAACGGAGCTCTGGGCGGAATGGTCACGGTGGATCGTCGTCAGCGCACCCGCGCCGAGATGCGTCGGATCGGCTCGACCCTGGCTGAGCTGAGCGTGGCGGCCCTCGAGGCTGCGACTCCGGTCCCGAGCGAGCCAGCCCTCGTCGTGTCTCGCCGGCAGGTCCAGGTCCCGGTCCAGCCGCGGGTGTTCCACCTCGGCGCCGCCCTGGGCGTGTTCGGGCCGCGCCCCTTCGACGAGGGCTACACCCCGAGCGAGGTCTGGGGGCTGCGCTTGGGCGAGGCGGTCCTGGTCAGCGCCTTCGGCGAGGTCCTCCCCAAGCTCGGCTTCGAGCTGGACGCGCTCAACACGGGTCAGCCCGCGATCCTCGTCGGCCTCGGCAACGACGAGCTGGGCTACCTGATCCACGAAGAGGACGTGGCGGATCCCCGCTACGACTACGAACTGAGCGTCTCAGCGGGCCCCCTGGCGACGGGGGTCCTCCGAGACGCCTGGCGCGCGGTCCTCAGCGACCTCAGCGCCCTCCGAGACCCCCCCACCCCAGAGGGCGACTGAGAATTCTGACGAAATCGCGTGCCCCCCGTCCCTAGGCCGGTTCAGAACAAGGCCGGAGGACTACTCCGGCCATTCGGCGCGGTATGTCTCGCGAGCTTGACACTCAGAGTCGCCAAGCCGATAGTGCAACGAGGTTTAGAGCGACGCCCCGTCCCTCCACTGGCTCTTCTGCCAGACGGTTCGCGGAGCTGGGTAGGAGCAAGCGAGGACTATGGTCGAGCCAGCAGGCCCCTTCAAGATCATCCTCTCCGAACCGCCAGCGCGCGCCTCGGACGACCTCGGGAACCCCGCTGCGGAGCAGGTTCAGGTCGAGTTGAGCCGTCTCCTCGACCTCGACGAGGGCATGGCTGCGAGCATCGCCGGGGCTATGCCCATCGTGATCCTCCACGGCCTCAGCGCTCGTCAGGCCGGCGTCGCGCGTGAGCGTCTCCAGGTGATCGTGCAGCTCGGCTGCAAGGTGATCACCACCGACGACGCGAGCGACACGCTCCCCCACGTCAACTGGCCCGTGCTCCCGCCCATTGCCCACCTCGACGACTCCTCGGAGTCGCGACCCGCGACCCGCGCTCCAGAGCCCACCCCGACGCCAGCTCCCGGGACCCTGACCTGTCCCTCGTGCAACGCGGCGTTCACGCTCTCGCCCCTCAACGGAACGGCCTCCCACGGAGACGGCGCCCACTATCCTCAGAGCCAAGCGCCTCGCGAAGACCGCTCCGAGACGCGCTCCAGCAACCGCCGCTTCCAGCACGAGGGGACCCTGGCCTCCAGCCGCCCCTCGGAGGAGTCGTCCAGCCCGGACGAAGGCCTCCAGCGCGAGACCTTCGGCGGCAGCCCTGGCGGCGCGCCTCCCGAGGAGATCGAGGACGACTGGATGAGCCCTCCGGTGGGGAAGGTCCCCACGCCCGAGACCGCTCCCCAGCCCGTGCCGGTGCCTGAACTCCGCGAGGACGAGGACGACATCGTCCCTGGGGGCACCGCCCGCTTCAACGAAGCCGCCCTCTTGGCCTATCGCCAGGCCGACCAGGCCCCGCCTCCCGCCGAGCAGACCCTCCCGCCGCCTCCGCCCCCGCCCCAGCCCCTTCCGGTGTCCTTCGGCGACAACGACCTAGACCTCGGCGCCCCCTCGGCCAGTCACTCTGGCTTGACCGACTTCGCGCCGCCTCCCGCGGACGCGAGCAGCTTCGAGGCGACTGGCTCCCTCCACGACTCGGGCAGCGACATCCTCGACCTCGATCCTCCTCACCGCGGCCGAGAGCTGGTCGACTCAGGAGCCGACACCTTCAGCTCCCGCTCCAGCGGCGACTTCCAAGACGACTTCGACCTCCTCGGCGACGACCCCGACTCCGAGGAGGTCCGCGCTCCGACCCTCGAGAGCCTCGACGAGCTCGAGGAGTCCGCTCCGGTCCACGCCACCTTGGGCAGCAGCTCGCGGCCTCACGACGAGCCCGACCCCTTCCCCGAGGACGACCCCTTCTCGGATGACGAGTTCGGCCGAATGCTCCAGAGCGACGAGTCTCCCCGTCGCGGTCCCGCGGCGCCTGCGCCGGCGCCCGAGGGTGACCTAGACGCGGTCCTGAGCCTCTTCGGACCCGAGGACGAGGAACCCCTCGACGACATGGCTGGGCTCCAGCCCGCGCCCCTCGACCTGAGCGCGAAAGGCGGCGGTCATCGGCGCAACTTGATGGGCTCTGAGTTCCCGAGCGACATCCTGGAGCCGCTCAACCCGAGCGAGGCCATGGAGATCATCAAGAGCCAAAAGACTCGCGGAGCTCCTCGCGGGGCTCGCCTCGCCTCCGACGACGACTTCGACCTCTTCGGCGAGTCCGGGTCGACGGCTGCGGCCCCTCGCGCGGGCCGCAAGGCGAAGAAGAAGACCCGGGGCGTCCCCTTCTCTGCGTCAGGCGAGGACCTTGACCTCTTCGAAGACAACCCCCGTCCGGCGCGCTCCCGAAGCAAGAGTCGCTCACGCGGCGGAGCTGGCGGCGGCGGGGGCGGCGGGGCGGATCCCTTCGCTCGCGCGCGCCAAGCCATGGACGAAGAGCGAAGCGCCTCTGCGGCTCCACCTCCTGCCAAGAAGCGCCGCGAGGGCGGACGCTCGAGTTCCCGTCGGTCTCGCGACCGAGGACGGACCCCTGCGCCAAAGCGCGGCGGCGGCGGCGGTGGCGGCGGCGGCGGACCCGCGCCCAAGGGCGCTGGCGACCACGGCCTAGTGCTCTCGCGGATCTCAGATCCCGACAAGAAGGAGCGCGCAGCCGAGCTGATCGCGGAGATCAAGGGCTGCAACCTCGACGACGCAGCTCGCCTGACCGAGCGGACGATCATTCCGGTGCTCAAGGGCGTCTCGCGAGACGTGGCTGAGTTCCACCTCGACAAGTTCCGCCGCTACAAGATCGCCGGACGGGTCACGACCCGTCAGCGCAGCTAAGTCCGGTTTAAGGGCGGACCGATCGCCGCCTCGACTCTGCTCGCGCTCGCCTCTTAGAGAGGGGTGGACGAGAGTTACCAGCTTTCCTATTGTGCCGCCCATGTCGATGTGCCCGTACTGTGGTGAGGACGTCCCTGCGGGCTCTGGCTCCTGTTGGAAGTGCGGCCTAGAGCTCGACGGCGACACCGACGGCGCTGCTGGCAACGGCGGCGAGGGCGCTGAGATCGAGACCCGTGGGCGAGCCTCGACGCGTCCTCAGCGAGATTGTCCTCACTGCGGCGAGAGCGTCTCGGCCCGCGCCATCCGCTGCAACGCCTGCGGCGAGCGCCTCACCAGCGGCGGCAACCGGAACTGGGTCGCGGCGGCCTGGGCGGCCTTCGGGATCGTCGTCCTGGGAACGATCGTCGGGCTCCTCTACAACTTCTTCGCCAACTTCGAGCCGCCGCCGGACAAGGGCCGAAACACGCCCAGCAAGGTCAGCCGGGCTCAGCTCGAGGCCTTCTACAAGTCCGAGGGCGGCGGCAGCGCCGGCAAGAAGAAGAAACGCGGCCTCTGGGAGGACCGCCACGAGGGTCGCTTCGTGGTGTGGACGAGCTACATCCACGACATCAGCGCCGACGACCTGAGCCTAAAGCTCGGCGACAGCAGCCGCGGAGCCCACGGAATCGTGCTCCATCTAAAGAACCCGGACGAGATCGATACCCGAGGCTTGAAGGTCGGAAAATCGATCAAGTATAGTGCGCGCCTCGTCGACTACGACGAGCAGGGAGTCTTCACCGTCGATAAGGGCGTGGTAGAAGAGGACTGAAACTCAGCGCTTGTGTAGCTCAGTTGGTAGAGCACGTCATTCGTAATGATGAGGCCAGGAGTTCGAGTCTCCTCACAAGCTTGAGACCCCCGCAACTGCGGGGGTTTCTTCGTTGGTTCGCAGCGCTCGTCGCTCACCGACAGCCTCCTGCTGTCCACAGCCTGCTCGCCGTCTAGAGAACCGGTCTAGACTCGGCGAGTGAGCCTGCCCATAGACAGCATCCGTGAGGAGTTCGAGCGTCGCTTGGATGCGTCGAATCGGCTCGTGGTCACCGCCGAGACCGGCGCGGGCAAGTCGACGCGGGTCCCGGTCTGGCTCGCCGAGAGGATCGCCGAGCGAAGGGCCGAGGGTCTAATCCTCGTGGTCGAGCCTCGTCGAGTGGCCTGCCACGCCCTCGCGGAATACCTGTCTAGCCAACGCGGCGAGTCGGTCGGCGGCTACTTCGGCAGTCGGGTTCGTTTCTCCGATCGATCCGGGCCCCGGACCCGCGTGCTCTTCTGCACCCCGGGAGTCGCCCTTCGAATGCTCGCCGACTCGACGACCTCCCCAGCTGCCATCATCGTCGACGAGTTCCACGAGCGCTCCTGGCAAATGGACCTCGTGGTGGCGGCCGTGGCCAGTCTGCCGCGCTTTCGCGAGGTTCCGCTGGTCCTGACGTCTGCGACCCTCGACGCGGAGGCCGTTGCCACGGCCCTCAGGGCGACGACCTTGAACGCCACCGGACGGACCTTTCCCGTCGAGGTCCACCATCAGGGGACCTCGCTCGAGCCCATGGGCGAAGAGATCGGCCCGCGCGCAGCGGCCGCGGTCGAGCGGGCCCTGCGCGACCACGAGGGCGACGTGCTGGTCTTCCTCCCTGGCATGCGAGAGATCCGGGCCGTCGACGCGTCCCTGGGACGCCGCGGGGAAGAAGTCCTGATCGTGCACGGCTCCCAATCGCCCGAGGCAATGCGCCGGGTGTTTCAGAAGTCAGCGCGTCGGCGGATCTACCTCTCGACCAACGTGGCGGAGACTTCGATCACCCTCCCCGGAGTCCGCGTCGTCATAGACAGCGGGCTCGCCAAGACGCAGGTCCATCGCGGGGGGCGCACTGTGCTCGCGACCGTCGCGATCTCTGAGGCCTCGATGCAACAGCGCGCCGGGCGGGCTGGCCGCGTCGCCCCCGGCAACTGCATTCGGCTCTGGTCCAAGCGCTTCCAGCCCGATCCCTACCTGCGCCCGGAGATCGAGCGGGTCGAGCTAGACGACCTCCTCCTCCAAGCCGCCCAAGTCGGCCTCAAGGGCGAGGCCTTCGCAGGCGCGAGCTGGGTCACCCCTCCGCCGGACTTCGCCGTCCAACGGGCCCTGGCGCGCCTGCGCTCCCTCGCCGCCTTCGAGGGAGACACGCTCACCGATCGTGGTCTGAAGCTCGCTTCACTCCCCGTCTCCGCTTTCGAAGCCTCGCTCCTCATAGACTGCCCGCCAGCCATTGACGGGACCCTCTGCGACCTCGTCGCGATCCTGCAGACCGGCCGCCTCCTGCGCGACCTCCACGAGCTCGACCCTCGGGCCCGAGATCGCGTCCAAGAAGCGCGGGACACCCTGCTCGCTCGCGCGGCCGACGAGGTCACCACGAACATCGTGCTGCTTCGGGCCGGAGTCGCGGACACGCACCACCTGAGCCGTCGACGTCTCGCCGAAGCACGCTCGATCAGTCGGCAGCTCCGCGGGCTCGTCGGCGCGAGCGGTGAATCGACCCAGGGCCTCGCCGGCTGCATCCTGAAGCGGCTGCCCTCTGCGGGCTTCGTCCGGCGACCCAGGGCGAGCAAGGGACGAGGGCACTCCGAACCCTGGGCGAACGGCGAGATCGAAGTCCAGGTCTTCCCCTTCTCGCCCCTGGCCTCCGGAGTCGCCGCCTGGACCGCGAAGGCTGCGGTGATCCTCGAGGTCGATTGGTTGTCCTCAGCCAAGGGGGTCTACGGAGTCGGTCGCATGATCCTGCCTAGCGCACCCAAAGCGCTCGCCGCCGCCGGACTCGGCGAGCGGAGAGTCACGGACATCACCCTCGATCGGCGCCCCCGGGGTCGCGTCGAGATCTCGGCGACGCGAGAGACGCAGCTCGCCGGCGTGACCCTGGCTCAGGACGAGTCCGTGTTGGATGGAGCCGAGCTGCGTCAGGCCGTCGCCGGACTGATCCTCGAGAACCGACTCTTCAAGGGCGCCCGCGAGCTCGTGCGCGACGCTCTGCACGGCTGGGACGTGCTGGCGAACTGGAAGGGCGATTGGGTCTCCGAGACCCAGCGCGTCGCCAACCCGGCCCCGGAGCAGGTGGATGTCTGGCTGGCCCAGCGATTGGCAGAGCTCGGCGTCGAGACCTGCGAGGACCTGGAGCTCATAGAGAGCAGCGATCTGGTTCCAGACCTCGCGACAGAGACCGGGATCCCCGACTGGGAGTCGAAGCCGATCCTGCAGGCGCTTCCCCGGCTCTTTCACTACCAGGGCGGGACCTACTCATGCACCGTCTCCGCTCGAACCCAGACGGTCCTCCTGGAGCCTATGGACGCCAAGGCCAAGAAGGCGAAGGATCCCCCCCTGCGAGTCCTCCCGCGATTTCACGGGTTTCGCGTCACCTACAAGCAAGGCAGCCGACGGCGAAGGCTGCGCTAGCCCGTCGGCAAGGACGCCAAGCCCGAGAGACCCCAGAGCGGGAGCCACAGGGGCGCGCTGGCCCAGGAGAGCGGGAGCGCCAACGAGCGCAAGGTCACGTTGAGGGCAGCGCTCACCTTGGCTCCGGCTCCGCCCATGGGGCGCTCGACGAGCGCGCCTCCCACGACGTCGAACACACGCAGGGGCCGCTTGGCCCGCGGGGTATCGCGAAAGGGACGTCCCGAGATCCGGCCCGGGTTGAAGACCAAGACCGCGCGCTGGCCAGGGCCGCGGACCACGAGCGGTTGGTCTCCCCAGGAGTAGCTCTCGCCCTGTCGCTCGGCGAGCTCCTGCCCCTGGGCCTGCCAGGCAGGCAGGGTTGGATTCAGAGCGTCACGCGTTGACAAGACCGCCTGGGCCCGGTTACGTATCGCCGGCCCCTCGTCGTGGCCGAGGGCTCTGAGGAAGAGGGCGTCTCGGGTGGCAGGGTCTTCCGGCCCGAGGCGAAGCGAGACCGACTCGCGCTTCTGCTCGGTGAGGTGCGCCAACTCCAGGGTCAGCACGCGCTGGCCGTCTCGCAGGTAGATGGCCTCCTCGGTGAACCCCAGCCGCCTGAGGGCCCTGAGGGACGAGCCTGGAGGACGGCGGAGTCCCAGCTCACGCACTTCGCCTGAACCGCGCAGGATCACGATCCGCTCCCCAACGACCTCGCGAGGCCCCCTCCCCTGCGAGGTGGGACCTTCCTCGTAGAGGTGAAAGGCGAGCCAGTCTGGCCCGGTGGCGATCACCGCCCAGGCCTTGGACCCGGGCGTCCAGCTCACACGCTCGATGCGGTCGGGGTGGGCCACGAGGACCCGATCCCCAGAGACGAGGGCCGCCCAGGTCTCGGTCGCGTAGAGGACAGCCCAGGACTGCGCCGGGACGGGCTCGGGGGCTGGGCCGCCCTCGCGAGCTTGGACGTGCAGCTCGTCTCCCTCGACCCAAGTGAGCAGCTCAGGCGTGATGGCGTAGCCAGGTCCCCAGTCCAAGCCGCGCTCGATCACCCTCCGACCCCCACCCGAGTCGATGGCGACCAGGTCGCCGTCTTGGAGGCCGTAGAGGGTCCCCTCCTCGTCGAGCACGCAGTGGCTGAGGACCTCGTCGTGGTAGCTGCCAAGAGGCCAGGTGGCGAAGTCCGAAACACCTGCGGCCTTCTCGGCCCAGCCGACCATCGCGCAGCCATTGGCGGAGAGGAGCAAGGCCAGGGCGAGCAGGGCGCGGGTCAGGTTCGAGAGCATGAAGTGCGATGCGCAACGCGCGTGCCGCGGGTCACCCAAACGACTTGAGCGCTCTCGCGCGTCAGGACCGTGGGGGGTTGAACAGGCTTCGGCGAGCCGCCCAGCTCGCTGGGCGCGATCAGTGACCTGCTCGGCCCGCGCTTCGTCGGCGCCACCAACCCTCGACCCCCTCGACGGCGGGTGGACTCCGAGCTCCGGACCTCAAGACCCTGCGAGGGACTCGCCGAACTGGCGGAGGGCCTCGCCGAGCTGCTCTCGCGAGAGCTCGAGGGCCGCGTTCCCGATGGTGACCTCGGTGCGGGCGCCCTCGTCGCTGGGGTTGAGGGCACCCAAGAGCCAGACCCCCTGCTCCTCGGCGACGGCGTCACGAGCGAGCTCGAGGGCCTCGGCCTCACCCTCGAGCAGGAGGTGGAACATGTTGGTCTGGGGCGGATCGGGGAGGACCCTCACTCCAGCCAGAGCGCTCCACTGGGCCGCGACCTCGAGGGCCCGGTCCCGGAAGCGAGGCATTCGCTCGAGCTGCGGAGCGAGCCGCATGTGTGCCGAGACGACATTCGGGAGCACCGAGTAGAGGGTCCCGCCCTGCCGCCGACGCCAGAGGTTGGCCTCTTGAATGAAGTCCGCAGAGCCCAGGAGCATGGCCCCGGGCAGGGCCCCGATCCCCTTGTAGAAGGAGACATACACCGAGTCGAAGAGGCCACAGAGCTCAGGGAAGGGACGTCCATAGGCGACCTGCGCCTCCCACAGCCGGGCGCCGTCGAGGTGCACTCGAGTCCCGCGCCCGCGGGCGGCCTCGACCAGCTCGACCAGCTGCGCCCAGCTCGGGAGCTGACCGCCGATCTCGCGCGCTGGCAGCTCGACGAGGAGGCTCGAGAGCTGCGGCAGGCCCTCGAGATCCTCAGCCAGGGTCGGGCGGCTCGGGTCGCCGAGGAGGTGCGCTCGCAGCCCGTGCAGCTCCCGGTAGCCGTGGTTCTCGTGCAGCTCGAGGTGCGAGGTCGCGTGGAAGGCGGTGTCGAAGGTGTCTCCCCGCTCGGCCCAAATCCGGAGCGCGATCGGTTGAGCCATGCACCCGCTGGGCATGTAGCTAGCTGCCTCCATGCCCAACAAGCCACAGACCTCGGCCTCGAAGTCCTCGATCACAGCTCCCGCGCCGTAGTGATCCTTCTCCAGCTCGTGCTCCCTGACGTAGGCCGCGACCCGCTCGAGCTCTGCGGCCTGGCTCTCGGGTCCGTGGCCGCAGAGGTGGAGGCAGCCGGCGCGCAGCGCTCGTCGTCGTTGGCGGAGCGCGTCTGGGTCTGCGGATTGGTTCATGGCGCGAGTATCAGGAGGCCCAGCGGAGGGGTCAACTCGCCCAGAGGTCCGTGCCTCTCGACTCCTCGCTGCTCGACCGGGTGCTCGCGAAGGTGCGGCTGGGGCGCCTTGGCGAGGGGTCGGTTCAGCCCCCCAAGCCGGGCTAGGATCGCGCGAGATGAACCGTGGCCATCTCCTCTTCTTGTTCGCTCCGCTGGTGATCTACCTGCTGGGCCAAGGCCACGTCCTCTCCGTCTCTCTCGTCGTCGGGGTCCTGGTGGTGATCGCCCTCTTGACTCGATTCTGGTCCCCCATGGCCAACTTGGCGGAAGCCGCTCGAGTCAGGAATCACCAACGCAAGCTCCGACCCTGCCTTGGCTTTCCGGGGTTGGAGGAGGGGCGCTTCGAAGGTCGACGCATCAGAGGCCGCTTCGCCGGCTACGAGCTCGAGCTCTCGCTCTCGACGCGCGTCCGGGGGGACGAGAGGTTCGAGACCCTCGTCTACGCGCTTCAGCTCCCGGGTCGCGCCTACTCCCAAGAACTCAGCCTGATGTCCTTGCGAGAGTCCGCGGACAGCGAAGGCGCTCAGGCGGCCGGCGTCAGGGCAGCCCTGGCCCACTTGGGCAAGATCCCCGACCTCGAGCTCTACGTCGCGGAGGGCTGGATCGAGCTGGAGCGAGCGGTGACCAGCTACGCCAAGGGAGACACCTCCTTGTCGTCGGCCTTTCGAGCACTCAGTGAGTTGGTCCCCTTGTTCGCGCGAGTGGAACTGGACCTTCAACTGCGGCCTCGCGAAAGCGGCGCCCCAAACGTGCAGGCTGACGCGCAGGCTGATTCGGGGCTGACCCTAGCCTGGAGCGAGAAGGGGAGCGGGCAACCTCTCTGCCCCTACTGCCGCGACGACCTCGATCAGAGCGACCTGGAGCTCTCGCGCTGCGCGACCTGCCACACACTGCATCACTCCGAGTGCCTGGAAGAGCTGGGGCGCTGCTCGGTGTTCGGCTGCAGCGGAGAGGGACGCCAAAGGATCCAGGCTCGCGCCTAGGGCCCGAGAGGATCAGCGAACAGTCGCGTCCAGTTCCCCCGAGAGAGCGGTTAGCGTGGCCACGTCGGAGTCAGCGCCCCCTGTGAGCGAAACCGAGATCCTCGATCAGAACAACCTCGAGCTGGCGTGGCCCCTCGCCGGCTTGGCGCTGGTCTGGGCCTACCTCGGCGCCACCGTCGGAGCCCTAGCGAGCGCTCCCTACCTCTACGGCCTCGTCGCGGGAGCAGTCGCCACCGCCACGCTCCTCTACCTGATCACCTCCCGGACCTCCGTGGACCTGGGCTACGTGCCCGTCGGCTTCGCGGGCTTGGCCCTCTTCGCCCTCGGCCTCCGCCTGGCCGGAGGCCCTGGGCCCTTCCTCTTCGGAACGGTCTTCTGCGGAGCCCTCACGACCCTCCCCCTAGCCGTCTTGGCGCAGTCCCGGGCGATCCCCAAGCTGCCGGGCTGGCTCGCCACCCTGGGAGCCGGGCTGGCCTGCCTGGGCGTCGTCGCCGCGCTCTTCGTCCTCCGTGGACGCGTTCAGGAGTGGCCAGCGCTCTCGTTGACCTCGCTGATCGGGGTCCCGCTCTTCGCGGCCCTGGCCTGCTTCAGCTTCTGGAACCTGATCTGCCACGTGCTCCTCTTGGCCGGGCGCCTCGTGATCCACCTCGTCTATCGGATCACCTACGAAGGGCTCGAGAAGGTCCCCAAGACGGGCGGGTTCTTGGCCTGCTCCAACCACGTCAGCTACATCGACTGGCTGATCATGGGCGTCGCGCTCGAGCGCCCCTATCGGATCGTCGGAGACCACGCCTACGTCAGCGGGTGGTTTCGCTCCTTCTTCGTGGGCGGAGGGGGAATCCCGATCGCCTCCGCCCGGGAAGACCCCGCCCTCCTCAGAGAGGGGCTGCGAAGGATCGCCGAAGCGCTCAAGCAAGGCCACGCCGTCGGGCTTCACCCCGAGGGCTTCATGACCCGAACGGGCCACCTCCAAAAGATCCGGCCTGGGGTCGAGCTGATGGTCGCGAGCGCCTCGGTCGCCGTGGTCCCCGTGTTCATCGACGGGATGTGGGGCTCCTTCCTGAGCCGCAAATACGGGCGCAAGCTCGGCAAGGGGGATTGGACCTTCAGGCGCCGTGTCCTCGTGCGCTTCGGAGCGCCGATCCCGCCCGAGGGGTTCACCAAGGAGCTCCTCGAGCAGAGGCTCGTTGAGATCGGCGCGACGCGAGAGTCCGACCTCGGGCTCGAGTCGCGACCCAAGCGCGTGGCTCCGGCGAAGCAAGCCGCCGAGCCCCCCGCTTCAGGAGACGCGAAAAGTCCCTAACCGACACCCTTCGCGAGGGGCTCCGCGCAGCTCGCGAGGGCTACTCGCCCTCGTCGGCGACGCCCGAGTCTCCGCGGGCCAGGGCGACGAGGTCGGGGTCCTGGCTGGGCGGGACGTAGAGGCCGAGGCCCTTGGGCTTGGCCCGGCTCCCGGCGGGGCCGAAGCTCGTGGCCTGCTCGCGCAGCTCGTCGATCCCAGGCTCCGACTTCTCCGGCGACTCGTGACCCGGGAGGGACTCGACGTGGAGGGTCTGGGTCGGGAACGCGAACTCGACGCCGATCGTCTCGGCCATCCGCAGGATCTCAATGAACATGTTCTGGCGCGCGACGAGCTCGGTCGACCAAGAGGGGACCTCCAGGAAGCAGTAGAGGAGGATCTTGAGGCCCGAGGAGCCGTAGCCCGTGAACGCGACCTCGAAGGCGTCCTTCTTGGTGTGCTCGTTGGCCTTGACGATGGCCTTGACCCCCTCGATGAAGGCCTCGATCTTGGCCGGCGGCGTGTCGTAGGTCAGCTCGAAGAAGGACTTGATCCGGCGCCGCTCGCGCTTGCCCATGTTGTCAATGTTGGCCGCGGCCAGCTTGGAGTTCGGGACCGAGATCACCGAGTGATAGAAGGTCCGGATCCGCGTCGAGCGGAACCCGATCCCTTCGACCGTCCCCTCGACGCTCCCCGAGATGATCCAGTCGCCGATCTGGAAGGGCCGATCCGCCAGGATCATGATCGAGCCGAAGAGGTTGGCGCAGGCGTCCTTGGCCGCCAGCGCGAAGGCCAGGCCGCCCAGGCCGAGTCCCGCCAGGACACTCAGGACGTTGAACCCGAGGTTCTGGACCGTGACCAGGAGGCCGAACACCACGATGAAGGTGTGCAGGGCCCGACGCAGGAGGGGCACCAGCTGATCGTCGAGGGTGCTGTCTGTCGCGGCCGCGACGCTGCTGAGGTATTCGGTCAGGACGTCAGCCAGGCGATACACGAGCCAGACCAGGCTCAGGCTGACGAGGACCTCGACCAGGATCTGGAGGACCGTCTGGGGGGTCCCCTCGAAGCCGACGAGGTAGATCGTGAGCCACCAGAAGGCGCCGGCGCCGATGAGACCGATCGGGCGCTCGACGGCCTGGACGAGGCGGTTGTCCCAGTCGTTCTCGGACTTCTGCGCCAGCTTCTTGAGGAGCCCCACGATCCAGATCACGAGGGCGCGGACCAAGAGTCCGGCCAGGATCGAGAGGAAGAGGCTGACCCACTGCCAGTTCGGGAGCAGGAGGAGCGTCTCCTGGGTCCAGTCCGGCAGGTGGCGCTGGAGCCAGGGCGCCTCGTAGAGCGCGCCGCGTCCGCTGCCCTTTAGGTAGGGCAGGGTCTTGACCTTGTCGTAGAAGGCTCGCGCTTGGGCGACGGTGCCCTCGGAGAAGAGGTATTCCCCGCGGCGCTCCCCCTCTTCGATGCGGACGATGGTGATGCTGGTGTCCTTGAGGCGCCAGCGCACGAGGGGCTCGCCGTCCTCGCCGACCTCAGGGACCCGGTGGAGGTCGACCACGATCACGCGGTCTATGACCTCCTTGAGGAACACGACCGCCTCGCGCCCCTTGGCTTGCTGGAGCAGCTCCGACCCGGCGAGGTGCAGGCAGGACACGGCGTCAGCGATGCGGCCTTCCAGGCGCGGGTCCTTGTTCTCGACCCCAGCCCGGTAGTCGTTCATGGCCAAGAGGAAGGAACGCATCGTGGCGCGCGGGGTGTCGGTCTTGAGCGGCGCTAACCCAGCGTCGTCGACAGCCTTGGCCCCGCTCCCCTTGAGCAGCGCTCCCCGGCCGGATCCCTCGAGGTAGGGGAGGGCCTCGACCTTGCGATAGAGCCGCTGGGCGAGGTGGACGGTTCTGGGCGAGAACAGGAACTCCCCCGCGTGCTCGCCGGCTTGAACTCGAGCCAGGGTCACGAGGGTCTGCTTGACTCGCCAGCGCTGGATCCCCTTTGATTCCGCCTCGCCTGGAGTCTCGGGGTCGTTGACGAGGACGACTCGGTCCAGGATCTCCTTGAGGTAGACCGCAGCCCGGCGCCCCCGCGGCAGGCGGGCCTCAGGTTTGATGTCGCTCAAGTCCAGACAAGCCAGGGCCTCGTCCAGGCGGGATTCGAGCCACGGGTCTCGCTGCTCCAGCCCCAGCCGGTAGTCGTTCATGGCCGAGAGGAAGGTCTGCAGGGTGGCTCGGGGCGAGGTCGTGCGGAAGGTCGGCAGGCTCCGGACCGGCTCCTGCTCCTGGACCGGCTCCTTCTCCTGCGCTTGGAGAAGGCTCGGGAACACCAGCAGGAGGGCCGACGCGCAGAGGACAAATCGCTTCATGACGACCACCAGTGGTAGAGGGGGGCGGAGCCTACCAGCAGCCATGCCGCGAGCACCTCAGCAGCGGGAATCGGGCCCAGACTGATCTGTCTGGGACACGACCCAAGCAGGGAGCCCTTCAGGGACAGCGCTAGACTGCCGCCGAGGTGTTCATGTCCAAGGCTTCCTTCTCCCCCGCGCTCTTCGCGTTTCTCCGCCAGCTCAAGGCCAACAACGACCGCGACTGGTTCAAGGCCAACCAAGCCAAGTTCGAGGACAGCGTTCGGACGCCCGCCTTGGAGTTCGTGCGCGACATGGCTCCGCGCCTAGAGGCCATAAGCCCGCACTTCCTCGCGAGCGACAAGAAGGTCGGCGGCTCCCTGTTTCGGATCCACCGCGACACGCGCTTCTCCAAGGACAAGACGCCCTACAAGACCCACACCGGAATTCAGTTCCGCCACGCGGAGGGAAAGAGCGCCCACGCTCCCTGCTTCTACCTCCACCTCGAGCCAGGTGAGGTCTTCGTGGGCGCCGGCATCTGGCACCCAGACACCGCGACGGCCAAGCTGATTCGCGAGGCCATAGTCGAAGACCCCAAGGCCTGGAAGCGCGCGACTCAGGGCAAGGCCTTCAGCAAGCGCTTCGCGCTCCAAGGCGACTCGCTCAAGCGACCCCCGCGTGGCTTCGACCCCGAGCACCCGCTCCTGGAGGACCTAAAGCGTAAGGACTTCATCGCCGTCGCCAAGCTGACCCAGAAGGACGTGACTTCAGGGGACGTCCCGAAGACCTTCTCCGCCCTCTGCGAGACGAGCACCCCCCTCGTCGAGTTCTTGTGTCGCGCCCTCGAACTGCCCTTCTGAGCGCGACCCGCCGGCCCCTTCCCCCGCTCAGCAGTTTCGATTTTTACGAAGGTTCGTTGCGAATAAACCTGATTTTTACTGATCAAGGCTCGAAGTAGAAGGCAGATGCTGAATTCCCGGCAACCCTTCCCGCCACGGGTCCATTGGTGGAGTCTCCCCGAAGCACCCGATGACCCAGAGCGGTTCCCCTCAACCCCCCAACGTCTCGACTCGCGTTCCGCGGATCGGCGCGCTCCTCGACGAGGAAAACGTCCTCCTCGACGTCGAGGCATCGAGCATGGCGGAGGTGTGCTCGATCCTCGTCGAGCACGTCGTCAAGCAGGGCTTGATTCCAGAGGACAAGCGCGACGAGCTCCTCGAGAAGCTCTTGGCGCGAGAGCAGGCCTCCTCGACGGCGATCGGCCTCGGCGCCGTTTGCCCGCACGCCTTCGTCGACTACCTCGCCAAGCCCATCGTGCTCTTCGCCCGGCTGACCGCCCCCCTCGAGGACCGTGAGGCCCACGCGCCCGACGGGACCCCCGCCGACCTCGTGTTCTTGCTCCTGGGCCGCAAGGATGACGCTCGCGAACACCTCGAGTCCCTGATGCAGGTCGCGCGGCTCCTCCAAGACGCCGCCTTTCGCCAAGCAGTCCACAAGGCCAAGACGGTCACTGAGGTCGCCTTCGCGACCGTCGCTTCGGAGCAACGCCTCGACCCAGTGGCGGAGAAGCCCAGCCTAGTCCGGGCAGGGATCGAGACCCGGACCGGCCGCTTCGCCGGCGGGATCATGGACGACATTCGTCGCCGGCTCCCCTTCTACGCCGACGACATCAAGAAGGGCCTCTCGCTCCAAGGCCTCGCGGCCACGGTGTTCCTCTTCTTCGCCTGCCTGACCGCAGCCGTGACCTTCGGCAGCGTGATGGCCGTCGAGACCAACGGCGCTATAGGCCCCGTTGAGATGCTCCTGGCGACCGCCCTCTGTGGCGTGATCTACGCGCTCTTTTCAGGGCAGCCCCTGATCATCCTCGGAGGCACCGGCCCCCTCCTGGTGTTCACCGCGATCCTCTACAAGCTCAGCGAACCCCTCGGAGTCGAGTTCCTCCCGCTCTATGCCTGGACCGGAATCTGGGCTGGTCTGTTCACGATCTTGCTCGCGGTCTTCGACGCCAGCGTGTGGATGCGCTACCTGACCCGCTTCACCGACGAAGTCTTCGTGCTCTTGATCGCGGCGATCTTCATCTACGAGGCGATCCGCCTGACCGTGGCCGAGTTCACACAGGACGAGAACTACGCCACCGCCGTCTCGACCGTGATCCTCGTAGCAGGGACCTTCGGGATCGCAATGGTTCTCCGCCAGATTCGCAAGAGCTCGCTCCTGCGACCCTGGGCGAGGAACTTCCTGGCGGACTTCGGAACGGTCATCGCCATCGGCGCCATGTGCTACGTCGGCTACAAGATGCGCTTCGACACCAACCTCCCCCACATCGTCGTGCCCGAGAACTTCTCGCTCAGCCCCAGCGATCACCTCGTCCCGATCATGAACCTCCCGGTGTGGGCCATAGCCCTCACGGCGCTCCCCGGCCTCTTCGCCACGGTCTTGATCTACCTCGACCAGCAGATCACGGCTCGGGTCGTCAACTCACCCCACTTCAACCTCACGAAGGGGCCGGCCTATCACCTGGACCTGGGACTCGTCGGGGTCTTGACCGCGCTCTGCTCGATCCTCGGCTGGCCTTGGTTGGTCGCTGCCACGGTTCGCTCGCTGAACCACGTCGCCGCGCTCTCTACGACCCACGCCGAGGACTCGGCCACGGGCCCCCACGTCGTGTCCGAGGGCGTCCTCGAGAACCGCGTGACCGGACTCGGGATTCACGTCCTGGTCGGAGCCTCGCTCTTCTTCGTGCCCCTCCTGGCGAAGGTCCCTATGGCCTGCCTCTACGGGATCTTCCTCTACATGGGCATAGCCTCCCTCTCGGGCAATCAGTTCGCCCAGCGAGTCACGCTCTGGGCGCGCGACCCGGACCTCTACCCTCCGATGCACTACCTGCGGCAAGTCCCGGTCAAGACCGTTCACCTCTTCACGCTGATCCAGGCGGCCTGCCTGGCCGTGCTCTGGATCGTCAAGACCAGCGTCCTGGCGGTCCTGTTCCCGCTGATCTTAGGCCTCCTGGTTCCGATCCGACTCTTCCTCCTCCCTCGCTTGTTCAGCGAGCGTCAGCTGGCTGCCCTCGACGCCGAGGAGACGCCCGAAGAGGAGACCGATCACGAGGCAGGTCCCTGATCCCTCGCTACTCCTGGGGGAGGTCCGCGATCAGCCTCAGCTCCCGACGCAGCTCAGCCTGACGAGCGAAGCGCTGCTTCTCGGTCCGAAATCGGACCTTGCTCAGCTCGCTCTGAGTGGCCTTGGCCACTCGCTCGAGGGCCTTGCGATCGATCAACCCTCGCTGGTAGGCCAGGCGGGCAGCCTGGGCGTAGTTGTCGAAGACCATCACGTCGAAGTTGCCCAGGCGCTCTCGCGTCCCGAGGTCGATCCCCGTCACGTCCTGAATGAAGGTTCCGCGCATCCCGCGCGGGTTGCGTCCATACAGTCGCTTGGCGACAGCTTGTTCTATGTCGCCGCTGTCGCCGGTGTAGACGTAGCCATACTCAGGGTAGAGCGCGCGGACCTCCTCGACCTGGCGCAGCTTCCGCTTGGCCCCCGCCGCGTTGGAGCGCAGGTCGAGGAGCGAGCCCTTGAGCAGGGGTCCAGCCATCTTCGCCGCGTCGAGCTTTCGCTGGAGGATCCCTGCCGAGAGGCCGGGCTGACCCGTGAAGAAGTTCAGGTCCCCAGGTCGACCCTGGGCCCCCTGACCGGCCCCCTCGTCGAGGGCCTTGTGGAAGGCGCGCACCCCGGGATAGATCGTCCGACTCGGATAGCGATCGTCGCTCTCGAGGGACATCACGGTGTTGACGACGCCGCTCAGGACCTTGACCTCCTCGCTCGGAGCCACCTTGGCTTGCTCGGCGAAGTGGTCGAGGATCTGCTTGCGCAGCTTCTCGTCGTTGATCTGGAAGTAGACCAGGGGGTGCAGCCCACCCTCGGCCTCGACCAAGCGCTTGAGCCGCGTCAGCTCCTCTCCCTCGGCGCCGATCAAGAGGCCCGCCAGGGACTCTTGGGCCTTGGAGTCGAGCCGCCCGCTCCGCAGCTTGGCGATCAGGTCCGCCCGTCGCTTGAGCTCGAACTTGGCTCCGGGCGGATAGCAGCGCCCCTCGACGCAGATCGGCTTGGTCCAACCGGCCTTGCCCTTCTCGAGGGCCCCCTTGATCCCGAGGCCGGCGCGGCTGGGCTGGGCTGAGGCGAGGGTCGTGAGGGCGATCGAGACGACGAGAGCGAGCAGGGTGCGGATCATGGGTGTCCTCCGTTCGCTTCAACCTGAGCACAGGCCAGGCCAGATCCCCGGGACAGGAGTTAGGAGACCCCGAGCCAGCGGGGACCCCGAATGGGTCGCATCCGAGGAGGGGTGCCTCAAAGGTGGGGCAGGAGAGAAGAGCCCTGAATCTCGCCCCCCTTTCGCCTAACCTACGGGCCGCCGCGGGAGGTCAATACGATGCGCTCCAAGACCCGAGTCTCTAGAAGCCTCCGGATCGGGCTTCTGCTCCTGCTGGGAGTCCTACCCCTCGAGGCGAGCGGCTTTGGCGGCGAGGTCCACCGCGACCTCTTCGACTACGCCATAGACCCGCCCCCTGGCCAGTCCAAGCCCAGCGCTGCCGTCAATCGCCCCGTCAGCCCACCCACGGTCGAGCAGCTCGTGGCCTTCCGGCGCGTGGTCTGGGACTACGCCTCCAAGGACGCGCGCTTCAAGATGCGCTGGCCGACCTTCGAGCGCTTCGACAGCGCCGCCTTCAAGGAGTTCCTCGGGCTGAACCCCTACAAGCAGGTCGTCGGAATCGACACCGTCCCCTCAGGACGTAATGACACCCTGAGCATCGTCCGGGCTGCCTCCTGCGACCCCGACGAGGACGGCCGCAACGAGGACCGCTTCTTCGCCGAGGAGGGGAAGATCCAGCTCGACGCCTACGGGCGCGCCCTGCCCTACGACCCCCGCCTCACGGGCCAGCGGATCGGGATCGCGAGCCGCTGGCACGCCCACGGCGCTACGCTTCGGAGCGGGAAGAAGAGCGGGAGCGTCCTCAAGGCGATCCGCAAGCCAGAGCAATTCGCCCGCCCGCCGCGCCCCGCTGGTTCAGCGCCCGAGTATTCCCAGACCTACTCTGAGCTGGCCATGATCGCGCGCCTCTGGGGCGGTCAAGGCTCTGAGTGGCTGGCCCTGACCTATGGCGGTCACAGCCTGCACGGGATCGAGGACCTCGGTAACCAGATCCACTGCACCCAGCTCGGGAGCTACAAGTTCCTCCTCGACGGGGCCCTGGCCTACAGCGGGACCCGCCTCAGGCGCTTCGGCAAGAAGCGGCGCAGCCTCAGCGAGCAAGGGTTCGTGGCGCCTGGCTCGCTCACGACCGACCAAGTCAACGCGGCTGCGGCCTTGATCGGAGATCGCCGCGCCAGCGAAGCCGACCCCAAGGTCCTCTTCGCCCTCGGTCACGAGCCCAAGAAGCCTGGGATCGTGGGAGTCGTCAACGAGATCGTGGGCAGTCAGCACCGACTCCTCGAAGCCTTCGTCCAGAAGCAGTATCTGACCAGCCGCGACCTGCTCCGAGCCGGGCGCGAGGCCGAAGCGCTCCCCGAGATCAAGCACCTCATCGCCGTCGCCCGTCGTGGCGACGCCGCCTTCGAAGAGACCTGCCGCGCTCGGCTCCGGGCCGCTGGCCTCAGCAAGAGCTCCCCGGGGACAGCGCCCTTCGCCCACGTCATAGGCGAGGCCATGATCGAGGCCTCAGCGCCAGAGGCCGAGGCCTGCTACGAAGCGATCCGTGGGATCAGCGTCAAGGAAATGCTCCGCGGCGCTCGCTTCGACTTCGATCAGGATCCGCTCCAGTTCGTGACCGCTCACACCACCAAGAGCAAGGACGTCCGCGCCATCTGGCGCCTGTCCGAGACGGCTTGGGCCCGCACGGTGACGGCCGTCCGGCTCTGGCTCGAGGTGTTCGAGGTCGAGACCCGCGGAGTCACGCCCGGGAGCGCCGAGGCGCGGGCCAGGATCGACCGAGCCACCCGGCGCCTGGTCGAGCGCCAGCTCGACTACCTCGAGGCCAGCGCCAAGAGCCGCGCTGAGCACCTGAGCGAGCAGGAGGCCAAGCTCGCGGCCGAGAGCAGTGAGAGCAAGGGGATCTTGGGGCGGCTCCGCGATCGCTTCCGCTAGGGGGCGAGCTCAGCCCTGCGCGCGCACGTGTTTAGTGGTGAAGGGAAGCCCGACGCAGGCGGGTCTCTATGGGTCGGTGCTAGGAGCTGAGCCCACCCTGGCCCCGGAGCGCGGTCGGATCGGGCGAAGCTCCTTGGCGTCCTTGGCGTCCTTGGCGGTTGGATCTTCTTTCGTGAGCGAAGTCGAGTCACGCTTCGCCTGGGTGCACAGCGAGGCGCAGGCACGCCCACGGAGGCCTGTGCGAAGTACTTACTCAGGCTCGGTCGAGGCGGGAGATCCTGTGGAGGGTCTCGGCGTGACTGGCTAGGTCGGCGATCTGGGACAGGAGCGCAGCGTCGTCGCGGGCTCCGCCGGCGACCTCGATCAAGCGCGACAGAGAGCGCGCGAGGCTCTGGCGGCCAGCGAGCTCGGCCAAGCCTTGGGCGCGAGGCGCGCTCGCTGGGAGGAGCAGGAGGTGGCGGTCCCGCTCGCGGGGGTCTGCGGCCGCCGCGCACGAGCGGGCCGACGTCAGGATCTCCTCGAAGAGCGCGTCCATGGTTCTCCTCCAGGCCAGCACCGCGGCGAGCCGGGCTCACCCGACCGCGACTGGCGCCAAGCGGTGCTGACTCCTAAACGCTAACGAAGGGCCTCGGCCAGCGAAGTCATCAACCTTGATGGAGCCTCCCCAGGCCAAGCAGAGCGCTGCTCAGGAGATACCCTGGGCCCCATGGATCATCCCGCGGAAGTCCCCCTCAACGCCTTCAAGATGGACTTCGACGTCCTCCCCACTGACATAGACGCTCAGAACCACGCCAACAACGTTCGCGTCGTGGACTGGATGAACACAGCCGCAGTCGAGCACTCCAACGAGCTCGGGTTCGACGTCCCGCGCTACCAAGAGATAGGCGGAATCTTCGTCGTCCGTCGACATGAAATCGACTACATCTCGCCCTCCTTCGAGGGAGAGCGCCTCCGAGCCTACACTTGGCCGGTGGCTCCGATTCGCCGCTGCCTCGCCCAGCGGCGCCACGTCATCGTCCGCCTCGCGGACGGCGCTGTGATCGCTCGGGGGCTCAACCACTGGGTCTTCGTCGACACCGAGCGCGGGCGTCCTATGACGATGCCCCCTGTGATCCTCGAGACCTTTGACCCCTCGCAATGGGAGGGGGGAGCCTGAGAGGGCCAGCAGTCTCGCCGCCGCGCGGTAGGTTCTAGGGGTGCAGATCGGGCCCTACAGGATCGAAGCCGAAATCGGTCGCGGTGGCGCGGGGCTCGTCTACCGCGCGATCGGCCCCCAGGGCCCCGTCGCGCTCAAGCTCTTGAAGGGGCAGAGCGAGGCGGCCTTCGCGCGCTTCCAGCGAGAGGTTCAACTCCAAGCGGAGTTGACGGGCGCGGGCGGCTTCGTCCCGATCCTGGACGCAGGCCGTAGCCCACGCGGTCCCTACCTCGTGATGCCCTTCCTGCCCGGAGGGACCCTGCGCGACCGCCTGCGCCGGACCGCGGGGGGCCTGCCAATGACCGAGCTCCTCGAGCTCGGCGAAGCCCTCGCGAGCGCCCTCGGACGCGCCCACGCCCACGGCTTGGTCCACCGCGACCTCAAGCCCGAGAACGTCCTCTTCGACCACCTCGACTGCCCCCAGATCGCAGACTTGGGCCTAGCCAAGGCTATGGAGGCTACGGATCCGGGGAGTTCGGGAGGCTTGAGCAAGACCGGGGAGCTGCGCGGAACCCTCGGCTACATGCCACCTGAGCAGATCCAGGACTCCAAGCGGGCGACCTCGAGCTCGGACGTGTTCGCGCTCGGCGCGATCCTCTATGAGTGCGCGACCGGGATCGCCGCCTTCTCTGGCGAGGGCGCCCTCGACGTCATGGACGCCATCAGCGCCGGTCGCTACCAAGACCCGCGCTCCCTCCGCCCTGATCTCCCAAAGCCCATGGCTCGCCTGATCGCGAGCTGCCTCTCCACCGACCCCGAGTCCAGGCCCCCCGACGGACACGCCCTCTCCCAAGCCCTCGCGACCCTTGGCTTGAGCCGCCCTGGAGGCTCTGCTCGGCGCGCGCTCCTCCTGGGAGTCGTAGCCATGGCAGGCATCGGCGCCGCGATCCTCGGCTACCAAGCGATCCGCAGCGGCCGCCTCCCGAGCTCCTCAGCGTCTCCCACCGAGCCGACCCAGCCCCCAGCGCGCACGCCCTCCCCATCCCACGGCCGA
>Ga0316204_10002872_pt1 | contig 36910 bp, 46 predicted proteins | sample 6monrhotite_MG_2_FD_205661 | JGI IMG/M metagenome (GOLD analysis project Ga0316204, IMG submission 205661) | Microbial mat bacterial communities from mineral coupon in-situ incubated in ocean water Damariscotta River, Maine, United States -... | ecosystem: Environmental > Aquatic > Marine >... | reverse complement strand
ACGATAAGTTAGAAACAACCATGCTCTATTTCAACACCCGCACCGTCTCCCAAAGCATTCGCGGCGGTGTTTTGGGAGACGGTGCGGGTGTTGAAATAGAGCATGGTTGTTTCTAACTTATCGTGATCGGCTAATTGTTGAACGGCTTTTGGATCTACGCCACGGTTCAAAAGTTCGGTGATCATCGTTGCTCTCATGCCCCAATGAAACGGTTTTATGTTTGGTAATCCGCACTCTTTGCAAAGGGCGCTGGCTAGTTTTGAGATATCGCCACGGTCGGCATACCACGGCTTTCCTTTTCCATTGTCTAAATAATAAACTTCGCTTGCTGATCTTGCTTCTATATCTTCAGTGATGAAGGTTAATAAATCGTCGTTTATCGGTTTGTTGGGCCATTTGTTTTTCTTGTTTACCCACTCCAATTCTTTGTTATCGCGAATACGGATGATCTTTTTATCGATGTCGATGTGATCTAAGCGCAATGACCAGATTGCACCGAGTCGTAAAAGTGATGCTGTTGCTAATTTGAAAGCTCGAAAAATGTTGGTCATGTGCAACCGCTCTTGGCTGCTTTCGGCATTTTCCTTTCTTTTAATAATATGGTCTCGAAGAATGAACAGCTCCTCGATTGTGTATGTTTCCATATCTTTTTTAGGGACTGAGGCGGATTTCAGTTTGATGTGACGATCCATAATTTCAGTATCGTACGCCCAATTTAAAAACGTCCCTAAGTGGCGCATGTGTCTATTTTGGCTCGCGTTTGAAAGAACAGTACCGCGATTGGTGATAATGGTAGTGAGAAACTTATAAAACTTAACATTGTGTGAACGCTCAAAATCGTTCAATACGTGATCACCGCAGCACTGCAAATAGAGGCTGATGCTTTTTGTATAATCTTGATGTGTCTTTTTTGAATTGAGTACTTCTACATCTTTCAACCAAGTACGTGAAGCTTGCTTGACGGTCTGTTTTTTCTTCTCTTTCTTGGCCAGTTTTGTATTTTGCTCGCTTTTCAGCCTTTCTTTTTTTAACTCCGCTTCCTTTTTTGAATATAACTCAATCAGCCGTTTTATTTTTGCGTCACGGCTTAAGCCTTCAATATCTTCAATTTTACAAAGTACACGGCGAATACCTCGACGACCTGCTTCGAAACCAAGTTCCGAATTATGCGGGAACTCTGCAACCCACTTACCCCGCTCTTGATGAAAAAGCTTTCTTGCCATTACACCCGACCACCATGCCAAACGACACACCCGAGAATGTTGAGTTGATCTACATTCATTACAAAACTTTCGTATTTAGGATTATCAGAAATGATTTTCACCTGGTTCCCCGGCAAATATTGTAAGCGCTTTACCATTTCCTTTGAATCAATAGAAAAATGATAAATCCCATCATCAACACTTTCCGATTTATCTACTAAAAGAATATCGCCCGGATTTATAGTCGATACCATGGAATCGCCTTTAGCCGTAGAAAAAACACATTGAGCAGGATCAACAGACAACTCCTTTTTCATGTATTCATCGCTTAATCTTACTGGTTCATAGTCAGCAAATGACTCGGAAATTCTGTGTCCATAATGTGGCGCTGGAGAGTCCTGACTTCTTGTAGGCTCCATTTCTCCACCGACAGCGAGCCATTCAACGCTATACCCATGTTTAATACATATCTCAACCAATGGTTCGAGTGTGTGTTTAGAAACCCGATTACCGATGTAATTATTTAATTGTGATTCAGATATATCCACCGTATCCAAAATTGTACGTTTACCGACTTTCGCGGCAATATATCCCAATCGTCCACCTATCGTCCCTAAATCGTAAAGTCCTGTTTCCATCATATTCCTCATCAATTATTTTCCATCAAACCGCTTAATTTCTACCAGCAAACCTATCTACCCCTAGCAAATATCACCTTCATTTAACCGTCGCGATTATTATTTACCGATTTTTACTTCTTTTCACTTATTTCCAATTGACTTCACCCTATCGATACACCATAATTTAAGTGTTCATTGTCTATTATCACTTATAAATTAACGAAATGAGGGTGAAGTAGATCACATACAACCGATTTAATCATATTTTACTGACTGGAGAAAAGTAAATGACCGAACCATTCAACATCTCAGAAGAAGACGAAGTTTTGATGCCCTCCGTTGTTGCTAAGCGACTCGGTGTTAGCCGCCAAACCTTCGCCAAGCACTGTGAAAACGGCGAAGGACCAGCTCATATTTTTGTTTTCGGAAAGAAGCGCTATCTCGCTAGTGTTGTTAATCAATGGATGAAAGAGCACAACCAGGCAGAAAGTGAAAAAGATCTAGCTCAAGCCGCAACCAATGCGATTCCAAAATGATCACCACAAGCACAGACATTCGATTAGCTGTGCGAACTCAACTACTCAACCAACCAAATAGAAAAATATTAAGAGTTGTTGAGATCTCGAATATTGATTTGGCAGCACTTAGCCTGCTGTGCGATCGCTCTAGTTTAAAAACATTCTCTCAATTAAGTGACAACCGAGAAGACGCTTTAAACATGCGCGATGCTGTTTACAACATTTGGGATGCATTGAAATAAAACTCTTAGGTAAGGATTGAGGGAATCATGGCCTTAGCACAATACAGCAACGAAACTGAGATAGTTCAAGAACTCATTAATGATTTGAATTTTAAATTCAAAAATGAGAGTAAGTATTTAAAAAAAGGAATCTGTCCTAATTGCGGGGGGAAAGAGACCTTTATCGCAAAAGATAAGCCTTATATTGTTAAGTGCAGTAGACAAAACAAATGCGGCTACACAGAAAGCACACGGGATTTATACCCCCATCTTTTTAACAACTTTGCAGAACGCTTTCCTAAAACTGAAGCAGACCCAAACGCAACGGCTAAAGCTTATATGGCTTCGAATAGGGGCTTCAAACTTAGTATGGTTGTTGATTGGTTTGAGCAAGGTGCTTACAAACTACCTGAATCTGATGAATGGGTTTGTACTGTTCGTTTTTATCTTGATAAAGAGAAAACACGTTGGTGGGAACGACTCATCGACAAGCAAAAATCGAATGGGCAACGTTTTAACTTTGGTGGAAAACGTAAAGCCGATGGCAGTTTATACCGTGGTGATTGGTGGGTTCCACCTACACAGGTAGTAAAAGATAAAAGCGATGTTTATTTAGTAGAAGCAATCTTTCACGCTATTGGGCTTTTTCACGTCGATTACAACGTAGCGGCAACACTTAGCGCGGGGACTTTCCCAAGCGATGCAATAAAGCCCTATTTGAATAGAGGCATCACTTGGAAGCTAGGTTTAGATGATGATAAGGCCGGGCGTGAAAACATGCTCAAGCATAAAGCGACCTTAGAAAAACTTGGTGAAAAATGTGAGGTGCTTTTAACGGGTGATACTGGCCGCGATTGGGACGACCTATACAGACTCAAGAAGATAACAAAACGGTTTATGGATGAAGCGCATTTTCAAGGGCGTATGTTCACCGCAGAAGATTACAAAGAAAAAGCCTTTATATTTTACGCAAAAAGAAAAGTTGGAAACAACGTCATTGAATTTGAGAACCGTTTTTATTCTGTAAAGGTTGATGTTGCAAAATTATATGAAGACCTTGGAGACGAAAAACTAAACTCAAATGTAGGGAAAGATAAGTTTTATAAACACAGTAATATTTACCCTGTGAGCAATTGTTTACCTGAATTCCTTTTTGTTGAGAAAGACCAGTTAACCAACGTATTAGATTACTACTTCAAAGTTACCTTTGCTAATGGTGACGATTCCGAGATTGTTAGCTTTGAAGCCCCTTCATTAAAATCAGCCTCCAACCTTAGCGATGGCCTACTTGCTAAAGCCGCGTGTGCAACCTTCGACGGTTCAGCAACTGATATGCGAATCTTAAAAGAGAGATGGTTTAACCCTAAAGCACCAAAAGTTATCGGTTTGCCTTATATCGGTTACGACAACATTAACGATTGTTATGTGTTCCATAGTTTTGCTTATAAAAACGGGCGAAAACTCGAACTCAACGAGCACGGTTATTTTCAACTCAACAAATTAAGAGTTAAAACCAATTTTAAAAGTTTTGAAATAGTTGATGGTGAAGAGTTTAACACTGAATGGTTTGAAGATTTTTACACTGTATTTGGTGTTAAAGGTGTTGCAATCCTCGCTTACTGGACAGCTTCCTTATTTGCTAACCAAATACGCGGAAAACACGAGAACTTCCCCTTCTTGGAAATCACAGGCGCACCCGGTGCAGGTAAAACCGGAATTTTGAAATTTTTATGGAAACTGTTTGGCCGAATTCATGAAGGCTTTGATCCAAGTAAAACATCGGATGTAGGCCGTGCGCGTGCGTTATCTCAAACATCAGGTTTGCCTGTTGTGCTCATTGAATCAGAACGTGATGAAGATGACGGCAACAGCAAAGGGAAACGGGGTGCGTTTGATTGGGATGAATTCAAAACACTCTACAACGGGGGAATACTTCGCTTAACAGGTGTTAAAAATAACGGTTCAGAAACAAAAGATTTAATCTTTTTGGGTTCTCTTGTTATTAGCCAGAATAAAAGCATTGAAGCTTCAGAGGCCATAATGACAAGAATCGTCCATGTTTACATGGACACCACACACCATAAAAAAGAGAGTCAAGAAATTGCAAAAGCGTTAAGCAATTATCCTATCGAAAAACTATCAGGCTATTTACCGCATTGCCTAAAAAACGAAAAGCAGTTTTTAGCAATCTTTGATCAATACATACCTAAATATAAAAGCTGGATTGAGAAGAAAGCACCCACGATTAAAACTGATCGAATCTTTGAAACGCATTCCAAAACGATGGCCGCTTGTAGAGCGCTTCAACTGTTTTTCCCTACCTTAGATAAAGATCGATTAACCGAGGTTGTCGACTATTTAAAAGATAGAGCAATAGCAAGAGAGCGAAAAGTAAAAGCAGAGCATGAGGTTTGTGTTGAATTTTGGGATACCTACGAGCTACTTAATTTGCAACACGATAAAGCAAACGGGGGCTATTCCGGGCGAGACGTTGAAATACTCAACCATTCGAAAAAAGAGAATGTGATTGCTATCAACTTAAAGCAATTTAATCAAATTTGCTCTTCTCACAGAGTCGAAATGATATCCGTTGATAAGCTCAAACAGCACCTTCCTAACTCACAACGTCACAAGCTTATAAAACAGAAAACCATTGATTCAGCCATCTTGGGTAAAAAAATATGGTGCTGGTGTTTTGAGCGTAAAGAAAATCTGGGAGTACGTTAAATGCGCGCATATACGAATAATTTCAAAAGTTGTGAGGGGGTGCGGAACTCCATTACTTCATTACTTTTACCCCAAAAGCCCTATAAACACCTTATTAATCAACAATATACAGAATCTATAACTTCATTACTTTTTCATTATTTTCCATTACTTGTAATGAAGTACAAAAAACAAACAACATTACTTATTGAATATTTAATGCCAACACAAACAAACACTTACAAATATAGGTAATGCAGGTAATGCGAGGTAATGAACTAAACATTACTTTTCACCCTTTTTAACTCTTTGTTTTTATTGGATTTTAAGGATCAAAAAAACAAAAGTAATGAAGTAATGAGGCTCCGCACCCCCCCAGTGAAATTAAGTTTTACAGCAGAGGTTTGAGAGATGGGCAAAGCACAGTACTACATACCACCTTATGATCCACACGCGGTACCAATGGTTGACCCTGTGGAACGAAAACCAATTTCAGAACGCTACTTTGTTTTGAAGCATCTACCAGAAAAGAAAAGGCAAAAAATATGGTCTGCGATAAAAGAGAAAGAGCCGGAAACAGCGAAGCTTATGCAAAACCCTGATCCGTTACTTGATGAACTTATGAAAACTTTTAATGCTGAATTCACACTATCTGAAACAGAAATTAAGGACTTATTGAAATGAATCTTCAACTCACTTTTTCATCGTATCAAAAGCCGTTAGCTGTTGCTGCTTTTCTACTTTGTGGAATTTCAATCATTGCTTCTGTACTGCTTTGGATCTCGGTACCTACTGAAATATTTGGAAAGTGGCTGGCAGGCGCTACAGCAATCGCGTTAGAGATTTGTAAGTTTGCCTTCTTACCGTTGGCCCTGATTATGTGGAAACGAGAACAACATGGTTGGAGCATAACGCTAGGTTCTATTGGTTTTATTCTGCTGATTGTTTCCGTTTCTGCAACCATTGGCTTTGTTCAAAACGCCAATCAACAACAGCAAACCGAGGCTCAACAATCGACGATTCGTTATCAAACCAACTTACAACAGCTCGATAGTTTAAATAAACAAGTTGATCAATATCACCTATTAATCAAAACCGATAGTGACAATGGTTTCCGTGACCGAGGTTACAAGGGATTAAATAAGCTGGATGAACTCGAAACACAACGCACAGCATTAGTAAAAGAGATGTCCATCCCAGAGAAGGCAACACAAGGCGAAATGAATGCCCTCACCGGCTCCATTGCTAAACAGCTCGACATGGATGCAGACAAATTACAACTCACCTTTTTTACTAGCCTAGCAGTGTTGGTTGATGTATCAGCGATTATCTCGCTTTCATTCCTGAGTATGCACACTAAAACAACACGAGAGCTTACAACGAAAAGCACAACAAAGGATAAAACGAATAACAACAAAGAAACGTTTGTGGATAAACGAGAATTAGACATTAAAACAATTAGAACGATTCACAAACCAACAAGCAAACAACCACCCAGCAAACACCAACAGATAAAACAAAAATTATTGACCGGCGTTTACGGTGAACAACCTGTTGTTCGTCGAGTAATGGAATCGGAAAGTGTTCAGCATAAAGTCGTGAAGACGATTTTTGATGAACTGATCAATGAAGAATCATTATTAAAAGAAGGTCGCCGTTACAGTTTGACCAATTACCAACCGGAAGCAATTGCATAAGGGGAGAGATTGACATGATGATAGCAGCCAAACACACAGCAGTTGTGAATATTGAAGTTGATGATGAAATTATGGGGACAACTTTAAGAAGGATGATTTCCGAACGATGCAATATCCCCTACGATACAGCAAACGCCTTTTTAACTGATGAGGAAAATAACACTTTTGTATTCAACGTGAACAGCAAAAGTACTACAGATCCTTATCAACTTATTTCTAATGATAAAAATATTTCTTATTTGGTTGATGCTTCCAATGTGTTGATTGATGGCGAAGCGATTAAAACGGGGGAATGTGATTGTGGTGGGGCTAATCATCAAGTAGATTTTTTGGGGATTGATCCTAAAGAGATTCACGAACATTCAATAAATCTATGTAAGAACATAATAGGAGAATAACCGACATGTTAATAGCAATAGACTTTGACGGAACCTATTCATTAGACCCATCATTTTGGGATTTATTCATTGATTCCGCAACCTACAAAGGTTACACGGTGATTTGCGTCACGATGAGATACAAAAAAGAAGGGGCAGAAATTAAACGCGCTCTAGCCGGAAAAGTTAAAGAGATTATTTTTACTGGCCGAAAGGCAAAGCGGAAATTTGCACACAACCATGGATATTATCCTGATATTCGGATAGACGATTCACCGCATTGTTTATATATTGATTCTAAGTCTGTTGTAAGAAGCCATTAGGATTAATAATCAACAAGCCACGCCTTCCGGGTTTCTCAAGGCAAAAAAAAGGGCTGCCATCTTAGCAACCCTTTTGCATTGCTCAATGAGCAAGTGCTTGACCAAGCAAATCATCAACACGAACACATGCATTTAAAGCCCTACCTGAACAAGAGACACAAGAGTAGACCTCATTGGCTGCTACTTTTAGATGCATGTACTTTAAAGATAAGTGTTTCAATTTAGATTGAATCTGCTTTACCTCTTCCTGATTTTTTCGCATTAACACGCCGCACTTTCTAGCATCTGATAGATTGCTTGATACTCTAAGGTTATCCATTGAGTAACCGGTTTTTACTAAGCTTTCAATTTTACGCCGAATATCAGAAATAGCTGTGATATGTACACTTTCATTTTGGCTTATACTTTTCTGTAAACCTATGACATGAAAAGTAGAATACTCAACACTCACGCCTCCCCACGAAGACTTCTTGACCAATGAACCTTTTAAGTGCTGCCCTTTATCACCAATAATTTTACGGACACTCTCCGGTTGTGTTGCCGGAATCAGCATAACTACTTCAATTAAATATTTGCCTGCATTCAATCCTTTCTTTGGACCAATCGGAACTGTTGAATATTCCCCATTTATCACAGATGTTTTATCTTGCGCTTGAAATCCAGTGACTTCGTTAATCAAACTTATTAACAACTTAGTTTTATCTGGCAAATTAGTTTTACCAACTACAGAAATTCTTCCTTGTGACGTTGGCACTCCTTTCGCGCTCACCACAACAGGGCTATGCAGCAACGAATTCTGTTGATTATTTCCCAATTCGTCACTCTCAACGGAAAACCCCAGTAACATAACAATTGACAATACTATTCCTTTCATGGCCGTCCTTATTAATCATCTGTCTTGAAAACTTGTGATACTAGCCTTGCAATCCATAGCTTGAAATGCGAATTATTTCTTATTTAAAATTAAACCGTTACACGCTCAAAACAATTATCATAGTGATTTTTTTGATTAGGTAGCTCTCCTTTATCTAGTGAGTAAATAAATTTATCAACAATAAGTGCAGTAGCATGGTCTTTTGCAACAGTAGGTAATTTATATAGAGATTTAACGAGATATATTAATACACGATAGGAATAAGTCCTTAAAATGATCCTTGTTAAACAAGCTATTTAAGTGCAACTGTTTTCAAGACAACTTCAAAGCCGCCCTATTTCATTACCCTACAAAAACCCCGGCCAGACATTTATGCATTCTCTACCCGTTAGAGAAGAAATTTAACTCGCTTTCTGCCGACATGCGGACCAACAAGTATATATTGGTTTATGACGTTAAATGTAGTTAAATGCACAACAATATTGTCGTATTCGTTACAAATGGTTAAAATTACATCATTGTTCTAGCAAGACCTTTAAATGAAGAAAATATCATCAAAAAAGATTGAGTATTTTGCGAAAAAGCAACATCGAGAGTTCAGATGGCAAAGTAGACAAGCAGGTTATAAGAGAGCGGCTGAGTACAAAAAAAAGCATTCCAGACCGTTTTGCCCTATCGAAAGCCCTTATCTTTCGCTTGTAAAAAACCGAGGTGAATTTAAAAAGCGCTTTTATAAGCCTTTAAAATATGACCGCCCAAAGCAAGATGTTGTGATTAAGGAACAACTTGGCATTGAACATGATTTCGGCAAATTTGTAGAACTCGCCTCTACATTTGTGAACAGTCGATCTAAGTGGATTACTTTCGATCTGAAAAACTGTGAGAGGTTATGGCCTTCAGCAATAACTTTGCTATGCTCTTTAAAGCAGTGGACGGATATTACAGCGCACCCTCACCATGTACCTAGTTTAGGCTCGACTGACTCTTATTCAGATGAGGTAAATGCATACTTAGTACATAGTGGATTTTGTGAATACGTCAGGATGGATCATGATGATTTCGACCCTAGTTTGTTTAGTGATGACAGTACAGTAAAAATCACTCGAGAAAATAACACATCCGAAATTGGAATTCGAGAAGATGAAATTTATGAAATAATTGAACGCTATAGCGGTTTAGATCCGGACCAAATGGAAGAGTTTAATTCAGTAGTTTTAGTGGAAGTATTTAACAACGTATCTGAACATGGAATTAGTAGCGGAGACAGTGGTTGGTGGACACTAACTCAGTACCACCCAAGAACAGGCATTATATCACTGTGCATTGCTGACAATGGAATAGGTATAAAACACTCGCTAAAGACAGGACCTCAACAGGCTCAATTAGAAGAAGCAGTTGGCCAAAATGCTACTGATGGTGATTATATAAAAGCTGCATTGGACGAAAATATAAGTGGAGCCTTGAGAGCCTCTCAAAAAAGCGAGGCTGCATTCAAAGTACTTGGCACGAAAATTGGAAAGGCTTATACTAGAGGCTCTAGACGAGGTAATGGTTTAAATAGAATCAAAGATACATGCAAGAAATGTGGGGTAGAGTTTAGCTTGCTTTCACAGCGAGGCTATTTAAACATGAAACCTGATGGAACAACTGGACACTCTGGAACGGCTAAGTCTAAAATCTTTTCAGGGACGTTGTATCATTTTTCTATACCGACCAAAACATTACATTTACAGGAGAACAATTATGCAAGTCCTTGATGTAGGCATTGAGTTCGCCCCAAGCTTAACCAATCGAGATGATCACCAACGAGATGGAAGACATAGCGGAGTAGAATTCCGTGAGAGATACCTCAAAGATCTCGAAAACGAAAACAATTGGCCTGGTGATGCTCCATTTATCGCTTTAGACTTCTCCCATGTAAAGAGACTGGGGCCATCTTGGTCCAATGAGGTCTTTGCTTACTTCACTAAATTTGCTAATCCAGAAGAAATATTACGGCAAATTAAACTAGTCAATATTTCCCGCGTTAAAGAAAGCATCATTAGAAAAGAAATTGAAACGGGATATAGTAGAAAATAAAAAATATGACCGACAGGAAACATTTAAATATATTCTTTGAAGCCATCGGTATATTTACTTGTTTAATGTTTTCAATATTTATTATCTATATACTTTCATTTTATGAGCAGACTAACAAACATCTGTTCTTACAATTGTTCGAAGTTAAACTCCTTGATTGGCAGAGATTCCTCACCATCATCTATGGTGCTGCTGGTCTAATATTAGGTTTTTTCTTTTTCAAAACTAAAAATTCAATCGATGAAACAAATTCAAAGAATGAACGAGCCAGAAGCCTTCTTGAACTTATTCATACTGATCTTATGAGTGCCGATGCCACTATTGAAAAAATACTTAATATGAAAGCAAAAAATTCCACAGAACTAAATTCGATGAGAAATGATCTCGATAAAATTTACTATGGAATATATTCTTTTTTAGATTGCGTTGAAGAATTAGTTGAAGTTACTGAAGACGAAAGAAACAATTTAGTTGATGTATTTTCTTGTGTTTCCCGCAGTGAAAATATTTACAACATAAGCCTCCCAGAATTCAATCAAGATGATGCAAATGACGAAAGATTTAATTATTACGCAACCCTTGAAACAGCGCGGGCAACATGCATTAAGAAGATAGGAGCGCTTTAAATAGAGCTACCTCCACAGTACTAATAATAAGCCTTGATCACATCTACTCTTCATCAATAGCTTTCCATTCTTCCCTTTCAATATTCATCCTCAGATAAAACTAAATATTATTCTTGTCAGCGGTTTTAGAGAAAAATTATTTCCATATGACATTTCGCAAAAAAGGTTATAAAGTAAACAATCATAACGTTCATGAAACTAGTACTTTAGTACTAGTTTTAGATTCAGTTAATGGTGACAGTATTTGAAATAATGATATGTAGTGCAGTAACACCCACCAAATATCAGCATTAGGGGGTGAACACACAACGTTTTTAAATACAGCAAAATTGATAATCTAATAACAAGGGGTGTTTATGCGGAAAGCTAAGTTGTTATCACTCGATAAAGATCAGATTGATGCACTAGACAAGGGGAAGCTTGTTTATACCGCGCCAAATGGGGAGAGCTATCAAATGGTTTCGCATAGGGAGCTAGGCCGTACGATAGACAGAGGACACAAAGGGGCTTGCATGTTGTTGGCATTGCAAACGTTTATGTGTGATTCACTGAAAGATAACGGGGGTTTTGATGATGAGATTATTGTGGGGATAGATCACTTGTTTAATCATATACGGGGGCATTTTCCGAACTATAAATAGTGATGGCGCCCCGCATGTTTTCAATACATAACGCGGGGCGTTTTCAAGCGGTCTGTTTCATCAATTCTTCGCGCTTATCGGCTGGCATGTTTTTAACAAATTCAAAAAGGAATTGATTAACTTCACTCGCGGGTGGTGTGATTGAGTGTTTAAAACTTAGTGACATTGCGAATGTGTGACCACACGTTACATCTGTGCAGGCACAGTACAATTCTGTATAGATATTTGAAAATGTGTTTCGGCTTGCAATCTTCGCTTTATTTCCACACTTACATCTTATAAGCATTTCACTTTCTCCATCTTCAAATAACAATCTATATTGATTCTGCGAATATTCCATGATTAGGCCGCTCAAATACGATTTGGTTTCGTTTATCTAGAAATTCATTTAACCTCGCTAAATCCTCTTGAAACGGTTCGTTCTCCAGTTGGTAATAGACTTGCGCGGCCTTTTTGATATCACCTAAATTGCTTTTTTCTTCTGGCATGATGGCGGCTAGTGCTGGGTTTACACGATGACCGGAAACAATATCGTTTCGCGTGATATTTTTTACTTTGTCGAATTCGTCTTTGGTTGCGATATCGCCCACGGGGATTATTTGAACCGCGTCTTTATCGCCACTGGGAATATTCAAATAGAGTGAACGGAAGTTACCGACTCCTTTTGATTTGGATATCTGCTCTTTTAATGTCTGCTCATCTTCTGGGGACATGTTAGGATCGTTGGTAAATAGTATGTAACCCATGTGCGCGCCGTTGTTGTAGTATTTGCGGCGAAAGAGTGTTGCAGATTCGTTAAGTAAAACGGCCTGTATACTGCCTAGATATTCCGGCACACCGTAAACATCCTGCTTTACATCATAGGTTGCTACATGAATAATTTCACCGGCTTTAAACTCTACAATTTTTTGATCAGGGCCTATAAAACAATATTTATCTTTCTCTTTCATTCGGCGCATTCCTAAGGCGCGAATATGTTTAAGCCTTAACAGGTGGCCAAATTTATTGGTGATCCGTTGAAAATACATATTACCGAAGGTGATTAAATCAAACGAGGCGCGTTTTAATTCTCCTTTGGTGATGACCGGATTAGGTTTAAACCCCATCACTGATACGTTATTTCTAAAATGAATGAGTGTATTGTGATGAGCGTTTGCACCTAATAGCTTTGCAAGGCCATCAAGTGAAACAGGGGGGACATAATAATTATGGTGGGAATCGTAGAACACACCAAGGTAATCAACGAGGCTATTGCTTAATACGGATTCAGGCTCTCCAAAACTAAACGCTGATACATCACTTGTGGTTGTCACCGTTGGCGTACTGCCAAACAGACCGTTGAATTTGTTTACTAATCCATTTCTTGCTTTTGTTACAGTTGATAAGTTCATTATGTCCCACTCATTGCCATTGATGATTTACGTTGTGTTTTGTAGTTCAGCGGTTCGTTGATCAATACGTGCATGATTGCCCACGCAACATCGGCATGACCTTCTGATTCTGTTCTATTTGCGCTGTAGGTAATTAAGCCGCCCGGTGTGGCGCACTGTTTGATCATAAGAAAAGATTGTGAAATATCTTTGTGTTCTGCATCCCACCGCAAGCGATCGTTCGCGACGATATCCAGCGCTTTCACTACCATTTGTGTTTTGTTATCTATGTTGTAATGAATGGCTGTGACACGCGGATAGAAGTCTTTTACTAGATCATGCACACCTAACCCCATACCAGTTACATCTATTCCGATGTATTGCACGTTGTATTTTTCGGTGAGTTCTTTCATTCGCTTGGCTTGGTATTGAATGTTTCTACCACGCCAAGATAGTTTTTCTAATACTCGAAACTTGCCGCCCGGTTTTAATGGGGGCGCAATAACAACGATGGTTGAATTATCACGGGTGCGCGATGGATCAAAGCCTATCCATACAGGTGTGTTTCCAAAGGGCCTATCTGATTTGGGTGTGAAGTCGTCCCATAGTGATGCATCACAGATTCCTTTTGATAAAGCGGAATGTGTAAAGACGGAGCGTTTATCATCAATAAACTTACACAAAAATAAATTATCGAATTCATCACCGGGGAATTCGAGTTTAAGTTGTTCTAAATCAAACTCTTTACAACCGCCCTTAATTGCATCTTCAATGGTGATGATGTATCTGTATTGTCCATCAGGACACAAGCGCCCCTCTCTAAGTTCGTCAAAACTTGGAAACTCAACTTTATTTTTTCTTTTCTTATTGAATTTATCACCAGACCAAAACGGGTACGCTTCATGGTCTAATGTTGAGGGTGTTGAAAAATAGGTTCGTCGCCATTTCTTATGGGTGGCTATTGCCGATGTAACCGAATTTAGTTTTTCAAAGTTCGGTGTCCAAAAGTATTCATCTCGATAGACATGGCCTGAAAAGCCCTGTGCTGTGCGTGAGTTGGTTGATAAGCAATGTAATTCTGCACCGTTAGATAATACTGCGGGATTTCCTTTTAATTCAATTCCGAACCAATCACGAGCGAATGCGCGAATGTATGCAAGGAATATTGCAGATTGTCCGCGTGATGCTGAAAGAAATATTTGGTTATCACCCGTTAAAATAGCATCTTCAAACGCTTCAGCGGCGAAGTAGTACGTCAAGCCACCTTGACGGGTTTTTAATACATTACGTGTTCTACATAGCGCCTTATCATGTTTAACTTTGTATAGGTGTTTTTGATGGCCCCACATTTTATCGTGGAAGCACTCTTTAAAATCTTCAATGGTGATGCCTGATACATCATTCTTGACTGTTTTTTTCTTTTTGCCTTTATTGTTTCCGTTGCCTTTTCCGTCACTGCCTCCGCTATTCTCTCCCCCGCTTCTACCAACGTTTAACACGCCTTCGCTTGTTGCTTTTTTGTAGCGCTCGACCTTCGCCAATTTATACATCTGATCGGTGAGCACATCCATTTCTTTTAAATCAAGTTCTGTTTTATTTTCCTTTTCAACAAGCAAATTAAAACGACGAGATATTGCAAGCTCTTCGGGATCACACGATAAATCATTCCAACCGCCTTTCTCTATCCAGTTATAGATAGTCCGAACGGATTTAACATTCAGCTCTTTGGCTATCTCTTGCGGCTTTGCACCGTTTAAATATAACCGTTTTGCGGCTTGTTTGATTTCGTCAACGTAGATCATAGGCGTAATGATATGCAACGAAATAATGATTATCTGCCTGCTTTGGTTCGTGCCTTTCCTGATTGATTGATATAGGAATTTTCAGATTCTAAACAGATTGAGAAGCCGGTTTTTATTGCCTAATCTAAGCATCGACAGCAACACAAATGCAGAAACACTTTGCAAAATGTGAATTAACAAAAGAGCTAGGCGGAAAAATAATGGCGATGTTTGTAACTGATTTTAAGCGTGTAGCAACTGAGGGAAAAACGATTGATGATCGTGAGATATCAGGACAAGAACTGATAGAAATGGCAGAAAGTTACGACCCTGAAGAGTTCACCGCATTAATTTGGTATGAGCATTACCGTTTCTTTGGAAACTTTGGAAAAGTCGTTGAACTAAAAGCGGATAAAGACAAAAAAGATCGTGTTGTTCTTTATGCAAAGCTCCAACCCAATATGCGCTTAATGCAATTGAACAAGGAAGAACAAAGCCTTTTTAATTCAATCGAAATAAAACCCAACTTTAGTGGCACTGGTAAAGCTTATCTATCAGGAATCGCGGTAACTGATAGCCCGGCAAGCCTTGGAACTGAAGAGTTGAGATTTTCTAAACGCGGACAAGAGAAAGAGAATTATTTTTCTGAACCTATTGAATTCGATGTTGACACTATCGTTCAAGAGATGGAAGCGAGTTCTAACAGCCTTGTTAATAAACTACTTAAAGTATTTAGCTCTAAATCAGAGAACCAATCACAGGACGAAGAAATGAACACAAAACAATTTAATGATCTTAGTAACGCGCTCTTGGCGATTGGCGATCAAATTGGTGAGCTAACCAAGAACTTTGGAAAGCAACCAAAACCAAACACACCACCTAATGAAGATTCAACCACTGAATCTAACGGCGTTTCAAGTAGTGAGTTTAACACGTTAAAAGCTACGCTGGATAAGCTGGCAAATGATGTCGCAGCATTTAGCGGAAAACCTGACGAGCAAACACCGGCCAAACCAGAACCCAAAGCAGACGTAATTACAAGTGAACAGTTTAGCGCACTGACCAAATCACTTGGCACTTTAACAAATGATTTTTCGGCGTTGAAAAAAGAGTTCAACACTGAAACACCGGGAACCCCAGTTCCTGAAACTAGCGATGATGGCGTTGAGGCGATTATTTAAGCCTGTAAATCTTTTACTTTTTAACTACTAAATATCAGCAGGTGAATAATGAATCCGAATACTGAATTGAAAATTTATAAAATGCGAGAAGGTATAGCAAAAGGCTATAGTCTCGCCAGCCCTGAAGCTACTGAAAAACACTTTGCAGCTACACCATCAGTAGAGCAAACGTTACAAGATAAGATTGTTGAAACTTCAATATTCTTATCACTCATTAATGTTCTACTTGTTGATGATAAAACAGGTGAAAAGATATTTGGAAGCCTCTCAGGTTCAGTAACAGGCCGCACAAATACAGCCCTTAATGATAGATCACCTAAAAATGTTGCTCAGCTTGACGCAAACGGTTATTCATTATCAAAGACTGAATCTGATGTTGGTTTACCTTATGAAACTATGGATGCATGGGCGAAGTTTAAAGACTTCGTTACACGTTTTGGTAACTATGTAAAAGTTCAGATTGGTACGGATATGATAAAAGTCGGGTTTAATGGCACTAGCATTGCCGTTGAATCTGACATTGTGACAAACCCTGATCTCTCAGATGTTAACAAAGGTTGGTTACAGCTAACCCGAGAAGAAGCACCCGGCCAAATCCTTGACCAAGGTGCAACAGCAAATGAAATTCGTGTGGGTGTTGGCGGTGATTACCCTAACCTTGATTCATTGGTTCATGACGTATTGCAAAACATAGCCGCTGAATATAAAGACGGTGGCGACCTTGTTGCAATAATCGGTAGTGATTTTATAGCACAAGATAAAGCCAAGCTTTATTCTACTCAAGCAGATACACCAACCGAAAAAGAGCGACTTGAAAGCTCGCAGGTTATAGCGACTTATGGCGGTTTAAAATCCTATACATTCCCTCACTTTCCTGCGCGTGGTTTGTTCATCACCAGTTTTAAAAACTTATCGATCTACATTCAAGAAGGTAGCAGACGTAGAAAACTTGAAGATAACTCCAAGCGTGATCAGTTCGAAGATTACAACAGCCGCAACGAGGGTTATGTTGTTGAGGTATACGAGAAGTTCGCAGCCATTGAACACGGAAATGTGAAATTTAAAAACCCTGGTACTGGATTGTGGACTGATTAACCCCAGTTAAAACAAACCTTGCGCCATCTACTTTTTAACTATTTTTATTCAGGGTGATTTATGAGTTTTGCAAAAAAGAGAAAAGCAGAAAGAATTAAAGAATTCAAAACCGGCGTTGCATCTACGCAGGCTAGCGTTGTAAGTGAAAGCAACTTAGTTAAACGCTATCGCGTGGTTCATGCTGCAATGGAATCGACATTATCAGCGATTAACGATATTGCGAATCATGAGGAACGAAAAGTTCTGAAGCTTGATTTCATCAATACTCACCGTGATTACATCAGTGAATATTTAAATGCTGATGAAAAGCATCAAAACGCGGTACTTGCACAGTACATGATTTGGTCATTTGATGTCGGTGAAATAGAGGATGCTTGGGAACTTGCGCTTGAATGCATTAAACAAGATCAAGCAATGCCTGAGCGATTCAATCGAACTATTGAAGCATTCATATCAGATTCATTGCTTGATTGGGCTACGGATACTGTAGAAGCTGACGGAGACCCTAACCCATATTTTGAAACCGCTTATAAGCAAGTTAAAAGCGGTGATTGGGATTTGTTCGAAGCAACAACTTGCAAGTATCACAAGTTAGCGGCCCGAATGCTTGAGCAAGAAGAAGATTATGCAGGCGCGCTTGAACTTTATGAAACCGCTGATAAATCCTACTCGAAAGCGAAGGTTAAAACCAAGATTGATCAATTGAAAAAGAAGCTGGAAAAGCAAACCAGTTAATTAGAAAGGTCCTACGCCACGGGTGACCTAAAGAAATTCGCAGCTCAAGCACGGCGTTAACTCTTTAGCCTCACCCGTTTTAATTTTGCTCCTTGATTGGTGGATGAATGAACGTTTTTGCACCCACAGTAAACCCGAATGACACCAGTGACCAGACCATCACTAACATTGCGTTTTATCCTGATGTTGCGGTTGCTGATTTTAGGGATGTTATGCGGGTGCAAGATACGGTAACAGATGAACGCACGATTCAAGCGCTTACGTCTGCCATGATTTCAACTAACAAATCATTGAAGGAGTGGTTAGCAGTAAAACAAGCAGCCGGTTATGTGTTGTTGGCTGATGTGCCTGCTGATGTGGTTGGTGCTGTTTCTGAATATACACACCACTATTTAACCGCTGTTTATTCAGATGCGAAAGCACAGATCGTTAGAAAGTATGTTGATATTGATACGCAAACCGAAGACGGACGGAAAGCCGCTCAGGAGTTGCGAAACCACTACGGTACTTATAAGCGTGATGCAGGTAATTCAATACGCCACATTTTAGGAAAGCCGGAAATAACATCAGAGCTTTTGTAATAGATTATGAGTGAACCTTACATCAGTAAACAAGGTGAGACGGTTGAAAGCATTTGCTTTGATCGATACGGATACACCGCTCAAATCACGAAAACGGTTTGTGATGCTAACCCCGGTATTGCTGCACTTGGTGTGGTGTTACCCACGGGAACAGAAGTTATTTTACCTGTTGTGAAAACGAAGCAGGTAAGTAAAACAAATAATTTATGGGATTGAAGATGCCAATCAAAGAACCTGAAGCAGTTAAAAATATTGCTGATGTAATTGTTTTGGGTGGTATTCCACTGGGTGCAGTGATTGAATTTTTACCAGAATTTGCGGCTTTGGTTTCAATCGTCTATGGATTGATAAGAATCTATTTAACATTGGAAGCACGATTTAAAAAGCGTGATAACGATGAAGGAACTTAGACACTTTTTACTCTTACGCATTGAAAGCGATTCAGAAGGCACGATTGGCGTTTTGATTGATGATGAGTTACAGCAAGTTTGTTTTATGAATGAATTACCTTGGAAGAATAACGAATCAAATATGAGTTGCATTCCACCGGGTACATATGAAGTGACGTATTTAGAAAGATCAGCGTCGGGGAAGTATCGTGATGTTTATCATGTTCAAGCTGTAAATGGTCGGTCGGGGATTCTTATTCATAAAGGTAATTTTGCAGGTGATAGTGAATTAGGTTTAAGAACTCATTCTCACGGTTGTTTATTACCGGCTAGCCGTGTTGGTGAACTAAGTGGGCAACGAGCGGGATTAGCTTCACGCGGTGCTATGCACAAGATACACAAGGCGACTAATCGCGAAGATTTTAAATTAGAGGTTATACACGATGCTTGACACTCTTATGGCTTTTGTTGGTTCTGCTGCTGGTGGTTCTATTTTCGGCATAATTGGAAACTATTTCAAAGCACAGCAAGAAATCAAAGACCGTGAAAATCAACGTAAACACGATCTAGAGGTTCGCAAGTTAGACCGCGAAGAGATGAAGCTTGAAAGTGAATTAAATATTCAAGAGAAAACAGCAGAGTTTCAAGGCAAAGCAAACCTTAAGAAAATTGAAGGTGACATTGCAAAAGATATTGCAGACGCGGAAGTTTTGATAGCTGTATATAAACACGATAGCGCGACTTACTCTAAGGGTGCAGTTAAAAACCTAAACGGTTTCTTTGCTGGTATCGTCGCTTTAATGCTGGTGTTTGTCGACATGCTACGCGGTCTTATTCGACCGACTACGACGGTATATTTAATTGTTCTTGAAACCGCTATTGCTTGGTATTTATTTAACGCACTTAATAAACTCGATTCACTTCCTGTTACCGTATTGAGTGATTTACTCGTCATGATTGTTTCATCAGTCGTCTTTCTTACGGCTACTGCTGTTACTTTTTGGTTCGGCTCTCGTAAGGGGAGTATTACAAAATGAATAAACTGAAATCATTAAGAGAACATCTATTAACTAAACATGATGGTTGGAGCATTGACCCTAAGCATCTTGTTACTACGGTTAACGGTGGTGAAATTATCTCAGCACCGGAAGGGGAAAACTTAAACTATGAGTGGAAGTTTAACGCTAACATTCTCATTTTAAAATTTAGTGGTGATGCTAATCAGTTGTTCTTTTGGGTGTTGCGATGGCTGTCTGTGAATCAACCAAACCATGATGAAAAGGCTTTCGAGTTTGATACGGATTTTATCAACGATCAATCAACCGATATTGCGCTTGTTGTTCCACTTTCACAAATCATTGTTGTTGATTCAACGGCTGAAGGCTTTGTGCTTTTGCCAGATGGTGAACCCGATATGAAAACAGAATTGTTACCGGCTGAAAACTGGACGCTGAACACTAACGATGCAGCAATGATGCAATGGGTGAACGGCGGTGGATGAATTCGCCACACTTGAAAACTGGATGGAGCCGTTACTCCATAAGTTTTCTAATTCTGAGAAACGAAAGTTTAACCGTTCGCTTGCATCGCAATTACGCAAGCGACAAGCCGCACGAATTGAGGCACAAAAGAACCCTGACGGTAGCCCGTTTGAAGCACGTAAGACGAGCAAAAATGGTTCTATTAGAAGTAAAGCTAAGATGTTTGAAATGCTACGCACGGCTAGACATATGAAAATATCAGCCAATGCAGATGGTGCAGCTATCGGATTTAAAGGAAGTGCGGCATTCATTGCAAAGATTCATCAAGAGGGTTTAACGGCTAACGTTGTGCCAGATGGACCGCTTTATCAATACCCGGTGCGTAAGCTTTTAGGATTTAGTGATAGTGATCGAGCTTTGATTTTGTCGTCTTTTACTGAGTATTTATATTCATGAACCTTAGCCAAAACATCAACCGAAAAAGCAATGAAAGATTCGACATTGTGGAGCTTGCGAGACGGTTTGAAAACCTTTTGCGCCTTGGCACTGTTGCTGAGTTTGATGCTGTTGCTGCAAAGGTTAAAGTTGAATATGCGAAAGATGAAAATCAAGAACCTGTTTTAACAGACTGGATTAAGTGGGGCGTTGAAAGCGCTTCAGAGAATATTGTATGGAACCCACCGGCAATAGGTGAGCTGGTGTTGATGGGTTCTCAATCGGGAAATATGGCACTTGCTGTGATTATTTGCCGGTTCTACCAAACAACCCACCAAGCCCCAGAAAGTAGCGCGACCCTCCATCAGTTTAATAAAGCTGATGGGGCAATATTCAGCTACGACACGAGCACGAGTGAACTTACATTTACTTTACCCGAAAACGGGAAGATTAATTTTGTTGCACCGGGTGGGTTTACCTTCACCGGCAATTTCGATTTAGATGGAAACTTTACAGCAACCGGAAATATTCATTCTGATAAAGATGTAAGCGACTCAATAGGCACATTGAAACGTTTACGCATTAACTTTAACACTAGCCAATACATCGGCAACTTAGGCGGTTTAACTAGCACCACTAATAAACCTGATCAATGATCAATAGGGGGAATATATGATTAATGTAAGACGATTACCAAAAGATAAGAAGGGCCACATCATAGTTGGTTTTTTGATTTCCTTTTTTAGTACTGCATTTTTAGTTCAAGCTATGGGTGAACCGGGAGCCATTGCAATTGGCCTTGTGTTGGCTGTTGTGGCTGGCATTGCTAAGGAAGCTTACGACTACTTTCACCCTGAAAAGCACACGACAGAGTTTGCTGACATTATCGCAACGTGTGTAGGTGGGTTGCTCGCTACATTTATTTGTTTATTACTCTACTTACCAGCGAAGGAAAATATAAACATGGCTTTGAATTCAAACGCAGGGGCTACATCAGCAAATAATGTCTTGATTGGGCAGATAACCAAACACAATAATAATTTACCGATTAAATCTAATGCTGACATTGCGAAAGAGTTTGCCGCCGCTTATCACGGTTATGCTAAATCAGCAACGCTTGCGGGTGCTGATTGTTCGGCAGGGGGTACGCTCTCAATACTTGAAACCGCTTTTGTGAATGACAACACACCCGCCACGATTGACCGTATTGCATTGGGGCTTTGTAATTATTGGTCGTCTTTCAATACGGTTAGTGAAGACCCTGCGCACGAGGGTGATTACGTTATTTCGGTTGTGGTGAATGGTGCGAGTGTGCTTGAACCGATGAAAGCCGCTGTTACTGCGCTTGTTACTAATCAATCAAAACCTGATGGATGGCTAGATTTTTATAACGCAACTCAGGCGGTTGTTAATGTTATACCTTGTACGGTCACTGAGATGATGCCCGGCTCTCCACCTGCACCGATGGCTTTTGTTGAGACTATTTCATAATGTCTATTTTCGGGATGGATCAACACACAGGAAAGAGAATATCCGGGATGGCGTTAATCCATCAGGATGTTACTCGTGCGGTGATAACGCCGTATAGCTCTTGTGTGTTGAATCGTGAATTCGGTTCTTTCGTTTTCGAAAAGATTGACCATCCCGGTAATAAGGCGAATTTGTTAAAACTTTATTCGTCATGTGTTGAGGCTATTTTGCGTTGGGTGCCTGCGATTATTCCGACTCGTATTCAGCCACAGCAAAGTGATGTTGCTAATGGTGCGTTTAGTTTGTTGATATCTGGCATTACTACGATTGATATTGATAACTTAACCGCTGGTTCTTCTATTGATCTTACTATTCCTATGGTCGCCTGATAATGAAAACCGTTCCTTTATCATCATTGAACATTGAAGATGTACTTCCGCACGAGACGGAAACAGACATTCTTAATGCGTCGATTACAAAGTTAAAAAGCTTTGATGATAACTATAGCGTTGTTGAAACTGATCCTTCATACAATACGCTTGCGGTGACTAGCTATCGAGAATTTATTAAAACGCAGGAATTTAATGATTTAGTTAAGAGTCTTTTTCTTGGCCATGCAAAAGGTGCAAAGCTTGATTTTATTGGTAACACTTATCATTTAACACCGCGATTGATTTTAGATGAAGGTGACGCAACAGCAACACCGCCGATTGATCCTGTTTATGAAAGTGATGAAGATTACACGGCTCGAATTCTTTTATCGGGTTATGCATACAACACGGCAGGCAGTAAGAAAGCGTATATTTATCATGTGATGACTGCGAGCGGTGACATTAAGGACACGTCCATCGTTAGCCCTTCAGCCGTCACTGTTGATGTTGTTGTGCTTTCGCGTATTGGTGATGGTTTGCCAGATGCGGCACTTGTAACGCTTGTTGATAATCATCTTGACGATGATAAGCGACCTTTCACCGATCAGGTTATTGTGCAAGCTGCAACGATTTTAAATTATTTGGTGGATGTTTCTCTTATTCTTTATCCCGGTTTTGATTCTGAAACCATACGTTCACAAGCTGAAGCGGCGTTATTGATTTGGATTGATGAACAACATTCGTTAGGGCGTGACATTACGATTATTGGTATTGGTGCTGCGCTTAAAGTTGCCGGGGTTCATAACGTGGTGTTAAATGATACGGGTGGTGCGATTACCGCTGATTTAGTTGTTAGCGATTATGAAGCCGCGTTTTGTACGGGTGTTGCTGTTGCGTTTGGGGGTTATGGTGAATAGTTCTTTACTCCCACCTAATGCAACAAAGTTTGAAAAAGATTTAGCGGAATCAGCGAGTGGTATTAGTGAACTAGATCTTTCTGATATTTCCAATCTTTATAACCCTGACCTTTGCCCTATAAAGCAATTGCAGTGGTTAGCGTATTCAGTGCAGGTTGATTACTGGAACCCGAATTGGTCTGAAGCGGTTCAACGGGCTTATATAAAGCAGCATTTAGAATCTCGTCGTATTCGTGGAACGGCTGGCTCGATTAAGAAAGCGTTAGCCGCTTTGAATATGGACATCACAGTAATTGAGTGGTGGCAAGAAGAACCGCAAGGCGTACCGGGTACGTTTACCGTTGAGGTGGATTTACTCGATCAAGGGATTGGTGAAGATACGCAAAATGAAATTGATCAGATTATTGAGTTACATAAAAACGTTCGTTCACATTTGAATGTGATTAATATTTATCAACCTGTTTCAGGTAATTCTATTTATGGCGGCGCAACGTTGGTTAGCGATGTTGTTACTGTTTATCCTAGTTGGTGGGTTCACTAATGCCAGTTTATGACGCGATTAAAACAAATATAGGCCACGTTAAGTATTCCGCCGCTGATGCGGGTGGGCCTTCGGTGACTTTAACTACCGTTGAATTTACAGACGGTTTAGGTGTGTTTTATGTACCTGATGAGAATGATTTAAACCTACCTAATATTGTTTGGTCTGGCCCTGTTAACGCGGTTGAACAGAGCGCAAACAATCCTAGCGCTTGGGTTGCCGAAGGTCGTATTCCTGTTGCGGTGGGTGGCTTTAATATTCGCGGTATGGGCTTTCGTGATCAAGATGGAGATTTGGTTATTGTTGCGAGTGTTCCGCTCTCATATAAGCCTACATTGGCAGAGAACGCACAACGTGATCAATATTATAGAACTTATTTTCAACATGCTAACGCGAGTGCTGTAACGGTTATTGTTGATCCGACTGTTGTTATGGCTACTCGTGATTATGCAGACGCGAATATTTTAACGTATGTTGATCAAGTTTTAAAAACAACGAGTTCCCCCACTTTTGCAAATTTAACCATTACAACTTTATTGAATGGTGGTGTACCACATACCACCGCTAACGATGGCATTGGTAGTAATGTGGACGCGGGTTTGTTTGCTGGGCTTTTACCTTCGGCCTATGCACAGTTAGCAACGCTCTCTAACTTTACCGTTGCGCCAACGATTGCAGGGGCAACGATCCACACAAGCGGTAACGATGGTGTGGGTGGTATTGTTGATGCGAGTTTGTTTAACGGGCTTGCTACAACTCAGTTTGCACGTTTAGCGAGTGCGAGTAATTTTACCGTTGCACCAACGATTAACGGTGGGACTATTTGGACCAGCTTGAATGATGGTGTGGGTAGTGGTTTAGATGCTCACACGTTGGGCGGTTATTTGCCTGCGGCGTTGGCGGTGTTGAGTGAGAATGAGAGTGTAACGGGGTTATGGACGTTTACCAGCCGTAACATATTCGCCGATTATCAATATTTTAGGCGTACTGATTCCTCTTCGATTTTTTCTTTCTATCAAAACAGTTCAACGGGTTCAACTGACACAGATGGTTTTAGAATCGGCATAGGTAGTGACGAAAGCGCACAGTTTTGGAATTTTGAAAGTACAGCTCTGCGTATTGCTACAAATAATACAGAACGAATGCGTATTGATGAAAATGGAAATATTGGGTTTGGAACTGCTGACATGGAAACGTGGGGAAGTCTTTATCGAGCTTTTCAATTGGGAGATCGCGGCTATCTCATGTTCGGTTCATCGGTAGAGGGAACACATTTAGGCAGCAATCTATATTATGACGGTGTTTGGAAACACAAAATTTCAGGTGAGGCTAGTTCGGTTGTTTTTGTAGGAGGGAATATTCAGTTCAGAACCGCAGCTAGTGGAGCAGGTAACGCCGTAGCGACTAATAGCACAAGAGGGTACATTGACAATGATGGCGGGCTTGTTTTTGGGGCGCCTATTGGTAATTCAAAAACTATAGGAACCGGCAACTTTCAAAACGGGATTTACTGCAACGGCACCCGCAACACAAGAACCATATGGCTAGACTCACCAGAAATAATCATTTCCACATCAGTACCCGGTGGCGCATGGGTCACCGTCAACAACACCACGTTAAATAATGCCTCTGCTATCACTGCACACTTACGTCTCTATATAAACCTCGACTTAGTAGGAACCAATTCAACTGATTATTATTATGGCGACTTATATCTACGCAAAACGGGCAGCGCTTTAACACCTGGCTTTACAACGCGAGGATGCACAGCAGCCGTCGAAAATTCTGTAGCGGGTCAAGGTGATATGGATCGTAGCGCGGGGCAACACTCCGTAAACCTAAACGCAAATAATGATTTTGATTACTTCATGGCACATGCAAGCAGTGGATCATCAAGCGTAACTTATGCGGTCGTTTTAGTCGGATACGACATTGAATGTTAATTGAGGACAGTATGCACAAATTAATACATATAGATTCAGATGAGAATAAAACTCGCTTCATGTTCAGGTCAACACTTAGCGACGGCTCAAACTTCGAAACAGATATTCACGTGGATAAGCTACATGAAAAATTATTGGCTAATGCAGTAAACAAAGAAGCGTTGCTCATGAAACATCTACACGACCTTGTAGATGAAAAAGTCACAAAAAGAAATTCTGTTTTGTCAGCGAAAGAAGAAACAGTTAAACCGAATTCGGTTTTTAGCATTGACAAATTCCCGCTTGAAAAAGAGAAAGACAACGCGCTTGAAAAGCCTACAAGCAAAGAGGAAGCAGCCAAATGATTGCACAACGTAAAACCGATTCAAACGATTGGCTGTTAACAAGCGTTGATTACATTTTGCGAAACATAAAACACGCCAATATTAAAATTGGTGGAACAAATGCAAAGCCGATTATGTCGGGTGATGATGGTATCAGGGATCATCAGATAACAAGTTTTATTTTGAAAGCAGGTGAAAAAGGTGTGGTGATTAATTCACTTACTTTACGCCTAACCGAAGTTTAACCATTAGTTTTTAGGGGTAGGAAATGAAAACACAAGAAATTAAGACACAGCAAATTACTTTTGATGATGTGGTTCGTGCATTTGTTCACGGGGCTAAGTTAGTTGAAATCGATAATATACCGGGTGTTTTGAAGTTGAATATTCTGAGAATATTTACTTCGTTGGAAGTTGAATATAGATCATTTAGTTCTGCAAATGAATCTCTTAATAAGCGGTTTTATAAAGCTGATTTAGTGAAGCGACATCAAGAACTACATCAAATATTGACTGTTGAGAAATCAACTCAAAGTGAGTTAGTCGAAGAGTATTCACGCATTAACGTTGAATTGAGCAACGCAAAATCTGACTTAGACAAAGAGTTAAGAGCCGTTCTTGAATCTAAAACACAGGTAATTACGCCTTTGCTATCTACTGCTGATATTGACCGACTCGCAGAGCAAGAAGGCGTAACAGCTAAATGTTTAATGGCTATTGCTCCGTTCATTGATACGAGCGAACCGGAAAACAAACCAGAAAATTAAACCAAAGCTTTACACGCTTTAAGTAACTACATAGGAGTTTATAACATGCCTGAATATCATCACGGCGCGAGGGTTATTCAAGACAATAGCGGCCTTAGCCCTATTAAATCAGTAAATACCGCTGTGATTGGTGTTCCTATCACGGCACCTATGGGGCCGGTGGGTGAATCTGTTTTGATTGCCGGTTCCCGCTCTACAGCCGCACAGTTTAGTAATAATATTGGCACGAATGGAACGGGGTTCACTTGTGATACGTTCTTTGACATTGTGTTTAAACAGATTGGCGCAATGATGATTGTTGTTAATGTGCTTGATCCTGCTGTGCATAAGCAAGCGGTTGCAGCTAAGGAATATACTTTTGATGCAACATCAAACGAGTTCACACCAGACAATGAATACAATTATGCACGGGTTGTTAAATCACAAGACTTGTTAACAACTTATGCGGAAGGTGATGATTTTACTTACGACATGACCATAAATAAATATTTTCGTGTTGATGGTGGTGCGATTGCTGTTGGTGAAGTGATTTCTTTAGCTTGTGATATTCCTGATGCTTCGCTTGTTGATGATGCGGCGGTGATTGGTGCTGTTGATGCTCAAGGCGTCCACACAGGATTGCAGGCGCTACGGGTTGCTAGTGCTAAGTTTGGGTTTAAACCAAAAATCACGGGTGCGCCGGGGCTTGATACGTTGGCTGTTGCTAATGAGATTGTTTCTATTAATGCGGCGTTGAAAGCGTTTGGTTATGTTTATTGTGATGGTGCTGCTGTTGCTGCTGATGCGGTTACATATCGTAACAATTTTGGCAGTGATCAGATTATGCCAATCTTTCCCGATTTTACCGACACGAATTCAAATAGTTTGAGCGCTGTCTCTTTTGCGTTGGGTACTCGTGCGAGGCTTGATAATGAAATTGGTTGGCATAAGACAATCTCTAATATGCCGGTTATTGGTGCGGGTGGTATCAGTAAAGATATCTCTTGGGACCTTCAAGACCCGAACACATTAGCCGGGTATTTGAACGCGAACGAAGTTACCACGCTTATTAATATGAAAGGCTTTCGTTTTTGGGGTTCTCGCACTGCTTCGAATGATGCCAAGTTTGCATTTGAATCAACCGTTCGGACTCGTGATTTTTTATCAGATACGATTGCCGAGGCGATGTTTGAATTCATCGATAAACCTATGAGCAAGACGTTGATTAAGACAATCATTGATTCTATCAACGCTAAGTTTAGATCGTTAAAAGCGAGCGGTTATATTGTTGATGCAAACGCGTGGATTGATCCAGACAAAAACACAGAGGTTACGTTAACCGCTGGTGAGTTGAATATTAGTTTTGATTACATGGCTGTTCCACCATTGGAAAATTTAACGCTTTATCAGAAATTAGAAAGCAGCTATGCGGGGCAGTTGTTAGCGGCTTAATTTGTGTTTAGTGATTTTTAATTATTAGTAACAGGGGAAACTGAAATGTTACCTAAGAAAATACAAGGGTTTAATTCTTTTATCAATGGCGACAATTACGCAGGGTTAGCCACTGAAGTGACTTTGCCTAAGTTGGGCCGCAAGGTTGAAGAGTATTGGGCGGCGGGTATGGACGGCCCTATTGATATTGATATGGGTGGCACTAAGTTAGAGTCGTCAATTGTTATTGCAGAGTTCACCCGTGCTCTGATATTAGCACATGGAACGCCAACCGTAGACGGCAACGAATTACGCTTTATTGGTGCTGCACAAAGTGGTCAAGGTGTTAACTCATGGGATCAAATCGAAGTTGTTCAACGTGGAATTTTCACAGAGCATGATATGGGGACCATCAAAGGCGGTGACGATACAAGCATGACGTTGGCGGCTAGCCTTACTTATTATCGTTATGATTTGAACGGTGAAACGCTCATTGAAATTGATAGACCGGGTTTTATTTATAAAGTTGGCGGTGTTGATTTGCTTGCGGGTCAACGTGAAATTCTTAATCCTTAAACTTAAAGGTAGGTGATTTATGTCAGTAAAAAAAGAGAAAGTATTAGATAAGGTTTCTAAAGAGGAAAATAACAACTGTTCACTTGAAGCTGAATCTTCTGAAGAAAAAAAAGAAGAAGAGACTAGACCCGGCGAAGTGATATTCAAAAAGCCTTTGAAACGCGGTGAATCTGAATTGAAGGGAACGATTTTGAGAATGCCTAAGCCCGGTGAAATGCGGGGCTTGAAATTGGTTCTTGTTGCTCAAGGTGATGTTGATAGCATGATTAAGGTTATACCTCGAATCAGTAATCCGCCACTAACAGAGCACGAGGTTAGTGATATCCATTTAGCTGATTTCAGTTCGCTATCTGCGGTTGTTATTGATTTTTTGGGCTAGAAGCTAGGCTCCCAGACGATGTGGATGAGGTATGGGCAGACATTGCCGCTATTTTTGGCTGGGAGCCAAGCGCTATAGATAAGATGGAATCTTTTGAAGAGTTATTAAGTTGGTGGGACAAGGCAATCAAACGCGCCCCCAATAGTGAACCAGATTAGCTTAACTGGAGTGTATATTTAATGGGTATTCGCGATTTAAAACAATCAATCATACTGAGTATGGTTGACAAGTTTTCCCGGCCAGCTAATAAAGCTGCTGGTGCGAGTACCCGTGTCGCTAGTAAATTGCGAGATACAAAGCGTGAGTTAGGTGCTGTAAATAAGCAAGCAAAAAACGTCAAGGCCCTAACTAATGTAAGTAATCGGATGAGAGATATTGATCAAAAATCAGGAGATGCAAAAACAAAACTTGCTGAACTTTGGAAGAAAATTGAGGATGCAAAAAAGACAGGGAAAGCAACCAAGCGACTGCAACAACAATTTGCTAATACAGAAAAAAGAATTGATACACTTTCCAAAAGACACTCAAAGCTTGAAAATAGAGCATCGAGTTTAACTGATCAATTAAAAGCCGAGAGTGTCGAAACACGCGACCTTGCAAAAGCTCAAGATTACTTATCAAGCAAAACAGATAAGCTTAATCGAAAACTAACGAAACAAGAAAAATTACTCAAGGTTACGCAGCTTGGCCGTAAAGCTGGTCAGATGGTTTCTAATTTCAGCAAGAAGGCCAAGGGAATTGCGCTCGCGGGGGGCATTGGCATAGCCTCAATTGCCACACCAATGATTGCTACGGCTGCAAATTTTGAAGAAGGCATGGATAGGGTAGCCTCCATATCTCGCGCTACAGGAACACAGTTTGATGCATTAAGAGATAAGGCTCGTGAACTAGGCAGAACAACTAGTTTTTCAGCTAGTGAAGCAACCGATGGAATGGCTTACCTCGCCATGGCTGGCTTTAAGACCAATAAAATAATTTCAACAATGCCGGGAGTACTAAAACTTGCTAAAGCAAGTGGTTCCGAACTCGGTACCACAGCCAATATTACAAGTAACATCCTTACAGGCTTTGGTCTCAATGCCGATAAAATGCAACACCTTGGAGATGTGCTAACCAAAACCTTCACAAGCAGCAATACTACACTTGATTCTCTTGGCGCATCGATGGGAAAACTCGGCCCTATTGCTAGCTCGTTAGGAATTTCACTTGAAGACACGGCCGCATTGGCTGGTTCACTTGGAGATGTATCGTTCGATGGTTCAAGAACCGAAACAACACTACGCGCAATGTTCCTTCGCTTATCTGCACCTATGGGTAAAGCGAAAGAAACCCTCAAAGAAATGCGCATTGAAACTCGTGACTCGAATAAAAACTTTCGTAATATCATTGATATTATAGGTGAGCTTGATAGCGCAACAAGGTTAATGGGTACAGGCCAAAGAACTGAAATACTTAAAGAGATTTTTGGTGAAGAACCAGCAGCAGGTGTTGCTGCACTATTGGCCAAGGGAAAGTCCGGTCTTGCTAAATATAGCCAAGAAATTTTTGAAGCAGATGGCATCAGAGATCGCATAGCTAAACAAATGGGGGACAATTCCAAAGGTCATATAAAAGAATGGCAATCATCTATTGAGGACTTATCCATAACCGTTGGTGATATGTTTCTGCCAGTCTTAAGTGACACAGTTAAAAAACTAACAGAATTTACGCGAGAACTTTCCGGCTGGGCTTCTAAAAGTCCTGAATTAATTAAAACCACAGCGGCGCTTACAGTCGGCGCAATTGCTTTGGTTGGTGGACTTGCGATGATTGGCACTGTTGCGCCTAAAGTTGTTGTTGGACTTAAATTAATAAAGCTCGCACTGATCAGCAATCCAATTGGGTTAGCCATCACAGGAATTGCAGCGGGTGCGGCTTTGATTTATTCAAATTGGGATAAGTTAGGGCCGCAATTTCAAGAGCTATGGGAAGGACTGTTTAGAGGGTTTGGAAAGCTTGGTGATAAATTTAAGTTAGTTGGAACAAATATTATGTCGGGGATTACGTCCGGCATTGATTCAGGTATTGCTAGCGTTAAAGCAACCTTGCAGTCACTTGGCGATATGATGCCGGATTGGTTGAGAAAGCCTTTAGGTATTCGTTCCCCCTCTCGTGTTTTTGCAAAGCTTGGCGGACACATTGCCGAGGGCGTTGGCGTAGGTATTGAAAATAAAACACCTTCAGCCTTAAACGCTTTAAGCAATATGGGTAATAAGTTACCCGGCGCTTTACCAACTGCGCTTGCAATGGGCTTAACCGCTGGGGGTGTTAATGCTTCGCCCACTATTGTTAAGGGTGGCCAGCTTTCCGCGAGTGCGGGAAGTACTCAACAAGTGACAGTTCAACAGACCAATCATATTACGATTAATCACACTTCTGATATGACTAATCAAGAATTAAAAAATATGATTGAACGCGCTCTTTTAAAAGTTAATCAACAAGCGCAAACAGCTATAAGCGCTAGTCTATTCGATGAGCTATAGGGGCTTAATATGCAGGCGACATTAGGCGGTTTTGTATTTGACATGAGTACGGCATCTTTTGAACAGTTTAAAAGAATAACGCGTTTTAGGTGGGCGTCTAACAATCGTGTTGGTAATAGAGCATCAAAGCAAAGCCTTGGACCAGGTGAAGACATAATTCAGCTTAACGGTAGGCTTTACCCTGCTATTACAGGTGGAAGAATGAATCTCGATGCATTGCGGATTCTAGGTGATGCGGGAGTATCTTACCCTTTCATTGATGGTGAGGGTTTTATTTACGGCCTTTGGTATATTGATTCCGTTGATGAAACACGTAAACACATGCATAGAAACGGCGCACCTAAGCGAATTGATTTCAATCTTTCAATAGTTCGTTCTGATGATACTAAAATTGATCAGATTAGCGCTATTGCTCGCGCTGGTCTTAGCCTCTTATGATTTCTTCGATCCTAAAAGCAACAAGTAAACCTAATTATTCGATTGTTATTGATGGCAAGGATAAAACCGAACTGTTTCAAACTCGAATAATTAGCTTAACGCTCAGAGATGTTAAAGGTTTTGAAGCTGATCAGTTAGGTATTTTACTTGATGACCATGACGGATCGTTAACAATGCCCAAGAAAGGCGCTGTTATCAAATTGCAACTTGGTGTTGATGATGAGCTTTATGATAAAGGTTCGTATATTGTTGATGAATCTAATCATCGAGGGCCACCCGATGTTATATCTGTAACCGCACGTTCAGCAGATATGAGGGAATCGTTAAAGATTCAAAAATATAAAAGTTGGGATAATGTATCTATAGAAGATATCGTTAAAACAATTGCAAGCAATCATAAGTTGAAACACGCTGTTAGTTTATCTTTTTCCACAAAGATAATTAAACATCTAGACCAAACAAGCGAAAGCGATTTACATTTTTTAACTCGACTCGCAAAAGATCACGGCGCAATTGCGGCGTTTAAGAATGGCACAATACTTTTTTTGGTTGAGGGTGAAGGTAAAACAGCAAGCGGTATAGCTTTGGAGACTGCCACATTTACTAGAGGCGATGGAGATCAACACGATTATTCATCAGTTGAACGTACCGGGAAGTATACAGGCGTTCAAACTCAATACTATGATCAAGAGGCGGCACAACTTGAACAAGTATTAGTAGGTAAAACGGGAACAGTAAAAACACTTCGAAGGGTTTACGCTTCACACGATGAAGCCTATAACGTAGCAGATGCAGAGTTTAAGCGAGTTGGAAGAGGTGCAGCAGGATTAAGAATAACGCTTGCACTCGGACAACCAAACTTAATACCTGAACAACCGGCAACGCTCGAAGGCTGGAAAGATGAAATCATTGAACACGATTGGATAATCCTAGATGTAACACACCACCTAGGCAATGGAATAACCACCGCTATCAGCTTCGAAACCCGCTGACCTCCACACACAACCTGATCACAAAACCCGCACCTAAGCGGGTTTTTTTTCGCCTGCACAAAAAAAATACGATCTCAGTAGAAAAAATTAAAACTGCCAAGAAAAAAAAATCCTACCTACGCTGTATAGAAAGCGTGTTTTCTCTTTTGTGCAGTCTGTGCAACGATTTTTCGAGCTGTACACCGCGTGAACGCTCTATTTCACGAATCCCAAGGGTTTGCACAAGTTGAAACGGAATGCAGCAGAGAGAAAATAGGAGGCTTTGAGCGCTATTCTTGAAATGTGGTAAGCAATTGAAATCTATTGTTATTCAAGTTTTTATTTTAGAAACGACTTTTTTTAAATGAAAAACGAAGAGAGTTCAAAAACAGAAAACACTGTAATTGCAGTACTTAGGATAGATATGGAAAAAGGTAGCTTTGCAATTATGTACATGTGACACGAATGTGACACTATTCCCCAAAATAGGGCGTGTGACACTCGTGTGACACTAAAACAAAACCTATAGGGTAGCGCCTATAATCCTTTGTTTTTCAGTATGTTACGGGGATTTAATGGTGGGCCTAGAAGGACTCGAACCTTCGACCAATGGATTATGAGTGGTGTAATAACCGGGCTGTAGGCCGCATGGTTGTTGGGTTTTAGTTTTTCCAGGTATTCAAAACGCCATTGTGTGACACTTTTGGGTGTATTTTCGGGTATTTTTGAGCGGTTTTTAACCTAATTCACCTATACCTATTATATAGGTGGCAAAGCATTCGCGGCGGTGTTTTGGGAGACGGTGCGGGTGTTGAAATAGAGCATGGTTGTTTCTAACTTATCGTGATCGGCTAATTGTTGAACGGCTTTTGGATCTACGCCACGGTTCAAAAGTTCGGTGATCATGGTTGCTCTCATGCCCCAGTGGAACGGTTTGATGTTTGGTAAGCCGCATTCTTTGCAAAGGGCGCTTGCTAGTTTTGAGATATCGCCACGATCTGCATACCAGGGTTTACCCTTTCCATTGTCCAAATAATAAACTTCGCTTGCTGATCTTGCTTCTATATCTTCAGTGATAAAGGTTAATAAATCGTCGTTTATCGGTTTGTTGGGCCATTTGTTTTTCTTGTTTACCCACTCCAATTCTTTGTTATCTCGAATACGGATGATCTTTTTATCGATGTCGATATGGTCAAGCCGTAATGACCAGATTGCACCGAGTCGTAAAAGTGATGCTGTTGCTAATTTGAATGCTCTAAAAATGTTGGTCATGTGCAACCGCTCTTGGCTGCTTTCGGCATTTTCCTTTCTTTTAATAATATGATCTCGAAGAATGAACAGCTCCTCGATTGTGTAAGTCTCCATATCTTTTTTAGGGACTGAGGCAGATTTCAATTTGATGTGGCGATCCATAATTTCAGTATCGTACGCCCAATTTAAAAACGTCCCTAAGTGACGCATGTGTCTATTTTGGCTCGCGCTTGAAAGAACAGTACCGCGATTGGTGATAATGGTAGTGAGGAACTTATAAAACTTAACATTGTGTGAACGTTCGAAATCGTTTAATACATGATCACCGCAACATTGCAAATAGAGACTGATGCTTTTTGTATAATCCTGATGTGTCTTTTTTGAATTGAGTACTTCTACATCTTTCAACCAAGTACGTGAAGCCTGTTTGACTGTCTGCTTTTTCTTCTCTTTTAGGGCAAGCTTTTTCTGTTTTTCCGATTCCTGCTTTTGGCGTTTTAGTTCAGCTTGCTTTTTTGAATATAACTCAATCAGTCGTTTTATTTTTGCGTCACGGCTTAATCCTTCTATATCTTCAATTTCACAAAGTACACGACGAATACCACGCCGACCGGATTGAAAACCCAACTCAGGATCATGGGGGAACTCGCCAATCCATTTACCCCGCTCTTTATGAAAGAGTGACCTAGCCATTAGACACGGCCACCATGCCAAACAACACGGCCCACTATTTCTAACTTATCTGCACTCAATTGGTAGCTTTCATATTTCGAGTTGTCTGAAACGATTTTCACTTGGTTCTCTGGTAGAAACTGCAATCGTTTAATCATCTCGGTTGCATCAATGGAGAATTTAAAAATACCATCACCACGCTTTCGAGATTGGTCAACTAATAACATATCGCCTGGACTAATTGTAGGTATCATCGAATCCCCCTCAGCTACGCAAAAAATACACTGCTTAGGATCAACCAATAACTCATTTTTTAAATACGTTGGGTTAAGAATCACTGACTGATAATCTGATGGTAAAGGTGCTGAAGGCAAGTCATGTAATACAACAGATGAATTTACGTACTCTGAAGTCTCTTTCTCCCCACTACCAACAGCTAACCATTCGATTCTGTAACCATAGTTAGCACAAATTTCCAAAAGCGGTTCCAAGGTATGCTTATTGGTTCTTCCCCCAATATACTTATTTAATTGGGCCTCTGAAATATTTACAGACTTGAGAACATTTCGCTTCCCAACTTTTGCCACTATATATCCTAACCGACCACCTAAAGTCGCTAAGTTATATATTCCTTTTTCCATTTCACTCACTCCAAGTAGTTCCACTGAGCGTCCTCTCCATAGCAATTAGTTTTTTTTATAGACACAATAAAATATCAAATCGGTTATTTTTGTAAGTATTGATTGTTTTCGATTGACTCAAATTCAACATAGCTACATACTTACTTTTAACCCGTTTTAACATTATTAACCGTGCATACGTTAAATTAGTGTGAAGTAGGTCACTTTTAACCAATTTAATCATATTTTACCGAATAGGAGAAAAATAGATGAATAGCTCATTTAAGATCACCGAAGAAGATGAAAAATTAACCGCCACTCAGGTCGCCAATGGACTAGGTGTCAGCCGTCAGACCTTCAGAAAATATTGCGAGGCTGGAGTTGGCCCCGATCATGTGATGATTTTTGGCAAAAAACGTTATCTCGCTAGTGTGGTTAATAAATGGATAGAAGATAGCCAAACCGATAGCGCCAGCGGAGTAAACCTTTCTAAGTCCGCATCCAAGGCAGTTCCAAAATGATCAGCACCAGCACAGACATTCGATTAGCTGTGCGAACTCAACTACTCAACCAACCGAATAGAAAAATATTAAAGGTTGTTGAGATCTCAAATATTGATTTAGCAGCACTTAGCCTGCTGTGCGATCGCGCAGATTTAAAAACATTCTCTCAATTAAGTGACAACCGAGAAGAGGCTTTGAACATGCGTGATGCTGTTTACAACATTTGGGATGCATTGAAATAAAACTCTTAGGTAAGGATTGAGGGAATCATGGCCTTAGCACAATACAGCAACGAAACTGAGATA
>Ga0316204_10002871_pt1 | contig 36925 bp, 31 predicted proteins | sample 6monrhotite_MG_2_FD_205661 | JGI IMG/M metagenome (GOLD analysis project Ga0316204, IMG submission 205661) | Microbial mat bacterial communities from mineral coupon in-situ incubated in ocean water Damariscotta River, Maine, United States -... | ecosystem: Environmental > Aquatic > Marine >... | reverse complement strand
CGATGATCATTATGAACCCGTGGCTGATGCCGTTCGCGGTATTCTCGACGGTCATATCGTACTGGACCGGGCGATTGCCGAACGGGGGCGGTATCCTGCTATCAACATATTGAAAAGCGTTTCCAGGACCATGCCCGATTGCAACACGGCCGAGGAAAACAGTGTCGTGAACCGGGCGAAGAAGTATCTGGCGACGTACGAAGATATGGCCGAATTGATTCGTCTGGGGGCTTATCGTCGGGGAACCGACCCGCAGATTGACGAGGCCATTCACTATTATCCGGCAATTGAAGATTTCCTGGCCCAGACCATTGACGAGAACATCACCCTGGAAATGGGGTATCAGGCCTTGCGCGATATTCTTGGCATGACGTTGCCCATTGATGCAGGTCAGGCGGCGGATGCCAGTGAGCCTCAAGCCCAGCCCGGGGCGGAAGCTCCTGAAAGTCCGGCTGCTTCGGCGGGGGCTGAGCAAAATCTTAGCCTAGATACCTTGCAACAGATCAATTCGTTGACGTAGGGCGATATGAAATGAAAGTTCGATAAATGGCGACGGGACTGAAAACCCTTATCAAGCTCAATTCCTGGGGCGTCGATCAGAAGCGGCGCAAGCTGGGTGAAATCATGCGTCTGATCGATTCTCTTGAAGCCCAGTCGCGGAATTTGGAAAGCGAACTCGTTCTTGAGCAACAAGCCGCAGCGGCCTCGCCAGAGGAAGCGGGGTTTATTTACGGTAATTACGCCAATGCAGTTATCCTCAGACGACAGCGAATAGCTTCATCCGTCGCCCAGGCCGAAGCCGAAGCCAATGATGCTCGTGACGATTTGGCCCAGGCGTATCGCGACTTAAAGAAGTACGAGACGGTCCAGGCCAATCGGTTGGCCGAGGAGAAGAAAGAAGAGGCGCGGAAAGAGCAGATTGATCTCGATGAAATCGGTTTGCAGGGCTACATCCGGCAGAAAACCGAAAGACGTTAGATCTGCTCGTACTATCTGGAAGGTGCGTTAAGGCAGTCGCGCCAGCAAACCGGCATTATCCCAATTCGGTTGACGGTCTTCCAGCAACACATCGTGGCTGTGTATGCCTGGATCAATGTGCTGTGGTGCTATGACCGATACCTGTACCCAGCGCGCCACCAGTTCATTGCTGATATCGTTTAGCAGGGTCACTGCCGCTTCCTCGAGCGATGGCCACTGAAAAGAGCCCATGGCGTCCAGGTAACGGCCAAAGGCCGGAGGATCAAGGATCAGTCGGTCGGGAACGTATCGCAGAACGACGCCGCTGCGCTGATCTGAATCAAACGGCGTCATATGCCCGGAAATGCTGATGACGTATTCAAGTTTTGAATCCGGGTTACGAACAGCGCTTAGCAGGCTGCGTCTGGCATGGGGATCCATGGGTACATCAGTTTTTAGAAGCGGATCAGCCATTCACCCCGTGCGCCAACGGTATCGCTTTCATTTTCCAGCGCGGCGGCGAAGGCATCCAGTTGCAAGACATGTCGGTTGCCCACAGCCTGCTGGAAACGCATTCCAATGCCGACCTGATCATTGCCAGTCGTTTGCATCGACTTGCGCCCACCGGCTTCGACAATTACCTGTGTTCTGCCGCCGTTTAGAAATTTCTGGTAACCCACGGCACCGCCATAGGCCTCATCGGCCCGATTAGACAGTGGCGAGCCTACGCGGCCGAGACCAGGGGCTGCGAACAGAATGCCGATCCTGCCCAATGGGCCACCGGCCGACGGGCCGCGAGAAGCCGATGAAAAGTGATCGACCGCAACAAAGCCAGTCAAATAGGCGACATCGTCCGTACCAAAAGGTGTCAGGGATGTTTCGCCCATAAATACATAACCGTTTCCGATGGCGTCATTCGCCGTATCCAGTGCCCAGGAGCCGTTGACGCGGAACGATGTATTAATGTGACCAAGTCGCTGGGTGGCGGCAACACCGGCATAAAGGCCATCTCCCTTGCCCCGGCCCAATCCCGTGCGGGTGCTTTCATCGTCGCTGTTGACGTAGGCCAAATCAACGTTAACGGTTGAGGCTCTTAAATCCGTTTCCGTAAACATGCCATACAGATAGGCATCCGGGTCTTCTTCATTGTCGTCCCGACCGACCTGGTCCCAACCGAAGACAAAGGCCATGCGAATGTCGACAACATCGGTGAACTGCACCGTGTCGCGGTTAATTGCGACGGCGTCGATGGTATCATTGATCATTAGACCTTCTTGGAAAAACAGTGGCTGACGGCCGACTGAAAAGCCGATGTCATAGGCCATTGAATCCGTGGGGTCCAAATTAGGAAACAGCTCTCCAAAATCGCCTTCAAAAAACAAGGTATTGATCTCGCCATTGAAGAAGTTCTGGGCACCGTCTGTACCATCGTTGGGTTCCCATACGTATCCGGTGAACCCGCCGGTGTCGCGCAAGGCGTTAACGCCCAGCAATATCCGTTCCGTTCCCGTCAATTGCAGGTTGGCGAACAGGTCCAGGCTGTTCGCCCATTCTGAAAGGTCACCGGAATCGTTGTCGTTGACGTAGTTTAACGACGTCCGGAAATCACCAAATACCCATAGTGCCGGTTGCCAGATAGCGCCTGTTGGTATTTCAAAGCCAGCATCAATGGGGCCGCGGCCCAGGAATTTCGGGCCGATTTCAAGGATTGGCGGCGTCCGCTCGGGGATCGCTCCGTCACCCAGATACGGCAACGGTGTTTCCGACAGGGTAAGGTCGCCGCCGCCAGCGAGGGCCGGGGTGCTGAAGGTCAAGCCGATAGCCAGTGCCGCAAGCGTCAACGATGATGCTGCAATGAAAGAGCCCAAAAACTGGCTTTTAGAATGTCTTGTCCTGGCTTTCTTCATGATCCTCTTCGATATGCCTGTCATCGTGTTGTGCGTCTCCACTTGCCAAGGAGACTCCCTTTGTGTTGCGTGCGTCAATCCGCCGATGCGGACAGTTTGCCATCACCGACGGTAATAACCAGATCGCGCTCACGAATGGTCTGTGCACCGGCAACCAAACGGCGTGCCACTTCGGCAGGGCTCAGATTGTAATCAAACCCTACACCCTTGATGGCGTCGACCAGATTGACCGGCTGCATTTGAGATATAAACCGGACCTTGACCTTGTAATCACCGTTCATGGTGATCTGAGAACCGTCAACCCGGTATTCCGCCGTCCTCTTGCCCAAGGGTTCAATCGTCCGCTTGTGTTTGCGGGCACCTCGGGGGCGGCCATAAATGGTTGTCGCGCGGCGTTCCGGGCGAATAAAGGGCTGTACCGAATTCGACAGGTTGATGGCCAGTACTTGTTCGCGTTCGCCGCCTCTGGCCATGCGCACCATGAATTTTGATTGCAGGTTGAACAGGTCCTTATCAAGCGGCAACTTGCCAGCATGAACGTAGAGCGAATGAAGGTCTCTGACGTCACCGTTTGGATCGCGATCACCGGACTGATAAACGACCTTTCCTTTGGGGTCCGTCACGGTGACTTCCAGATACATCAACCGTTCAGCATCAAACCCGGTGGGAACACTGTGACCGTTGGTCAGGTTTTGCACATCTATTTCAAAGTCGATGCCGCGATTGTCAGCCTGATTAACGCGGATATCGCTTAACTGAAAGGCGTTTTGCAGAACTTCCAGGCGTTTACCTTCCGCCCACTTCAGGCGTTCGAATTGTTCTGAAATAATGTCCCGGCCATCATAGCGATCATCGATGGATTCCCAGGATTCCGGGAATTTATAATCATCTGCAACCGTGTCCTCGAATTCATCCGTGCCCCATCCGGCTTCGTGATCAAATTCCAACCACTCTCTGAGTGTCTTGAATTCGGCGGCTTGTACGCTGTGCGGGAAAATTCCGGGGTGTACGATCGAATAATCGGGACCTGCGAAGAAATGGTTGGACAGGCGACGGGTCGCGGTCGGCACACCACCGATGACGGCTGCGGGACCTTCTTCGTAGCCTGCGTTCACACCTTGTTCCTTGCCCATATGGCAATCCTGGCAGGATACGCCGTCGCGAGCGGCGGAAGTACGCTTGTATTCGGCGAATGCTTCTTCAAGACGAAAACCGTTCAACAAGGTGACATCGTGACATGTGGCGCAAAAGCCTGATTCCGTAATCTGGAAGAAACGTTTGACCTCGGTATGGATCTTGCGACCGGCTTCGTCTTTTTTCGTGACGACGCGGTATTCTTCGGGTTTGGAAATGACCCGTTTTAGTTCGGCATCTCCATTGGGCCCGGATACCGATTGCAACAAGTCACCGGCAGGGACCGGGAATCGTCCGGTAACCTTGCCATAGGCTTCGGGCACCCGGTGACAGACGATGCAGGTAATGCCTTCCCTTGAAGCGGCATAGCGATCCAGGTTGGATTTGTTTAGGGATTCTTCCAGGTTCATTCCGACCTGATTATGACACCGGATGCAAAAGTCGCCATTGGTGGTGCTGGTCAGGGAGTTAATGGCGCGCTGCATGGCCATATAGACGGGGCTGAGCTGGGAATAGGCGTGTTGGGAAACGGACCATTCCTTGTATTGCTTCGGATGGCAGGTCGCGCAGGTGTTGGCAGAGGGATAGTTTTCTTCGATAAACAAGTCGGAATGGACTTTTGTGGAATCCGTTTCTGGCGCGGTTTCTCCAACTGTCTGGGCAACTTGTGTCGCGGTGGATGGAAGCGCGGCAGCCAGTTGTGTGGGCGTGCCATGACCTGTAAACGGCGTTCCGTATGACGGTAAGGCCTGCGGTCCGATTTGCCATTGCCCCGCATCGGCGTTCGATGCCGTCAAAGAAGCCAGAGCAAATATGCCGAAAACGATAAGTTTCCGAATCTCAGAAAACATGATGTGTGCGCCCTTTATTTCCGAATCCGACTTTGTGTCTAACACTAATTCAATTGGTTGGAAACCCAAACTCACCCTAGCTTAGAATGCATCTTTTTCGCGCTAAAGCAACATGGTGTGTCGGGCGAAGGGCTTCGAGGGCAAGGCTTAGTGTGTGTGGCTGCCCGATTCAATTGTTGAGCGAATGGTGTCCAACAGCATTTCGTTGGTGGTTTGTGATTTGACCAGCACGGATTTAATGCTTTTGGTGATTTCCCGTGAAACATCTTTTGCCGAAAAAATGATCACCGGGGTCGAGGGGTGTCCTGCTTTATTGAGCAGTGGCAGCAGGGCCTCGCCTTCACCATCGGGTAATTTCAGGTCCAGGATCACCAGATCAAACATATCGTGTGTTAGCAGGGTGCGGGCTTCGCGCAGGGTTGTTGCGGACACAATTTCGGCTGAATCGGCAATCAGCGCCGCGACGACCTGCAAGATACTTTCATCATCCTCGACATGAAGAATTCTGGGTTTGTTTCCGGATGCCGCCTTAACGGCTTTTTTCAGCCGATTGATCAGCAGGGGCGTTTCAATTGGTTGTTCGATCCAATCGACAATACCAAACGCGCTACCGCTCATGCCGTGTTGACCATCTTCGGACGATGTCGAAATAACAATAACGGGCAGGTTCTGCGTTTTCGGCGACTTCCTTATTTCCTCTAACAGGGGAATATTGTTCTGTTCCTGAAAGCTTGGGTCAAAGGTCAGGGCATCAAATTCTTCCGTTTCAAGAAGATGCAGGGCCTGTTTCGCCGTTTTCGCCGTTTGGGTAATGTATCCCGCATCTTCGAGAATTTTTTCCAAAGGCAGTTCAGTGTCGGATTCATTTTCACAAACAAGAATACGGTGTTTCCCAACCCAACTGACTTCAATATCAACGTTCTGGCCTTCTGCTTCCAGTTCCGGAAGGTCGAAGAAGAAAGTCGAACCTTCGCCGGTTTTGGTATCAAACCCTATGGAGCCGCCATGGTGTTCGACAATCACCTTGGTAATGCTTAAACCCAGCCCGGTGCCGCCTTTTGTCCGGATGTCGGATGAATCTGCCTGGGAGAATTGCTGAAAAATGGATTTCCTGAAGGTCTCGGGAATGCCGGGGCCGTGGTCTTTTACAGCGACGCGAACCGTACCGTTATTGCGGGTAATCGACATTTCGACCTGTTCCCCGTCCGGGGAAAACTTGGCCGCATTGGACATCAGGTTGGACAGCACCTGAATCAGGCGGCCCTTGTCTCCGTGAATTTGAGCGTCTGTATCGAATGCGCCCTTTATAAAAGTCACATTATGTTCATCGCCATATCCCTTATTAGCTTCTATCGCTTCTTCGATCAGAGAGGCTAGGTCAATGGATTCCATGGTGTAATCCATCTTGCCAGCCTTGATCTTTTCCATATCCAGGATGTCATTGATCAACAGCACCAGCCTGTCAGAATTTTGATAAGCGATGTCGATCATCGAACGCAGCTTTTCGGGAATATCGCCAATGGCACCAGACCGAACCAGGCCAAGAGACCCTTTGATCGACGTCAGGGGCGTGCGCAGTTCATGGCTAACAGTAGAGACAAATTCGGTCTTTGCCCTGTCAGCTTCCTTTTGTTCCGTCAGGTCGCGCACGACGCCCAGAAAAAACCGACCGGCGCTTAGGTTCAGGTCGGCGATTTGCAGATGCAGGGGGAAGGAGACGCCATTGTGACGCAGGCCAATGACTTCCCGCCCGACACCGATAATTCCGGAAACTCCGCTGCTCAGGTAGGCGCTCAGGTATCCATCATGGGCAGAATGGTAGGGTTCAGGCATCAGCATATTGATGTTTTTTCCGACCAAATCGCTTTCCGGATGGCCGAACATGTTTATGGCCGCCGGGTTGATTGATTGAATGGTTCCGTCCTGATTTATGATGATGATACCATCGAAAATATGGTCGACGACCGCACCCAGGCGTTCGCCACTTTCCTTCAGCGCCAGATCAGATTTTTCGCGTTCAATGGCGGTATTTCTGAAAACTTCTACGGCGCGTGCCATTTCACCAATTTCGTTTTTCTGATTCACGGTACTGACATCAAGTTCAAGGTTGCCTGCGGCCAGTCGATTCATGATGCCGGTAATGCGAGCGATCGGATTGATGATTTGAGCGCGAATAAGCCATAGTGCTGCGGCGATCAGCAGCACTATGATGGTCAGGGTGATCAGGGCTGATGTTTTGGCAACGGATGCAACCAGTGCCAGCGCCACATCAACTTTGACCGCATCCGTTTCATTTTCGTGGGCGATTTCCCGGATCAGGGTGTCAAATCCTTTGAGTGCCGGGGCATCGTCGATACGAACGACGTCATCAATACTAGCTGCTGTGTGGCCTTGTTCGGCAAGGGTTTCGATTTTTGTAAGTGCCGCTTTATAGGCAGAGATGACCCCCGAAATATCCTGTATCGCTTGACGTTCGGCGGCGCTTAACGACCGTTGAGCATATAAGGATATGGACTCATTTGCTGCATCGATGTTCTTCAGGGAAAGTTCGAAATCTCGGTGGTTATGACGCAGGACCAGGTTTTTGAAATTGTGAATCATGCCGCCAAAACCCATGGCCTTGCGCAACGCGACCACGGCTTGTGATTTATTGAGCCTTGAGGACGTACTACCATAAATTCTGGAGACTTCTTCATCCAGTCTGTCGAGTCCCAGGATCGCTGCCTTGTCATCGATCTTTACCTGTTTGTCGATTGCGCCGGGGGACAACTCCTTGGCGGCCAGTTCAGCGGCGAGGGACAGGGCCTGGGTGTATGAATTCAGCATGATCTGAATGTCGTCCAGGGCTTTCGCTTCCGTCTCGTTCAATCCGAGCGCCCGATATCGAGCAATGGCCGAGGCAGCACCGCCAAGCTTGGCGTTGACGATTCCTATTCTGCCCTTGTCCTTGCGAAGGACAAAGTTCTTGAACTGGTGGATCATGCCACCGTAGCCAATTTCCTTGCGCAAAGCGCTCAATGCAGCGGCCTTTTCAGACCGGCTTTCTTCGAGGTTGGCCCAGATTTTTTGGACAGCTGAAATGTTATTGGTTGTGATCATCGAACTGCCGGAGAATAAAACGCCAACGCATACCAAGGCGATTACAATGGCCCAACCGGCGGTGCTGATGCGGATATTCTTTAGGAAATTCATGTTTGCTGAGTCTCGGGTCCCGTGAAAACAATCATCGATGTCTGAGTTGATATTAGAGTGCTATTCATTGAGTTTACGGGATTTTGAAATTTTATCCATTAAGATTTAAGGGGTTTTGTTCGTGGTTGCTTCATGTCGGCCTCTTGGTTCCGGCCTCAATCATTGACTGAACGGTACGTTGCAGCACTTCGTTGGTGGTGTGCGATCTGACCAGCGCAGCTTTAGTGCTTTGGGCGGTGCTGATGCGCTTAAGCAGGAGCGGTTTGTCGACCGGTTTTTCGAGCCAGTCTGTGATTTCGAAAACGTTAACGTTCAGTTTCTGCTTGCCTTCCAATGATCAACCAGTGGTGCAAGCTTTTGCGAGCAAAGGCGATATGGTTACGCGACGGTTGGTTTGCAACTTATTCTAAAGTTGCCCGGAAGTTGGTTATGGGAGAAGGGGGGGGGGAAGTGGCACGCACAATGATTGGCGCGCTGACGCCGTGGCCCTGAAACAGAACAAGGGCATCGTGCGCGCGGGCTCACGCGCCAAGTCGTCAGGCGATCCAAAGGTTGCCGAGGATTAAGGACCGGCATACGGTTAACGGGTCGTAGATAACCAGATCAGGACAAATTGTTTGTTGAGGTCCTGACGCCGTTGTCAGGCGCGGTCTATCCGGCGTTCGCCAGATGTTCTTCTGTTGCTGTCCATGCGTCTTTCATTGTTTGCACGGTGGTCCTGTTGAGCCGTTTTTTCGATGGAATCATTGCGCCGATTCCTGTCGGCCCTGGTTTCGACGGCGCCTCGTCGGTCCATGTTGGTTCGTCTTTCGTCGTTCATTCTTGAAGCCTCTTTAGAGTTAACCCGTCTAGAAGGTACGTTCGTCCGTGTGCCCTGCGAAGTGAAGTAAAAGGCATACAGGCACTGTAATTTCTCTGCGTGAACAACAGTATGATGGTGTTTGATCCCTCTTTACTGTGACCGTTATCACACCTTTTAATATTATATGTATATCTAAATACCAGGCTGGTTGATCACGTTTTCTCGATTTGACCCTATTCGCTATTTAACGGCCGATGGGACAGACTATATACAAGCAATCCTGTGGCATATCTGCTTTTAGGGAAGGTTGGAAACATCGCCATGCGGTTAAATCCCCACTTCATGCGCGCACTTGTGTTTGTTTTTCTTGTCCCCGTGATGTTGGTCACGGAAGGATACATGGCAATGGCCGACTGGCGCACCGCCAGTCGGGAATCCAGCGGCATAGGCCCCGACCCTATGGTTGAACGGGGCGCTATCGTTCAGGTTTATGGTGCGCGTGCCTATAATTGGCGCGGTTATTTCGGTATCCACACCTGGATTGCCACAAAGCCGACCAATGCGGATCAGTTCACGGTTTACGAGATTATTGGCTGGCGGGTTCGCCATGGTGGCGGTGATGCGCTGTCGATCTCGTCCCGTCCGGCAGATGCCAGGTGGTTTGGGGCCGAACCTGAAATTCTGGCCGATCTGCGGGGGGCCGGGGTTGATGCGGTGATTAAAAAAATAGATGCGGTCGCCCGGGCCTATCCACACCGGGGGACCTATACGGTTTGGCCAGGACCGAATTCCAACACCTTTACGGCGTTTGTCGCCCGCAATGTGCCTGAATTAAAACTGGACCTGCCGCCCACGGCCATCGGCAAGGATTACCTTCCCGGTAGCCTGGCCGCTCGCGCTCCCAGTGGCACTGGCTGGCAGGTGTCGCTTGTTGGGTTGCTCGGCGTAATGGTCGCGGCAGATGAAGGACTTGAAGTGAACCTGCTTGGCCTGACTTTTGGCCTTGATTTTCAAAACCCGGCCCTGAAACTTCCTTTGGCCGGGCGCATCGACCTGTTTCCTCCAAAGATGTCGGCAACACCCTGAACGCAGGGCTACTGCCGGGCATGTGAAATACGATCGTATGACGTTGCCTTACAGGCGACCTCCGGTGATCGAATTAACGGTGTCGGTCCGCCGGATCAACCTTGCACAGGAAGCTTGATCCTGACCCAAACTTCGCTCATGCTCCGAACGACAACACGCCATTTGGGGGGTGTTGATTCTTTTCTTGCGCTTCAATCTGGTAACAGGATCGACGCCATTTCAAAACTAGGAGACAAAGACGTGTTTAAACGTACCATCGCCGCCTTTGCCACAGCCCTTGCGTTCACAGGCGCGGCCCAAGCCGAAACAGCAATGCCCTTCGCCCTTGATTGGAAATTCGAAGGCCCTGCAGCTCCCTATTTTTCTGCCATCGATAACGGTCACTTCGCCGCCGAAGGCCTGAGCGTGAAAGTCTCCGAAGGCAGAGGGTCGCTTGACGCGATCCCGAAGGTTGCCACCGGCGCCTTCCCCGTGGGTTTCGCCGATATCAACAGTCTGGTGAAGTTCCTCGACCAAAATCCTGGCGCGCCTGTAACCGCCGTAATGATGGTCTATGACAAGCCCCCGTTTGCCGTTGTTGGCCGTAAATCGCTTGGCGTCAGCGTGCCTGCCGACCTACCCGGCAAAGTTTTGGGTGCCCCGCCGCCTGATGGTGCCTGGGCGCAGTTCCCGATTTTCGCCGCTGAAAACGGGCTCGATATGGCGTCAATCACAGTTGAACCCGTGGGCTTCCCCACCCGCGAGCCGATGCTTGCCGAAGGTAAGGTTGCTTCTGTCACCGGCTTCTCGTTCTCATCAACGCTGAACCTCAAGCGCCTTGGCGTGCCAGCGGATGACATCTCTGTCATTTTGATGGCCGACCATGGCGTGGCGCTGTACGGCAATGCGATCATCGTCAACACCGATTTCGCCACTGCCAACCCTGCACTTGTTACAGGTTTCTTGCGCGCCGTTGCCAAGGGCTGGAAAGACGCGATCAACGATCCGAAAACTGCTGTCACCGGCTTGATCAAGCGCAACCCGGCCGCTGATGCAGCTCTTGAAACGGAACGCCTGAAAATGGCGATCGATGCCAACGTTCTGACCGATTACGTCAAGGCCAATGGCATGGGGACTGTGGACTCGGCACGCATGGCGCGCGCCATCAAGCAAACCAAATCGGTCTATACGTTCAACAACGATCCCAATGCCTCGTTGTATTTTACGGATGCCTATCTGCCGACCGACGGTAGCCTGAAGCTTCAGTAATCCGAATTGACCTGAACACACAGACGCGGGCGACCCTGCTTGCAGGGTCGCCCCCATTTTCGCAAGGGCGCGCGCCAGTTGACCAACCTTATTGAAATCAAGGGTGTAACCCACGCCTATCAAACCGCTTCTGGCCCGCTTCAGGTTCTGGAAAACCTGAACCTGTCGATCCCCGAGGGCGAATTCGCCGCCGTTGTCGGCCCGTCTGGTTGTGGTAAATCCACCCTGACCCGTCTGGTCGCAGGCCTGATGAAACCCGACCAGGGCGAGGTTTGGTTGCACGGCGAAATCGTCAAGTCGCCGCGCAAAACCGTGGGCATGGCCTACCAAAATCCGGTTTTGCTGGAATGGCGGACGATCTTGGAAAACGTCATCCTGCCGCTTGAAATCGTCGCCCCCCTGATGCCCCGCCAAGACCGTGTGGCCCGCGCGATGGAGCTGCTTGAATTGGTAGGCCTGATCGACTTTGAACACAAACGTCCGTCTGAACTTTCAGGAGGCATGCGCCAGCGCGCCTCGCTTTGCCGCGCCATCGTGCACAAACCCGAAGTTTTGATCATGGATGAACCCTTCGGCGCGCTTGATGCATTCACCCGCGAAGACCTTTGGCAAACCATGCGCGACCTGCGCGCCAAAGAACCCTTCACCTGCGTGCTGATCACCCATGACCTGCGCGAAAGCGTCTTTTTGGGGGATCAGGTGTTCGTTATGTCGGGCCGTCCGGGCACCACGCAACATGTGCTTGATGTGGACTTGCCCGCCGATCGAACCATCGACGTTCTGTATACCCCCGAGGCAACGGACATGCTGCACCTGCTGCGCGACCAGATCCGTATTGCCCAGGGCCGTGACGGAGAGGTGCACTGATGTTTAGAAATATCGCCGTACCCCTGGCCGCAATTCTCGCGTTCCTGTTGTTTTGGGAGGGCATCGTCTGGATTAACGATTGGCCGAATTACAAGATGGCCTCACCATCCGACCTGCCTCCTGCCTTTTACAAATTCCGCTGGCTGTTTCTTGAAATGGGCTGGCAAACCTTGTGGCGAACAGTTGCCGGGCTTGGCCTTGCGGTCCTTGTTGGAACGCTTCTGGGCATGGCCATGGGATTTTCGCGCATTGCCCGCGATGCGCTTTACCCACTTCTGGTGGGATTCAACGCCATCCCCAAAGCCACACTGGTTCCGGTGATCGCGCTGTTATTCATCGGCCAGCACGACTTCAACACCGTGTTGATGGCCTTCATGATCTCGTTCTTCCCCATCGCCGTATCGGTTGGCATTGGCCTGTCCACGCTTGAACCCGAATACCGCGATATCCTGCGCGCACTTGGGGCGTCGAAGGTGACGATCTTTCGCAAGATCGCCTTGCCGAAAACCTTGCCCGAATTTTTCGGTGCGTTGAAAGTATCGGTGACGCTTGCCTTTATTGGCACCAACCTGGTCGAGATCGTCTCGCCGCACGGTCGGGGGCTTGGCGCGCTTTTCAAATCGGGCGAAACCAACGGCGATTACCCGTTGATGTTTGCGGTCCTGATCGCGCTGGCCTTCCTTGGGATCGTGCTTTATTACGCCGTGGTCGCGCTGGAACGGATCTTTGCGGGCTGGGCTGAACGTCCGCAAAGCTGACGGTTCGGAAGGCTTGGGCGTTAGCTTTCGCTGCGCCCACTGGCGCGCGCCATGGCCATTTTGATCTTGGCCCCGACATCAAAGAACGGGCGCGGCGGTATCCAGGCCGGTTTGCTCAGTGAAAGGGCGCTATCCAGCAACGCCGAGGGCGCGCCCATGGCCAAATCGATGATCAGCTTGCCCATGATCGTTCCTCTGGAAACGCCAGAGGCATTATAGCAACCGGCGACAAATATCTTGTCGGACAGGCTGGTGAACACCGGTTTGGAATTGCGACTGATGCATATCGTGCCAGACCATGTGTATTCAATAGCGTCGCTGGCCAGCCAGGGAAATCTGGCTTTCAGGCCCATATAGTGCTTTGTGCGTCTGTCGGTCAGCGCCTGGGCGTCTATGCCCGATGGCCTGTATTCGGCCGTATTGCGCACAAGAATGCGCCGATCGCTGGTTAAGCGTAGTGTCGCGCCAAGGGGCTGGGGCGACAAAATTCCCCAGGACGGGCAGTGGCCTATTTGGTCTTCCTCAGCCGCGCTCAATACCCTGGTCAGGCTTGCGCTCAGGGCCAAGGGAAACACCCGGTCGCGATAAAGACCCAGTCTTGGCATGAAGGCGTTTACTGCGACCACGATCCGGGTCGTGCGGATGCTGCCCTTTTGCAAGCGAAGTTTCACGCCGCTTGCGTCATTTTCGATGTTCAGGACCGGCGAATTTTCAAACACCTCGACCTGCTCGGGTAAATGCTCAGCGAGCCCTTTTGCCAGTGCCGCCGGTTGAACAAGGGCACCGCCGGTGCTCAGGACCCCCAGTTTGTAGAAGGAGGTGCCCAAACGCTTGCGCAGGGCGTCTCCCTCTATCAATTCGGCATTAATCCCCATGTTGGCAAAGGCCTGGGCATGGTTGCGAAGTTTGTCGAAATTCTTCGCAGCACCCGCGGCGTGGATCGAGCCCGTATCCTCCCACTGGCAGTCGATGTTGTGACGCTCGACGACTGCCCTAAGGTTATCGACCCCGCCGTGATCAAGTTGGTTCAGGGCCGCATATTCGGCTCGGCCAGAGGCTGTGGAAAGGGCGGCATGACCTGGTGATTCGTTGGCCACGGCAAAGCCCGAATTGCGACCACTTGCCCCCTGGGCGATGCGTTTTGCGTCAATCAGAATAATGCGGGCGTTCGGGGCCAACTCGGCAATGCGCCGGGCCGCCGACAGGCCGGTAAAACCACCGCCGATAATTGCCCAGTCGGTCGTTTGCTCGCCGCTAAAGTGCGGATATTCGCGAAAATCCCCAGCCAGCGCAACCCAGCCGCATTCATCCAAAACAGTTTTGCCCGACATTAATCCGTGCCCCAAAATAAACGTCGGCACTGCAAAAACGCAGACTCCGCCGCCCCTTCAATTTCAAGAATTTCACGTTACATTTCAAGCGATTAAAATAAACGGCAGTGGTCGCTTCGTTGAGGCCTGTGAGAGGGTGCCTACCCGTCTAACGTCAATGCTCGTCCGGGTTCGGTGAAACCAAGATTAGACTTTATGGTACCATTGCTCCCGAGATGAAGCAGACATGCCAAACCGAACAGGGTATAGGTACAGGATCTTGAAAGCTAAAAGAACTCACTAACAGGCGCTTTAAAATGCCGTACAGAATGCCCGAAGGGGTAACCATAGAAACAATCCGTCATCAGATCGAAGATATTCCACCGTATCTCAAGTCATCATTCGAATATTGGAATAACTTACGAAAAGGCGGGATAGGACCGAGTTGGCAACAGTTTGATCTCATGTCACTGAGCCTTGACGTTATACCTACGACACAGGTTGTTGATTGGTTGCCTGAGGAAGGAAAATTTCGCTATCGGTTTTATGGAACAGGTTATGCGACTATTCATGGCGTTGATTTGACGGGAAAAACACCAATGGATCTTCCGGTCAAGAACCTTGGTATTTTCATTCACAACGAATATCTGAACATTGTTCGTGAGGGGAAGCCGAATATCGCTACCTATGGTTTTCATTACGGAGGCAATTTTTCCAAGATAGAAACCTGCCTGCGGCTTCCTTTATCTGATGATGGTTGTTCGGTCACCGGTATTGTCACCGTCGACGCCGTCGCGGGTAATATTCATACAACGCGGAATGTTGTTGAAAGCTTGATCGACGGCAAGATCAATTTTCCACGAGAAGGCCCGTTAGATGCGTAGCGGCACCTATTCTTCTTAATGGAATATAGAACGGATGACAGCAGTTCTCGGGATCTACCGAACGACCAACGCCTTAATCAAACAGCATGGCGACGAGGTGGATACTCAGGCGGGTGGATGGATTGCTAAGTCAGGAAGTGCTTGAGGGGGCGACGGCAATATAACCTGTTTTGCAAAATTCCACGAAAACTGCGCTTTTAAATCCGATTGCTGCAACGTCTTTTTCGATCAAGTCCGATCACGGCGGTTATGAACTGTGCTTGCGCGCCGAGGCGATGAAGGCGTTGACGTCTTCCATCCTGGTATTGAAAGCGCAGACCAGGCGGATGATCGAGCGGTCTTCGCCGGGCCAGTCGTAAAATGCCATGCCGTCACCTCGCAGTCCTGCGATGACATCGTTGGGCAGGCTGGCGAAGATCATGTTGGCATCGGCGGCAAATTGAAGCTCGCAGCCGGGTAGGTCGTTTATGCCTTTCGCCAGGGTCGCCGTACAGGCGTTGGCATGGGCTGCCATGGTTAGCCACAGATCATCTTTAAGGTAGGCTTCGAATTGGGCCGAAATAAACCGCATCTTGGAAAACAGGTGCCCGGCCCGTTTGCGTCGAAAGGCAAACTGTTCGGCCAGGCCGGTGTTGAACAGCACCACGGCCTCGGCAGCGATGGCGCCATTTTTGCTAGCACCGAAACTGAGCACATCAACGCCGGCCTTCCATGTCATGTCGGCGGGGCTGCACCCCAGGGCGGCCACGGCATTGGCGAAGCGGGCACCGTCCATATGTACCTTCAGGCCATGGTCGTGGGCGACGGTGCAGATATCGCGAATTTCATCAACGCTGTAAACGGCCCCGGTTTCGCCGGTCTGGGTCAGGCTGACGGCGGCGGGTTTGACGTGGTGAACGTCGCCGTGTTCGTGCTTTAAGGCGGCGGCCAGATCGCTTGCTGTGATCTTGCCCTGGCGGTCCGGCAAAAGGCTGAGTTTGGCACCGCCCGTGTAAAATTCCGGCGCGCCGCATTCATCAACCTGGATATGGGCTTCGGGATGGCAGTAGATGGAGCCATAGGGGGGGCACAATACCGCCAGGGCCAGCGAGTTCGAAGCCGTGCCGGTGGCGACCAGGAAGACATCGGCTTGCGAATCAAAGGTCTGCGCGATCATTTTTTCGACCCGCGCGGTCGCCGTGTCGGCCCCATATGGCATGGCCGGTCCGTCGTTGATGGCGATGATGGCGTTGGCGATTTCCGGGCAGGCACCGGTAACGTTGTCGCTGCTGAAATTCATCGGACTTTCCTTTGCATGGCGTTGCTATACGGCAGTGAAGGCGATTTGTTCAAATTTCTGGTGGCTCTGGTCAAGTCTGTGAATTGTTGTTTCCGTGGCCAGGCCTTTTGTAACCGCGACGATCAGCCAGAACAGGTCGGGCTCGAAGGCCATTTTCAGATCGAACTTGGATGGCTTCGCCGGGTGGTCGGGGTGGGAATGGTAATGGCCGACGATGCGCTCACACGAGGCATTCCTGTCGCCGTCGTTATCAATACGGTCGAGCCGGTCAAATTCGCCAATATCGCGCATCAAATCAAACCGCACTTTTGGGTCGATCTCGAACCTGTCCTTCAGGTTTTCGTCGGCCCTGTTGGGGCTGGTACGCATGCGGGTCACGGCAAGTGTGCCATCGCCATTATGGATGCCTGCGAACAGGCCGCAGCATTCCCGGGGGTAGGCGGCCTTGGCGGCAATCTCGACCTGGCGCAGGAAGTCGACGGGTATGGAGATCACGGGGCGATCCGGATGACGCCGATTTGCGCCCCGGTGGCGGCGTTTAAGACCATCACCCGTGAACAGGTTGCTGTGCCGGGACCGATGCGCAGGTATATTCGCGCACCATCGCCGCTGACCCCTTCAATGGAACATCCTTTGGGAAGGCCGACCATGGTTTCACCGAATGCCGGCAGCGCCGTCGCGTGGGTGGGCGGCAAGGATTGGGCGGGCAATGTGGGGATAACTGTATCGCCGGGAGCGGGCGCGGCGACCGGGTCTGCTGACGCAAAGAACTTGAAGCCGGGATCGGTTGATTTACGGTATAGTCCGTATCCAATCACCGACATGGCGATAACAATCAGAATGCCTAAACCGGCCACTAAACCCTTGAGTGCTTGCATGATCCCGTACAGTCTCTAAACATCAAAATATGAACTTGAAAAACAACACCTCCACTTACACCGTTCCGGTGCCTTCCGGCAAGGCCGGCACGCGACTTGACCAGTTGCTCGCCCAATCCCTGCCAGATATGTCTCGCACCCGCCTTAAGGCGCTGGTTGATGAAGGTTCGGTCCATCTGGAAGGTCGCAAGGCGACGGCAAAGGCGCTAGATCCGTCGCGCAAGGTCCGCGCAGGCGAGGTGTTCATCGTTGCGGTGCCGCCAGCACTACCGGCGAAACCGGCCGCCCAGGACATCGATCTTGAAATTCGGTATGAAGATGACGACGTCATCGTCATCGACAAACCGGTCGGCCTGGTCGTTCATCCGGCGCCGGGAAACCCGGACCGAACGCTGGTTAACGCCTTGCTGGGCCATGCCGCCAAATCCGGCAATGGGGGCGGTCTGTCGGGGATTGGTGGGGTCGAACGCCCTGGCATCGTCCATCGCCTGGACAAAGGCACCAGCGGCCTGATGATCGTCGCCAAGAATGATCGTTCACATCACAATCTGTCGACCCAGTTTTCCGAACGAACGATCGAGCGGGCATACAAGGCCCTCGTTTGGGGCGTGCCAAGTCAATCGAGCGGAGAAATTGAGGGCAATATCGGTCGCAATCCTCGCAATCGCAAAAAAATGGCTGTGGTTGGGCGCGGCGGCAAAACGGCGTTAACCCGCTACCGGGTCCTTGAATCCTTCGGTTCCAAGGCCAGTCTGGTCGAATGCCGCCTGGCCACCGGGCGCACCCACCAAATTCGAGTCCACATGGCCCATTTGGGGCATCCGGTGATGGGGGACCCTTTGTATGGCCGGGTCGGGGCTGCGCGGTTGAATAGTCTGGAAGGGGACGTGAAGGCGCTTGTACACGGCCTCGATCATCAGGCATTGCACGCTTATATACTAGGTTATATGCCCCTTGATGGGAAAGGTATCAAGCGATTTGAGGCTGATTTACCAAATGATATCAGTGAGATAATAAAAAAAATGCGAGCGGTGTAAATTTTTTCTATACTGTATTAAATTAGTAGGGTATTGTTTTTTTTGGGAAGGCAGAAAGTTCTTATGTTCGGTGAAACCGATCAATGGACAGTTTGTGGGGGACTGACCAGAAAAGGTAAAAAAAATGGCTTCACATATTCCAGGCGTCGGCACCACGCCAGAAGAAAACCTAACCCGGTATTTACAAGAAATTAGAAAATTCCCGATGTTGGAGGCCGTTCATGAACGCGCCCTGGCAGAGGCTTGGCGCGACCGCGGTGACGAATCTGCCGCCGCTGAAATGGTCAACAGCCACTTGCGACTGGTCGCCAAGATAGCCATGGGGTATCGCGGATACGGCTTGCCTTTGCCGGATCTGATATCTGAAGGCAACGTTGGTATGATGCAGGCCATCAACCGGTTTGAACCGGAAAAAGGCTATCGTTTATCAACCTATGCCATGTGGTGGATCCGGGCGGCGATCCAGGAATACATCCTGCATTCGTGGTCCATGGTCAAAATGGGCACGACGGCGGCCCAGAAAAAACTGTTCTTTAACTTGCGCAAATTGAAGGCTCGGTTGCAGGCCTTTGAAGAAGGCGATCTGTATCCCGAACACGTTTCAGAAATCGCCCATCAATTGAGCGTCCGCGAAGACGAAGTCATCTCCATGAATCAACGCATGACCGGCATGGATCATTCTCTCAATGCCCCAGTTAACCAGGACGGCGAAGGCGAATGGCAGGACTGGCTGGAAGATGAAACCTGCTCTCAGGAAGAAACACTGGGCGTTAGCCAGGAGTTGGACCAGCGACGGGATTTGTTGAGCGATGCCCTGAAGGGATTGTCTGGAAGGGAATCCCATATTTTGAAGGAACGCCGTCTGAAAGATGCACCGGCGACCCTTGAGGATCTGAGCCGTCATTATGGCGTCTCGCGGGAAAGAATTCGCCAGATCGAGGTCCGGGCATTTGAGAAAATCCAGAAAACCATGCGCAACGCCGTTTTAAATCAACGGATTTCCTGTTGAACGCAAGCGAGCGGTTTTCAGGCTCAATAAAAGCAATCTGGCCGTGTGATTTAGTCTCGTAATGAGCCGTGCGTCGCGGCGCTTGCCCGGTGGCGGCATTGCGTCGTGAGAGCCGCGGAAATCCGAACCGGCTGTGCTGTGACTCATCACAACGGCCCTTGTTCGCCCAAAAATGTTCTAGTTCCCGCCTACGGCGACCCGTGGTGACGGTTCCGCTGTTTCGTCCTGATTGGCAAGTGCATCGTTTGTGGCGGCAGATGTTGGTGAGCCATTGGCGCTTGTTTCCAAAATGCTGTCGATACCTTCAAGGAAGTCTTCTACATCGAGTTGGGCCGGTAATTTCCCATCGTCCATCTCAATTCCGTCGTTAGCTGCAATTTCCTCGCGCAAGTTCAGGACTTCCTGTGTTGTCGAGACATCTTCACCCCATTCTTCTATCAATTGCCGTTGGGTTGCGCGCAAAGCCGAGAGCTTGTGTTGCGCGATGACCGATAGAAAAGCGGCAATTACAGGGGGGAGGGTAATATAGACCATCCAACCAAAACCGGCGGCGCCGTACATGATGACCAGGGAAAACACATCGGTCAGAATTCTGATCGACATGTCCATTGTGTTGCTATGTCCCCAAAGGTCCATCAGGTATGGGAAAACACCACAGAAATTGATGCCACCGACACAGAACGAAGCATTGCGTCGTTTCGAGCGGTCGATGATGAAGGCGACAATCGTCGGTAGCATGCCAAAGAAAATGATCACCACAGATGGCAGCGACAAAATGATCAGGGCGACGAAACCGACGGACAGCCAAAGTGTCATCTGGCTTGAGTTGATCCTGCCCTTTCCCGTGGTGGATTTGATTGCGAGTTTTGCCATGGTTTAAGTTGCCACCCGCTACAAACTGTCAACGATGTACAAGACGCTAACGAAGACAAGGGAAAGAATGATGGATGTGACGGCGGCGTACCGTTGTCCGACTTCCAGCGTTTTTTCCTTCGATGACAGATCGGTGTCCTGAATTTCCATGATGCCTTCTTCGGCCATGGCGTATTCTATTCTGGCTCCGGCGTAGCCGTTTGCATCCATCCCCCGTTTTTCGGCGTTATCGAGCAGGTTAAAAAGTTCCGGCATGCTTCCCTTGCGGACGATCAGGGGCATGTCGCGTTCAATATCGCTGCGGGTAGTGCGGCTGTAATAGGTTTTAACTGCTGGTCCCAAAAGACCGCCGATCCAACTGGACAGGGCGAACAGGGATTCGATCTTCAGTTTCCATTGCATGTACGCCATCAGGCTCAGCATGCCGATCAATTGGGATGCTCTCTTTTGTTCGCTTAAGGCCAGCAGATGGGGCTCAATGTGTTCTTTGAAGCGGGCGGCGATAAAGGCCACGATATGGGGGTCAAACGGATCCCCCTTGTTGTCGACGCTATCGGCGATGTCGTCCAGCGCGGGCAACAGATCGACAATTTGGATGATGTACTGATCCTTGATCAGGGGGCTCTGGCACGGCAGGCTGGGGTTCAGTTCATACAGGCATCGTTCAATGCCGTATCCCGCCGTTTTGTTTTGCAACAGGGCCCGCATTTTGCCAAACGCGCCTTCATACGCCATGGACATGGGGTCACGTACGAAATCGGTTTTTGCCTTGTACCAGATTTCCGCTAATCCATAGTTGATCGCCTGCGTCGGGATGTCCATGTGGCCTTTACGCAGCATCTCGACTGCTAGCGTCGTGCCGATGGCTTCGGGAATGAAAGCGATATCCTTGTACCGGACAGGGGCCTGCGGATCGAGACAGATGCATACTCTGGCGACTTGATATGGATCGCTGGAGCGAAAGTTTTCAGCATGGGCTTTCGCCAGGTCGACCGTCGCCTTAACGTCATCGGCTTTGTCGCCGTCGACAATGTTTCGCCGTAGCCATAATTCCAGTTCTTCTTCCTTGATGGCTTTTGCCGCTTCGGGAATGTTTTTTGAAAACGCGTGGGCAAGGCTGCGCGCGTTGCGGAATTCCTGTTTATTGAATGTGTAGGGCGTATCGACTTTTTTGGAAAATTTGCGCTGCATGGGCGTCTGTCTTTTGCCGTCCAACCACAAATCCAGTTCCGGGAAATCCCATCGTTCGGCTGATTCATCCATCAACATGCCGCGCAGCGGTTCCATTAAGGTGACGAGAATGCGTTCCTTTCCGGTCAGGGCCGTATAGCTGCCTTGTTCGACCTTCGCGTATATCAAGTCATCGGGATTAAGTTTCTCGATTTTTTTGCGTCCCAATATCAATCCAACCACGGTCACTGCCAGGGCGTACAAATCGTCCGCCGGAGTGCCCGTGCCGCGTCCGCCAGGAGTGGCCATGCCGCGTTCCAGTGGTTCGTATGCCATGGGTTGGTCAAAACCCGGTGGGCAGGTCACGCAATCGCCCAGCACGACGTCTTCACGCTCTTCATCCATGAAAAACAAGTTTCCCACCCGAATTTCCCGGTGCAGGATGTCGCGGGCGCTGAGCGATTTTATGGCGCGATACAGGGGGTCGATGAAGGTTGCCTGAATTTCGTATTCATTGATTTTGAATTCACCGGCGTCGATGACATCGGCGACGCGCCCGCCAAGGGGGCGGTGATAGATAATAACCATGGTTTCCTGGTCGAACGGTGGCCAGAAGACCGTGTCCCATTCCACAAGGGGGAGGGTTCCCGGGGTCTGGTCTCCGCGAAGTTGGCGCATGGTTGTTATGCGCGTCGGCAGGCCCGGTGTGCAGATTAAGGCAAAAAGATGGGCATCCTGATCGTTCCTGTCGCGCACGGCAAATGCCTTCGCAGACGGGGTGTCCAGGTCGTGCAGGGGTTCATTGGCATCAATCATGTACTGGTCCTTCATCAGAACCGGCGATGATGCAACGGGCGCCCCGTCCCCATTTTCTTGGGGTGACAAAGCCATTATTCAATACCCACAACAGGGCGGGGCCACACCTTCTGGCTGACTGGCCACCCTTGAGCTGTCAAATATAGCCGTTACCAGCTTGATTCACAATGAAATTTTTCCAGCTAGTGTTCTTAGTCGGCGAACGGATCGTGTACCAGGATTGTATCTTCCCGTTCTGGGCTGGTTGACAACAGCGCGACGGGGGCTTCGATCAGCTCCTCGATGCGTTTGACATATTTGATTGCGCTGGCCGGAAGGTCGGCCCAGGATCGTGCGCCCTCGGTGCTGTCGGACCAACCATCCATAACTTCATAAATTGGTTCGATTTTCTGTTGCAAGACCGAACTGGCGGGCAGGTAATCGTATTCCTGGCCGTCGATGCGATATCCAACGCACACTTTCAATTCATCCATGCCATCCAGAACATCCAGCTTGGTTAGCGCTATGCCGTTGATGCCATTAACTTTTTTTGCTTGCCGGACAAGCACGGCATCGAACCAGCCACAGCGCCTGGGACGCCCGGTGACCGTACCGAATTCGTGGCCGCGTTCACCCAGACCCTGGCCGACACTGTCGGTCAGTTCGGTCGGGAACGGTCCGCTGCCGACGCGGGTGGTGTATGCCTTGGTGATTCCCAGTACATAGTCGATGGCCCCAGGGCCCTGCCCGGAACCCGTTGCCGCTTGTCCGGCAACAACGTTCGATGACGTCACGAAAGGGTAAGTGCCATGGTCGATATCAAGCATCGTCCCTTGTGCACCTTCATAAAGAATGCGTTTGCCGGATTTCCGGGCTTCGTCCAGTTGTTTCCAGACCGGGCCGGAATAGGGCAACAATTTAGGAGCCAGCTCATGCAGTTTGTCGAGTAGGTCCTGGCGGTCGACTTCGGGCATGCCGAGCCCCCGCAACAAGGCGTTGTGATGGAACAGCAATTTGTCGACTTTGTTGGCCAGTACGTCGACGTCGGCCAAATCGCCAACGCGAATGGCGCGGCGGGCCACCTTGTCTTCGTATGCCGGGCCGATGCCGCGTCCGGTGGTGCCGATCTTGGCCGTTCCGAGTGCTTCTTCGCGGACCTTGTCCAAATTGCCGTGCAGGGGCAGGATCAGGGGCGCGTTATCGGCAATTTTAAGGTTGTCGGGGGAAATGTCGACGCCCTGTTTACGGATCTTTTCTATTTCGATCAGCAGTGCCCAGGGGTCCAGCACAACACCGTTACCAATGTAGGAAGTTTTGCCGCCGCGAACCACGCCCGAAGGCAGCATGCTCAGTTTATAAACAACGCCGTCGATAACCAGCGTGTGCCCGGCATTGTGTCCACCTTGAAAACGGACGACGACGTCGGCTCTCTGGGAAAGCCAGTCGACTATTTTTCCTTTTCCTTCGTCGCCCCATTGGGATCCGACAACAACCACATTGGCCATACTTGAAATATCCTATTGTAAAACGATTACGCGATGGTCAGCTTTTGATAACCTTGCCATTCGATAAGACGAGAGTACAGCCCAGGCGACCAGCCTCGGCTGCATGATCTTTGGTTTCGCCAAATCCGGCGACGGTAATGTATCCTTCGTCGCGCAACTTTTGGCCTTCTGCCAAAGAAGTCCCAGGCGGCAGATACAGGCGGGGTTCCAGTTCCGGTTTGGGCATGGCGCGCAAGACCGTATCCATATACAAGGTCATGCCGGTCGCGGGCTCGCCTTCATTGGTTGAATGTTTGCCTGCGATATAGCGCCCACCCGAACCAAGTTCGCCGCGCACGCCACCGGCGAAGAACGTGAAGGTGACGCCGCAATGGTATTCGAACCCCCGGCATTCCACGGGATCAATGGTTAGTGTCAGGTCGGGGTTTCCGGATCGAATGGTAGCCAGGACAGTGGCCAGTTTAGCTCGTTCGGTGGCGGCTTGGGGCGGCAGATCCAATGCCAACAGGGCCGCAATGGCTTGGTCCGCCGGGCCGGTGGCTTCAAGCAAGGCAATGAGCAGGGCCGTGCCTTTTGTCCCCAGGTCATCTGAAAGGGCGGAAACGGCGGCGATGTCCTTGCGGTCAAGGGCCTGGCGGAGCTCTGTTCCGGTCTGCTTGGAAATCTCTAGCGATGCAGCCACAGCCGGCACGAGGGTTGGCATGGCTAAATCGACGGACAACAGTGATATATCCAGGCCCGACAGGGCATCAACGGCGCCAAGGATAATTTCAGCGTCGCCCGCGGCGTCATCGGTGCCGATCAGTTCCATGCCGACCTGGCCAAACTGACGTTCCGGTCGTAACTGGGTCCCGCGGACCCGCAGAATTTGGTCGCCGTAACACAAACGAAGGGGCCGGGGCGCATTCTTCATGCGGGTCGTCGCGATGCGGGCCACCTGCAAGGTCATGTCGGCGCGTACGCCCATCATGCGTTGCGACACGGGGTCCATCAGCCGGAAGGTCTGGCCTGACATGGCAGCAGCGCTGTCCGAAAGCAGGCTTTCTTCAAACTCGATCAATGGCGGTTTTACACGTTGATAGCCGCGTCCGGAGAATTGCATGACCAAGTCTTCCATAGCGCCAGATTCAATTTCGGCATCAGGAGGAAGAACGTCACTCATTCCCGTGGGGAGAAGGGCTTTGTCGGATATATCTGTCATGGTCGCCCGTGTTTACAGGATCGTTATCGGGGTAGTACCCGGATTAAGTCTTTGCGGCAATATTATTGTAGAGAAAAAGTTTGCCGTTTTACCGTCGAACCGACGTTTTTGACAAGTACCGGAACCATGGATTTGGTCAATGTTCGGCCGTCTGACCGGCCAAGATCAGCGATGGCCCAGGCCTGCCAAAGGCGTTTGCCATTGCTTTTATCGTCGATCGTGACGTCCATGCGGTACTGGCTTTGTGTGATGATGGATGTCTCGCCCTTGCCAGTATTGAACACGCCACCGGAATTGCTGTCGTACAGATTGAAGAACATTTTTGCGTCCTCGCCACCTTCTCGTCCGCCACGTGCATGCATTTCAACAAAAGCCCTGCGGTCGCGCGATTTGTAGGCACCGATTTCATCACGGGTTTCAAAGGTCAATATCAACGTCGCATCCTCGTGGATGGTATGTCCGCTTGCTGTTAACTGTCGTTCGAATTCCGCAGTCAAGGCGATATTCTGGTCGGAATTATCTATGGGAACAACCCGCATTGGCTGGCCATCCGGGATTGTTCGATAGGCGACTGCGTTAAGGATTCCTTCGTCGTATTCCTGAGCCCATGAACGGGCCGAATGCAAGGTTGCCAGTATCATGAAAACAAGGGGAACTAAAATGAAAACGGCAAGCCGGTCGCGTCGCATGATCTGGTCCCTTTTTCGTAAAACATAACTGCTAAGGCGTTGCCTGGATTATCCGGGCGAGGAGTGCTGTCTGTCAACCATGCCCCCGCGTTATGGATCAATTAAAAAACACCGAAAGGGGCCCCTGCCCTGCCGGTGGCACCCCTTTGGCAACGCCTTTTGAGCCTTGGAAAACGACATAACCTTGACGGCGATAATGGGGCAGGGGGCGCATCAGGGCTTGCAGTGCTGCCAGATCATCGATTTCGATGACCACCAACGGCCAAAGGGTGCTGTTTTGCCCGTTTCTTCTGGTCGCCCAGACCCTTGCCGTTCCGCGCTCGCGGATCTCTTCGGGCGTCGTCGGCAGGCCGTGCCGCTTCAGGAAACCAGCGACTGTGGCGGTCTTGCCAATTAACAGGACAGGCGCGTCCGTCAGTGCTCCTTGCATGCCATCGCCCGCGATGACGGCATGAGGATCGCCATCCAGCAAGCGCCCGGCGAGAAGCCTGGCTGAATTTGTGATGTCTCTGTTTTTGCTTAAAATTATGGTGTGTGTATTCGAATTCAGGGTCACATCGCGCAGGATCGGGGGCGTTTCTGCCTGGTCAAGGCGACGGAAAACATCGAAATCGGGATCGATCACCAGCCCCAGAACCGGGGCCTTCGCTGTATATTCAAGATGATTGTCACCCTCTTTGAGGGGGGCGTCGAAACGTTCTGTGCCGTTGCGAGTGACGACATCAACGGGGACGTTCAGGCCATATCCGTGGGTTGCCTGACGAAGATTGAAGGAAACAGTTTTGCCGCGGGCCACGGCGTGTTCCAAAATAAGCTTGGGCGCGCCTGATTGATTTAGCCACTGTGCGAAAAAGGCCTCCAAGTTCTGACCTGAAGAAGTTTCAAACGCACTTTGTAAATTTGCCCAGGACGCAGTGCCCATGGCGTGACGTTGCCAGAACAGCCTGATGCCCTGATCGAAAGCGTCCTGGCCAATATTTTGGCGCAGCATGTGAAAGATAAAGGCAACCTTGTTGTAGCCGATGATCTGTTCGGCATCGTGACTGCGACTGACGAAGGTCGTCACCGGGCGGTCGCGGGCCGGGGGCAGGGCGGCATAATCGCGTAGCCAGGCAATACGCATGGCTTTCGCAGCTTTTTTCGAGCGCCGCAGGGCGTAAGTATAGTCGGCCATGAAGGTGGTCAGCCCTTCTGACCAATTTCCCTTGCGTATGTTGACATCGACGGCGTTACCCCACCAGTTATGTAAAACCTCATGACCCAGCGAACTGAAGCGAATAAATGGCAATGCCAGGACACGCTTGCCCATAAAGGTCAGGCCCGGATAACCCAATCCCACGGGCAACGTTCCCGAAACAATGTGGAAGGCCGAATAGGGATAGATACCGATCCAGTTTTCATAGAAATCAAGATAGCCTGCCGTCGTCTTCAGGTAGTCTTCTGACAGGTCTGAAATTTCGGGGTGAAAATAGGTTCGTAATTTGATTTTGCCGTGCTGGCGTTCACTGATCCGGTAAGGTCCCGCCATCAGGACGACCCCGTGCAGGGGGGCTTCGGATTCAAATACGGCACGGTAGGTATCGTTTGATGATTGTTCCAGGACCAACCGGCCGGGGGCGACGGCGCGTTGAGGTTCGGGGACGGTTACGTCCAGGCGATAGGAAAATGCGTGACCATCAAACGACGGATGCCAGCCCGACCCGGCAGGAAGGAAGCTTCCTTCGGGCGAGCTAACGGCATTTACCGTACCAAACGGGCTCGTACTCTTCGGCGGGGGTGTCAGGCTGCCGCGGTAACTAAAGGTCACCTCATGGTGTCGGTTTCCATTCAGGTCGACCCGCCATTGTTGACCGATGCGTTTGGGGGCGGTGTTTTTACCATCGACGACAAGCCCGGTGATCACGAAATTTTGGGCCAGGCGAAATTTAAGAACCCCACTGCCGGTGATCTGAATTTTTGCGGAAACACCCAAGCTACGTTGGGCCGGGTTAAGTTCAACGGCAAGTTCCTGATGAATCGTCCGTATGTCGGCTTGTGCCGAACCGACACCGAAGGCCAGCAATATGATCACCCACAGGACGCTGCTTTTTCCATGAAGCAGGGTCATGGTTGGGCAGGAAACCGGGCGACAATATCCAGGCGTTCATCCTGGCGCTGGATAACCAGTGGCAACCATGTTCCCGGAGCTTGACGACGAACAGCTTTGATCAGGTCGGATGTGCCGGTGATGTCCCGGTCGGCGGCCCGCACGATCAGGTCACCATCACGCAGACCCGCTTTCTCGGCGATGGATTTTTCGACAACCTTGATGATGCGCACGGCTTTGCCATCGGCCAAATCGGTTGTTTCGATATGCACGCCCAGCAATTGGCGCGGCGGCTCTTCCGGTTCCACCGGTGCCAATACACCAAACAAGGCGTCGGCAACCGCATTTCCCGGGCTGTCGGTGGTAGATGCCTTGACGCAGGGCGGTCCGGAATCACTGGGCAGCAAGATGGCGGAATTACGGACACCCAGATCGTCGAGCTGATGAGGTATTCCATGGCCGTATTCAATATGCCCGCGCCCGACGATGCCGATGACCAGAGGGCTATCGCCTGATTTGCTCGCCCGAGCCAAAGCTTCGGCCATGGCCCGGTCCCACGTTTGCTGGACCTGAACAAAACGCTCAAACTTTACCTCGTCTATGGCGGACGGGTCCTCGATGTGGCTTTTAAAGACCGACCTTAAGCTCGCCAGATAATCCGGCAACGGTGGTGCCGGATTGCCGATGCCATCACGTTCACCTGCCGGGATGGATGTCCAGCCATCCTGGCTGACCCGCCGGGTCAGGGCCTTGTTTGCATTCAAGGCGTGCATGGGTATGCGGTTCATACGGGCAAAGTGAAATAAAGGCATGTAAAGGGCGGGGTCGTACCGCCAAACGTCAAACCAGCGACTTTTTTCAAGAAACGCGCTGTCGCTTAAAGCCCCCATGACCCATTGGTCGAGCACCGGTTGTACGCTTTGAGGAAACGCCTCAAAGCCGATAACCATATTCGGGTTGCTTGCGTAAAGCGCCGTTATTACCTGAAGCTGCCAGCGATGATGTTCGGCGCTGGTATGGGTTTCGCCCAATAATACGACCGGTCGGTTCGACATATCCTTAATCAGGTCGGCGGTGGGAATGCGCATTCCTGTGGCCGGGTTGGCCCAAACACCCACGGGAGGGCATTGAAGGCTTGCCGCTGTCTGGGCATCCACGGGCTTGGATAAGGCGATGGTCAGCACGAGAACAGTTAAGATTCCGGCAATGCAGCCCTGGATAGCGCTCCTATATCTCGAAAGAAAAGTGCAATTTGGAATGGTCAATTTCAAAATATGATCCAATGTACCTGATGCTAACCGATTATCGAAAATCCGAGTCTATTGTTCTCTTCAGACATAGATAATAGGTTGATCTTATTCCCGCAAAGAAATTACGGTTCGAGCGGACACCTGAAATGTGATGTAAACGGATCAACATAGAGACCCCTTGCCCGGAAAAATGAAGAAAACAAAAATTCTAATCGCTTTGGCGAATGCGGCGAACCGCAAGCGGTTAAGGTCGATGTTCGTCCCGGATACCTACACTCTGTCCTGGGCCGCCGACGCGCAGACCGCCAAATCATCGATCGACAAAAAACAGGTCGATGCGATCATTCTGGATGTTTCATCGTGTAATAATGACATACGGGTCGCCAGCCGAAAAATACTTAAATTCGCCGCCGACATCCCGGTTGTTATTTTGCCAGAAGGCCTGAATGGAACCGCGGCCGCACTGAAGACGTTTGGTGTGTCTTATCGGATGTTGCCCTGGGAAATACTGGATGGCGACTTGTTGCAGGCGACGACTGAACTGGTCATCAAGTCGCATCTTGATCGGAATGACCTGCGCGAAAGTGAACAACTGTTCGCCAAAACATTCCATTCCAGCCCCGGTATGTTTGCCATATCTACTTTGAAAAATGGCAATCATGTAGATGTCAATGATTCCTGGTTGACGATAATGGGATACCAGCGACATGAAGTGATTGGCAACACCGCCCGCAAATTAGGTGTGTGGGACAGCATGAGCGATCGCGCACGTCTGGTGGACGAGCTTTTAAAATATGGAAAAATACGGGGATTTGAAGCCCGCTTCAGGACCAAGAAAAATGCTGCGATTGATGTACTTGTTGCTGGGGAATTGATTGACATTCACGAAGCACCACACCTGTTATTGGTTGCGCTCGACATTACTGAACGTCGGAAAAACGAAGAATCACTGAAAAAATCCCATGACGAACTTGAGCTCAATATCTACGAGCGCACCCTTCAATTGCGTGACGAGATCGAAGAGAGAAAGAAAATCCAGAAAGCCTTGGAGTTCAGCGAACAAAGAGCGCACGACATGGCGGAAGCTGCATCGGATTGGTTTTGGGAAACGGATACCGATGGAAAATTCACCTATTTTTCAGAAGGTCACAAAAGTGTGCTTGGGGTAAATTCCAGCGCTCTGATTGGAAAAGAGCGACGCACGCTCGCCGTCCCCGGAGAGGACAAAGCGAAATGGCGCGAGCATGCAAAAATCATTGAAGCCAGAAAAGCATTCAGGGACTTTCAGTACGAACATGTCCGCGCCGGTAAGCAACCCCAGTTCGTTAAGGTTAGTGGCAAACCGATCTTCGATGAAAAAGGAGATTTTAGTGGCTACCGGGGGGCAGGTACCAATATCTCCATTCAGGTTTTGGCCGAAAGGCGCGAAGCCAAAACCCGCGAACAACTGGTCGATGCCATCGAGAGCATTTCTGACGGATTGATTTTATTCGATGCCGACGAAAAATTTGTCATGTGTAATAGCCGCTATCGTCAAATATTTGAAAAAATTGACCACTTGTTTGTGCCTGGAACACATTTTACGAAAATGTTATCGGCGGTCGCCGGAGCCGACATTATCGTGGGTGTTCGAGGCAACCAGAAAAACTGGATGAAGGAAAGACTGGCCGAAAGAAAAAATCCGGGGGCGGGAAGTGCCAGACGAGAAGAACGTTTGCATGATGGCACCTGGCTTCGCTTCAATGAGTATAAAACCAGTGAGGGTGGGTTATTGTTATTGCTGAACGATATCACCGGTTTGCGTCTGGCCGAAAAAGAACTGCTGAGAGCGAAGAATCAGGCGGAAGTCGCCAATCGGGCGAAATCCGATTTTCTGGCCGGCATGAGCCATGAACTGCGGACTCCCTTGAATGCGATTATCGGATTTTCAGATGTGATGATTTCCGAAATTTATGGTGAAATAAAGCAGAAAAAATACACTGAATATATCACCGATATAAATCATTCGGGCGTTCATTTGCTGAAATTGATCAATGATATCCTCGATATATCGAAGATTGAATCGGGAACCGTAGTATTAAATGAATCGGTCTTAAGTATTCACAAGGCCGTCGAGACCAGCGCCCGGTTGATCGAAAGCGCAGCGCAGCAGGGTGGGTTGACCCTGAAGATAAAGGTTCCCAAAAAAGTACCGTCCCTGCTGGCAGATGAACGTCGGGTAAATCAGATATTGCTTAATCTTGTCTCCAATGCGGTCAAATTCACGCCTGTGGGGGGGACGGTTACGATTGGTGCTTCCGTCAATTCTTCCGGTGCCCTGGTTGTATCGATTTCAGATACCGGTATGGGGATCAGTTCCGATCAAATCGAAAACGTGATGTCCGAATTTGGTCAGGTCGATAACGCCGTCGCTCGGGAAAAGGAAGGAACCGGGCTTGGCCTTCCTTTGACGCGTGGCTTGATGCAAGTTCATGGCGGAACGCTTGAACTTGCGAGCACACTTGGCAAGGGCACGACCGTGAAAGCCATATTCCCGAAAGAGCGCGTTGTCAGATAGGTCACCATAGATGAAGAAGGGTATTGTTTCTGCGGGGCACGAAGAAACCGCTCAAGCGGCAGCGATAATTCTCGAAGAAGGTGGCAACGCCTTCGATGCGGCGCTCGGCGCAATGTTGGCGGCGTGCGTGGCCGAACCGGTGTTGGCATCGTTGGGCGGCGGTGGATTTCTCCTGGCGCGTCCGGCGCAAGGGAATCCGGTGCTGTATGACTTTTTTGTCCAGACACCAGGCAGCAAACTGCCGCGGGAGGTGACTGACTTTTTCCCGGTCATCGCAGATTTCGGTATAGCTCAGCAGGAGTTTCATATTGGTCTTGGGGCCATGGCTAATCCAGGCATGGTCCGGGGATTGTTTGGTGTCCATGCGGACCTGGGCTCCATGCCCATGGCGCGAATTATCGAACCGGCTTGTAAGCTGGCTTCCAATGGAGTCAGGCTAAACCGGCAACAAGCCTATATCCTGAACGTTGTCGAAAAAATATTCAGTTCAAACGCAACATGCCTTGCCGCCTATGGCTCGAAATACAAAACAGGCAGCCTGTTGCGTGAAGGTGAAGAATTCATATCGTCTGATTTTTCGAACACCCTGGACGCATTGTCGCGGGAGGGCGAGGACTTGTTCTACCGGGGCGAAATTGCAGCTCGCATTGACCGGGATTGTCGTCAGGGTGGGGGGCACCTGCGGCGCCGGGACCTGGAAGGTTACACCCTGGCCCGGCGGTCGCCGCTTAAGGTCCCTTTTGGGCCCTGGCAGTTGCTTGGCAACCCCCCTCCTTCCAGCGGCGGGATCCTGATTGCATTTGCCCTTGGGTTGCTGGAGAACGCGAAACTGGAAGATTGCGAATTTGGCAGTACCCGTCATTTGGAAACCATCGCCAATGTCATGGGCTTGACCGATGAGGCACGCGTGGCAAGCCGTTTACATGAACGATCTGATCATGATTCCAACGATAACCTGCTCAGCTCAGAATTTCTGGATACGTATAAAAAACGCGTTTCCGGTCATCCGGCGGCTTATCGCGGAACCACCCACATCAACGTCGCCGATAAGCTGGGCAATGCCGTCAGTCTATCGGTCTCAAACGGCGAGGGGGCCGCGTATATCATTCCAGAAACCGGCATTATGATGAACAATATGCTGGGCGAAGAAGATGTCGTGCCAAGTGGTTTTCATAACTGGCCACTTGATACCCGTATGAGCTCAATGATGGCGCCTTCAATGCTGCTTGATCCAGATGGCGCCCTGACGCTCATGGGGTCGGGAGGCTCAAACAGGATCCGCACCGCCATCTTGCAGGTATTGATCAATCTGACGGCCTTCTCAATGCCGCTGAAACAGGCGGTGAGCAGCCCCAGGCTTCATCTGGAAGGCAACGTCCTTAATCTGGAGCCTGGATACCCGGAAAACACTGTATCTGCACTGGCTGATCAGTATCCGGATCATAAAGTTTGGGCAGATCTGAATATGTTTTTCGGTGGCGTCCATTCCGTCCGCTATGACCCTAAAGGGCGCACTTCAGATGCCGCCGGTGATCCCAGGCGTGGCGGTGTTTCCCTTGTCGTATGACGGCAAACGCGCCTTATATCGGTATATCGGTATCAGGTTTATTTAAAGCCGCTGGCGTAGTCGACAACATCTTCCGCCATTTTCTGGCATGACGCAGATTTGTCGCAATCGATACCTTTCTGGCAGGGCAGGGGGCCGCTTGTCGGCCACATGATATACTGACGACAAAGCGTCATGGCCATTTGCCTGAGAAGCAGTTTTTTGTCGCTTGCTTCGGATGGTGTTTGTTTGGGAATGTGGGCAGCCGCATGTGCTCTTTGCGCTGACGAACTTGTCTTAAGCGCTGTCCAAGAATTGTTATCCGTTTTCAAGTGTCTGCCCCCTTTTTTGGCGACCTTTGTTCAGAATTACCGAATCAATGATCACGCCAAATATGCCATATCGCCCCGACCATTCACACTTGATTGTGTGAAATCGTCGCGTCTCGATATTGATTGTGTCTTTTGCTGCAGGGGCGTGATCAAGGGGGAACATCAAGGTTTGTCGCGCCCGATCCGTTCAGGAATATTTCTCACATCATGGTCGACATAAGCTGCTAACAGCTGATTTCCGGTGATGATTGGCAAGGCGGCGAGCAGGATCGTACCAGCCTGATATTTCTGGAATTCCGCCAAGAATGAAGAGGGCGAGGTATTGTCGGTTTTGATCGAAAACTGAACTTTTTTGATTTACTGAAAGGGGGAAGGGATCACAACCAAGATTAACGCAGTGAGATTGACGCGCAAGATATCGAATTGAAATCTATGTTTCCGTGTATTTGGTGGACCTATTAAATAGTTCGTCTATCATCGGACCAAGCGCTTATAAAAATAACAAAGCTGAGAAATATGGGGCTGAAAGATCAACAATCGGTTGGCAGTGGCGATAACTCTCTGGCGGGGGTGGCGCTGTTAGCGGGCCTTGGAAAAAAAGAACTGGCGGCAGTAGAAAAAGCCTGCCGTTGGCGTCGCTATGCCTCTCATCAGCAAATCATCGACAAGGAAAGCTCAACACGGGATGTTTGTTTTGTCGTCAAAGGGCGGGTCCGTGTCGTCAATTATTCTTATTCCGGACGGGGCATTATCCTTGATGAACTGCTTCCTGGCAGTTATTTCGGAGAGCTTTCGGCCATCGACGGCCTGCCGCGATCGGCCCGGGTAGTTGCCCTGGGCGAAGCCATTATCGCTTTTCTGCCGCGCCCGGCATTCCTGCGCTTGTTGGAAGTGCATCCGCCGCTGGGACTAAAGGTGATGGCGCATTTAGCTCATATTGTTCGCACATCGACCCAGCGGATCATGGATTTAAGCACCTTGGGTGCAAACAACCGGGTCCACGCCGACCTGCTACGCCATGCGGGTGATATCGACGACGAGACAATTGAAGCCGTTATCGAGCCAGTTCCCATTCACAGCGACATCGCCAGTCGGGTCAGCACGACACGGGAAACTGTGGCACGGGTTATGAATGATCTGGTTCGCAAGGGAATTGTGGCGAAGAAAGAAAATACGCTGTTTATTTTAGATGTTCAGCGTTTGCGCGATATGGTCGAAGACGTTCGCGGCGAATAATTCAAATTAGCTGAGGAACTTGTTTACCGTTTCCAGGAAGATCGGAACGGAAATAGGCTTGGCGATATAACCTTCGCAACCGCCTTCGCGGATTTTTTCTTCATCGCCTTTCATGGCGAATGCCGTTACCGCGATAACCGGAATGTGCTTCAGGTCGTCGCTGGCTTTCAGTATTTTGGTAATTTCCAGGCCAGAAATCTCGGGCAACTGAATATCCATCAAAATCAGGTCAGGCATATGCTCCTTGACCAACTCAACGGCATCCCGGCCATCCATTGTTTGTACTGTGTCGTAGCCATGCGCTTGAAGCAGGTCGTTAAACAGTTTCATGTTCAACTCGTTGTCTTCAACAATCAGAATGGTTTTCGACATGGAATGGATGTCCTGAATTAGGCGTTACGCGGGCAATTTTGCAGTGCGTTTAGATATTGTTTAACCCTTGCCCGCAAATGATGGATCAATTGGGAAATGTAGTCAATTATCGTGACAACATTATGCCGCCCGGTGAAGGTACGACAAGACCAATTCTGGTTCCAAGACACATTTGGGGAGCCGGTTAGAACAAATCTAGCAAAAATTTGCCAAACGTTGCCGTTTATTTAATTTTGGCTTCCTTGAACATCACATGCTTGCGCACGACGGGATCGTATTTACGAAATTCCATCTTTTCAGTGATGTTGCGCGGGTTCTTTTTTGTCACGTAATAGAACCCGGTATCGGCGGTGCTGACGAGTTTAATCAGTATAGTAGTTGGCTTGGCCATCGTTCTTTTCCGGATAAAAATATCGTTGTTAACCTAGGCGGCGCACCATACAGGGCGCGACGACCATGTCAAGCCAGTCTCGTGATCAATACTGCGTATATTTATTCCAGCGCCGCCGCCGATGACGCCGTTAGATTGAGCATTCGGGTATATAATGCCTTGTTTTCGATTAATCGGCGGGCAATTTTTGTATCTGTAGCCTTGTTTCTGCGTTCGGGTGGGCAGAACGATCTTAGGTCCTGGCGGGCCTTTTTTTCTTCAAAACCGATACGATGCCAAGCTTCCAGGACAGCCGAAGTGCGGATTCTCTGAGCCGGTATATTCTTGAACATGGCGTCCCCGTCGCCTGTAGCACCAGCTGTGCAGATGGTCGGAAAGACGCCCAGTTCGTGAATGATATATCCCGACGGCGCGATCAGGCGCGACCATGTCAGGGTCATTTCTCCGTCGTTGGGCAGTCGCAGAACGGTCTGTATCGTTCCTTTGCCAAACGAAGATGTGCCGACAATGATGGCCCGACCCCGGTCCTGCAGCGCTGCTGCCGTCACTTCCGCAGCCGAGGCCGACATGCCGTCAACCAGCACGACGATGGGCTTTCCGTTGGCGATATCCCGGCCACCAGCTTCATAGTACTGGACGCTGTCGGGGTGCCGCCCACCGGTTTGCGAAATCTTGCCCTGGGCCAGGAACAGGTCGGCAACCCGGATCGATTGTTTCAGCAGGCCACCGGGATTGCCCCGCATGTCGAGGATCACACCTTTCAGGTTCGTGCCGATTTTCCGGTTCGCTTTTTTCATTTTGTCGAGCACATCATGGGCGGTGCGTTGATTGAAGCTACTGATCTTCAGATAGACAATATCGTTTTGCACAGCGGAACTGATGGTCGGAATGAAGATGAGGGATCGTTCTATATCGTATTGTCGACTTTCGCTTTCATTCGGGCGCTGGATTCGCAAACGGACATGGCTTTTGACCGCGCCGTGCAAGGTATCGCCAAAAGCGTTGCGTAACAGGCCGGTGGTGGGAACGCCATCAATTGAAATGATTGTGTCGTTGGCTTTCAGACCTGCCCTGAGGGCGGGTGTGCCCGGCATCACGAAAGTGATTTTGGGGTGCTGGCCGACAATCTTGTAGCGGATACCGATGCCACCAAAACCGTCGCGTTTTTCACGGTTTCTTGTGGCCTCCTTCATCCCGGCGTAGCGAGAATAGATATCAAGATGCGACAAGATGCCGTCCAAAATTGATTCATAGATTTTTTCCGGGCTTGCGAACCTGAGCTCTTCTGACTTTGACCGGGCGGCCACCGAAACGTTGACCACCAATTCCGTCCAGGCGGTCGTGTCGCCGTTTCGGGGCAGGGAAATCCGTTCAATGACATCACCGCCAATTTTCAAAGTGATGACGTCAGGGCCCTGCTCGATGGTAAATTCAGGATCAATGGCCCCAAGACCGCGTAGGCCTTCCAGGGTAAAGTCTTCGGGGGCAATAACGTCTATGTAGCGTTCGGTTATGTAGTTAAAAGCAGCCGAGATGACCTCTCGTGCCGCAGGCTTGGAAAACCCGTCAGGTTTTGCCACCATTACGCCATTATCGCTGGTGCAGGCGCTCAGAGTCAGAATGCCGAGCAGCAGAAAATTTCGCAGGGCTTTGCCTGTTTTCGCAATCTTTACGGTCATAGAGGTAATTTTCCTCTTTTTTTATTGCCGCGTCACCCGTTCTT
>Ga0316204_10002870_pt1 | contig 36925 bp, 30 predicted proteins | sample 6monrhotite_MG_2_FD_205661 | JGI IMG/M metagenome (GOLD analysis project Ga0316204, IMG submission 205661) | Microbial mat bacterial communities from mineral coupon in-situ incubated in ocean water Damariscotta River, Maine, United States -... | ecosystem: Environmental > Aquatic > Marine >... | reverse complement strand
GGCCTTCATCACTCACGCGGCATGGCTGCATCAGAGTTTCCTCCATTGTGCAATATTCCTCACTGCTGCCTCCCGTAGGAGTCTGGGCCGTATCTCAGTCCCAGTGTGGCAGATCATCCTCTCAAACCTGCTATAGATCGTAGCCTTGGTAAGCCATTACCTTACCAACTAGCTAATCTAGTGCGGGCCGATCTCAAGGCGATAAATCTTTTCACCGTAGTGCACATTCGGTATTAGCCATCGTTTCCAATGGTTGTCCCGAACCTTGAGGTACGTTCCCACATGTTACTCACCCGTTTGCCACTATACTAACACCCGAAGGTGCGTTCTCGTTCGACTTGCATGTGTTAAGCCTGCCGCCAGCGTTCATTCTGAGCCAGGATCAAACTCTTAAGTTAAGTTTAATCCCCAATATTCTCTTTGGAATTTGGAGTAATTTGCCTGTGTTACACAGACGAATTATATTACCCACATCACTGTATTAAATTGGCTTTAAAACCAGACAGTGTGCGAGTTATTCTTTAACGCGCATCACCGCCTTCGTTTCTTTATTTCTGATTCACTGTGTCAAAAAACTTAAACAAACTTTACCGCCGCTAGGCTGTGGGAGGCATCTAGGCCCTGTTTGTTTTCCGTTTGTCCCGTTCGCTTCATCGCGTCGGGGTGCTCTTTATACGGCCCAGTTTCTTAAAGGTCAACAGCTATTTTTCATAAAATTCATTTTTTTTATAAAAAGCTTGCAAGAGACCTAAAAACAATAGCCTCCTTAATAAGCATATTACATATTTAACAATAACTTAGTGTTAATATGTATTTTTAATAGATACCAACAAAAAAATAACAATATTTTCTTTTTAAGCAGTCATAATATTATAGAAAGAGAACGCCACTTACAAAAGCAATAAATTTATCCATTATACTTACTGTTATACACATCTAATATTACATATAAGACCCACTTTAACCAAGCCACCACCCCCTGTTCGGCTGCGTTTTTTAGAGTGATGTATATTAAGTAATAACAAAGAACATAATAATTGAGGCATCAACCATCACTGACGACCGAACATACACAAGCCAAAACAACAGCAAATCAAGCACAAGGCATCACTAATGCCTTAAGCCGCAGGCTATAAAAAGAAAGGTTAGAAATTACTGCACATAGCAAACACTAAATATAGGTAGTACAAAAGATTAATAAAAAGACCTACATAATAATAGACAATTAAACGACACCCTTTTCAGATGTAGCTTCCGCGGCATTTTTACGCTCTTTATTGATACGATCCGTATGTTTACCAGGATTTTTTTTATGTTCTTGCAGTTTTTCAGTTCGGCGAAACTCCGCCTCAAGCTGGTTAGTTTGTTCAACAATGAGCTGCATGCGCTCTGATCCGTAACGACGCTCCATTTCATGACTGCTACGGAATGCCTCCATCGCCTGCTGAAGACTTTGCGGCATTTCAGAAATATCCTCCCGCAATTCTTTTTCCGTTAAAGGCGAAGGAACATTTACAGCCTCCCTATCCGACCCCACGGCTTCGGACGGCAAACTGGCTTTTTTCCCTTCAAGCGCATTCCTCCCCTTTACAGCACGCTTCCACTCCTGCACTCCTGTACGCGTAAAATTCATCATTGCTTCTGTTAGGCGACTGCTAAACACTGGATTAGCCGCAGCCTCAATAGACGGCGCACGAAACTCCATCCTACCCTCACCTACATCATCAGGAGCATTAAACATTGGATTTCCAGACTTACGCCCTTCAGCGCGATACATGACTGTCCCATATTCTCCTAGTTTTTTCTGCGTAAAAAATGCATTCTTACTAGGACCCATCTCTTCATCAGCGTGATAACGTTCATAGGAATGGTTAGTAGGAGCAATAATCATTGTGCCACCATTTTTTAGAAATGACACTGCTGCCTTCATCATATGCAATGCTAATTCACTTGGGCTTGACTTGCTCATACGCTCCACTCTAGAAGGGGGAATACGCTCTAGCGGAATCTTTGGCTCGAACCCACGTGCAAGAACATCATTAACAAAGCCAGCATAACCCTGTTTTTCCATTAAGTTATATTTTTTATCACCCAACTTAACCGCAATAGATATATTACCTTGCAACGCATTAGGTAATGATTCTTGATGAATACGCGTACGCGTACTAATCATTTTTAGACCAATATCTTCTGCAGCATTACATAAGTGTGGCGGAAGGATGCTTAACCAATCAGCACCACGCTCAGGAGTCATTGGAATGCTTTTTACTTCCATCTGCTTAAAAGCAACAGGCTCTGACTGCGGAAGGCCATTTTTTATAGTACGCATCATTCCTGTATTAGTTCTAAATCCTGGCGGATTCCACTCATCTTCAACTTCTGTTACCGCACGCACTCCAACGGGGAGCGAGCTGGTGGTACGAATTAATTCATTTAGATTTTCTGCCCGCGCTGCTTCCGGCATATAGCTATCATCTTTTGTTCTATGCGTACGCTTAGGGAACATACCGCCCACCACGTCTTTGGCCGCAGAAACAACATCCGAACGAGATTCAGAGAGCGAAGCATCAGTTATATCTTTTACTGCAGAAATAACTGATGTTTGCAATGATTTATTAGCCCCTAAACCTGCAAGAGCTTCTTGAATTACTTCAGAAATTTTGTCTGAATCAATTAAAACTTTATCTGGCAATTGGTTATTCAGCCTACGCGAAATACCAGAGCGCTTTTGTGGGTTAATTGCCATTAAGTTTTGTAGGCTTCTTGTCTCATGTGCCTCTTGCCCAAGCACAGCTGTAAATTCATATTCCCACCCTATACGAACAATCACACGCGCATCTTCAGATTCTTTCAACCCAAATGTACTCTTAATATTTTCTGATAATTCCTTCTTACGAGCAGTAATATTTGCACGTGCAACTTTATATTCCTGCAGATCAGCGTCTGAAAGATTGTCTAAGCCAGGTATTTTGTAAGCTGACTTGCCTGCCTGTGATTTACTTTCATTCATTTTTTAAAACCATAGCCCATGAAACACGAATTTTCATTATTTAACCAAACCAGCAGAAGTAAAGCACTTTAAAAATTAATACTTCCTATGCCGTCTAAACAATCATAGCAATGAAGCATTAAGAAAAGGTTAACATCGCTTCCATTTCCATACCACCTTAGATTGGTTATACTTTCTATCACTCACCACCCAAAATGTCAATAAAACCCCGACCTACCGCGATGGAGACCGGCTTTTATCACCCTCCTGCTGATGCTCCCAAGACAGCGCTGGCGGATCAGCAATTCCACGATCCGGCTTTTTTTCTGCCGGCGGGCAGCACGCGTTGAAAGCCCCTGTATAATCTTCCCTACGCTGCGCACTTACTCTTGCTGCAGAAAACGCATCAAAAATAGCACGAGTTATATCAGTCGATTCATTACTTGGGTGCTCTGATGCAGTTTTATACAATAAACGCGCTGCATTAAGCGCCAATGGAACTTTAGAAGCTGGAACAGGTGTACTTCTTGACGAGCGCAAACCATCCATCAATCCATCAAATATTGCATGAGCATTATCGCGTGCTTGGTCTGGCGCCTCATTAAATGGCACGCTCACTTGCACACCCGAAAACGATTCGTTAACTTTCCCCTCATTACGTATAAATAGCTTATCTATTCGCATAACAACACCTTCCGCCTCTTCGCTACCACAAGAAACCAAACGATTTTGGTGTTTATACTTACAATAACCAATCGCTACAGTTAGTTCTTTTGACATAACACACCCATATCCGCAATAATACGCGCTCAAACTGAGCTATAGTTAATATCTATAATTAATATACATCTATATAGTATAGGGTATTAAGAAAATCTTAATGAAAATACTATTGCCAATATATTGTTCGACACCGCACAGCATCGTTAGCCAAGTTATAGGTTTGCGTTGCCACCACCACACATTGACCCGCCGGATAATGTACATTAGTACCTGGCATATGACCTTCCACAGACTGCAAAGAACCTGTTTTTGGCGACCCATCATCCATTTTAATATCTATTAATTTTGCTGAATGGGGAGTAAATGTTGCAGACCAATGAGCATTTGTTGCTGTTGTTTCAGCTCCGATGGTCAAATATATCCTACCACTCCCGCCCCAACCCAAGTGACTTGTAAGAATAAAGCCGACATTCTTCTTTCCTGCATCCGTTTTGGCATCCACCTCTGGAGCGGTAATACCAGCCTTTGTTCTTTTATTTGAATTAGCCGCTGTTGGCGAAAAACTTCCATCATTCACCATTTTTGCTAAATAGAGGTGCTGCCATGATCGCGCAGCCTCTGCCGCCGGATAGTTCCAGCCATCAGCCTGAGTCCAACCGAAATGAATAGCATTATCGCCATTGCCATTGCACATGTTAGAAACGCCATTATTCAGGCACTGACTTGGCCAATATGACCTAGCAACTGGCAAATCCCCCGGCGGGTAGTCATATTTTAATATAAATGCATTTGTTGCCAAATGATAACGTTGATATTGCTCAACTATCTTATGCCTGTTAGCATTATCAATTAAAGAAGATCCGCCAACCACACCAGCAACGACCAATCCAATTATAACCAAAACAATAGCCATTTCAACGAGTGTAAAGCCTCTATCAATACGTTGCCTTGCGTCAGCCCGCCTATTAAAATCACTTGAATGATTTATTGTATTTTTATTATGCATTAATAATACCAAGTTGCTCGTTTATATTTTTCTACATAAAGAATAAAAATATGTAATGAAAAACAGAAGATTAAGTCTATAATAACTATAGTTTTTATTTCTTCTATAGGCAATATAATGAATTCAGCCACACATAACCGTTATATATTAACTCTTTCCTGCAATGACAAACCAGGAATTGTTGCTGCAGTATCCGGTTTTTTATTTGAACAAGAGGGCTTTATTCTAGAATCCCAACAATTTGGCGACCCTTCCACGGGACGATTCTTTATGCGCACTTTTTTTGAAGCAGGAGATAAAGCACCTAACGGCAAGGCAATCAGCACCATTTTTACAGCTGTGGCAGAAAAATTTGGTATGCGCTGGGAAATCCATAATGTGCAGAAAAAACCTCGTGTTTTAATTATGGTTAGCAAAGAAGGGCATTGCCTAAACCACCTACTCTATCGCTGGGAAAGTGGCCAATTACCTATTGATATCGTGGCTGTTGGATCCAATCATCCCGACCTAAAACATATGGCCGATCAATACAAAGTCCCTTTCCATTATTGGCCTATTCACAATGGCGATAAAACAAAACAAGAATCTCAAATATTAGCCCTAACAGAAGAACTACATATTGATGTAGTAGCATTAGCAAGATATATGCAAATATTATCAAATGATATGTGCCAATCATTGAAAGGACGAGCCATTAATATTCACCATTCCTTCTTGCCCAGCTTCAAAGGAGCAAACCCCTATCGACAAGCATATGACCGCGGCGTAAAAATTATTGGAGCCACTGCGCATTATGTTACTGCAGATTTAGATGAAGGACCCATTATTGAGCAGGAAGTAATACGAGTAGACCATAGCTATAGCTCTGATGAATTACGCCAAATGGGACAAGATGTAGAAAGCCGAGTTTTATTCCGCGCTTTACAATATCATGTTGAACATCGCGTTTTGTTAAATGGTCAAAAAACTGTAGTGTTTCGCTAGCAGCCCTCAGTACTGAAGCGTGAATAAGCCAGACTCATGAACCTATCAAAGCTAATAGCTCAGATAGCACAACAAGACACGCGATAACAGAACATATACAAATATATGCTATAACATCTGGAATTGCAGACTATCGAAACTATTTTATTTTATTAATGAAACAAGCTAGACAGCCACGCATCAACCACCACTTATAAAACGATCTATAAGTAAAGATACCAGACACAGATGTTTATTCTGACATTATAAAACACATTCAAAAAGACTGCATTTTTAACGAGTCACTCCACCTTCACGGCCACCTGGCTGCTGACCAGCAGGCATATTTTTTGCTGCACCACCAACACTAACTCCAGCATTTTTAAGGTCACGCAATGCCGCAGCAACTTCTTTCTGAGCCGCAGCAGAGGCTTCCTTCGACTGCCCTTCTTTTCCAGCTCGCTCTTCAAGCGCCTGTTTCAAGTTCGTGTTTGTATCAATCACGCTGCTTTGTGATTCTTTCACGGGAACAGAGGGCTGATCTTTTACCGCAGCATCACCTTTGTCAGCCGCTTTATTGCCTTCTACGCTTGCTGAATTTTTTTCAGCATCGCGCTCTTTAAGGGCTTGCTGCAAACTTGTTTTAGTATCAATTTCAACTTTCTCAGGCGCAGGTTTTTCCTGTCCTTGTTTACCACTATCCCTCTCTTTAAGGGCCTGTTGTAGTGTTGTTTCTGTATCAATAACACCGGCCTCTTTTTCAGCAGGATTAGCTTTTTCAGTTTTACCGGCCTCTTGACCATCTTTTTCTGCTTTTGGCGTAGTATTACGAGCTATGTCTTGCTCTACAGCCTGACTCACAGATTGCTCACCCTTAGGTTTTTGTGCGTCTTTCTGCCAATTTTGCTTACCTTCTTCCTTACCTTTTTCTAAGGCTTCACCAACAGAACCTGGTTTTGGCTGCATACTTTCTTTTGTTTCAGCCTGGAACCGCTCCCTTTCGCTCATTTGCTTCTCTTGACCATTTTTTTCTGGTTCAACAGAGGATTCTGCAGATTTCTTACCAGTGCTAGCAGCATCTTTTGCAGGCTCACTTGTTGATTTTTCTGCTGATTTTTCTGTTACCTTTTGAGCTTCTACAGCTTCACCATCATCCAGCTCTATTGTAGATTTTTTCTCTGCTTGAGTAGAGGCCTTTTCCTGATCTGCTGCCTGAGATGATTCTTGACCGGAACCCTGACCTTGCGCGGCTTCTTGACTTTGATCTTTGGCTGGAACAAGATTTTTATCTTGATCTATTTCCATTTTTTTGCCGTCTTTACCAATTACCGTAAGCTTACCCATATCTCCATGTGAACGTTCTTTATCAATACTAACATTGCCATCTTTATCAATATCAACGGCAATCTGTGTGCCATCTTTATATTTCAGATCAATGCTAACATCCTCGCCGGCACCTTTAAATTTGCTTAAATCAAGTTCACGATCACGAGACTCTGCATTTTGTCGGATAGTCATAACATTTTCAGAATCTTTACCATCAGTAAATGTTGTAGTGATAGTACTATCTTCAATTTTAGCAGACGCATCCCAATCTTTCATGGCGCTACTTTCTTCAACTCGCGACCATGTTCCGTTCTTTTCTCCACCCACCTGAAGAACCTTTGAGCCATCTTCAGAATATTCAACACCATCACCTTTTTGTTGCACTTCTTGCACTGGCGATGTTTCATCATTCTCTAGAGACTGCAGCTTACGCAACACCGCATCTTTCTCTTCTTGTAATTGGCGAGCAATAGCCGCACGAGCCCGCTCATGCTCTGCCTCTTGTTCAGAAGCTTGCTGCTGTGATTTATCTTGGCTCGCAGCTTCCTGTTGCTGCTGTGGCTTATCTTGGCTCGCAGCTTCCTGTTGCTGCTGTGGCTTATCCTGGCTTGCAGTTTCCTGCTGCTGCCTTGACTCATCATCTTTAGCCGTTCTATTTTGCCGCTCCTCATCATCCTTAGCAGTTGACTGCCTCAACGCCTCATCATCCTTAGCGGTTGATTGTTCCTGTGACTGATCCGGTGTATTAGTGACCATAATGTGCTATCTCCTAGCATTATAAGATACGGTTATAGACATTAGTCTACAGAAAGTATATTAACGAATTATTAACAGCGGTCCCTATTTGAATAATTTTACATGAGGTTCTGATATGCTATCTTGTCTTAAACAGGCTTTTATAACTGCATGTGCAGCCTTCTTTCTAACGACAAATCCTAGCTTTGCATCCCCACTTAATAAAATGGAAAAGGCCGTGCATATGGCAACCATTACCAATGATGCAGAAAGCCTTAAGGACCTTATTGGCATGAAGGCCAATATCCGAGTTGCGGGTAAATATGGCTTAACTCCTCTACACGCGGGGTCTTTGCGCGGAACATATGATACTGTATATATCCTGCTGGGAATGGAGATAGACCCAAACCCTAGAGATAAAGGTGGCAATACACCGCTTCACCTTGCTGCATATAACGGACATACAAAAATAGCATCCCTCTTACTTGAAAAAGGCGCTAATAAAGATTTACATAATGACGCAGGAAAACTGGCTGTTGACCTTGCAAAAGAAGGAAAACACAGCGACATTGTTGAATTACTGACCAATAAGAAAAAATAATTTCTTCTAAATATTAGAATAACCGTCTCTACCATCATGTTGTACTTATCTTATACCTTTGCATATTAAACGTTACATCAGCCCATGCGCGGCAAAACTATAATGATCATTACCGCCAATAATAAGGTGATCATGTACATCAATATTTACTGCTGCGGCCGCTTGCATAATTTGTTTTGTCATTGAAATATCTGCCTTAGATGGCGCAGGGTCCCCACTAGGGTGATTATGGGCTAGAATCAATGAGGCTGCCCCCAACTCTAATGCACGCTTTACCACTTCCCTTGGGTAAACAGGAGTATGATTTATTGTACCTTCTTGCTGTTTTTCATCAGCAATGAGCTGATTTTTTGAATCAAGGAAAAAAATACGAAACTGCTCTGTTTGGTTATTGCTCATAGTTACCCGACAATAATCCAACAACGCCTTCCATGATTGTAGCACTGTTTTTTTCTGCACAGTTTCTTGCAGCAAACGACTAACTAGCTCCTCTGCATTTTTTAATGTTGCAATAACTGCAGGTGTACAATTTTCAATTTCTTTTAAACGCTCATTTGGTGCATTAAGAACCTTATTCAGACTTCCAAACCGTGCCAATAACGATTTAGCTAAAGGCTTCACATCACTACGCGGGTTACTTCCGAATAACAGCATTTCTAACACTTCATAATCAGCTAATGATCCACCGCCTGCCTTTAATACCCTCTCCCGCAGACGCGCCCTATGGCCTGTATAATGCGGTGCTGGATGGCGCTTGCTTTTTTCCACCGCACTAGGTGCATGAGTTAGCAAAGATTCTTCCCCCTGCTTTTCAGCATCTGCCTTTTTCATAATCACCCATGATATTATTGCATTTGTACTTTATATTTATGGCTATCATTAATATAGCAAATTGTCATCAGAAACTCGCCTTATTTTGTGACTTATCCATAAAAAGAGCAAAAAAAAGCCCTCTCAAGTTGAGTGGGCTAAAAGGCTATGGTTACATAGCTGATTTGTTATTATAATTGAACAGATGGTGGCCTATTTGTCAGGTTTAAGCACATCTCCTTCCAACAATTCATCACGAGGAACTTCACCTACGTAACAATCTGCTGGACGAATGATAGGTTGCTTAGATCCAACATCATGAGCCAAAACATAACCAAGATTTCGTGCTTCATTAAATAGCATTGTAGACAAGCCTTTAATAGAAACATTAAACCCTAGTGCCATCCAAAACGCTCCAGTTGCCATGTCGATATTGCGCGGCATGAGAAAACCTTTACGTTTTTCTACTTCGGCTTGGATTAAGTCTGCATCCTCTTTTACACGCGCATGTTCTTCAGGAAAACAACGTTCCAAAAGAGACATGATATGTGTAAACCGTACATCATCATCATCTTTGATAACTCGATGACCTTCTCCGGGGAATCCAAAGCCTTGAGGTTGACTTGAAAGAAATTTTTCTTTTTCTTCCTTTGTCATACCTTTCATTTGACTATGGAACTCGACAACGGCATCTGATGCAAAACCATGACGTGGTGTATAAAGTGCATTGGCTCCAGATAACAGAGATTGCACAATTGAACCAAGACCTGAAGCGACTGAACGTGCGGCGCTTTCTGATAGGTTATCTCCGTGTGATACATGGAGAGCCAAAATTTCAGAAAAAGCTGCAGCAGTTTTTTCAGTATGTTTACGTCCTGTTGCCAATTCCAAAAAGATATGCACAAAACCTTTACTAGATTGAGTGGTATCTTCAGCAACTTTTCTCGCTTCAGTCATTACATCACGAACATTATTATTGCGGTTCATAAGTGTAATAACAGCTGCGTTAGTTGCCATGGCGTGAACTAAAGCATCGACTGGTCTATCATAACGGTTGTCTCCAATCATCTTTGAGATTTGCGTAAGATAAAAACCCATGCCTCTGCGTTTAATATCAGTTACAGTATCGCGAACACTAGCCATAACCCAAATTTGATTCAGATACGCATGTAGAATATCGTCATCAATATGCATACCACCTTGACAATTTACCAACCCAAGAACTTCATTACTACTTTTTAGAAGACCTCCTGCTGCTTTCTCTGTCAATTTGGTATTAAGAAATAGCGTATCTGATAAATCCGACATTACAACTGAATGAGGATTGATCGATGTTGCTACTCCATTTGCTGAAAGTGCCAAGGCTGTTGCTTTCTTTGTAAAACCTGAAAGCTCTAAACCTGCAGACACATCAACATAAGCAACTCCTCGGGCATCTAGTAACACAGAAAACTTACCTTCAAGGGAAGCTTCACCGTAATACATTAAACCCAAATCAATGAGTTTTTGTACGCCTTTCGGGGGTGCTTTGGTACTATTATCTTCACTACTCATAACTATCTCCTTTTTTCGGCCGAAAAAATAAAGAAAAGCTACCAGAACTAAAAACGTGCTCAGAGAGGTATTCAGACTATTCTGATTACATCGGACACGCATAAGGTAACGAAAAACAAAAGTCTCTCTAAAAAAACTACCTAAGAAAAACGTGACAATTCTATCACGCTATCTGCCACAGGTCAATCTGACATAGAAAACATTTTTTAAGAAGCTGGCCTTATATAGTTTTTTTACCGCAATATTGCCTATTATTTGCGTGTAAGGATGTAGCTTCCCTATTGCACAACTAAGCCTATAAGTTCCAATAAGAACAAAAAATTGAACAAGATTAGTACCGAGTGCGAGACATCAAGGCCATCAATTTTGTTGCCAAGGAAAGACGAAGCTTATGTTGCATAGGCTGATAGTTAATATCCTCTAAAGCAACTAAATAACGCGTATAAATACGCCGCATTAGCCGCGCAGGAAGCATAAGAGATCTGTCTTCAATATCCAGCATTGCATCCGCTTGCTGCAAATGCTCTTTTGCTTTAAGACATAAACGCTCCACAACCGGACTCAAGTTTTTTGATGTTTCTGGCGTACATAACGCAATATCATCCGCACTGATATCACCAATACCGGCATCATCCAACCACTCCTGGGGCAGATATATCCTCCCACGCCTAGCATCTTCCACTACATCGCGGGCAATATTGATCATCTGCATGCCCTTGCCTAAATACTCAGCATATTTTTTTGCCTTATTATTATTACAGCCAAAGATAGGAATAGATAACAGCCCCACACACGATGCCACCCTATAACAATAGAGCTCCAATTCCTCAAAACTCGGCTTAACCACCCCATGCAAATCCATCTCTTGTCCGGCAAGCATTTCACTAAAATAATCTTGCTCTAATGCATAACGATTCTTTAATAGAACCAATGAACGAGTGACTGGGTGTTTTGGATAAATAGTTACATCGCTATCGTTAAATAAATAGCTTACTTCGCTATTCCAAAAAGCGATATTATCTTTGCCCGATGCAATATCTGGCGCATCATCAACGGCATCATCAATTTCGCGACAAAACGCATAAAGTGAAAACATGGCCTTACGGCGATCTTTAGGCAAACGAAGCAAAGGAAGGAAGAAAGAACTTCCTCGGGTGCGCCCCATTGCATAACCTTGCTGGCTCTTAGTTGTTACTAAAGACTTCGCAATGCCGCGTAAAAAACATCCAAGTACTGTCATTTTACTGAGCTTAACTTTATGGTCTAAGGGGTCCTCTTGACGTAGTTTGAGAGATAGTAAGCGTGCAATATTTAAAATAGTCAGTATCTCAGCTCGTAGACGGGTACTATTAACTGTTACAGGCAGGTTGTTAGCTATAGCTAAAAGCTTATCTACCTTATCTAGAGCATTATTTATTGCAAGGCGCACTTTTTCTGTAGAAGAGTCATGACCTAATACACTAACATCATTATCAAACCAAGAGGATGGAAAATATACCCGATCGCGGTCACGATAATCTTCTTTTAAATCCTGCAAATGATTCAAAATTTGCAAGGCATTACATAGAGCATCTGAAGCAACCATATCGGCCTCCCATTCTTGGTGGAGCTCTAACATCGCCCTTCCAACTGGAGCAGCCGAACGCTGACAATAATCTATAAGCTCATCCCAATTTGTATAGCGTGACTTTGACACATCCTGCATAAATGCCGAGAGCAATGCACGCCCCTGCCTTCGTGTAGCATAACCAGAATTAATTAAATCAACATAACCACGTGCCCATAAAGGAATATCAGCCCCACACACATTACCTGTTAACACATCATCAGCATGTTTTAACGCAGTTAGACGCACCTCGCTGTCCAATGTCGTATCATCTGCAATATCATCTGCATGACGAGCAAATCTATATAATGCAACAACTCGTGCTCTGACTTTACGAGGCAATAAAAGAGATGCTACAGGAAAGTTTTCCTTCTTCCGCTTTGCTTCACTAGCAGCAGATATGTTACCGGTTATTGTTTCCATGGGTATTGTATCCGAGGAGGGAAAGCTAGAGAATAATCTGCAGAAACGGGATCTAAATTAGGGTTATAATAGGGGTCATTATCAATCACCTCGCGCCATTGCGACCGCATATATTGCACTTCTTTTTCAAAACGCTTGCGTTTTTCCGGCGTATTTTCTTTACCACGAGATGCCGACTCATGATGATATAGCATTGCATAAGGCGTGAAAACATTACGCAAGCCGAGCTTGCGTATCTTTAGGCAAAAATCTACATCATTAAACGCAACGGTTAGATCAGTTTCATTAAGGCCATCGACTTTAGTAAACACATCCCTCCGCACGACAAGACATGCTGCCGTTACAACGGATAGGTTTTGCACAAGAATCGCCCGACCAAAATAACCATGATCCTCTTTCCAACGATGCAGAAATAAATGCCCTCCCACAGGCTCAACCCGAGACCCAGCACCCATCAACACACCCGCATGTTGGATAGTGTTGTCTGGGTAAAGCAATTTAGCTCCCACAGCACCAATATCATCCCTTAATGCATGCCCTGCCATTTCAGTTAGCCAGCCACCATCAATTACCTCAATGTCATTATTCAACAGACATATAAGTTCACCATCGCTTTCGCCAACTGCATAATTGTTAATTGCTGAATAATTAAACGGCGCATCATATTGCAGCACTCTTAGCTGCTCATAGTCTTTTTCAGCCTGTGCAAAATATGCCAATGCATCAGGGTCATCACTCTGATTATCAACTAGTATAATTTCATAATTTGGATAGTCTGTTTTCTCAATAATACTTTCAATTGCCTGACGTGTTAATCCAAGCGCATTACGCGTAGGAATTATAATTGATATTTTTGGTGCTTCCTTGGGGATTGGCCAAATAACATGATGATACCCCCCCACTGGAGCGGGCTCTACAACGGCTCCTGTATCGGCCAAATAATCTTCTAGTGAATGCCGAGCCGCACTCACCGTGTAGTTTTTTTCATCCACCGCTAGAGATGTTGATCCAGAAATAGCACGCCAATGATATAAAATATGTGGAATATGGCGAATCTGCCCTTCTTCTACCAGCTTCATACAGCGCAAGGCCAAGTCATAATCCTGACTTCCCTCATAACCTTTGCGGAATCCACCAACTTGCTCAACTAAATCCCGTGCAAATATTCCTAAATGACTAAACATGTTCTGTCCTAGAAATAAATCAGGATTCCAATCTGATTTGAAATATGGCGCAAACCGTTCACCATCCTCACTTAACTTATCTTCATCACTATATAACATCTTAGCATCTGGATATTTATTAATGTAGTCTGCCACTACGTATAACGCATGTGCGGGCAATACATCATCATGATCCATCAATGCAATAAACTCCCCTTTGGCTAGCGTAAGTGCAGAGTTTGATGCTTCAGAAATATGTCCATTCTCTTCACGGAAACACACTTCTATGCGCTTATCCTTCTTTGTATATTCATTTAGAACTTTTGTAATATGAGGTGCTGTTGATGCATCATCCGCAATACAAAGCTGCCAGTTTGTATAACCCTGATCCAATACTGAATCTAAGGCCTGTCGTAACCATATTTCATCTACATTATAAACCGGCATAACAATAGAGAATAATGGCTTATGCTCCATACGTTTTATTTTACGAGATATAGCACGATGGTCAATATTATCCAGAGTATCATATTGAGCAACCCACTTCTGATAATGGTCCATATCGGAACAATCATGCTGTTGTAATGCATGATGTTGGGGTGAGTTACGCAAATGTGCAATCAAACCAGAAACCCCTGCTTTCCGTAGCATAAGGATGCCTTTACTATAACTTTCTGGATCAAGCAAAAGCTTAATTAACTTTACTGTAAACCTCATGGGAGCTGTAATACGCCAAGAAGTGCTTGCTAATAAACCTCTAGAATAACCCTGCAAAAACCCAACCTGCTCTTCTAGGTGGGTAATGCGCTGACAGGCTGCGTTTAGTTCATCCTTCTTCTGCTTAAGGTCATGCTGCAAACCTGAGATAGCCGCATGCCTAATAGCTGCAATCTCGCGTGAGAATACATCCAGCAGCATAACATAAATGTCGCGCTTAAATGGAATCACAACGGAAGGTAAATTTTGAGGATCGTCCCAACGCCATTCACTAAATTCCGGATGCTGTGTTTCAATATTAATATCGCCATCATCGCCAGTAAATTGCAATAAGAACCACTTCTGACGCTGCCCTCTATATTTTCCACCCCAAAGTTTAGAGACCAAATGTTCTGGCAAGTCGTAATAGAACCAATCATCGCATGTAGAAATGACTTCAACTTTATTAGTACCAATTTCTTCCTCTAACTCTCTTAATGCTGCTGTTTTCGCATCCTCTCCCTCATCAATGCCACCTTGAGGCATTTGCCATGCTTCAACAACCGTATCAATACGACGCGCAACAAATACATCACCATATTTATTAAGCACCATCAAGCCTACACAATCACGATATGGCAAATGCTCAACATCTGAAATTGATGAGGTTTTATGTTTTGTTTTTGGCTTATTTTTAATTACAGCAGACATTCATATCTCAGGTTAAATTATAATTATTGAATGATAACATCATTGACTGGGGAAAGCACAACACCATCATGCTGCCACTTTTGTAACCACCAACGCAAACGACTCATCACCGCAGGATAAGGGGCAACAACCACAACAACATTTTCATCTTTTTCTAAACGAGATGGTATTTCTTGCAATTGCTGATCAATTACTGAAACAGAAGGAGTTGCACCAATATAGTAGTAATGCGGCACAACCGAAGCCTCCACACTACGAGCATCAATTTTTACATGTTTATTTATGCTATTTTCTTGATAAATCAACGAAAGACCTGCCTTTGATAACACCTCTAATATTACTCTAGCAGCCTTAGGTGAGCGGGTTACTATTTCATCTGGTAATGCCAATATTCCTGATAACCCTGAAAAATTACCTAAACTTTTACGCAAACGGAATACATTTCTTGTTTCAGGAGCCTGCTCTAAGATTGCAAATTTTCCTGGATCATCTACTGGATAGCGTGATGTTTGAAATGGAGCATCAATAAGCACATCATATCCTTGTGTAGTAACGTGCGTTAAAACAGACTCTATATCTGATGTATATGGAGAAAAACTTAGCCCTACCCGCTTTGGAAATTTTAATGCACGTCCTATAGTACGCTTATCTAACCCTAGCCCATGTACAATCACTACAAATTTAGCACTCTGTTCTATATATTCAGCATCTCCCCCAACAGGCCCTACATCAGTATTAGAAGAAGGAATATCAGAATCGTCAACTATTGCTGGCTTTTCTCCATTTGGTAAAATTGTCTTATCATCTATGAATAAAGTATCGTCGTTAGAGTGAGGCTCATCTACTGAATTTTCTACATTAGGCAATGTGTTAGATATAGCAGGCGCAGTGCTTGAATGCTGTTTTACTTCAGCAGTAGCAATATCAATCAATACTTTTTGCCCAAGCTCTATAGCAAGGTCATCCGGAGAACTAAACTGGCTATATAAGCTATAAGATTGCCAAAAGAACACAATAGTCAACAACAATGTTGCCAGCCATAAAGCATACAAACGACGCTTTCCAGTATAATTAACCTCTTGGCTCTGTTCCTCTACTTTATTACCCATAGCGCCAGGCTCCACACCCTTGTCTGGTCTACATATCATGCGCTTTATACGCTATACAGAAAAACTATTTTCCTTGCGCAGTTTTCAGCGTTGCCCCAGGATTCTTATAAATATGAATTCCTCTTACCAAATCAATCGCCCGACGCAATTGATAATCCTGTTCTACCAAAATATCTAGTTCATTTGGCGGGACATCTTCTTGCTTACCGTTATCATTTGCCGCCTTACTATCGCTCTTTTTGCCAGCATCCTCTTTCAAAGTTTTTGGTTCTTTTTGTGTTTTTGGCTTATCCTGCTCCTTTACACCTTTTCCATTTTCATCAGGATTTTCTAAATGCCCAGGAAGTGAAGCCTCTGTAGTGCGTAAACTACTTTTCTTTACCAATTCTATTTTTGCCTGCTCTACAATAATATCAGGTGTAATTCCAGTTGCCTGAATTGAGCTTCCTGAAGGTGTGTAATAGCGTGATGTTGTCAAACGAATTGCACTATTATCTGGCAAAGGTATAACCGTTTGAACGGACCCCTTACCAAAAGATTGCTCACCCATCACAACCCCGCGCTGGTGATCTTGTAATGCACCAGCAACAATCTCCGAAGCAGATGCAGAACCATTATTAATCAGCACAACAATCGGCAAATTATTAATAGTATCCCCTTTTGTTGCATTATAGCGCCGCGTACTTTCAGGATGACGACCGCGAGTAGATACAATCTCTCCACGATCAAGGAACATATCCGCCACTGCAATTGCCTGATTTAATAAACCACCTGGATTATTCCGCAGATCTAACACAATACCTTTAAGATCAGTACCAAGTTCTTTTTTAATCTTGTTCAGCTCTTGTTGAAGATTAACATCCGTCTGCTCTGAGAAGCTAGTAACCCGCAAATAACCAACATCAGAACTGTTCTTTGCGCGCACGGCCCTAATATGGATAATATCCCTAATTACCACTTTTTCTAACGGCTCTTCTTCACCTTTACGCAGAATTCTTAAGTTAATTTCTGTTTTTGGCTTTCCTCTCATCTTCTTAACGGCATCCCTCAGGCTCATTCCCATTACAGCTTCGTCATTAATATGAGTGATATAATCACCGGCAAGAATCCCCGCCTTATGCGCTGGCGTTTCATCAATGGGGGATACCACATAAACTAAACCATCTTTTAGCGTAACTTCAATTCCCAATCCACCAAACTCTCCTCGAGTTTGTACTTGCATTTCTTTAAAATTCTGTGCGTTAAGGTAGCTTGAATGAGGATCAAGGTCGGTAAGCATACCATTAATAGCCGCTTCAATTAGCTTGCTATCATCTGGCTCTTCAACATATTCCTTACGAACTTCTTCAAAAACATCTCCGAACAAATCCAACATCCGTAATGTATCAATATTTGATGAAGTTTTGGCAGCCCCCTTTTCTCCTGCTACGGCAAACGTTGAATTTCCAACCAGCAGAAGACCTGCTACCAAGGCAGTTATTGCTAAACGACGCATTACCATACTCAATCCTTTTCTGTTTTAATTCTAATTCTACCGCCCCAAGCTTAAAGCCCTCCCCTGTTGCGATAAGAATATTACCTTTCATCTAATCTGTAATATAGTACTATATTGCAGATAGAAGATTATGTCCTGTCATTGCCTCTGGCTGCGCAATACCCATCACAGATAATAATGTTGGAGCAATGTCACATAGACGACCAGCGCGTAACATCATAGCAGGTTCTACGCCAAGCACAACACATGGAACTGGGTTTGTTGTATGTGATGTACATACCTTCCCCGTATTAGAATCCACCATTAATTCTGCATTACCATGGTCTGCTGTAATCATCATCACGCCGCCAGCATTTTCTACGGCCTGCCAAACCCTGCCAATAGCTGAGTCTACCGCCTCTACTGCCTTCACTGCAGCGCCCATAATTCCGGTATGTCCTACCATATCTGTATTGGCATAATTAACGACAATAAAATCAAACCGTCCAGAATCAATTGCGTCGACTAACTGCCTTGTTACTTCTTTTGATGACATTTCCGGCTGCACATCATAAGTAGGAACATTTGGTGAAGGAACTAAAATACGAGTTTCACCAGCCACCTCTTGCTCCACCCCTCCGTTAAAGAAAAATGTAACATGAGCATATTTTTCTGTTTCGGCGATATGTAGCTGAGTTCGGTTATTATTTGCCAATATTTGCGCTAAGGTGTCTGATGGAATTTGAGCAGGAAACGCCGTATCCATCATCATTCCTAACTGTGCAGAATATTCCGTTAGACCTGTTTTTACAGCAAATGCTACTGATGGACGATTAAAACTATCAAAAGAATCGTCAATAAGAGAATGTAATAATTGGCGTACACGGTCTGATCGGAAATTGGCCATAAAAATACCATCCCCATCCTTCATTCCAGTATAATTTTCTGAAACTATATGAGGAAGAATAAATTCATCAGTCACATTATTTGCATAATTTGCAGAAACAGCATAGGTGGCTGTTGCAGCATGACAATCTGCCTGTCCTTGTACCATTGCACGATACGCCACTTCCACTCGGTCCCAGCGATTATCACGATCCATGGCGTAATAACGTCCGCATACAGTAGCAATCTCTACATCATCCATAGTTAGTAAGGACTTTTCTAGCGCGAGCATATAGTCTTTTCCACTTTCTGGAGCAGTATCTCGACCATCAGTAAAGGCATGAATACGTACGGGAACTCCGTGGCTACTTATAATTTTCGCTAAAGAGATAATATGATTTATATGAGAATGCACACCACCATCTGATATAAGCCCCATAAGATGGCAAGCACCACCAGATTCCTGCAATGCTGTAATATGACCTCTCACTGCTACATTATTTGCCAGTGATCCATCTGCTATTGCACTATCAATAAGAGGCAGGTTTTGCATAATAACCCGCCCTGCACCTATGTTCATATGACCAACTTCAGAATTTCCCATTTGACCTTCTGGCAAACCAACATCAAGCCCGGAAGTGTATAACTCTGATACCAACCCTTGCTCCAGAAAACGATCGAAATTAGGTGTATTAGCAGATGCAATTGCATTATTATCTATTGCATCACTATTCCCCCAACCATCAAGAATACATAAAACAACAGGTTTAGAAGGAACAGATGTAGAAGATTTTGTCATAATTTAGCGCATTACTTTAATATTATATTAACCAAAATTATGCAGGAACTAAGTCCTGCACTATGTATATTTGGCCAGAACAGTTTACGCATCTTCACGCGGTGATACATAATGCACTTGTTTAGTAATATGCGTTGCATAATCTCCGCAGCGCTCTGTATTTTTTAATACATGTAACAACGTCATACCAGATGGTATAAAGCCGGAATCCGCTTCCATTCCATGTTGCAAAATATCAAACCCCTTAGCTGCCAATGCATCAACTTCCTCTTCACGAGCCCATACTTTATCAGCTTGGTCAGGGTCAAATCTTCCAAACCCTTTTGTAGAATTTTTTACCATCTTAATAGTAAGTGCCGTCATTGCGTCTAATGTAGAAACAAAATCACTATTATCTAAAGACGTAATTTCAGTTAAACGGAGAATGTTTTTAGCAGCAATATCACTCATACGTTCTAAAATCGTAGAGATACGCGTTGCAGCCTGCAAAAAGCGTAAATCAACAGCCATTGGACTACGTAATGCTAATACGTTTGTAATATGAGGCTCCAATGCATCATTATGTTCGCGACATGCTTGAAACAATGCTTCTGCACGTTCTCTAATAACTTTATCTGCTGCTTTATCTTTAGATTTTTGACCTTCCGCTAATACTTGTTTCTGCAGATCTAATAAATCAACGACATCCTTCCGCATACTCCTAACTGTTTCAGTAATATGCTTTAAGTCATTGTCATAGGCAGTCATTGTATGACCTTGCAGATGTGTATTACTAGCCATGGCGTCCCCTGTACTGGTTATCAGATATGATACAGCCATATATATAGTATAGCCGTACCGACTTATATGGAACGTTTTTCAACGGATTGCAAGCCCTTACGCTAGTAAGTAAATCATTGACGATGATATGGATGCCCTGCAGTGATTGTCCAAGCGCGGTATAACTGCTCAGATAGCATAGCGCGAGCCAACATATGTGGCCATGTCATCCCCCCCAAACTCAATAGAATATCCGCTCTATTACGCACATCATTACCATGACCATCAGCTCCACCAATTAAAAAGGAAACATCTGAATATCCATCCTGCTGCCAATCAGAAAAAACTTTAGAAAAACGAGAGCTACTATAGTGCTTCCCTCTCTCATCCAAAACAATCACCTTAGATCCAGAAGGTATAGCATTAAGCAGCAACTCTCCTTCTAACTCCTGCAACTTTGCGCCTGTTACACCTTTTTTTGCTTCCAACTCACGAAAAGAAACAGACCACGGCAATCGTTTACAATATTCATCTATTAGTGATTTTTCTGGGCCATTTTTTATTTTACCTATTGCAGCTACCGTTATCCGCATAATAGCACCTCTAACTTCCAGCACCAGTAAGCGACATAACATAGTGACCAATACCATATGAGATCACTGCTGCGGCAACTCCAGCAAAGCATGTTTCTGTAATTGATTTAGGCAATGAACGATCTGTAGAAATCCCTCTCGCGATACCAATTAGTACAAAAACAACAAATGTCATTACACTGCTAATTAGGAAACTATTATCATCCTCTAATGATCCAATAAATACTAATGGCAATAAAGGGATACCACCAACAAATACAAAGGCGACAAACGTCACCCATGCTGATGTAATTGGGTTTGTGGTTTGCGTACCCACACCCCATTCATCTTGCAGCATTGTATCAATCCACCGGTCATGGTCCTTTGTAATATGCTCTACAATCTCTTCTAATATTTCACCTTCGAAACCTTTAGCAGCATAGATTTGTCGTATTTCCTCTCTCTCTCCTTCTGGAACTACCTCAATATGATGTCTCTCTAAGGCTCGCAATTTTTCAACACGGTCATTTTCGCTTTTAACACCAAGATAATTTCCAACCGCCATGCTAAATCCATCAGCAAGAAGGTTACACAACCCCAGAACCATCACCACCATAAAGTCAAACCCAGCACCCACAGCACCGGCAATAATAACAAATGTGGTGATTGTGCCGTCCATCGCCCCCAGCACAGCGTCCCGTACATATGCTCCTAAACTATCGCTATTGTCAGCAAGTCGTTGTGCTATAGCCGTCTGTGTATGGCTTTGTTCTAACTTATGTAACGGTGGCGGGGCCATATTCATCCTCATTGTTTTTAAATTTGGCCTGACATTATGCCGTTATCCTAATTCTGGCAATGAAAAAGCAATATTATTGCATTTGTTTTTATGAAAAAATCAATGCACCAATATAGTGAATATGGTAGATATTCATAAATATCATAAATACAAATATATACAGACTATACACAGGGCATATTACGTGACAGGGCTAAGTCGTAGAACAATCATTACTAGTGCATGCTTATCAATTGTAGCCGGTGCAGGCGCTGCATTGATTCCTACATTACTGAACCAGAAACCAACCACCAAAAAAACAATAGCCTCAGCAAAACACACTACTATCTTACTATCCCTTTGTCCTCCAGCACATATTATTAAACCAATCGCAGAACAATTCCGCGCACATCTTCACGCTATACATAATGATCCACAAATAGTAGAGACCCATCCCGAACAAACCAAGCCTTATAATACTGAGGGCCTTATAGATATATTAGAGGAATCTCTTACAAGAACCTGGCCAACAGCGCATAATTCGAAGGCGGAGAATATTGCAAATGATGAAATATATTTACGCATATATAATCAAATCAGAAACGATTATGAAACAGCTAGGTGGGTTAATTTGCAAGGATGGTTACTTTCTAGAACAGAAGCTGAGTTAGCACTTCTATCTGTTCTGGTTACAATTGGCAACATGAATGCTATAGGATCATCCTCATGATTATTGATGCACGCACTATAGACCATAACAGCACTATTGAAGCTGATATTTGCATCGTAGGAAGTGGCCCAGCAGGAATGACACTAGCTATGGAACTCGCTGATTTTGATGGAACCATATGCCTATTAGAAGCCGGCGGCGAAGAAATGGCCCAAGAGCACCAGCATTTATATGCCGGTAATGAGAAAGGTCTATCACGCTTTGGTTACTTACAAACATGTCGCTTGAGAATGTTTGGCGGAACCTCTAACTTCTGGGCTGGTTATTGCGCGCCACTACATCCATTTGATTTTGAGAAGAAAGATTGGATTGAACATAGTGGCTGGCCTATAAATTATCAAGATATTGAACCTTTTTACCATCGTGCTCAGTCAATCTTACAACTAGACGAATATAACTATGATGTGAATTATTGGCGACCAGATGATGCAAAACGCAAACCATTTGATGGGCCGATGTTTCATACAACTATGTGGCAACGCAAGGACCTATCATTTGCAAAAGCATATAAACAACGTATTAATGATCAATCAAACTTATCCACATACCTATATGCTAATGTTACCAAAATAGCATTGCATGATAGCGCACAACATGTGACACATCTTGATGTTGCCACATTAACAGGACGCAAACTTACCGTCTCTGCTAAATATGTTATTTTAGCATGCGGCGGTATTGAATGTGTCCGACTATTGTTAGCGTCTAATGACATAATGCGTAATGGCATCGGCAATAACTATGACCGAGTAGGCCGCTTCTTTATGGATCACCCACATACACGTGGTGCATTACAGATATTATTATCTGAAGATGATACACATTCTATGACAAGAGAGCGTCGCCAAAATGACCAACGCGAAACGCTAACCTGCCCTAATATTATGGCCAGCCCTGAATACCAACGCAAAGAACGTATTCTTAATGCTGCATATACTATCCGCCAACGCAACAGTAAATTAGATCCTATGACCAAGTCCGTAGCTGATCTGGCACGCGCAATGGACGGCATAACATCACCCGTTCCCTCTGCGGTTTCATGGCTGTATGGCTTTCACGAGCAGGCCCCAAATCCAGATAGCCGCCTATATTTAGGAGACGACAAAGATACATTAGGGATGCCACGCCTAACCCTCGACTGGCAAGTAAATGCACTTGACCGCCATAGCCTCAAAAGCACCTTACACCTCTTTGCCAAAGCACTCGGTGTAACTGGAAAAGGACGGGGACTTATCGAAGAGTGGGTGGCGGCCGACGAACCATGGACACGCGGTCAGTTTTTCTCTCACGCACATCACATGGGCACAACACGCATGCATGACGACCCCACATTAGGCGTTACTGATAAGAATTGTAAAATACATGGTGTGGATAATTTATTTATTGCAAGCTGCTCTGTATTTCCTACCGGAGGATGGGCCAACCCTACATTAAGTATTGTTGCTTTTGCAGTTCGTATTGCCGATCATATAAAGGAAATCCATTCTATAGAACCGAAATAACTATAGCCAAATATTAACTCACCCGCTCTATCACACTAATAACTAGTCCTATTAGGCCACCGAACACACCACCCCATACAACGAGCCACCCAAGATGAGTACGAATCATATTTTGTATAATATTCTTTACTTTTTCAGGGGTTAATTCTTCTAATCTTGTATCAATAATTTGTTCCACCTGATCAATAAGGGATGACGTTAAGTCCGGTTTTTTCTTCTCCCCTTCAGCATCAGAACCTTCATTGGCATCGGCTCCAACACTAATTTCTGCTATAATATCTTTAAGTTTTTCGATTACGGGTTCTTTTAATGGCTCCAAAGCTTGCCTGCCACCTACCATAGCTAACATTCCACCCAAAGAAGACTCTTCTATTGCCTCTGATAATCCATTAAAAATACGATCAAAATCAATATTATCGCTGATAGCTGAAGCTGTGTTATCCGTGTTATTACTTAAAAAACGCTCTATATGTTCGCGCGTAAAAAATTCCTGTACTATAAGCTGCTTAATACCTTGCTTGAACTCTTCAAACCGACTTGGAATAACTCCAGAACCATAAAGAAAAGGCACACGCTCAAATAACATATGAACTGCCAACCAATTTGTTACCCCACCTGATAATGCAAAAAGACCTGTCATTAATATAACATGCGAGTATACCGGCGATAAATAACCACCTACAACAATTGATAACGCAACCAAATTAGTAACTACACTCTTATTCATATTCCCCAACGCACAACATTAATCTTATAAACATAGCTTACTCAATAAATAGCCTACAGTCCGTTAAAATGGAATCCTATAAATCTATAATATTTGTGTTATTTACTCAGATGTTCGGACGGCTATAGTCAGGGGCTATTAGTCAGGACCTATAAAGACACTGATTTATAGATTGGGGAACTTTTGCTCACTTCATATAAAGACAGCAAAAGCTATCCCACTTTCATAGCTAATCTAGATTATGAATTTTACCTGCGCCTTTTAGCTTTAGTGCAATATTACGTGCGCCCTTCATAAAAGGATAACTTACCTTAGCAAGAGTCTTGGATTTGTAGAGCGTATTATTGAGATGATTAAACCAACCTTTATCTGCACCAAGAGTGGCCATAATATGCAATGCACCTTCACCTTGATAAAGCTGGTTATTATATTTAATTACCATGCCATCATCGAGATTTAATCTAGCTTTATTAACCTCTAGCATAACTGGGTGATCCTTCTCCGTGCGAGCATCAACAGTTATAAGTTCTCCAACCGATTGCCTAATTTTATACAAATCTGCTCCCATTTGACAAATAGGGCACTCGCCATCATAAACGAAATATATCACTTCTGATTTCACTGCATTATTATCAACTTCTTGCATAATAAATAACACCATCATATAGTTAGCTAATAAACTAACTATTGCATTAGTCATACATTTAGTCAATAGGCTAATTATAGGGTTTAAGAAAAATATGGAAAAAATATTTCAGGCATTATCATCTGGTGTTCGGCGCAAGATACTCGCATATCTGTCAGCATCCAGCATGACGGCAGGTGAAATCGCTGAAAGGTTTAATATTACAAAACCGTCACTCTCTAAACATTTAAGTATCCTAGAAAGTGCAGGCCTCATTTCTGGAGAAAAAAGAGGTAAATATATTCACTACACCCTTGTAGAAGATAATTTGGTAAATACGCTACACGGCTTTGTACAGGAAATTTGCCCTACCAGTAGACCAATCAAAAAAGAAAGCAAGAACAAGGCATCAAAACACGATGAGTAATATGCCCTTATAATTCAGTCAGTATCGAACTAATATCTTATCCCAGCTATTATTATTTTCCAAAATTAAGCCGCGCTAATGCGCGCCAAGCATTATTTTGAAAATGGTGAGGCATAGTAGACGGTTTGCGAACCTACACGAACACAAGATTTTTTATTTTATAGATGACTACATTTTTAGCAAACAATCAATTTAGAGATAATCATGTCCTTTGACATAACAGCACAACACGACCTCAAGAAAATGAATATTTCATTGAGGCAAAAAACTGATATTATAAAGTTTTCTTCCAGTCTTCGCAGTTTGTTATATTTTCTTTATCATCAGACCAAGAAATAGCTAGAGTGTTAATTTCATCGAGAAGTGCTTCTAGCTCGTGCCCACGTGGGGTAAAGCTGTAAGTGACTTTTGGAGGAATAGTTACTTCTTGAAAGCGAGAAAGCACACCAGCATCTTCAAGCATCCGCAAACGCTCTGTTAATACTTTTGCTGAAATAGATGGAATTTGCTTCTTAATTTGGCCAAAGCGCATATCGCCGTTGGTACGTATGAGCCAGAGTATGTATGTTGTCCATGGCCCTGTCAGCAAACTGATAAGCCCATGCATGGGGCAGCGCATATCGCTAAAATTACGGACATCAAACGGTTGTTTTTTCTGTGTAGGCTGGCTCATAGTTACTCCAAGGAAACTAGTTACTTTAAGGTACCTACTTGTTAATAGTAACCATTGTAGCTACCATAATCAATGTAATTAAAGTTAGAACCCTTAATTACATTATTTAAACCCTTATTGGAGAGTATTATGAAACTATACTATACACCCGGCTTTTGCTCACTTTCCCCACATATTGTATTATGCGAAGCAGGGTATGATTTTGAGCTTGAAAAAGTTGATTTAAAAACCAAATTAACAGAAACGGGCAAAGACTTTAATGATATTTCTAGCAAATTAGCCGTACCATTTCTTGAATTAGACAGTGGTAAAACCCTTACTGAAGGGGCTGCAATTGTACAATTTCTTGCTGACCAAAAACCTGAATCCAATCTTATCCCTAAAGCAGAAACGTTTGATCGTGTACGTGTGCAGGAGTGGCTAAACTATATATCAAGTGAAATGCACAAATCTCACTTTCCACTCTTCCACCCGGAGACAGGGGAAGCCGCAGCTGAGGTTTATTTGGAGAAAGTAAAAACCGCTTACGACTATGTTTCAGAACAACTTGAAGGCAAAAAATATCTAGGTGGCGATACATTCTCAGTAGCTGATGCCTACCTATTTACCGTTGTAAACTGGCATAATTTCATTAACCTTGATCTTTCGCCATGGCCTATATTAGTAGACTACCAAGCACGTGTTTCCGCACGTCCTGCAGTAAAAAAGGCGCTTGAAGCCGAAGGTTTGCTCCAAAAAAATGCGGCTTAGCACGTGAGTGTATTTTTCTAAAATCAACCGCGCCCTTTAACACTTCCGTCTGCGGCTAAACAACATTGTTAATTACTAAAAATAATTATATGAAACAAAATCGCATTACACATCTATTAGGAATACAACACCCTATCATTCAAGGACCATTTGGCGGGGGTATTTCGTCTGTATCACTGACATCTACGGTTTCTAATGCAGGCGGAATGGGCTCTTTTGGCGCTCATTATATGAATACACAACAAATCGAATCGCTCGTTTCAGACATACGCCTGCACACACAAAAACCATTTGCCATAAATTTGTGGGTCAGCGACCATGATGATGATGGGCTAAGCCTTTCAAACACTGCATTTGAACAAGCATATAAGGTTCTACAGCCTTACTTCGAAGAACTTGGACTAGACAAACCACATTATCCAGAAAGCTTTGGCGTAACATTCGATGAACAAATAGAAGGAATATTTACTTCTGCTCCCCCCGTTTTTAGCTTTGTTTATGGCTTACCTTCGCCTGAGGTTTTAAAGGAATGCGCAAAACGTAATATTACTACTATCGGAACGGCCACCACATTAGATGAAGCCATAGCGCTTGATGATGCGGGTGTTGATTTGATTGTTGCTACAGGCTTTGAAGCAGGCGGTCATCGCGTAAGCTTTTTACGAAATGCAAAAAACTCTTTGGTAGGAACATTTGCACTCATACCTCAGGTCGTTGACCATGTTAGGGCACCTATTATTGCCGCCAGATAGAACGCCTCGCGTTCTTCAGCCGTGAGATACAGGCGCAAGCCTTCTGGGTTGTATAGTGTTTCATCGCTCATAATGAAACACTATACAAGTGTTTTGTTTCATATCCAAGAAGAAAGCGCCTTATAGCGGCACTTAATCAGCTGTATTTGTGCAACCTGGCGCGGGAGATCTGCAACAGAATTACCAATACTGTTTCAGGGTAAAAGTACCATCAGTTATATTGACATTAGATAGGGAGTAGTATATCCTACTAAGTAGGGTAATGTAACCTATTTGTTTGGAAAATTTAAAATGCCAATGGTTAAAAAAAGTATATCTGTAACAGATCATCAAGATAGTTGGATAAAAGCACAAATTACAACTGGTAATTTTGGTAATGAGAGTGAAGTCGTTCGTGAATTAATTAGAGAACGACAAACCAAAGAACAAGAAACTCCTGCCCAGATCGAAGCGATTCGTAATAAACTCATCAAAGCCGAGAAAAGTGGATTTACCGAACAAAGTGCGGCAGAAATCCTAAAAGAAATAAAAGATGGGTTACGTAGTAATGGGGAATTATAAATTAAGTGAAGATGCAAAATCAGATTTAGCACGAATTTACAGACGAGGTATAAAAGAATACGGAGAGAAACAAGCTGATAAGTACTATGCAAACTTTTTTCTGCGCTTTGAACAAATAGCTGAACAACCTAATTTATACCAAGCTGTTGATCATATACGTAAAGGTTATAGGCGTAGCGTGTGCGGCGTTGACAGCATCTATTATATTATTAATGGAAACACAGTAGAAATTATGAATATACTAGGTCAGCAAGATATTTAAAGCCCATAAAATACCTCTTTTACACCAATATGGTCCATAATGTTGCAGCATAAAAGGCCAATTTCAAAAACTGGCCTTTTACTGCAGGTATTGCACCGGTTAGATTTACGCCGCCATTATGAAGTCGCTTTCAGTCAGTGTATAGCCTACGCCCTGAAGCTGGAGGCTAAAGTCTGAGTTAGTATCGGTAGCAATAGTATGAGTGCCATAGCCATTCACTATCAGTCCACTAAGGTCGCTGATGCCAGCGGCGGTTACATCAATCAGGTCTTCGCCTTGTATAAAACCGACGATAATATCCCGCGCGGCAGCGGTAGAATCGCTGCTATTAAAGGTAAACACATCATTACCGGCCCCGCCATGCAGCGTATCAGCCCCTGCATTTCCGGTGATCACGTCATTACCATCGCCACCGATCAGATAGTCATTACCGGTACCGCCGTGCAGCGTGTCATTACCGGCCAGACCGTTGAACCAGCTAGCTTCGTCATTTGCTACCATTAGATCGTCATGATTTCCAGCGAAGAAGCGCTCAAACCCAATGAAGTTATCGCCATTAATGGCATCACCGGTGAAGATATTCTGAGCAAAATCCAGCACTAGGTTATCATCGGCACCATGGAAAGTCAGTGTATCACGGTCGCCATCGCCGCCAATCAGCGTATCCGCACCTCGTCCAGCCAGCACGTAGTCATTACCGGCACCCGCATCGATATAATCGCCGCCTGTGCCCGTGTCGAAAAAATGTGCATCAATCACATCATCACCAAGGCCGCCGATCAGCGTATCCGCACCGAGACCACCGACGAGCTTATCATTGCCACTGCCGCCATCCAGATAGTCATTACCATCCTCGCCATACAGAAGATCAATACCATTATCGCCATAGAGACTATCGTTCCCGACACCGCCTTCTATCGTGTCATTCTGCTGACCACCATGCAGCACATCATCACCAGCGCCGCCATCAATCGAGTCATCATCCTTGTTGCCATTGATGAAATCATTGCCAGCATCGCCCTCAATGGTGTCGTTGCCATAGCCACCAGAGAGCGTATCTGCACTCACCGTGCCGAGCACCGTATCACCGGCGTTACTGGAAACGTTATACACGGTCAAATCAATCGTGGTGCCATCATCAAATGCCAGCATCTCGATCATGTGGTTATCATTGAGGAAGCGTCCCGAAATGGTGATGAACTCACCCGTTGGCATATATTCAATAATCATGTCATCGTTATCGCCATATATCTCCACATCGGTCGCCATGATGCCACCGCTCATGTGCAGCACGTCATTATCATTCAGATTGCCGGCTCCCGCTTCAATCAGCGTATCATTACCATCCCCTGCTGCCCAGAAATAATGGTTCTCCTCTGTGCCGCCATTAAGGTAGTCATTACCTGCTCCGCCATTCAGAGTGTCATTGCCTGCGCCGCCTGCTAAGGTGTCAGCCTCACCACTTCCGGTGATGGTATCATTACCGCCTTCGCCGTCATAGTTTGTGCTGCGCGCTGCGGTAAAATTATCGCCACCCTGCGTGGGGGCATCAGGCAGTCCGATAAAGTGACTATATTCCAAATCATCCAGCGTTACGCCTTTAAGCAATATCGTCCGCGCACCACTATTAAAGGTCAGTAACAGATCGCCGTTATCTTCCGTCACATGTTGTGCAATCAGCTCCTTCAGTGACAGACTCGTTGGTAACAGAGTTGTCAGATCAATAACGTCCCCTTCCTCGCCATCGAAATCATGAATAACATCATACCCACTACCAGACAAGAAGCTGAACAGATCCCCGCCGATATTACCCCAATAGGCATCATTTCCGGCATTATCATTAAACGTATCGCTGCCTGCGCCGCCAATCAGCGTATCGTCACCAATACCGCCATCAAGCACATCATTTTGATACCCTCCTATCAGCGTATCCGCTCCGCCTGCGCCAGACAGATCATTATTACCAGCCCCTCCATCAAGCAGATTACCGCCACCATCTCCGGTCAGCGTGTCGTTGAAGTCACTTCCAATCGCGTGCTCCACGTTAACAACGCTAACACTGCCGGCATTGCCGCCCACGGTATAACTTCCGCCGGAAACAAATATCTCGGACAAATCAATCGTATCCTCACCCGTTCCACCATCGGCAACCGTGGTATACCCATCAGGAGTTAATCTATCATTGCCCGAACCGGCATATTGCTGCTTTCCTCCCTGCAGCCGGTCATGGTCGCCTTCACCATAAAGCGTTGCGTCCATTCCGCCCGCCAGCACATCATTACCAGCCCCGCCATATGCCACCATCTGAGGTGAGGCACTGCCGTCAATCGTATCATGCCCTGTTCCGCCATTTATCGTCAGAATACCCGCATAGGCACCCGCCGTGATATAGTCATGCCCGCCCAAGCCGTTAATCGCATCATTGCGGCTGCTGCCCGTGATGATGTCACTATTTTCCGACCCGCTCAGCGTTACAATCGGCGCAGGTTCCGGAGGGTTGCCCGCCCCGCCATCCACCGTTTCCACACCGGTATAGATATTACTATTATCAATCAGGGTAATGCCGTAATCCCCATTTTGGAAATTGAGAATCGCGGCTTGTACTGCACCGCTGATATTCAGAGTACTACCCGATAGTGTAAGCGTGGCAAGGCCCAAATCATATACGCCACCGCTACCCACAAAAACGCCACCGATATCAGACAGCGTGTCTGTTTCAAAGCTGGTGAGATCACCCAGACCCGTATCGTTAACGGTGCTAAATCCACTACCACTCAGGGGTAATATATAGGTGTCATTGCCGATGCCGCCTTCCAGCATATTCGTGCCGCTGCCACCATCAAGTACATCATCTCCCGAACCGCCAATTAAATTGTCATCACCTACTTCGCCATACAATTCATCAGCACCAGTGCTGCCATATAAAATATCATTTCCTGCCCCACCGAAAATTAGATCGTTGCCGGCAGAGCCATCCAAATCATCGTTACCACCCATCCCAACAAGAACATTGTCATCTACATTACCCAGAATTGTGTCGCTGTATGCCGTACCGCCTATATTCTCAATGTTAAGCAGAATATCTTTCGGCTGCCCAACAGGCAAACCACCGATACTGATTTGCGAGGCCAGATAGGTATTCCCGGCACTCAAATCTACACTAACACCCTGATTAATAGCTGAATAATCAACTGCATCATTACCGTTACCGCCGTCAATAATATCATTATTGCCAGAAGCCACGATGATATCATCACCACCAAAGGCGGATATAAAGTTAACTTCTGCATTAGCGGTGATGTAGTCATCATCGGCATCACTACCATTAAACCAGTACTGCTCTTGCGTTGCATAATCAAAATCAGGTGCATTAATTGTTGCAAGAATAGCATTACCAAAATCAGAGATTGTACAACCTTCGGGATTGGTAAATAATGCTGCATCCCATAGCATACGGGCGATACCACCAAGTTCTCCATTCGTTTCAAATTCACCGATCAGATAAAATTTCATTACCTCTTCCGGTGTACGGTTATAATTGCTTGCAACATCCAGATATTCTGTTCCCAACCGTTCCAGCATGGAACTCATGGCGTGATGCACCAGCGTCTGCTCAACCTGTTGTTTAAGGATATAGGTTTCGGTACCAAGATCCAACACCGTTTCGTAAATACGATTCAAAAAACCTGAGTTGTTTTCAGGAGCAATATTCAATTGCATAACGCTCTTTGCTACCAGATTCACTAAAGAAGCACCCTGAATATTAGTCTCATAATTATATTCCGCAGGCAGGCGCAACACGGTTCCCAGATGTGAACCTGCACCCGCCGTATTAATCAGGTTTTCCGGATTGAGTACATTTAAAATGTCCGCACTGGTGCCCCCCACAATGCCGGATTTCGGATTGTCAAAAGCAATCGCCTTGCTACCCATCGTGTGCGCTAGGTTAATTGCCAGATAACCACCCAGCGAATGACCTACATTGGTGGTGACTTCGTTGAAAACAGCATCCTGATTGTAACCAGCGGCATTAAATGCAGCCTCTACATCTATTTTAAAGCCCTGTGCTGCAATTTCCTGACTGGCTAATCCTCCCAAGCTCAACTCCCCGTTGGTCAGCAGATCAGCCCCTAAATCCGCCAGAAGTTCGGTGCCACGGTGGGCAATCACCAGATTCGTTGCTACGCCTCCCTCAACTTGAACAAAAGCGCGGGCATAATAACCACCCTGAAAATTGTTATAAATAGCCTGATCTAATATTAACTCCTGCCAACCATTAAGTGTCAATGTTGATGCAATGCCTGCACCAAAATCACTATAGGAATGCTCCGTAAATAATCCGGCTTCTATCAATGTAATGTTCTGTGTCATAGGTCCTCTCCTCTGTTTGTATTATTATTGAGTAGGCTGTTGTAATCGTTGTTTCTTAATTGCTTCCTGTGTTGCCCGTTCTTTCAGGCGCAGATAGTCCTCTTTTTGCAGTTCATACTGCCGCTGAAGGAACTTCGCATAACGTGCATAATATGGTTTGAGCTGCTCCACCAACATCGGGGGAATCTCAAAGGTGTGGTACCCTTCTAAATTTGGCGATTGGTCCGATTGCCCCTGCTTCCGAAACCACAGAACCGGTTCCGGATGTTCTAACAGTCCATACCCGCAGCTAGACATAAGCGTAAAAATATTATAAGGCAGGTCACGATCCTGAATAATATATTGGGGTGCTGCATAACCAATGACGCCACCACGAATAGTCTTGCCCCGCCTGTGAACCGTATAACCCCGGTTACCAATATAAGTGCGGTTGGTAAAACGATTTATATCTTTGTATTTTTTTAAATGAGGGTGGCGCATTAAAGTATGGCGATGTTTCTTTTTTTCTATTGATATGCCGTCATATGCCCAAGGCATATTTAATGCTGGTGACTGTGTATTTAAATAATAATTCTCTTCTGGAAAATCCAATTTCACAGACTTATCAAGAATGAGATTGTAGTAACAACTGGTTTGTGCCCCTTCAGTTATCATCCGCACTTCCATAAAGCGCAAATGATCGTCCATGTTGGTAACGTGCACTTCCTTCAGGCCGAATTCTTCCGCAAATGCCGCATCATAGGCCACGAAGGACAGATCATAGATATTCGAAATCGGCCAGTCCGGCTGCATAATGGTCTGCGCCTTTGGCCTTTCTATATTGGTTACAAGCTTCGGGCCGTCTGCCGCAGAAGCCGGAAAACTCATGCAGCACAGTAAGCCACTACATAAACATAAAATACCAAATTTTAACTTCATCATTTTGCCTTCCATAACGCCTCTTGAAAATATTCCAGCTACTGTGTAGCACATTCTGGCTCTTTGCACTACATAGAATTGCAATTATGGGGTGATTAGGCGGCTAGAAGATTAAAAAATACGGTTGTATTATCATTGGCGGCATTTTTTTGATTACCCCACGCGGCTGCGCCGCTTCGGGGGAGGGAATCCCCATTTTGGAAATTGAGGATGCTTGCCTGCACTGCACCGCTGATATTCAGAGTACTGCCCGATAGTGTAAGCGTGGCAAGGCCCAAATCATATACGCCACCGCTACCCACAAAAACGCCACCGATATCGGACAGTGCATCCATTTCAAAACTGTTCGCATCGCCCCGACCATCATCATTGACCGTGCTGAATCCACTACCACTCAGGGGTAATATATAGGTGTCATTGCCGATGCCGCCTTCCAGCGCATTCGTGCCGCTGCCACCATCAAGCACATCATCTCCCGTGCCGCCGATCAGCGTATCGTTTCCGGCACCGCCCTGCAGATTATCATCATTCGCACCACCAGCCAGCGTGTCGTTGCCATCCCCACCAAGGATTAAATCATTACCGGCATTGCCCTGGAGGAAGTCCGCCGCGCCGTCATCACTTTCCGCCAGCGTTACCGGGTCAACCGTATAGCCTATCAGCACGTCATCGCCATCACCGCCCTGCAGTTCATCCGCACCAGCACTACCTATAAGTGTATCATCACCGCCATTGCCAACAACCACATCAACGCCGCCGCCAGTAATCAGAAGATTACCTAAACCATTACCAGAAATTGTATCATTACCACTGCCGGTGATAGCATTTTCTATATTGGCGCCTTTGGCGATCCAGATCGTGTTTTGAGGCACCTCCGCACCAACAGCGTCTAATCCCTTTCCGATAAGACTGACGTGCTCTACTCCCTCGCGCAGGTCAACAATAACGTTTTCAACCCCGGAATAGGAAGTGGTATCAAAAGTATCAATGCCGCCACCATCCCAGATAGTTGTTGCCATGTCGTCCACACCATCAAAACTATAGGTAGTATCTCCGGCGTTATAATTATAATTTGCCCCATAGAGATATTGCAGTGCAATAATGTCGTAGAACTGTAGACCGGTGATCTCTTCATCACGGGCATAATCACCTGAATCATCACCTGATTGCACCATAATCGTACCATCCAGCTTGCCCATGGCATTCTGGTTAGTATATACTCCTCTTGCATCCGGGTGCGATAACCCCAGCGCATGCCCAGTTTCATGGAGGATAATATAGAATTCCTCCGCATCAATCGTGGGGCCATTTACATGGTCGGGGTCGAGAATAACGCCGGCCCATTCAATGATAGAGTTTCCATCATTGGGAGTTGCTGTAATAGCTTTGGAAGGAGAATTAAGTTCCGCTGCACGATAGGCAATCTGTGCGGTAATCGTAGGGTCAGCTGTAACAGTAAAGTTAATGTTAGCAACATTAGAAAATTGCTCTAACACTAGGCCAAGCACATCAACGCTTGCGTCCAGCGAAACAGATGATAGCACTGCATCTTTCCCATCAACAAGTTTGCCTTTTGCCTGCTCGCGTACTGAAGAATCTTCAATCCATGCCATTGCAGGCAAGCTCCAGCTATAGTGGATAGTTGCCGACTGCCCGCTGGTTCCTGTCCAACTGTGTTGATTCGTCAATAAATAATCCGTTTTACTATCACCTGTGCTGAACATTACTTACTCTCCTTTGTATAATAATTAACTGAGATACCCTTCCAATCACCCTTTTCAAAAGCAATGATAACTTTAATAGGTCCTCCCATTAAATCATCACCACTATTAACGTTCATGGAAGTAATAAACTCATGAGTACAGTTGCCTTTGTAACCATACAAATATGTTTTATTTTTATAATCAAATAGTTGCTGTGCATAAGGACCATACTCAGATAGTTTAGCAAAGTTTGTTATGTAATAATGCTCTTTCCAGTCAGAAAACTCAGGCTTAATACTACGACGAATTCGCCCATGCTTTTGATGCCATTGACTTGCAAACTCCTTCGCTGCTTCATAGGCGAGGAACATATTGTCGCAGGGGTCAGGATGTGCAGCCATATAGTCCTGATACGCCGCTTCTATTTTCCGGTTCAGTATCGCATTCTTAACAGTGCGCTTAATATTGGGGTATTGCCATACTCCACCACTTACTAGCGCTATAATTCCAACCATTACCAGCAATCGCTTGCGGATGGTTGCAGGTGCTTTTTCTTCTGTCATTTTGCCTTCCATTATGGCTTCTTTAAAATATTTCACCTGTGGTTTAGCATAGTTTGACTCTTTGCGCCAAACAGAATTGCAATTATGGGGTGATTAGGCGGCTAGAAGATTAAAAAATACGGTTGTATTATCATTGGCGGCTGTTGGAATTGCCTCATGCATTTTTCGCTTCGAGGCAGGGCGGGCAATATTGCATTGCCGCACGCGCTTCACTGCGTTCACGCTTCGCGACGGGGCCCCGCCATCCACGGTTTCCACACCGGCGTAAATATTACTATCATCAATCAGGGTAATGCCGTAATCTCCGTTCTGGAAATTGGAAAGATTTACTGCGCCACCAATGTTTAGTGTTGCTCCAGACAAAGTGAGCAGCCCGCCTGCGTAAGAACCGCTGCTACCGGTAAAAAACCCTGCCACGCCTTCAATACTATCTGTTACAAATGAATCAAGATTTCCTAAGCCCGTATCACTGATTACGTCAAGCCCAGAACCAATCATATAATGGTCATTGCCCTCACCACCAATCAGCGTGTCATTATCAGCACCACCAATCAGCGTGTCGTTACCGTCTCCGCCTTTCAAAGTATTATTACCAGCGATGCCATGAATCAGATCGTTACCACCTCTGCCACTAAATTCATCGTTACTATCTGACCCTATGAATATATCGGACTTATTT